>Ga0208375_1000512_pt1 | contig 55858 bp, 115 predicted proteins | sample RifOxyD1_FD_184038 | JGI IMG/M metagenome (GOLD analysis project Ga0208375, IMG submission 184038) | Soil microbial communities from Rifle, Colorado - Rifle Oxygen_injection D1 (SPAdes) | ecosystem: Environmental > Terrestrial > Deep subsurface > Rock core/Sediment | place: Rifle, Colorado... | reverse complement strand
CAATATATAAGATTCAATTCATTGATGAGCATGAGGTTTATCATGAATGAAAACTTTGAAATTGGAATGGAGCTTGAAGCAGAACTATCTCCAGATGGAACGAGCCTTAGATATGATTATAGAGCAGGCCACAGGATAGTGGATTCTGGTCCGTCTGGGAATATTATTAAAGCAGTAGTCAAGAGTATAGACAAGCTTACTAATATCTGTCTTTTATATTATGGCACCCCTAATAAGATGTGGGGTATTCCTTTAAAGGGCAATCAATACTATCAAGAAAACCAATGGACATTGCCTGGTTTCCCTATTCCTGCCCATGGCAACAAAAGAGCAGCAGAATCAATTGAATGTACGTGTGGAGTATGGTCAACATATGGCCATGGCGTTGGCAAGGGTGGTGGTCATTCTCCTTGGTGTGATATTGAAAGGGTGGATAAACAATGAACACAATTGAATCGGCCAATGAAAGTGAGCTAATAGATTATTGGATAAAGAAAGCATGCTGGGATAATGGCATGAGTGATCTTAAGATTAATTATACATTTAATAAGAGAATGACAAAGTGTCTTGGTCAAGCAATCTACAAACACAAGACAATTGAATTGTCTGTTCCTTTATGGCCACGAATGAGTGACAAGAGACATGTGGTCATTCATGAAGCATGCCATATTATTGCATTCGCAAAACATGGAACAAGAATTAAAGGGCATGGAATAGAATGGAAACAATGTATGCTCAATGCTGGCGTTGCTCCAGAACGAACATATGATATTGATAGGACAGGTCTAGTCCGACAATATAAAAAGTATTCTGCCGCATGTGCGTGCGTGTCTGTATGGGTTTCTGGTGTTCGTGCGGCAAAAATAAAGAAAGGAGAGTTTGCCTGCGGTAAATGTAAAGCGACATTGGTCCTGACAGGATATGTGTATCCCGATGATGACGCAACGATAGCAAAAAGTGCTTGACATGCGTCTCTTGTCGTGGTACCATAACGTTATTGATCGTGAAGTGTGTGTGTGAGAGAGTAGTTAACCTAAAAACATTTTACAAAAGGAGTTTATCATGGCGTCAGTTGTTGTTAGTGCAGTTGGTGGTAGTCCTCAGCGTGTTGAAGCGGATACTGTTGGTGAGGCAAAGCGTGCTTTGGCCTGTGCCAATTATACCGCAAGTGTAAATGGAGATCCACAGGATGACGATTATGAGCTTCAAGATGAAGATTACTGTGCTTTGAGCCCTTCAGTCAAGGGCGGAACTATTGGAAATCGTTAAAGAATTTTCAATTCCTTGAGCTTATTCCGATCCCAAAGCTGGGAGCTAGGATGCATGGAGAGAAATAAATTCCATTTTTCCCATGCATCCTTTCGGAAGTATCCTTTAATTTCTACATACGTTTTTGATTCTTTTAAATACAAGTCAACAATATAAACCTTGCCATTAGGTAAGGTAAATGGTATCTGCCAATCAAAATCTATTTTGTTTTGATTGAGATGTTGTACTGCCTTCTTTTCGTATGATCCTTGACAAATAATTTCCTCATTGGTTTTCCAATGATGAAAAATTGAAGGATCGTTTATTTTACGGGCGGCTTTATCTGCAAATTCTTTGTATTGCAATGCATGTTCAACGCCATACTTTTTTAGGAGAGTTTGTTTGGTCTTTTCTTGAATGGATTTATTTTTTTGAGGATTGTCAACACCATATTTTTTTAAAAAAGTTTGTCTTACTTTTTCTTGTTCGCACAATGAATGTGGACACCATCTATTTTGTTGTATTTTAGAATATTTGGCCTTCCATGTATGACCATTTTCACATTGCCAAATCATATGAGTTTTAGAATCTTTATACGTTTCACTTAAACATTTTCCATTATGTAATCTGGCAAGCTCATGACAATCTGCTATAGTTTTTCTTAAGGAATCATGAACACACTTTGGGCACCACGTTCTTTGAATATTACTAAAAGATGTTTTCCAAATATGTCCATGCTCACATTTAAAAATTAGATGTTTCGTAGAATCAACATATTCATCCGAAAGGCATTCACCATTATGTGTTTGCTTGACAAACTCTTGTACATATGTTAAAGTAAATTTTCTCATAGTATCTCTATTATAACACATTGAAAGGAATAGATAAATGGCAACAATCAACACCATCACGGTTGAATTTGATTCAATGACGCCCGAGCAGAAGAAAGCAAATTTGCAGTCATTGTCATATATCAAACAATTGGCTTCTTCTACAAATACCAGCATAAATCGTTGGGATGTTCTTTCTATATTTGGTTCTGGTGAAGGTGCAAATCTTTTGACGGATAAGAAGGCAATCAATAAGATTTTCTTTGGAAAGCTGGAAAAGATTGCAGAGAAAACCACAGGAGACATTACTCTTGTTGATGATTTGCCCGAACTGTCTTCTGCCCTAGAGAATGGCTTTAAGGCGAGCATTGAAAATCAAAAGCGACTCATTGAAAATGAAATGCGTACAATTAATGAAAGGATTATCGCATCGCATAGGACTCTTGAAGAATATATTAGCAAGCTCGTGGATACCAGCAAACGTTTGCATTTTGTTACAAAGAATACAGATCCTCTAGGAGAAATTAAAAAGGAAATTAATGAAGTGCTTCGCTCTGGATGCTGGGTCAACCCTGTCATTGTTAATAATCAACTATTCCTAAACACAAAGGTAAATCTCATATTGACTCATAAAAACCTTGCTGCTGGATATGATATTACGCAGGATTTTGGTCAATTTTCTGTACGCATTGATTTGGACACATTTAAGATGATGGTCATCCCATATAAAAACAATATTCATTTTCCAAGGTATGGTGAACAGCTTGGTCATTATCATCCACATGTGCAATATATGGGCAACATTTGTTGGGGAACTGGCCAAGAAACAATGATAAAGCTTGTAAAAGAATTTAAAATTGGCAAAGCATTGGAGCTTCTATATGCTGTCCTAGCGAATTATAATGATGGAAATCCATATGTTCATTTGACCAACTTTAGAGATAGTGGAAAAAAGGTCACCGCAGATATTATTCCTGCGACATTGCGGCATCCAGAAAAGCTTAACGAGAAAGAAAAGGAAGCTCTAGCTTCTGCTCCTGGTGTTCCTGTATTTCAGGTTGGTGATATTGTAGAATACCAAACAGTAAGTGCAGATTCTGCAAATCCAAGATATGATCATCTTACTGACAATGGCAGCGCGAGCGGTGGAACATTTGAGAGAGCAACGGTTTCAACGGTAGCAAATAATCTTATTTATATTGCTCTCCCTAGTGGTGGAACATGGAATTGGCCAGACGTAGGACATGAGCATTACAGAGAAGATCAATGGTCAAGGCCAGGCTATCTACGGCATGTACGTTAATTAAAAAAAACATTGCACAAAATGAAAGGAATGACAATGAACTTTGGAGAATATCATAATCGTTTGTTTGGTGGGCACAGCAATCAAAAGGATGAAGAGGAAGCTGACCCTAAGGATTTTGGGATAAAGCTAGAAATTGATGATGATGTATTTAAGAAGATTATGTATTGGATTGATAAATCTGAATTTGAAGTATCTGGTCTCGGCAAAATAGAGTTTGACGAGAAGACAAATACTGCTCGTGTAATTGATGCAATTCTCTTGCCACAAAAGAATACATCAACTACTACAGACATTGATGGAGCTGCCGTAGGTAAGGCTATGTTTCTGCTAAAGGATACGCCAGGAGAACTTAAATGGTGGTGGCATAGCCATGTAAACATGGACACGTTTTGGTCTGGCACGGACAGGAACACCATCATGGAATTAGGCAGTGGTGGTTGGTTTCTAGCGACGGTTTTTAATAAGAGTCGTAAGATGCTATCTGCTTATTGTCAGGCCAAACCTCTTAGGCTTCTCATCAGCGGCGTAGAGACATCAATTTTGGAAACTGTTGATGAAGATCTCTCAAAGGAATGGGATAATGAATATGACAAGAATGTAGAAAACGTGAGTCACTCCCACATTTATACATCGCCAGGCGAATATGGATACGGATATCCTAAATACACTAAAAATGATAAGCCGTGGTGGGAGAAAGAAGAGCATGAGCTTACTCCACGAGACCGTGTAATGTTGCGTGAGAACGATAAGGAAGCTGCCGCTATTCCTGTTGATGACGATAGTAGGGATATGCCAGCCACAGGCGATGATTGCATTCGTGCTGCTGGATGCAAAGAAGGTGATCATGATGAGCTTTGCAGTCTCTATGATTATGATGATGAGATAAAGAAGTGGCAACAGGAAGGCTTTGAATTTGGCCCAGAAATTGATGAAGAGACAGGGAAGCTTGACCTAGGCAGCAATTTTAAGAGGAGGCAATAAATGAAAATTGTTGACAAAAGAAGAAAAAACGATACTTTTAAGTCATTAGAAGCTGGTGATATTTTTTCCTTTTCAGATAATATTTGGATGAAATTGTGCGACGAATGGACAGATCAAGCAGTTCGTTTATCAGACGGATTCGTATCATATATTGAACCAGAAACAAAAACTCAAGAAGTATATGGAGAATTTGTTATCAAAGGAAAATAAAATGAATGAAAAACTTGAATCTTTTTTAGATAATGAGCGTGAATGGTTTTTCCAAAATTCTTTAACTGCCAAGGTGCGCCTTAGAGCAGAAAGGCTATGTGACATTATTGAGCAATTTGCAACGGAACTCAGTTATGTTACCAGTGCTGCATTTCCGCATGGCGCTGGACTGGTCGCTGCTAATGAACGCATTAATGCTATTATTAAAGAGTGCTTAATCGAAAGCAAAAAAGGATAGGGCAAAATGATTGAACTTACAAACGTAACATTAACGAGACAAGCAGATGCATTACCTATTGAATTGCTTGGAGAGAACATTACCATCGTTGGAGCAGGAGCTGTTGGCTCTTTTGTAACGCTCGCACTAACAAAGATGGGCTTTCAAAATGTTACGGTCTATGATTTTGATAAAGTGGACACAGAAAATCTTAATGCACAATGCTACAGATGGTCAGATGTAGGTAGACCAAAAGTAGACGCACTAAAGGATGTCATAAAGCAATTTGCAAATGTTGATATTAATGCCAAGAATCAGAAGTACGAACATGGAACATTCCCTGGTATTGTTATCTCTGCTGTGGATTCAATGGCTGTTCGTAAGCTGTTGTGGGAAAATCACAAAGAATGCTCACCACATACTAAAATTTTTATAGACGGAAGAATGGCAATTGAATTTGCAATGTGTTATGCAATGAATCCTATGAGCGAGAAAGATATTGCTAGCTACGAAAAGACTCTCTATAGTGATGATGATGCCGTACAAGAACGCTGCACAAACAAAGCGATATCTTTTACTTCTATGCTTCTCGGTGGGTTTATTGCCAAGGTTGTAAAAGACTTCTTGACAAAAACGGTGCCATATAGTAGAGTTACACAGTGGAGCATCAAGGACAATAAGCAGGAATGTTATCCAGTGAAACAGTAAAGGAATAGCAAATGCACCAAGAAACTAAATCATATATCTCATTCCTCGCATCACAAACAGGAACAGATATTAGCAAATGGAATCTGCCAGAAATCTTTGGCAAGTCAAAATCTAAAATGGATAAAGCAAAAGTTAATAAGTTTTTCTTTGCCGCACGGGACCTTGCCTCCAGAGCATCACCACCTGCGACAGATCAATTGGCAAATGTGTCAAAAGAAATCTCCACAAGAACCAAATCGTCAAGCAGGGTCGTCATGGCTCTTGAAAATAAAATTAAAAAGAATATGGAATCTGTATCCACTCTTCATAGGAAATTAGAAAAGCTTATGAGCGAGTGTGTTCAAAAGAAAATTGAATTGGCGAAGGTAAAGAAACAGGAAGCCATTGATCTGCGTCCACAAATTGAAAACATTCTAAAGGAAGGGTACTGGACCCATCCAATTATGGATGGCAAGCGTTTATGGCTACATACCAATGGCAACGTAATTGTAAAATCATTAGCATCCTGTCACGAGTGTAGTGATCCTAATTGTAATGAAAAGGATGACCCCATTGAAGTTAATTTTGGCAGATTTGCAGCGTGTATTAATTTGGAAGATCTAAGCATTATGGTCTTTCCATACGAAAATAATTTAGATTGTGACGGTGGCTTTCATACATATGTTGACACTATTGGATATATCTGTTGGGGCAATGCAGCGAGCATTGTAGCAAAACTAAAAAATGAACTTAATCTCGAAAAATTAATGAAGCTACTTAGTGCTCTCTTGTCAAGCTACGATCCTTCAGATAACGGTTTTAATAGTCTTGGAAATTTCGTAGAAGCAGGTACGCTTAATGTAAAACGTTTTTATTCTGATCTTAACACGCTCGGCTGCGACGATTGCCAGGCATGCTATGATGGTGAGGAATGTGAAGTCAAGCGCATCATTCACCCAGAATTTAGGAAGGGAAAGAAATGAGAGAGCTGATTCTCTGGCCACTTGTTTTGATAGCAGGTCTCGTAATACTTCGTTCTGTTGAAAAGGTTGCCAATGCTAGTCCACAGCAAACAGAAGAGAATAAATGTACAAGTGGATTTCTTACGACATCATCCATGTCAGGAAGCATATATCGTTTCTGTGATACAAAGCTATCCATTGCATGCTATGAACGTAGCGCCATAGTGTCCTGTGTTAAGTATTAATGTTTGGTGGGCGATCCTTATTCTGTCATGGATAATCTATGGTCCATTTGTTTTTATCTTTGCCGCGTGGTTTTTGTACGGATTTTTTTACGCAATATGGAACTGGAAAAAAACATGGAAAGAAATGAAACAAAAGAAAAGACAATAAGGTACGAAGAAAAAGTATTTGATATCCTAATGAAATCAAAAGATAGGTTGCCACCTTGGATAAAAGGATTTTATATAACAAAACCTAATAGCAAATTAGATCGTGAAGGAGCTGATATCGTCGTACAAACAAGCGATGTTGGCGATATATATGTACAGGTAAAAGGCAAAAATAGATGCTCCAAGCGTGGGCGAAACGGGAAAAAAATTAGAAGAGGCAGATCATATTACGCACCCAAAAATATAGGATATGTTTGCTGTCTTCGTCGTAAACACAATAATAAAACCAAAACAGATGAAAAAATTTTAAATATCTTTTTAGATGAAGTAGGAAAAATAAGATATAAAAAACTATCCAAAGAAAAGGAAATGTAAATGAAAGTATGTTCCAAATGCAAACAGGCAGGCCACAATGCCGCTACTTGTGGCAAAGAACGTATTGTTAAACCACCTCCTACATTTCAACGTCAATGCCAACAGTGCCTAGGCTACGGTCACAATAAAAGAACTTGTCTAGGGCAAGCAGGCAAACCAGATAATTCTACACGCAAGTCCCTTGTGGATATTGGTAGAGAGATTCTCGCAGAACAAAAAAAGAAGGTAGAGCGCATTGAAGTGGATGGCATTACACCAGCGACAGGATTATGGTTGGTCAATCCCACAAGGAAACGTTGTGCAGGAATGATCTCTAGGGTTAAGCGTACTGGAGAAATTCTATGGCATGATTTCTATGGCATGAACGCATATTCCAAACAAAAAGATCTCATTAATGATGGATATAAATACCTTGCTGATATGCCATCAGGTGAAGATTGGTCATATTTGCATCTTGGAGAATGGAATAATAATTCAACAATGAGACAACCATTGGAGGAACCAAGTGAATATTAAGACATTACACATGAAGCTTGAAGTTGCAACTGAAGGTCTGTATAAGGGACAAGAAGTGCTTTATGTATGGGATGGTAAAGATATAATGAAGTATCTTTACGAAGCACCAATTAATAAGCAATATTGGGATCTATTCCATGAAATGCTCGGGAAGTATATCAAATCCTAATGGGAGAGCATACATGAAAACATTTGATACATCTGAGTTTCTCTCGTCTATTACAAAGCTCCAATGGTGTGCGATTGGTTCACTAGTGGCAACCAAGGCATTTGGTCTCATTGGATTTCTTGTAACACTGATGGCTACTCAGGATAGAAGCCTCACACCATTTGCTATTACCTTGGTGGTCTTTGCTTTCGCTTCATTGATGATGACATTCATCTTCTGTGCTAAATCAGTTCTCAATGGAGAAATGGATAGGAGGACGTGATGTATACTATCGCTATAGTAGGATTATTCCTACTATTCATGCTTGTACTCTTTGTTGAGAGTATAAGCAAGTCAATAGAACGTATTGCTCGCGCAGTAGAAAGGATAGAAAAACATAAAAGAGAGGAAATCTGATGGCAGTAGCACCATATCTGATACATAGAATGTGTGTTGATAGTAGCGGTGCTAACTGCTATCTTACCGTTGGAGATCTTCTAATAGTAAGTATCGTAAGCTTAATTGTGGCCCTACCATTAATATGGTGGGCAACAAGGTAAACATACAATGACCATTAATGAACAGGTATCTTTATCTCTCGCAAGAGTAGATAATCAGATTGTTTATTATGTTCAAGAGCTTACAGACTTTAAAAAGAATATTGCTTCTGGATTAATAAGCAACAATCCATATGTTGAATGGTTAGATGGGCTACTCATGGGGTTAAAGAATGCAAAATTTGAACTAGAAGAAATTGAGAAATGTCTACTAGAAGAAAGGTAAATTCATTATGCAAATTTTAGGCGCAATTATTTTAGTTGTACTTGTGATAGCTCTTGCACCGATGGTTACAATATGGTCGCTCAATACATTATTTCATCTTGGCGTTGAAATTACATTTGGTACATGGTTTGCTACGCTGTGGCTTTTTGGATTGATTGGCCATCGCATTAACCAGAAAGGAAAGTAACTTGACATTCCTGTTGCTTTTTATTATTCCATTCCTTGTGGCATTGGGATTTTTTATTTTTGGAAAAAGGCTTTTTACTTGGCATGAGTTTTTAGGCCATGTGGGTATAGCATGTCTTGTTGCGTTGATTAGTACTGGCCTTGTTTATTGCTCAAATACAAGCGATACAGAAATATGGAATGGGCGGGTATCAAAAAAACAAAGAGAGGAAGTTCATTGTCGCCACGATTATTGTTGTGGCTATTGTGAATCTTGTTCAACAGATAGTAATGGCAGTACCTCTTGCTACACATATTGTTGTAGCACATGCTACGAACACAACTATGATGTTGATTGGAATTATTGGACAACAGATGCAGGCGGCAATTCAATAAGCACAATTGATAGACAGGGAATAAAAGAACCTCCACGATGGACACAGATTATTGTTGGTGAGCCTAGTAGCAGCAGACACTCATTTGAAAACTATATTAAGGCAGCTCCTGATACACTGTTCCAGTATAGTGGCCTTGTAGAAAAATATAAAGATAATCTTCCAGATTATCCTAGCCGTGTATTTGATTATTACCGACTGAACAGAATGACCCTCGCTAATGGTGCGATGGTTCCAAAAATACAAGAATGGAATTATGATCTTTCAGATCTTAATGCAAAAGTAGGTGCTCCAAAAGAAGCCAACGTCATTATTGTTTTAGTTAAAGATTTTGGTGAAGAATACTTTAACGCGCTACAACAACATTGGCTTGGCGGGAAGAAGAACGATATTGTTGTTGTTCTGGGTGTAAGCGAAGACAACATAAACAATATAAAAATAAATTGGGTGCGCGTGTTTTCGTGGGCAAAGAGTGATTATTTTAACATCAAGCTTCGCGATGCACTGTTGGAAATTGGTAATCTTGATAATAGACAATTGATTCTATCGGCGATTGAAAAGAATACATTTTCATTCTTTGAACGAAAGCCGATGGAAGACTTTGAATATTTGAAGGCTAGCATAACACCTACCACAACACAGTTAATCGTTGCATTAATTATAAACTTGATTTTGTCTGTTGGTTGTGGTATGATTTTTCTTATGAATGAGTTTACAGAAGATAACAACTTTTCTACAGGGAGATATTAAATGAATCTAATAATGAAGATTGTTCTTGGCGGTGTAGCCTTGCTTGTGCTTCTTGGAGTCGTAATGGGAAGCTCTTGTGTAAGCATTAATAACAACTGTGTACGTCTTGAAAAGAACGTCACAATGCAATATAAGCAGAACCAAAATAACTATGATAACTATTGGAAGAAGCTAAAGGAAACTGCCCAAGTCCCAGATATGTATGCTAGCGACATGAAGAAGGTTTATGATAGTGCTATCAGTGGACGCTATGGAGCCAACGGATCAAAGGCAATGTTTCAGTGGTTACAAGAACATAATCCACAACTTGATTCATCACTGTACAAGCAGATTCAACAGGTTGTTGAAGCAGGAAGAAATGATTTTGAGGCAAATCAAAAAACTCTATTGGATAAAAAGCGAGTCTATGAAATTTACCTTGGAGAATTTCCAACCAATCTCATTGCAGGATTTCTTGGATTTCCAAAGGTTGATCTAGATAAGTTTGATATTGTAACGAGTGATGAAACCGTTAATGCTTTTGAAACAAAAAAGACACCAGAAATTAAGCTGAAAGATTCAAAAGGAAATTAATATGAATCAGCGAGATCCATTTGATTCTGTTATGGGACCTCAAAGTCGTGATGATATGGACCACGATCCCACAGACCCAGGACCAGAAGAAGATACTCCCAACAAACCCTATCCTCATATGTGCAGAGATGGCCACAAAGAAATTGGCCATCGTGACAGCGAACAGGAACAATGCCCATTGTGCCGTATAAAGGCAGAACGTGACGAATTGCTAAAGGTAATGCGTTGGTATGCTCATCCACGAAATTGGGGCGCAATGGGACACGGAGCATACGCCGATATTGGCAATCGTGCTAGAGAAATACTTCATAAGTTAGAAAAAGAAAAGTAAACATTCAATGATAGATGTTCATTACTTAGGTCCAAAATATACCTATACATACCTTGCTGCTCAAAAATATTTTGGCGAAGAGGCAAACTACATTCCTGCCGAATCAATAGACCAAGTATTTGAAAAAGTAAACGAAGACAAAGATTCTAGAGCAATTGGAATCATCCCTGATGAAAATTCTCTGGAAGGTATTATAAATTCAACGTTTGATAATCTGACCAAATACGATATCAAAATTCAAGAATGTATAGAAATGGATATACAGCATTATCTCTTATCAAACAAAGATCTGGCCTTAAACAAAATAGAGCAAGTCTTCTCCCATGCGCAGGCACTAGCTCAGTGTAACGAATGGCTAAACAATAATCTTATTAATGTAACACGAACTGCAACAAATAGTACGGCGGTAGCAGTAGATAATCTTTATAGATCATTTAGTAAACCCGCCGCGATTATAGGCTCAATAGAATTAGCAGAAGTATATAAATTAAAAATATTAGAGAAGATTATTCTTCCCAATAATGTAACAAAGTTTTTTATTATTTCAAAAAACAATGGGATGAATTCATTTGATAAACACTTTAGTTGGTATGCTTTTTCTTTGCCAAATGAATCTGGCAGTCTGTATGGAGCATTAAAATGTTTTTATGATAATAAGGTAAACCTAACACATATCCATTCCAGACCTAATAAACTAAACAATTGGGAATATGTATTTTACGTTTGTGCAGAAAACTGTTCATCCTATGTCGTTAGTGAGTTGACAAAGATAACATATAATGTTAAAATATTGGGATCTTACGAAGGAGAGAAGCTATGACCGACCTTGAAAAAGATGTTGAACGGGTACGTGCTCAATGGCGGAACCAATTGCCAAATCAAGGTACAGCAAATATTGTGCTTATGGCTTATGACGCCATAAAAGCAGAGCGCGATCAACAAAGACTTGTGGCCGACAGGCTGCGAGTATCATGGAACGAAGATGTGGCTGAAGCCAGAAAAGAGCGCGACGTGGCGTTGGCGCAACGAGACAGGTTAGAAAAAGCATTGATGGATCTTGCCGAGCACGGTCTGCGCGCAGATACTAATCCAACCAGGACTGGTCAAACCGATGATGAATGGTGGGATTTCCTAATCCAATATCTTGATGATGCAGATTCATATGTTCGCGAACTGGCAAAATCTGCACTCGCTGGGATGGGGGAGAAGCCATGATAATGATAATATCATTTCTTCTAGGATTTATAGGAGGAATGTGGTTGGCAACATATCTAATTGACAAACACATAAAGGAACATAAAAATGAGCGATGACTACTATGATTCAATTACTCGTCCTATACAACCAGACCCACCTTTGTGGTGGGCAATTCTTAGGATGGTGCTGTTACTCGTCGGTGGCGGTATTTTAATTGGAGTGTTTACATGACCAAGCTTGAAGAGTTTTTAGTCGAGCAACGTAGAATTTTGACGTACAGTGATTATGGCAGAGACATAGGTAAGCACTTTGCACTGTTGCATCTCAACATCATAGAGCAATTAGCTGCAATGATATCACATAGTATCAATTGTCATTCACATTGTAGAAATAGCGAAGAGGACAATGGACTCTATTGGTGCTATTGGAAATCAACACAAACACCTACAGAGTATAGTTGGTGTTCTGGTGCATGCTCTTGTGATCGTTTAGATAAAATTGATGCAATCATTGAGAAGGAAACAAAATGAAACGTTCCTACAACAAAATAAAAAAAATGATTGAAGAAGAGCTATCGCCAGAAGACAGAGCCAATCTGTTGAATTTAGAAATGTGCGATAGATGCAAACATCTACAGAGAGAACACAATCTATATGGGTGTCTCCATAGAGAATGTGTGAATGCACCTTGCACAATTGAAGTATATGATTGAAAGGCATAAACAATGAACGATCTTAAAATCAAATGTAATAAATGCCAGATGCCTGTTGAACATGTCTGCGACAAAACCTTTAAAGAAGCATTAACAAAATTGCTGCAATGGGTTCCAGAAAGATGCTGGAGCAGCAAACAAATGGAGGATGCTTTCAAAAGGGAATCCAAGGATCAAGGTGACACATACGACTTTCAAGAACAGCCTTTCTTTGGTTCCCAAGCGTGGACATATTTGATTTGGAACAAAGAAGATGCTCGTTCATTTCATGCTTATTTTCATAATCTTGTTCGTGCGGCAGGAATTGATCCATACGAACTTATGAAAGAACTCCAACAAAAAGAAAGGAAATAATATGAAAACCATGAATGCTGTTGATGCTCTCATTTCACAATACCTTGACCCAGAGGGCAGCGAAACAGATAAAGCACTCATTGACCTTCTTGAGAAGGGATTTGTGGAGTGTGCTCTTAATGGAGATACAGGTGAACTTATGTTCTCTATGACAGAGAACGGCAGGAAGCTAATAAACCAATTGTGTCCAGAGGATTAAACAATGAAAAAGAATATGTGGTGGGGGTATCTCCATCAAAACAATACGATACAGGTAAAATTCTGGTGTGGTGATCATGCCGATTACACAAGCGACTGCGATGGCAATCCATTTGTGCAACGGGTTGTCCCACCATTTGAAGCAGAGACAAGAGAAGAGGCGATAAAAATAATTCAAGAGAGGCTAAGTAAATAATGAAAACAATCTGGAAATTTGAAATTCCTATTGATGATGAATTTGAATTGACCATGCCAAAGTATGCTAAAATTCTTTCTGTCCAAACGCAACCACAGGATGGCCTTGTTAACAACGATAAGGCATTTATGTGGGCAGTCGTGGAATCAACGGAAAGAACAGAAAAAAGAAGGTTCCGTGTGCAAGGCACTGGCAATCCATTTTCAAAAGAAGATCGCTGTTTATACGTTGGAACCTTTCTAATGTACGGTGGAAAACTTGTATGGCATCTATTTGAAGAGAGGATAATTTAAATGAAAAACTGTCCTGAATGTGGTAATGCGACCCACTGTACTCTTGCGACAAGAGATCTTCAAAGAGAGATATCTGATCTGAAGGAACTGCAAGATCCAGATGCTTGGGAAAAGGCTCTGGAGATTCAAACAAAACTGATGAATGAAAATAAACTACTCGCTGAACGGATAACGCAATTGCAGCAAACATGTGGCGCGCTCACAGACGAAATAGACAATGCCAAACAATTGCTCGCAAAATATAGCGATTCTCCAATTGCAAAAGATAGAACGCTTGACGATGCGTTACGCAATATGCTTGCAGTATATGTATCAAACAGAGATTATATTGTAGAGGTTGAATCAGATCTAAAACATCTTCAGAAGAGATGGGATGAAGCTGCATGCCCAGAATGCCATGACTTTTGTTGTGGTGGTCATAGATAAATAAGAAAGGAAAACAAGATGATGGAATCTGATGACAGAGGATACATAGGAAGTGTTGTTTTGTATAGACCACTAAATAAGCCCGTGTACATAGAAGCTGGCGCTTGGACGATTGAAGGAAGACTTTCTAATTTTTGGGATTGGAGATTTATAAACAAGGATGGATCACTTGGTAAAAAAGGACAAGGATATGGAGATTTTGAAAAAATCAAAGGTGTAAAAATTAAACACACAATTACAGTTAAACTTCCGAAAGGAATTAAAAGATAGAAATTAGAACAGGATTTCTCTGTTCTTTTTTTTAGAAAGGTTTAGTCTAATCGCGCTATGTTTAGTCTGGACCAGCTAACGTTTCTATATGCTGAATTGAAAACAAAGAATCGTCGGTCAAGAGAACCCTTTTATTAATTTCTGAGAGGACCAATTCTATAACTCTTGCAAATTCAGGATCTCTTCTAATAGAATTAACACGGGATATGTCAACAATAAGAAGCTCTATACCTTCTTCTAGACACGCTTTAGCCTTTGCTGCATCGTTTTTTATAGTGTTCTCGTAATTGTCTTGACCATAAATTGGTTTAAAATGTTGAGGACCCTGCAATTCCGCGGCCATTTTAAATCTTGGAAAAAAAATGTCAAGTTCTCCACCATTTGGCAGAATATCCTTATTATTATAGAGCACTTCCAATGTAGGATATAGCTCCTTTATTCTCCCCTCTAACCATATCTCGACAAAGCTACGTAGCTCGCGTTTAGCTTTGTGACGATTGGCAAAACTGACAGAGCATGATCTTGTACAGAAGAAGTGTTTTACATTATGCGCCTTAGAGGACGAAAGCTGACGTTGCTCCTTAAGAAACAATTTGGCACAATTTGCACAAATGAGTTCAATAAATGTACGTGCCATTATGTATTTTCTCGCAGGGCCAACAGAAGACCTCTCATTGGCAATCTAAGCTCTTGCTTTAGTTCATTAAGACATCTACATCCACCGTTGGTATGTTGTCCACCACGGGTCTTTGGCTTACTAAAATAACAGGAAGAGTCTCCACAATCAAGATTTTCAATTACCTTATTATAATAATATTTTATTAATTCTTCTTTATTCATTTACTTACCATTACACGAACGCATTGACTAAAACTCCAAAGAGACAGACAGGTTTTACACTTTGGCTTTCTTTTTACATTATATTTTGGATGCTTTTTACAGATAAGTTTTTGATTCCCTTCTTTGTCTGGATTGCTCCATTTAAGATTTTTGTTCACTTTTAATCCTTTCTCGAAACTTCATCAAAAGTTTTCCAAGGTTATTGTGACCGACACCCTTATAGGTGCCCCAATATGTGTCTCGCCACCAATTAGACTCCTCAAGCTTATAGCCGTCAGTAAGCAATAATGCATCACGCATTTCTGGAATAGAAAACTTGGCCTTAAGAGCTTTACACATCACGTCTAGTCTAACATTATTCCAATCACTATTAAAGCTTTTAATTTTTCTGGCAAGTTTCTTCGCCAACGCAGCAGTTTCAGCATTCCGAATTAGTTCATGCTCTGTTTTATCCAACGCCTTGCATGCTTGATAATAGTGCTCAACGCTCTTATATTTCTTTCCATCAATCTCTATTTCAATTGGATAAAAATTGGAGAGGAAAAAGAATTTATTTCTAAAGCTGTCAATTTTCATTTCATTTTCTCCAATGCCATGGTAGAACTTGTATTTTTAACTCCCAAGGTTTTCATAATATTTTTCCACTTTTTATTATGATGCATTTTTTTCACTCTAGAACCATAAAGTTCATCATCAGCAACATGAGCCGCTTCATGCAAAATAATTGCAATTTTCTCTTCGTCGTTGGCTTGTTTCCAACAATCATTAGAAATAACAATTTTCTTTTCTAAATAAGATTTTTGTCGTGTTTATCGTATTTTGCCTTATCTTCATCATATCTTGCCTTATATTTGTCCAATGTTTTTTGTACATCGTCTCGCAAATCACTTAAATACTGATCGGGATATTGTTTTATCTGTTCTGAAAATATAGAGACCATGGCCTCTAGAATTGCTTTCATACCAAAACGAGATATAAGAAATTGAACAAATGCTTTAGCTTCTATTTTGAGATTCATTTCATTTTCTCCAAGCAATCTTCACAGGTTACCTTATCTTTATCAAGCGTATAATATACCGACCATAGATTGTCATCAAAGTCAGCATCAAACACGCCAGGCATAATCTCGCCATCAGAAGGAATACCAGGCGAAGCATGTCCTTCCCAAGATAAACAATTTATATAGACGGTGTAAGCCTTATCCCTCTGTGATATGGTTGTATGACAATAGTGAATTAGTTTATCCATAAATTCCTCAATGATTTCAAATACTTAGGCTGTACAGGCAAGATTCAAACTTGCAACTTTCGCCTTAACAGGGCGATATGATATCAATTTCACCACCGTACAATAAATTTACTTCTTCAAATTTAATATCTCCATATCGTTCTTAATTGCTCTTATCACACAAGCGCACACCAATCGTACACCTGTCAAATGCATTTTTCCAGCAATTCCACTGCCGAAACAGTGTTTGCAATTTTTTTTAGCCTTTTTCACATCAAATTTATTATCAGGATCCAGCTCATGCTGCGTAATCGTATGTTTTCCAATGCTTTGTGTTATGTTGATCTCTTTATTCATTTTATCCTCCCAATGGAGCGATATACCTGACTTGAACAGGTGACCCCAACTCGGCAAGCTGGTGTGTTACCACTACACCAATATCGCAGGCTTACTTACTGTTATTATTATAGCACGAATTGTGCTGTGAGTCTATCTCTTCTCTCGTATCAGAAACAGATTGTGTAGGGCTCATGTTTAAATTTTTCAAAATGTTCTCTAGAGAATTAAAATCATCCAATATGGATCTAGATCCCCTTGAATTTCTAGGTTGTGGTCTATATACAAGACTGCCTATTCTGATGTTATTCTTCTTCATTTGGTGGGTTATCTAGGTAACGATCCTTAGCCAATGCTTTACGCATAACAGATCTACAGTCTGCTCCGTGTCCTTAACGGTTTAATAACCCAATTAAATCTAATTATACACCCACGTTTGCTTATTGTCAAATATTTTCGGGGGGGGGGGAGGAATTACATAATTATAGCTATGCTAAGTACTGATGGTGATGGCAACGTATACATTAAACATGTCTCTGGAGATATTGTTTTAGGTACAAATAATCAAAGCCAATTAACAGTAAAAAAAGATGGTCAGCATACACTAAACAATAATCTTACCATTTCCAATGATCTTAATGTTTTAAATAACCTCACTGCTTCTAATAATGTCGCGGTATCTAATGACCTCTCTGTTTCTGGTGATCTTATTATCTCAAAAGCATCAGCTAATGGAATTAAGGTTGATACGTCTACGCCTACATATGGGTGGAGAGATATAATTGGTGACGTTTCGCCAAAAACAACTGGAGCAGGATCAGCTGAATTGGCTGCGTTTCGTGGTGGCTCATATAGGGCATGGTTTTATACAACAAATGATGTAGCAGATTTGGTTTATCATATGCCGCACGATTATGCAGCAGGAACAGATCTGCATTTACACCTTCATTGGGCACACAATGGAACAGCAATTACGGGATCATTGGTGGTTACCTATGGAATTACATATTCAAAGGGACATAACCAAGCAAATTTTGATGTAGAAGTAGCTCCAGTTATGACTGTTTATACCCCAGACATAGCAACCGTTCCACAGTACCGCCAGCGAATAGACGAGATTCAAATATCATCAGCTACACCAACAGCGACACAGCTTTCTTCCAGCCTGCTTGAGCCAGATGGATTAATCCTTGTTGGTCTGAAGGCGACAACTATTCCTACAATAACTGGTGGGTCTACAAATAAGCCAGCATTCCTTACGCTAGATATACATTACCAATCAACAAATATTGGCACAAAGCAAAGAACACCAGACTTTTATACATAAAAGATGGGCCTCAAAAAGAGGCCCAATCAATTTTATATTTTTGTTTCTATTATGCTCGGGGAGCTGTTGCGCTACCACGAACGCTCTCTGTGGTCTCTACCGCAGGAGCAGACTCAGGCTCTTCTGTCTCAACAGGAGCAGCTTCTTGAGCCTGTAGATCCTCAAAAGGCAAGTGAGTACTATCAATCTCATCATCCCTAAGATTAATAAGAGCATCAATCATACTCTCAAGATCTTCACGAGTCAATGTACCGAAATTTGCACTCCATCTCTCCTTCCCAAAATTGCCATAATCTGTAAAATCTAGAGTGTAACTCCCATCCTCAGATCGGCTGGCAAACAGCTCCAAACGACCCCTATGCCCCTTCTTAACTGTATCACCCGCAGAACTCGTAGCACCATTACGCTTCATTACTGTCAACATTTTAATCTCCTTAGTTTGTTTGTTTGAGTCTTTATGGTTGACCATCAACCATACGTAAAATTATAACATTACGACAGCACGATGTCAAGTACTTTTTTACTCTTCGTGATCATGGTCGTGATCGCTAAAGACATAATCCATTGCCATATGCTTAAGAATTTCTGTCATTCCGACCATTTCGACTGCGTTGCCGCTGTCGTTCCAGAAAACGGTGCCTCCTTGATATTCTTCTGTGTCGTCTTCTTGAAAGCCAAAATGTGTTATTAGAGTCTTTAATTTGCCTTCTTTAGCTTTGGCAAGCACCTTTTCTAGGACCTCTATAACAAATTTGGGAGTCTGCTCATCTGTTGGCTTAGGAAAGTCAAGAACTTGAAAATTATTTTTATTGGTCTTATTTTCGTCTGTCATGTGTTATTCTCCAACTATAATAATACCACTTGCTTGCCTAATTGTCTAGATTTATTTATAGTGTCAAGTGTACCGCTAGACTTACCATCCCAACAAGCCAACAATATATCCGCTTCGTTGGCAATTAGTGTGTTTCTAGCAAATAATTGCTTTACGTATTCGTACTTTGAATCATCTTTCATTTTAGATCTATCTGGATAATGTATGCTAATTGATAATCTTAATTCATTGGACAGCTCTTCTGCAAAATGATCTGCACCAGTTTTGCATCCACCTGAGACCAATGAAATAATAACATTCTTATCTTTGTTTATGAGATGCGACAGGGCCTGTCGAATTAATTCTTTATCTTCTGGTCTATCGCGCCGACGACTGCCAACAATTCCTATTTTTAATGTATTCATTTGGCGGAAAACAAGGGAATTCAACCCTCACTGGGTTTTGACCAGACCAATTTAGCAAATTGGCGTAGCGAAGCAATATCTACCTATTTTCCCTACAGATCAGAAAAGAAATATTTTGAAATTTTTGGATAATTTTCAAGAGAAACATTATTTTTTTCAAATATTGTCTTGAATCTCTTTTTATTAGCTCTAAATCTACGATAAGCTAGAAGCTTAATTACACCTTCTGGGCATAATTCAAGCTCATCTCTTCTCTCAAAAAATTCTTCTGGGCAACTCATCATAAACTTTTTATAATTTTCATCCTGCGTAATTACTTCAATCTCTTCTTGCGGAATATTTTTCATTTTATTTTCCTTTTGTTATTTGAAGTTCTCAACAACCCTTTAGCTATAAGAAAGAAAATTGTAAAAAAACCTACAATAGCTAAAAAATCTGTACCACTGCAAGAGCCAGAACAGCCACTCATGAATTAATTCTCCTTTTTGGGGCAAAAGTCCGTAATTGAAACGGATCCATTTGGGCCACAACCAAATGTGCTAACCATTACACCACAATTGCCATACGATTAAATAATTACCAACGCTTCTTCATAAATGTATCAATATTATCAAAATAATCCAATAGATTCCTTACATTTTTCTTGTCAGTATGCCCGCGTAGGCCAGTCTCGTGAAGCATAATGCTCTTATCATCATTGTTGTCCAATTGTTGCTCCAATGTAGCTCTAATAGCTCTTGCCTTAGCAATGACCTTGCCACGATCCTTTCTAAATTCATCACCAGCATGATGATTGCACCGAGCAATTCCAAAATAAATAACATCATCTTGCTGCATTGTGACAAGCGTATTTTTCCTATGTTGCTTATCTGGGTTCTTGCTATACCGCGTCATTTCAGTTCTCATAATATATTCCTTTCTTTGTCTTGTGTTTTACTTCTTAGAAACTATTTCTTCAACAATGATTGCCAACTGTCCACATGCCGCGCCATTTTCAATTTCTGCTTGTGTGGCGACAGCAACGGCAAAATCATAACCAGCTTTCTCTAGTTCACTCTTAATGCTTTCCATTTTCATTCTCCTTTTATTGAAGGTTAAATTCTTTTATTACACCTTCTAAATTATTCTTATCCGATACACAATTTTTATTTAGTGGTGAAATTTTAATAAAAAAATGTTTTGGATCAAAATACTTCTTAAGAACATTAATATCAAAATCCTTCTCATCCACTAGCGTAAGATTTACTGTAGTTTTTAGATTACTCTTAGTGCGAATTTGTCCTAATTCTTCAAGCGTCATTTTTCTTTTGAAAGGAATAAGCCAATTTCTCTTTTCTTCAATTAATGCGTGAACTGAAATCTGTAGAGATGTGTTACCCTTAATTTTAGAAAAATCACTACCTTTGACTCCCATTGTTGAAATATAACAATGAGCACTTGGATACGTTTTCTGTATTGTGTCAACAGCGCTAAATACATTATCGGCGTTAAGAAACGGTTCACCCATTCTTGTGAAGTTAATCTTAAATTCTTGAGATTCTTTAGGATTGTACTGGCTATTTTTATTCAAAATAAAATATACTTGATCCAATATTTCTTCTGTTGTAAGATTTCTAAATCCTTTCATTTGCCCCGTGGCGCAAAATCGACAACGAACGGGGCAGCCAGACATTACAGATACTCCAATCATCCACCTTTCTTTTCTGTCTCCTACGTAATAACTGTCTTGCAATTTGTTTTGGTGTGATCCAACACAATACTTTGTATAGGTTGGCAAAAAAGTGTCTGTTGTCTCTACAAGCTTACCATCGTCTGCCCTAAGGCAATAAACAATACCATTATTAAAAGACTTCTCACGGATGTTGGTAAGCATTTTCTGTCCTTTGTGTATATTATACAACAATTATTAAACACTGTCAAGCCTTCGCTCTTTCTCTAATGTCATCAAGTGTATAATCACAAAGCACCTTGCCATCACGAAATACCTCCGTGAGATGATCAGCAAATTCAAAGTAATCCCCAGGCGCCAAATCGTCTACGTTAATAGTAGCCCAAGGACTTCCGTGAACAGTTTCAAACATGATATTCTTTACCAACGCGAGCCTACCTTTTTTGCTATTTTTCCATGGTGCTGTTACTGGCTGCTTGTACACGCCGCGTTCTTCACCGTTGACCACAGCACTAGAGCATTTAAATGCAAATTTCAATGTATCTCTATTGCATTGCTGGAGTAATCCACCACCTGAACCGAATGCGACATTATCAGCGCTCCATCCACGTTCCATCATTGAGTCAAGAATGCCCGCAAGACTATTTCTATCAATACCGTCACCTTGAATTATGCGAACATGAGAATCAAGAACCTTATAGCCCTTATCGTTTGTGGTTACGTCAAACTTCTTTCCTAGAAGATCCAAGAGATCTGGAACGACCTTTCTAGGATCACCTGAATCTGGACGAATGACTACTGTGCCATCACGCTTAAGAACATTATCTCTCAATACATTTCCCCAAATTTTGCTTACAGCATTATAAACGTCCCACGAATCTGAGACAACGGCGACCAGACCTTTTGGAAATTGAGCAAGCATATTTCTATATGCGTCAACTTCATGCTCTTTGCCCCACGATGTCATTGTGCTGTGCTCTGCCGCTGGAATAGAAAAACCACCCATGGGTGCATTATAATAATTTCTCAATAGCTGCAAGGATGGAACTGTATCTGTTCCCATGAAATTGACAAGATGTGCAGCACCACCAATTGCAGCAGATTCCATTGTGCTTACGCCACGACAACCGAAGTCATGAAGCTTAAACGGGATAAGCTTAGGATCACCAGAACGATTTAGTGCGCCAAGGATAATCTTTTTCATTTCACGAGAAATAGTTGATACTGTAGACGGATACCATACCTGCACAAGCAATGTCTCAAGATAATTTGTAAGCCAATAGCAATTTGGATCTGTATTCTCAACTGTCATTAAAACGTTATGAGTTGGAATAACGCAGCCTTCTGGAACACTACAAATTGAAACAGGAAGCTTTCCTCCGTGTTTTTCTGCAATATACATCCATCCTTCCTTATTAAAAAGACCAGGCATAAGATGCGCAGCATAAAGTTCTTCTGCTTCTTTAATTGCAGATGGCGTAACACGAACACCTTCTAGATATCTCTTTAGAAGATATTGAAGGCCAAAGAAAACAACATCATCAAATTCACCACCTCTACTTTCAAAATATGAATACACATTTTGTGTATTCGCAGGATATTGTTTTGCGTGGGAAACCTTATAAGAATCGGTCAATAAAAGCAAATTATCATTAAGCATTTCTTTTCCCTTTAAACCTTTATTTGGTTGTCCATAAATTTTCCATATACGTAATCTTGTTTAATAAGCCCACATTCAGAACATTTATAATAAATGTGAGTTATCCCTTCTAACAAAACTCTTGCAATGTGTCCGTTGCCATATAAATTTTTGACACTCGTTGCCCTCGGGGCGTGGCTTGTACTAACAATTTTCCATTTATGTTTATGAAACCACAACATTATAACTCCTTTTTAATACCATTTAACAATAATTGAATATGCATCTCTGTTTTCAACAGTGTACCCCAATTTCGTTAATTCTTTTACCAGCTTTGGCCTAAGCTTTGTAGGTGGGCAAGAAACAATTCTTTCATACCAGCCAGAATCGGCAGATAATTTAATGTCAAATAGAATACTTTTTAAATACAAGGCTACGTCAATATTGTCTGCCAATTTCTTTGCTTCTGATGCTTTCATAATAGTTCCTTCCTAATCGTATCCAACAGAATTGCATGATTTGGATTTATATCTTTGCCAATAGTTTCTATATTATGCCAACGAACTTCTTCCAGATCATCTCCAGCCCTAGGTGCATCCCACAAATGATCAACCATAAAAAGTGTTGTCATAATTTTCACTTCATCAGTCTTTACAAAGCGCCAATCATCAATACGATATGCACCCATATATTTTAGATGCTTTGTTTCAGCATACACAGAAGTCTCTTCCTTTAGTTCTCTGCACGCGGCATCTTCAAGGCTCTTATCTGTTGGATCTACAAATCCTCCTGGCAAACGCCATTTGCTTTCGTTTGGTTTGCGACCAAGAAGAATGTTTATTCCCTTGTCATCTACAACATATCCGCTAGTGTCTCTCTTTTCTCTTTTAATGAGAGCAATGTCCACGGTCATTTTTACATACGGAAAATAGTTCTGGGTAGCGTATATAATACCCGCACGGAAGTCAGGATTGCCTCTAATAATTTTTCCAATTTCTTTTCGCTGTTCTGTGCCGCTCTGATATGAAATTTCACTATCGACCTCTATGGCCTTATGTTGACCACAATAATGTGGTACGAAACTACCTCTTCCACCATAAAGAACAGCGCTACTTACATTTGGAACAACTGTTTTAATTAGCGTATCAAGCTGCTTGCTCCACGTTTCATCGGACGAGCAATCATACAGAGGAAGCGTGATCACGTCAGGAAATTCCTGTCTAATCATTCGTTCCCTTGTGGGATAATCCAATGGATCATGCCGTGTTAACACAATGGGTGCTACACCAACAAATACAATAACACGTTTATGATTTCTTAACGCATTATTGATAAGGTATCTATGACCATTGTGTAACGTTTCTACTTGAAAACGTCCGATAACACATCCAATGTTCATTGGTCATCCTTATCACAGCAGAGTTCTTTCAATTTGTTTTCAATAAGGTTGGCAATATGTGCACCAACAAAATGAACCTGCGAGCAGATAAAGAATATCCAAAGGGTAATATCGCCCTTAAACCAAGACCAAAATGTCAATGCCAAAAATGCATATCCTAAAATATAGAGCTTTAAACTTGTCTTCATTAGGTTTCCTTTTGCGTTGGCCAGATTCTTTCAGTGGACTCTATTTCCTCATTAAGAAAACGTGTGCGACAATCATCACAAACACCACCAAGAGTATTGATATCTCCTATAAGGATTTTCTTTCCATTCTTCAAATGGATAAGGGTTCCAGTAAGGCTATCACTACCATAATCAACATCTAAAAGCTCTTTTAGTGTCATTTTAATTTCCTTTTGGTACGCCTGGTAGGACTCGAACCCACATTTGCTTTCGCTCGGGATAGAAGCCCGATGCCCATCCTTTGGACCACAGGCGTATAACGATATTGTATCACTAAAAATCTTTCGTGTCAATCAAGAAGTTTGGGTCAAACAGCATATTCTCTCCAGGGTAACTCCTAGGGTTACGATAGCAATAAGTATCTCCAATTTTTAATCCATTCAATGGCTCGTGACTATGCCCATGCAGCCAAAGCTTTGGTTTCTTTTCCAAAATAACATTTTCGACATCTCCGACAAAGAAACAATTATAATCATCACCAATGTATCTCTCATGAACACACTTATGGCTTGGCATATGGTGTGTAATAACTACGGAATTTTTATCAACATTTTCAGCAAGAAACTGTTTTGCCTTTCTAAATTCTTCAAAGATAGGCCAGCACCCGCCCTTAACATAACGAAAGTCTACCCAACCCATTTTCCCTGTCATATTGAGAATTTCAGGAAACCATAAGGTACTTCCAACAAATGGAATACCTTTTATTTCTTTTTTTGTATTATCTAGCCAATGAAAATTTGAAGGCAACTTTGTACAGAATCCTGACATAATGTCACGAACTTCCTGCATGGAATGCCGATAATTATCATGATTCCCTAGCACCATGACAGTTTCTTCAAACCTGTCTGACATGGCCTCAAATAGATCATAGTACCTTTCTATATATCCACCAGTGACAATATCACCAGCGAGAACAAGAATATCAACATTCTCATTTGGAATGGTTTTAATAAAATTGACACCCACAGAATCATTTAAAATATGATCGTAGGAATCTATATGGATGTCGGAAATAAGTTTAATCTTGGTCATATTCTTTTCATCCTCTTAAGCATGTTAGAATATCGTAAAGAATAGCGTTTATTTTTATTCCATTCAACAGCTTTCTTAACCTGATCTGTTTTAATTTTTAGATATGGGAGGATAAAGCCTAAAAATGATTCTGCTTTTTTTGATGTAAGCTGCCAACTGTAAAAAATTCCAACTGGAAGAGTGACAATAGAAAGCGTTCCTCCAAATTGTCTTTGTAATTTAATAAAATATTTCTTACTACTAGGATCTTTTTTCTTCATGATCTGAACGCGCATATACCAATACTCACCACTACCATGAAAATAAATACCAACACTCCCTTTAGCGTCAAAATAGCCTGCGATATGATGAAGATTCAGATTCATATTAATCTGCTTTCGGGCAATAGCTAGAATGCAGACCGCCTACAGTTTCCGCACCACATTCACATTTTATTTCGTCTGGTTCTGCTGCGCCGTCTTCTTCGTCACCATTCAAAATGGCATGAACATTTAAATTAGAAAAACATCCACGACAAACATATTCTTGCTTTATACGAATCGTGGCGGTATGCTGATTACACCGCGAGCAAAGCATAAGCCAACCAAGCTCTGATTCTTCAACATTGTTATCCATGTTAAAACCTCTTCCCATAATCTGGTATTACTTTTGGCCCAAGATAAAGGTACGATTTGCGATGACTCCAATAATATTTACAGCTGTCAGGATTCCAAAAAGCAGCTTCATATGACCAATAATGTTCCAGCCATATAAGTATCCTTGCATTATCAATGGGATGATAAACAAATCTTGGCAGAAATGAAAATCTCTTGACAGCTCGTGGCTGTGGATGTTCTTCCTTAAATAATTTTCTTTGAAATCTCATTTATGTATTTTCCTTTACAATAACAGTCCAAAAAATAAGCACACAATCATCAAAATAACAACCCAAAATCCAATCTTTTGTTCTATAGATGGCGGGCCAACATTTACTGGCGCGTGGCCAATTGATATTTTGGCATCACAAAATTCACACATTTATGTACTCTCCTTTGCACCATAAAATATTTTATCATCACCTTCCCAAGTGACGACAACATTGCATGCTCCAACATTATCTTTTCCCCACTCTTCCTTATGTGGTCCTGAATGCCCTTCGTCTAAACGACATATTATGGTGGCGGTATTGTCACCAAAGTCATCACTAATCCATAATTCAGATTTGCATGACATTTTATTTATTTCCCTATTTTAGTTCAAAATTTTTCAATTTGCACGAACAGGTGACACTTGTGCCAAATGTATTTGAAATAAAAATATCACGCCAGCCTGATCTGCCACATTGTTCAGCGCAAGCACTAACAAGATCTTCAACAGAGCATTGAACTTTCTTTTCACAAGAAAACAGAAATAATAGAGGTACTAGTAATATATATTTCATTTTATTTATCCTTTCCTCCAGAACTTCCACCATTGTTTCTTGGTCTTTTCTTTGCTCAAGCGATCTTCTTCGGCCATGTTTGCTCTGAAATTGCTATTGTTAGAATTCTTAAGACGTTCATGCCTTTCCATAACTTCCTTTTTAACCTGCTTAAAATATTCTGGTGTCAACTCAGGGAGCTTTTGTTCTACTGGATTTTCAGACCTTATTGTATCAACAAACTTATCAAAAGTTAGGTCACAATAATCATCAATCCAGTCAACGATAAAATAATATTTGTCTGGAGCGTATGAGAACTTGCCAAAAAGAATTGGGTCTTTCTCTCGTATCTTTTCTTTATTGGTCTTCAAGTCTTGTTTTGCGTAATCCAGGTACAGAACAAAATACTCATCAAAAAGTTTTAAATCCATAATCCTTTTAATTTTTTCTTGTGTTTCTTTGGGCGGTGTCCGAGGGAATTTCTCCCATTGATCAAAATGAACAATCTTGTTTCCTTGTGGTCTGTACACCTTATTAAATTTATTAATAACCTCTTGTGATATCCAACGATCACAACCAATTGCAGCGACTTCCATTTCACGGACAGTTACAGCAATTGTTTCCATAAGCTTTTCGTAGAGTGCTTGCTGCTTAAGATCTTTGGCATCATTAACAATATTTTGTAGCTTTATTAGTTTTTTCTTTAGATTTTCTTTCTCAAGCTTCTCTAGCTTTGATTTTACAAACTTAAAATATAAACGAGGGCTGACGCCCTTTCCGTCTACACTTGTGGACCTGTCTGACTGTAATGTTAGTTGCGTTCCAGCAGAAGTGAGAAAAGAATTATTAGAAATTACAATGTTGCTATTTTCAGGAAACGTAATAAATGATGACATGTATTTTTATCCTTTTATACACAAAACTTGATGCAATTCTGCCACAATTTCTACAAGGTCTTTTTGATTTTCCATAACGGCTTTAATGTCTTTGTACGCTAAAGGCAGCTCATCAATTATTCCTTGATCATGCCTACATTCTACACCTTTTAGTTGCTTTTCAACATCATCCATGGTGAATGTTTTCTTTGCTTTGCTTCTTGACATTCTTCTTCCTGCACCGTGGGAAGCTGAATTAAATGATTCAGGATTTCCCAGGCCACGAACAATATACGAACCTGTTCCCATACTTCCTGGGATGATGCCTAATCTTCCCTTCTCTGCGTTGATTGCGCCTTTTCTCGTTACATAAACCTGTTCTCCAAAATGTACTTCTTCGCTTACATAATTGTGGTGAGCAAGAATTGGCTCATCTAAAACAAGTTGTGGGAAAAATCTCTTAAGAGCATCATAAGATAATTGTAACATTACCTGTCTGTTTGCTGTAGCATATTTGCCTGCCCATGTTAAATCTTTTCTATATGCCGCCATTTCTGGTGTGCCCGCAAGGAACACAGCCAAATCCTTATCTGGCAAGTCTCTATTGTGAGCTAGTACTTTTGCTTTTGTAATGTGAATTTCGGCAAGTTCTTTGCCAATGTTGCGTGAACCAGAATGAAGCATAAGCCACACATCACCTTTTGTGTCCAAGCATAGCTCATAGAAATGATTTCCCGAGCCGAGGGTTCCTAGTTGACACATTGCCTTATCTGCGAGTTTTTGAACGTGGGGATCAAGCATCTTAAACTCTTCCCACAAAAAAGAATATTTCTTTGCATAATTTCTAGACGTATCCTTATGCCAATTAAAGCCCACAGGAATATCTCGTTCAATTTGAGCACGAATTAATTTAAGATCGTCAGGAAGATCATATGCGTTAAGATTTGTTTTACATGCAATCATACCGCAAAACAAGTCAACGCCGACCATCGCTGGGCTTAATGCATCTTTCATTGCTACAACAGAACCAACAGTGCAACCTTTCCCAAAATGACAATCGCTCATTACGGCAACATGATGAAATGCCCAAGGTAAAGATGCAACATTACGAATTTGATCAAGTGCCGAAGATTCCACCTCATGGATGGGTGCCCAAATGTGTGCGTTAACAACAGAACCTTTTAGTTGTGATATTGACATAGTAGTTCCTTTTGCACATTATATCATAAACGACCATAAGCTACAACATAAAACAACATCAATTGTGACTATCTCTAAACATATTTCCCACTTGCTTCATCCATTTTCATGATGCAGTATCCAATGAAGTCTCGAAACCAAATTGGTGCATCTCTACGCAAAATAATGCTTACAATAGGGAACAATACAAGGAACATTGATCCACCAATAAATGTGAGCACCAAGAGCCAGAAAAACCACTTTAATTTATTTGTTAGCCGATGCATCGCAGCGCCATCGCAATGTCTTGCCATCAGCCTGCATGATGAATGTTCCACCAGATAGCAGACACGCTTCACTAGATACGCCTACGGCTATGCTCGTTGCATCAGAATCTGCACCATTGAGACCAACAACACGTTCCCATGTTGGGGTCGTCACATTACACTTTCTAACGGCAGCACATCCAGATACAAGGGCAAACGACAGGCAACATACAAACAATTTAAAATCCATTTTAATTCTCCTTTTAATTAGTTTACCACCCAATATACAAATAACATCCCCTTTCTTCAACAGTATAGCCACGGGTTGTTAAAGTTTTATATACATCTTTTAAAACTCCTCTATCCATTTCACTATTTAATGTAACCACACAATTTGCTTTAAAATTTTCTGCACTCGCGCGGACATGTTTTTCACAATATTGAACCAGTTTATCTATGGTCATTAATCTTGCTTCTTTTGCGTCCATTTTATTTATCCTTATCTTTCAATGCAAGCTTATCATTATGACATATACTATATTCCGTATCGCAGCATTTTTGCACAATTTCAAATTCTAAATCTATAAGGCATCTCGCACAAGAATAAAATGTTAATCCAGTTTTGCCAAGCTCAACATGATGTGAACCTTTTGAGTTTGCTTGGCAAATAACACAAAAATGTTCTTCATTTACATATTCAATTTGAATCATTTATTTCTCCACTAGATATTCAGCTATTTTCTTTGCCATATCTAAAGTCAATTCACGACCAACAATATGAGTCCTTCTGGATGGCGAAGATGGTAAAAGATAAACTGTATATCTTTTAGAACACCCTGCACCATGGTCTGGTATAATAACTGCATATTTATTATTATATCCAATACGTTTTGTTGTAGATAAAATCATTTTATTTTTTCTATTCGGATATTACAAGTTCTATAAATGAGCCATCTATATTAAAAGAAATACTTAAAGTAAATCCTATATAACCTTCCACCCTTGTATTTTCTGTTGCGGTCAGTGTAAGAGATATGATACCATGGATCGGAGCCTCTTCTTCAAACCCGACGCCAAAAGAAGATAAAAATTGTTTCCACTTGTCTAGATCAGTCATTTTATTTATCCTCTATTTGTAGTGAATAAACATCACAATTACATTCTTTGTGCATGCCGTCACATTCATTATTACAAACACGAAATCCGATTCTTACCTTTTTATTTTTGTATGCTTTTTTTATACCTTGAAGTTCTTTAATAAGATCTTCAATATCTCTGTCTGCGATATAGATCATTGTACCAAAGTAACTCATTTATTTCTCCATCAATTCTGCAAATCCATGCAAAACATTTTTTGTATTATATTCCCATTTATGCTTGCTGCAATATCCATATTCATTTATGGAGAGTTCTCTTTTTGAATTTGTATGTTTTTCGTGATTATAAAATTGAATTGTACATAATCCAAAATCAACTATACCCTTGGTATCACGTGTATTTAAAAATGCATGTTCACAATTGCCACAAGTCTTTCGTATTGTATAATTTATGTCCTGTAGGACCTTTAATTTATTAGCGTCCATCTTGGACCTCAATATAATTTCTGAGGAGCTTCTTAATGCTTTCTTTTTTGTTCTTAAGAATGTTTTTCAGGTGTTCCATGCTCTTATTAATTCCTTCCACTTCTGCTTGAAATTTTAAAAAGCATTTTCCATTTTCTTCTACAATTTCACAGAAATTTGGTTCTTTGAACTCCCTGCGAGAGATCCTATTGTTGATAGAAGACATAAGCTCTCTTGATTTTTTAAACGAATCATATATCTGTTCTCTATCGTTGCTCATCGTTTGGCTTCTTTCCAATCTCTAGTATTTCTATCCCACCACCATGCCCTATTATTTTTTTTTAGACAATGTTGAATTGCCCGCGTTTTTAGTAAGGAACCAACACCATTATGTCGGTATTTTTCTTTTACAAATATGCCAACAGCTTTGCCTTTATCTAGCAGATTGTACACACATGACCAGCCAATAAGCGTACCATTACGATTGTACGCTACAAAGATGCACTTTTCATCATTATTCAAAAGCACAAGAGATAATGACCCATTTATGCGTGTTAGTGGCATTAGCTTCTCCCGAAGAGAATCGCTAGCTTTTTTTACTTGCTTCACCGTCACGTTCATGGATATAGTATACCATCATCGCAGAGGAGAATCAAGAACTTTTATAGTGAATCTAAATATGCAGCGATAATGTGCCCATGACATGGCCTAGGAGAACAATAACAAATCAATGTCTTGTCTTTTAATTTTAATATTTCTTCTTTAAATTCTTCTATTTCAATGGCCCTGTAGAAATATTCTTTATAATCATTTAAAACAGATTCTCTATTTTCTTCTTTGTCCAAATAGTAGGGATTACCAAAGACAGACGGCCTGCCTATGAAGACATATTGTGGATTATTTTTATAATCCTTTGGAGCGTTTTTTATATGAATCACGGTTGTCATTTGGTGCCTGGACAGGATTTGAACCTGTGCTTCTCACTTTTTTTAAAAATGCTGCTCTGACCATGCTGAGCTACCAGACATAACACATAGAAACGATTTCCCACCTTAGAAATATTTTTGGTTGTTTCCATGTGTGGCGCGCAGGGAAGGTTACAATCCCCATTTCTTTGTCCCTGTTGCCAAGAACAAAGCGTTTTTGCTTAAACTACCTGCGCATAATAGGTCCCGAGTGAACGACTTAAACGTCCTTACTAATATATACTGTTGTGTTTTGTGTGCACCTTCTACACCTAGCCCACATATTAGTGTTTTAAACATGTTAAACTACCTCGGGATTGGCGCACCCACTTGGACTTGAACCAAGATTAAAATCTTTAGAGGATTCTACTCTTCCTTGAGTTATGGGAGCATAATTTTTTAATGCAAGCTTCATGTTAGAACATATTTTCTTTATATTTTCATCTGGCATAATGGAAATTGCTGTTAATTCGTCAGCAATGTCGGGTTCTTTAAATGAAACAAATTTCATATTTGCCTCTGTTAATTGATCCTCTAAGGCCATTAAACCAAATTCATTTTGAACAGATAATACAACAAGAGTATTTGATTGACGATGCCAAGATAGGGCTTCCTTTGGATATTTTAAGATTGCATCAGCAAGAGCATGTGCTACTTGTACAGCCTGATAGGCTGCCGAAAGATCATCGCGTGTTACAACGTATAGTTTATTACCCTACGACATGTTCTTTCTTTCTATAACTATATTCCCAATATTCGCTTATTCCAAAAAATATTATGAAGAAACCTTACTATTTTCGTCTTTTGTCCTATCGTTATCATAAAAGCTATCCATAGAAAAAGAACCAGTTACACAACTTGCATATGATGTAAAATAGCTCCTTGTAGATAATGATCTCTTGTCTGCCGCACAATTCATTCCTTGTGGTGTTGCAACAAAATGCTGCATATTGCCAAGAGGAATATTTAATCTTTGGCTCAATACGGAGAGATCCTGGTTTGCTCCAGAATATGTAAATGTCCAATTGCCTTTCTTTTGCATAGATTGGACCTTTTCTGCGAGAGAATTATATGAATATTTCTTTGAATTGTTTTCTGCTCCGTCGCTGATTACAATCATAAGCACAGATGCTTTGCAATTTGCAACGTCTTTTTCTTCGTTGAGTTTGTCAATGACGTAGCCAACAGCATCAAGCATAGCCGTCATTCCGTTGGGATTGTACTCTGTTTGTGCTAAATCCTTAAGATCTGATACTGGAACATTCCAAAGCTTGGGAGAATGTACCTCTGTACTAAAGGTAAGAAAACTTACCTTTGACTTAATCTTGTTTTTCTTACTATTCTCACGAACATCTTTTACGTGCTGGTTAAAGGAATCAACAGCTTCACGCTGCATATATCCCATAGAGCTGCTTTCATCCAAAACAAAAGCGACATAGCTCTTCTTTGCGGTTGTCTTCCTTGCCCTCTTTGTTGTTTTTTTCGTCTTCTTCGTGGCCATATTCTTTGTCTTTTCCTCCATGACATGCTAGTAATTATATCACATCAATTGAAAACGTATACAAAAAAGCATACTATTTTTATTTGTTCGGTATGCTAGCGACTTTAAGATTCCACCTATAATTTATTTATGTGTGCAATAGGTCACACATTTCCCCTTGGCAGGAAATCATAAAATGGAGTCTAGTATTGGATTTGAACCAATGTAACAACAGTTTTGCAGACTGCGCGATAGCCACTCTCGCAACTAGACATAATTTAATAATTAGACAATTGAATATTTTATTATGACCCAAATCCTATAATATCTTTTGCAGATTTAAGTTCTTCAAACCCACCATTTGCGTCAGCGTATACTTGCGCAAGGGCTACAGGTTCTTTGTATTCTTTTTCTTTTCCAGTCAATCTCTTATATATTTCTGATGCATGCACCGCAGGGAGCATTCCTACGTAGACATGTTTGCAAAGTCTTCCTGGTCTTGTCAACGCCGAATCAAATTCAAGCTTTTCTGCGTTGGTTGTTGCAATAATACGAAGATCAAGCATAGAGCCCAAAATCCCGTCAGTATAGTTCAAAAGACTGCTAATCGTTAATATGTTATCGCTCTCTCTTGGCACTAGGCAACTGTCTGCATCTTCAATAATAAAAAGAATTGGAGCAGATTTAACATCACCGCTAGGAACAGTAAAGTTTCCAAAGTCTGACTTTTCCTCAGAAAGCAATGTAATAATCTGAGGGCTGTCAATTTCAGAAACAAGCCTAGACGGCAAAAGAACAATAATACAATTCTTTATTTTTGAAATAATACTACGAAGCATCCAAGTCTTGCCTGTTCCTGGAGGTCCGTTAAAAATAGCGAGTCTTCCATATGGTTCCTTTCTGTTGAAATGATCAACCACATAATCAAAATCAGACAGGACTTCTTCTGAATAATTCTCTCTTTGGAGCGGGCAAACAACAGAACCTAAATTCTGCAACGTAAGACCACTTTGATTTTGTGAAATTACATATACAGAATTTTCTACATTTTTTGAGAAGTTTTCATGAACATAATTTTCAATAGCAACAGCAGTATCATGTTTGGCTGTTGTCAATTTAATAGAAATTGTGTCAAGCTTATCTTCTTTAAAATGACCAAGCTCTAAATAGGATGTATAATCTTTGTCATCAACAATGAAGTAATAAACCTGCTTTTCAAAGCCTTCCTTGTAAATGTACGCAACCTTATGATTAGGAACAAGCTCAGTCAATTCCTTTATGGTAAGGTTTACTTCCTTTTTGGGATTACTCTTTATGGTAAATTTAATTGGCACGCGGCCTTCAGAAATTATTTTTTGAGCTACATAGGTGTAATACCAATCCTCAATATCTTCTGAGTTCCCAATCTGATTGTAGTCTACTCTAAAAGTATATGGATCTATCATTTTAGTTTTCCTTTACTGGATGAGAAAGAAAGATTCGAACTTTCATTCATGGGGTCAAGGCCCATTGTCCTGCCCGTTAGACGATTTCTCAATAGTGTATCACATAATCAACTTCAACTCAATATTATCAATCCATTCTACCACTGTATGATTATTGTGTCCATGAATTTTTACACAATCTTCAAGACTTTCATATACAGCTTCTGATGGTGTCTCTGTGAGCCACTCTAATACTACTTTACCTGAAGGGAATTGAACTCCTGCTGCAACGCGGCCAATGCCAGAAACTCCTGAATCGTCCTTTATTCTTTTTAGAAAGAAACGTCGTGGAACCACAATTGTCCTGTTCTTGTCTTTCTTTTTAACCATCAATCCTCACTTTTGGAGCCCCAAACAGGACTTGAACCTGCATTGCGACCTTTTACGGTCTAATGGTCCGTAACCATTTGCCTCATCCATTAGGCTATTGGGGCATTTTATCGTGGATATAGCCATATTGCTAGAGCTATAATGAGAAGAACTATAGCCATAACCAATAACATAAATAGTCATTATATCACAAACGAATATTATGTCAAAATTTTTAATTTAGCTTTTCTGCTGATTCTCCATCTAAAAATTTAGCAAAATTTCTTTTTGTTACTTCTTCATCTTTCATCGCGCATTCAAAACAAACTCTACATCCCCCTGGACCATATGGCCTTGTCTCTGCCATTGTATGGCATAATTCACATTCCATTTCTGGTTCTTCTTCTATTATTACTACATTGCCAATTCGTTGAGTCATTTTATTTTCCTTTCCTGCGAGTCAGCCACAAACCAATAATACTGAATAGCGTTCCCCATATAATATACAATAAGGTTATTTTATCCATTTGGTAGTTCTTAACAGACTTGAACTGTTTTCTTCTCCGTGTAAGAGAGATGTATTACCTATATACGAAAGAACCTCAATTATCTCTTTTATAAATTTCTTCATTTATTACTTTTAACATCTTTTGTGCATTTTTTTTATTTTTTATATGAAGAACAAATGCTTGGATAAATTCCTCTGGAGCGTTTGTTGCCCTCATGAAGGTAATCAACTTTTTTTCTTCTTCGTTGATCATTTTACAATCCTTCTTGTTTCATGCTATCTTCTAAAAATTCCAAATACTTTCTAATAAAGCGCATAAAATACACAGACTTATCTTCTGCCTTAAATATTGCACCCTTCATATCTTCTGGAGGGATAGGAAACTCAAATGGACCAAATTCTGTACTACTTGTCCAATAATTTTCTGTTTTGTACCAAAGTTCACCATCGCGGTAAAAAGAAAAATATACCTTTTTATCTTTACCGACGAGTTCATTTAATTTTGGAAGATTCATTGAACATATTCCTTGTCATGCTCTGTGCTTATTGATTTTACATCCTTTATTTCGCCACTTTCTATTTGTCTAATCTTTGTTTGAATATCCTGCAAACAAAATGCCAAAAAATATTCAAAGTCCATTAAAGTTGCTGGTGGCTGCGTTGTGTCTGCTTCGTATGAAAAATGAAAATTGTCACGAACTTCTGTGTTGAATTCTAATGTTAATTTAACGTTTGCCATGTTTTATATCCTTAAAATTTTTAATACGTTTATCAATCTTTGCGTTTAATAATTGATTTTCTAAATAATCATATGCCTCATTTACATTATGTAAACACCCATGTCTAAAATTCTTTTTGCATATTGGACAATTAGAACCTCTTGCACTAAAATCATTTAAGCGTTTTGTTGCTTTTTTGACAGAGATCATTTATTCTCCTTAAAATAAGATTCAATTTTTTCAATCATAGCTGAATTGGATGGTTTATAGTATTTATAATTTTCTTTATCAAGAATTGATGTGGTCTTTTTAATTTCTTCTTTCACTTCTTCCACAGATTCATCTTCCCACGCATCACAGCCAGAGCAGGAACCATATGTCCATCCATAATGAATAATTTTATTATCCTTTGTCACCGCAACAATGCTCGCGCGGCCTTGATAATCACATTCTGAATCTTCCCAAACAATTTCAGCATTGTCTAGATTTAGAACTTCACCAACCAATTCAGACCATCGGCAAGAATATGCTACCGTTTCTTTCCATTTCATTTGCTTTTTCTCCTTGGAGCAATAGGTGAGGATCAAACTCACGTTGTCCTGATTGGAAGTCAGGTGCCTAAATCGCTCGGCCACTATTGCAATTTTTTATGTCACTAGCATCCATATAATATAATAATTTGTTAAATGATGAACCATTTGGTCAAAACCTAAAGAAATCCAAAAGTATTTATTATGCTTAAGCTTGTTTTTTGCCTTTTTCCTTGATTCTTCAACCATCAAAAATGCTTTATCAACAGCACTAGGCGGATAGCCACAATCTACATGATATTGTTTTGGTTTATTAATATGATAAGCTTCAGCCATTACTTGTGGAAATTCACTTGCTGATAATGCCTTAAATCTTCCAAGGTATTTCTTTCCCGCCTTCACTCTGTCCATTATAAAGTGAACAACCAAATCAACAAGTGAAAGCCACCATAAGCTAGGATTAATGATAAGACAGATAATAAGAGTAAAAATCCCATGAACACCAGCGTGTGACAAGAGCGGTAAGAAAAACCCCCAATCATCTTTGAACTTCCCTAACATATAACCCTGCTGCAAAAGATAGTCTGCTAGGAAATGTTTTAATTGATAGACAACCAACAAGACAAAAAGAGTTTCAATCACTTTGTTTTCCTTTCAATTTGGTGGGTCCTAAGAGACTTCAACTCTTAACTTTATCCTTAAAAGGGATATGTGATTTCTTTTTCACCAAAGACCCATGGCACGAGCAGAGCGATTTGAACGCCCACAAAAAATTTTGGAGATTTTTATGCTAGCCATTACATCATGCTCGTTCATCTTTTCAAGTAATATTCCTCAACACATTTCTTCCAAGGCACAAGACCAAGACTACTTACAGCCTTATTATAAGCGTTCTGTTGATTTTTGTCAAGAGATGCATATATGTCAGAATGTTCCTTCATAACATCATTAACCAACTCTCTAAGAAATTCTGGTGTTCTTTTCATATCAAGTTCTGTATTTCCATCTCTTGTAATATGCTCAACAATATTGCTTATTCTTCCAGACGTTACAACGCTTTCTGCAAATTCTCTTGCCTTTGATTGCAATTCAATTTTATCTGGGTCTACTGATTTTGGTTTCTTGGCCTTTACATTCTCAGCCCATTTTTCAGACTTATACTTTGCCATCATCCATTCGCCATGTTTATCGCGCTGCATATGAACTGGCTTCAATACGACACCTTCCCAAGTATTATTTTCAGCTTCAACTCCATTTTCCTTTGCGACGGTGGATACATTATCTCTAATTGAATTTAAATAATTCAAATCAACCATTACAACAGCGATAACAGGAACAGTTTTAAAACCAACAACTTTACAGATCTTTTCTACATCATCCCAATCAAGCAAATTTCCTTCTGGGTTTCTCACGTCAAAAATACGAAGATCTTTTTCGTCACAATATTTCACACCCTTTTGAATACCTTGTCCGTGGTATTCTCCATAGAATACATAATCATCATATTCTCCGTTGTTATATCCTACGTTGTTATGAAAAAATTCCAAAGAAGGATGTTTCTCCATAAAAGAACCAAATCCATAGCCATCATGATTACTACTCATGCCATCTTTAAAAATAATTTCATTTCTTCCGCCCAATATGAGCCCACCATTTTTTGGAGACCACATTACACGAACGTTGGTCCCGTGTATCTTTTCGGTGATAACACACTTGTACTGAAGAATGTCGGTACACTTATAGAGATTTTCAATCTCAGGGTATTTTGGAAAACCTTGCATATTATTTCTCCAAACATTTTATTACAAATGGTCTGCGAACAGCTGTACTGAACATTTCTGCTGCACTTAGAGCTATTATTATTCTATCTTCTGGCAACAATGATCTTTCTGTTGTAAAAAGTGATCCCAAACAAATATCATATCCACAACCTACGGAAGTATAATTTCTGTGAAACATTGCAACCTGGAAATCGCCTTCAATTTCATATATACTTCCTCGGTATCCTACAATAAATGTTCCACCCGATTCCTGATTTTCTTTAATGTTTGCAAATCCATTATTCTTAAAACATTTTCTAACAGCTTCAATAAATGTGGTCATCATAAATTCTTCATCTGAGACCTTTTTATCTTGTTTTGGTACCCTTAATGACCATCTTAAAAGCTGTGTCATTCTAAAAGAATCAGTACATCCAATGATAAATGTATTATCTTTTACAAATACTTTTTCGTCCCTTCGTATTTGAAGACATGTACCACCTGAACCTGCACTGTCGGCACCAATCCAAACCTTTCCATCTTGTGCTATGGCTGCTATTGCTGTCATTTTCAAAACCCTCTTTCAGATGGCCAAGCATAATAATTACATTTCTTACAACGTACATTAATGTAAGTGACTTTTCTTTTGCAACATTCACATCCACATTTGCATTTTACAAATTTGATTACATTCTCTCCAAAATCATGCTCACACACGAACAATGATTTTAGTTTGTTAAAAATACGCTTAAGCTGTGTTCTCATCTGTGTATTATAGCATGAATGTTTGGCGGACGCAATGGAATTTGAATCCACATCTTCCAGATTGACAATCTGGCGCTCTCTCCAGTTAAGCTATACGTCCATGGTCGTAAATAAAGGAATTGAACCTTTTGCTCCAATTTATGATACTGGCGTATTACCAATATACGAATTTACGTTCTATTCAAAATTTCAATCATCCTGTCTGCTTCTTTTTCTGTTATTCCTGTTTCAAAATTGGTCCTCACGAGCTTATCTATTAAATGTTCCATGTCAGAATTATCATCCACAATTACAAACTGTTTTACCTCAGGATGTTTAAGAAGCCACATCTGAATTTCTAATCCGCGCGGCAAATCATTAAGAAGACCACCACATATATGTTCATACTCTACATATACGGGCGTTCTTCCAATCACTTCTCCTGTTACGCCTTCAAGCTTTAAATGATGTGCGAGAACATCTAATCTTTCTTGTGTTGCGCAACCAATTCGCCAAGAAGAAGAAATTACAAGCTTCGCTCCAGTTGCATCAGTCACTCTGTTCAGTTGTTTAACCGCATCATTATCCAGTTGATTAAATCCAATTCTTATTGATTCAAACTCAACAAATCTTGCTGTCATTGGCAGTGTTCTTGCCGTATTCAAAACACCATCCAAATCTAAAAAAATTACTTTCATTTCTTTTCTTTCTTTCGTTTGGTAGCGGAAATTGGACTTGCACCAATATCAATCAGCTTATGAGGCTGCGAAGGCACTACTTCCTTCCCATTCCGCAATAATCTATATAAGCTCTTTTGTAAGTTTCTCAATCTCTGCACGTTCGACTATTGTAAAATTATACCACAATTCATCCATTCGGTCAAGTACTTCATCTAGCTCTCCTTCAGAAATATTTGCATTATTTGGATCTCTTAAAAATGTTGCAAGCTCAAGGTATTGTTCTATCTCTTCTTTCATGCCGCCTCTTTTAATGCTTTAAAAATAAATAGGGTCATTCCTGCTGAAAATATCCACGTCAAGATATTGATAGGAAAAAAATAATAAATAATAAGACTCACAGATGCACAAACGTATAAAGCTGTCTCTAGTTTTTTAACTATCTTTTTCATGACTTGTTCTTCAATTTTCTAAAATAACCAAGCGTTGAAAATAATGCCAAAAATAAAATTAAAAGAAAGAACAATGCCCAATTTATCACCGCGCAAAGCACAAAGAGGAACCCTCCAAAAGCAATTAATACGAGCGCTAAATAATCAGACAAGAGCGATGTAAAGAATTCCTTTCTTCGCATTTGATCTAGAAAAATATATTTTAAAAGATCATATGAGGCCAAAGAGAATTTCTTTAAAAATAATAAAACTACTTTTAATTTTTCTGTTTTCATCTTATGAATAATCCTATTCCAAATTGTTTAATTTTTCTTCCCAAAAACTGCCCACGCCTATCGCTTCCTATGTAGCCAGTAAACGCCATACGTGATTCAAATAGCTTATCCTCTGAAGATAAGAATAAAACACCGAGTTGGCCTGACCAGTCAAGAGAATCCATATCCTGATTGTATGTTATGTCGTGAGCATAATATGGAGATGCATCTTCCATTTTATATTTTGTTTCCATTCCGTAACTAAAAAATAATCTCTTTAGATCACTTGGAAAAATTTTATGAATATATCCACCCTGCAAATATGATCTTGATTTCATCCTTTTGATGGTATAATCGTATGCAAAATGAAATGATAGAAAATCTCTTGAATATGTTTTTGGTTCAACAATGGCTATATCTGCATTTGTGTGATCTTCTAATTCTTCAATTTTGTCTTGTTCTCTCTGCGATAAAGATTCTTCAACAACTCCATCCAATCCATCACCTTTATGTGCCGATATATGATTAAATTTTAATCCACCACTAAACCTTCCATGTCTGAAATATAGAGGCACAGAAAAATAAAAATCCTGTGTTAACAATGGAAAAGCTCCATCCTTGTATCCTAACATTACCCAAGTGCTTGCTTCAAGCCCAAGCTGTAACTGTAATGAACCTGATTTGTGTGTTACAATTGGAACTTCTTTGCCAATAATGCCCTCTAAAAAATATATTCTTTCTCCAAGATATTTTGCGGTATCAATAGAGAGTCCTAATTCTGGAGATCTTGGATTTGCTAATGGATTAATGTATAGTGGTCTACTATCAAACAGTGACACATTGTCTACTGAAATAAGCGCACATAAAATAAATACATTAAACATTATGTATCCTTTTCAGTTTGGCGGATAGGGTGAGAGTTTAACTCACAAGGGCTTTTGGCCTCGGCAGTTTTCAGGACTGCTACCATCGACAATTGGTTTGCCTATCCATTTAAATCCTTTGCTCTTTCTCATAGCGGTACTTTCCATTATCTTAAATTATTCAAACATCCTTCATAAAATTGTATCCATTTAGGATCTTCTTTTCCCTCAACCCATTCAAGCCTATAGATACCATACGGCAAAACACCCTCTGCTTGTTTTTCTTTGTTGTCATACCATTCAAGAAATTTTTCAAATTCATGAAAAGCAGCGACAGGCACTTCTTGCCTTTGTTCTTCTTCGGAGTCGGACCATTCTGCTGGTCCAGTAAAAATTTTTGTAACTATCCAATATTTCATTCGGTACTTTCCATTAATTATCTATTAATTTAGTAAGTATTAATTTATATTCTTCTGAATTACTGTCCGATATAAACCAAGTAATCCAAATCATTTCTAATTCAGAAAGTCCTGATTCAATCAATTCTTTTTCCCATTCTTCCATTATGCTCTTATCCTTTTTGCGTTGTTGGTTGACATGGAGCTACAGTTGCCCTATCACTATAATCACTAAGATCTTTACGATCATTGCGTTCATCATTTGTATCATATGGAAGATTTCTCATTTTTTCAATCGCGTCTTCAAAGGAAATCTCAAGTACAAGGACACTAATAATTAGGTCCTTCAAATGATCAATAGAAAGACCTTCTGTTTCTTCAACCCATTTTGCAATATTAACTTTATCTTCTTTGCGAATCTTTGATTCAAAAAACTTCTTACGTGTGGCTCCATTAGGACATCCAATCTCAACAACATCAGCAAACCTAGATGGTCTATTTCTAATACGTTCTGGAATTTTGTGAATATAGTTTGTTGTAGCAAGATAAACAATATTATTTATCTGTGAAATACCGTCAAGCAAAGAAAGAATATCATCTTCACAATTATCAATCCATGATTCAAATTCTTCCCATATGACCATTATTGGTCTATTGACTTTTTCAATTTCACGAATAGATTTAGCAGCTTCTCTAATCCAATTTGGTCCCGTATCATTAAGAATGATCATATCTTTTTTAACAGCGAGATTTATAATTTGATTAACAACGGAGGTCTTGCCTGTTCCTGGCGGACCATAAAGAAGAATACCACGTTTATAAAGTATGCCATATTTATCAAATGCTTTTTTTACATTGTCGGTGAGAAAATTATCAATCTTATGCATAACGTAAGATGTTGGACTATTCGGAAGTTCAATCAACGTTTCTGTTTCAATTTTTAAAGCACGTAAATAAATCTCATCTAAGCGATTCATGTCTACTCTATAAACGCCAGCAGGCAATTTGTGTTCCACAGTAAATGGATCATGGAATTCAAAATTGCCTTCTTTGCTAACATATTGAACTTTCATTATTTTTCCTTTTATTTGGTGTTTCTGGAAGAATTCGAATCTTCAATTTTCCCTTTTGAGGGGAACGCCTTTACCAGTTAGACTACAGAAACATTATAACATAATTTTGGACGGTGGGCAAGAAGAGACTTGAACTCTCAATCCCTTTCGGGCATAGGTTTCTAAAACCTATTTGTATCCATTCCAACACTTGCCCAATAATTGGTGCCCCTACTCCGATTTGAACGGAGACGGCCTTTCGGCCAGAGTGTTTAAGACTCCTGAATATACCAAGTTCTTCTATAGGGGCTTGGTGACGCTGACGAGTTTCGATCTCGCTATCTCCAGGGTGAAAACCTGACGGCTCTCCAGTTTGCCTTCAGCGCCATAAATTTACTTATCACACTCTTCACAAGGTTCACATACTTCGCAACAGCAACCTGATTTTGTACATTCTTTTTCTTTGAGCAAATCCATTCCCTGTTCAAGACAAATAATCAAACATTGTAAAACGGTATCTCCATTAAGAGGAGTGACAGTTTCTTTACCATCCTTATCGGTTTCAACAATAGAAACTTCACCATCCAAACGAAATGCCAAATTGCTCAAATCACTTTTCTTCTTCTTTGCCATTTTTTTCTCCTTTGTTTTGGAGCCCCGTTTCAGAGTTTAACTGAATTCTTTCGCTTACAGGGCGAATGCATCAACACTAATGCTTAGGGGGCGGTCAATAACTTTTTCCTTCTGCATATCTAACCCTACGATAATGCCTTCCTTTACCTTTATTTTTGTTTCCATATGTAGGTGTTTGCGCATGACAATTACAACATAAAAGACGAAGATTGTCAAGAGAACTATTCTCGCTATTCCCATCAATATGATCTACGTTGATGGGTATTGGTTTACTAATCCATTCAGTATTTCCGCAAATTTCACATCGATGCCCTCTTTTTTCAAGAAGATATTCTCTTAATGTTCTAGGATGATTAATTTTGCCATTTAAAATTTCTTCTATTTTATTCTTTCTTCTGTCAGAAAGATAACAATTTCTTGAACAATATTTATTTGGCGAGGTAGCAGCAAAATTAAAACAACCAGCACATTTTCTTCTTTTATTTTTATTATTAAAAATTGCTGAACATTTTTTGGAACAATATTTATTGGTTCTTTTTTTATATTGTAACGCTACATTACATTCTTTACAGTGAGTTGGATTTTTGTTATATTGTAAAATTCTTTCCTGAAATATTTTTTCTAAAATAGACTTACTGGCAATTGCTCCTAACTTACCAGCATCACTATAAGACAAGCCATTTCTTTGTATTGAGCCCATATCTATAAATAGTTAACAATATGTACAAGACCAAAACAATATGGAGCCTCTTTTCAGTACCGCCCTGAATTCTGGACTTTACGGGAGTCCTGTGTTACTTTTTACACTTAAGAGGCACATTATCATATTATCATTCCTTTGTCTTCTTTTTCAATCTCTTCATACATTGGAATTCTATTTCCATCTCTATCAATAGCACACTTTTCACATCTTGTCATGTGCCAACCATAAGGAGTACCACCAGTTATTCTAAGTTCTCCATCTTTTCCACATTCTTCACATGTTTTGGCAGACTTACCTTCAGCTTCATCAATTAAATTTTCCATTTCATCGGTTGATGTTGTCATGTAAAATCTAAGTGTTCCATACTTTTCTTTTACCTGTGATGCGCGTGGATAATATTCTTCATTTGGATATTCTTTCTTATATTCAATAATGAGTTTTTCAAGCTTTATAGATAGCTCTCTAATCAATGGTTCCCAACCAGCGAGACACTCAAAACCAAATGGAATCAAAGAACATCGTATACTGGCGTCTTTATCTTTATAAAGATTTGGAAAATCATTCCACAATTTTTCTGTTAGTTCTTTATTCATTTTTATTTCTCTCTTTTTCTAATTCATCCAATAAAAATTCTATTGCTCCGATAAAACACTCAATAATGTCTGGTCTCTTGTTTGACCATGTTGAATTTAAGTGTCCTACGATAGCATCCTGATATTCTGGCTTATGGAGCCAATTCTTTATTCCTTCAGAAGATTCCCAATTATTTTTCAATTTATCAAAATTAAGAGTTCTCATTTTAATTTTCCTTGGTGGGCCTTAAGAAATTTGAATTCTTTCCTTGCTCCTTAAGAGGGAGATATGCTACATTGACACCAAAGGCCCAAAATTATTTATTCCACGCGGTACAACCAAATCATTTTCTATTCTATCCATGCCGCCATTATAATAACGCATATGATGTCTACGCAATCTTTCTTCCTGCGGAATAATGCACATACTATAATGTTTCTCTGTGTCTTTCTTTAGAAACGTTCTTGCACATTCTATACAAACAAACATTGGAATCATATATCCCATACCCTTTCTCTGTAGCAATCATCACATACAATTATTTGAACCTCTATACCGCTCATTTCTTGTGCAAATGGACAGACAGTTTCTTGAACATTCTTTTCTGTTCCGCAATCTTGACAAACCAATTTCTTATCTTTATTTTTCTTCATTTTTTATACCTTACCATAAAAATCTTCATACATTCTTTGCACAAAACCTTTATGGTCATAGTTTTGTCAATAGCAAAACATCCATCTTTATTGTCATAGTCTCTAACGCGATGTGCTATATTTTCTACTTTTTTATTACATTCAGCACATCTAAAATATTTATTTTTCACTTAGTGCCCTCACCGAAATTCGAATTCGGAAAATAAAAATTAGGAGTTTTTATTGTGTCCAATCACTAAGGGCATTATAGCATAATGTGTTTATATATGTCAATATGTTTGGTCTAGGTGAGACGAATTGAACGTCCATTTCCCTGGTTCCAGGCCAGATCGCTTCCCGTTAGCGCACACCTAGTTAATCTTCTTTTTCTGGTACTTTTATTTTATATTCCCACCACATCTGCCAATGTTTCTGACAGAGATAATTTGGAATATCAAATTCTACTTCTCTCTTGCAATTTTTTATACAACATTTATTTTTCATTTAGTGGACCTTTAGAGAATCAAACTCTAATTTTTGCCGTGCAAGGGCAACGTAATGTCATTATACCAAAAGCCCTGAATGGGCCTGCGCTTATGGAAGTGTTGCGCTTCCGCGCAGGCTCCAAGGTGGGAATCAATCATTTCTGATTGACATGACCATTATATCACAGTCATGGTGGGACAGTCAAGGATTGAACTTGAACCTTCTGACCTTCAAACAGACGTGCAGACCAACTACACCACTGTCCCTTGGTCCGCCGTAAAAGAATTAAACTTCTACTTTTCCCATATCAAGGGAACGTTCTATCGTTAAACTAACAGCGGATATTGCATAGCCTAGGCCCTCAGTTATTTCCTGTCAGGGAGGACTCCACGGCGACAGGCCAGATGTTCCCAATGTCAGCTATGCTGGGGAACCCACGGATATGCGAAACTTGACAGGACAAATTTCACTGCTCCCACATTCCAATCTCCTGTGATTATAGGAATGCTTAAGCTGGTCGGCCATCTTGGTAACGATCCAAGCCTAGTTCCCTAATCTGGGGAAAAAACGCTTATAAGGCGCCCTCGTGCCCTGCACCATGGCCGAAAAATATTCAATTGTCAAACAACAAAATGGCAACAATGCCACTTTCCTCACAAATCATTACAAAACCATTATACCTTATGGTCTGTTATCTGTCAAATATTTTTTTTATTTTCTCAGATAACAGACCCAATTTACGCTATAGCGCTTGGTGTCTGTTTGAGAAATGAGGCTTCTTGAGCACGCTCATTAGACAACAGGCCAGACCATAGCATTTTAATGCTACAATCAGGCTTCCTATATGTTCTAACGAGAACGCTCATGCTTATATCTATAAATTGATATTAAAATAACCCTTTTATTTTTCTTCTGCCTCGGCTTTTTCTTCAACGGGTGGTACCTCTATTGGTTTTTCTGTTTCCTTCTTGCAAAATTCAAGTGCATCTTTGCCAAAGGAATCCTTTAGATACCATTCATTTAGGTACTGTGCTGCTGATTTATTTGTGTTAAAAATTTCTATTTTGTCATTCTCTTTCAGCTCCACGTAGATCGCATAAGCAAACGTAGGATCATCAACAATATGAATTATTTCATCCTGTTTCTTGTCGTACTTCACATATCTACCGACAATAAATCTGTATGGAGGGTTAAAACTCCAACGGCTCCCACCTACAATATCATCTGTATTTTTTACCATGGAGCTATTATACTACATCCACTCCTAGAATGTCAAATATTAAATTTCTTTAAATAAGTAGGGATCTAGAACTTTTATTTTCTCTTCTACCCTGCCCCAATTCTTGTCATTTAAAAACCATAGTGTTGCTGCAACGGAAGACATAAGTGAATTGGCATCTTGCGGTGTGAAACAAAAGCCAGTAATTGAATGCAGATCATCATAAATTTGTTTTACCTGAAGTGTTGGAATAGAGACCACCGTTTGATTTAAAATTCTTCCATAATGACCATAATCGCGGCCAAAAGAAAAAATTGTATTAGACGTTGTTTTGTCTGTCGTGGCAATCATTTTATTATTTTTGAACGCTTTTATAACATTATCCAAATTATAAACATTTACCGTCATAGAAAAATGAACAGCGTGCATGTATTGAGTTGGAACAATACATGAACTAGAATACAAATCTGGAATGTCGGACGGATCGTCAAAAGTTTGAAAAACTCTATATGCATCGCGAGCATGATGAGTACCAAAACAATAATCTTTATGTTTGTCAACTTCTATGCCTGACACAAAATCATCATTTTGTGACACGTCGCTTGCTCTTCTGATGCAAACAAACCTACCTTCAGAAATGTCATCATAAAAAGTCTTCACAAGAGCACAAATGTTGTGTGTATTACAGCTAACTACCTGTATAAATTGATCATCTTTAGTTAACGCCTCATTATTAATTTGATATGCAAAAGGCTTACCAAAGCCAGATTCGCTACCTTGGGCTATAAAGCCCTTTACAACGTTTTTAAATTTGTCATAATACTTTGCCTTATTTTCTGTTCCAAAACCTTTCGGCGTGGCATCCACGACGATTGTAGCACGTTTTATGGCCTCCTCGCGATCATGTTTTGGTTTAACACCTAATTCTTCAAATTCTTTAAATTTATCCTTGTCTGTTGACAATATGGCCCCTTCTGCAATTAATTGCTTAATTCCAGCCATATCGGTCTTTAAAGGAGTATTCTTGTGAAATGTAACTTCGTCTATATCAAAGTCTTTTTTGTGACGGTTAAGCAAAGATACTAGTGGGCTTCCTATTGTGCCCGTACCCAATATATGCACTATATTAGCCATGCCATATCTCCATAAATTTATCCACTTTTCTAAATAGTTCCTCTTTGGATTGACCCTGATTATCAATCACATGATCCCAATCTTTAAAGTTTTCCATCTCGGTTTCAGATATGTGTTTGTTCATGCCCTGCCCAGCACCCGCTTGGGATCTATCAAGCCTTACCAAAATTCCACCCCAAGACTTCACAGCACCAGCTTCATTGATATAGCGACAATCACAAATAACATAATTTTTATTAGGATTCTGTAATATTTTTCTGTGAATTGCCTTTATCCATATATCTTTATCAAAATGATCTCTTAGACAATCACTTCCCATTTTTTGTAATACAGCTCTAGGTGTCATATTCCAGTAAAGATCAACAACTTCCTTCTCAGACCCATAAACCTGTTCGTCTGTAAATCCAAAAATTTCTTTAGCTGCGTTTTTTAATGTATCGGCGAAAGCCAATCTTTCAAACTCATATCTACGCACAAGATAGCTACCTACAAGATCCTTTCCACTTCTGGCACGAAAACCAAGCGCGATGATCATTCTTCACCTCTCTCATGTTTCATAAACTCTATCCCTTCCATAAGCTCATCAAATATCACCCTCTTGTCCTTTTTTGTCTTCTTCTTCATAGGACCAGCAGATTTCCTTTGGATGGCATTAAGAGCATTAAGATCTCTAGGTTTTTTTAACTTTGCTTTCTTCTTCTTCATCGTCTTCACCTATTCTTATGATACCATGATTTGGTTCTTGTTCTATGTCTTTTTTCTCTTCCTCTGGTGGATAATCTTCTGGAATGGGGAGTCTTATTTGTGGGCGATTATCTTCTTGTTCTTGCTCTTTAATCTTTTCAATTATAAATGCATCAAGCATTCTTTGTGCCCTGATTAAATACGGCATATTTGGAATTATACGTCCTTTCTATTAATTTCGTCCTATATGCATTTACCATAGCATCATGAAATTGATAAACTGGAATGGAATATTTACATAAATTACAAAAAACAGACTCTCTAAATGCATCCTTAAATGTTACACCACCACATTTCAAACAGCTTATACAATTAATGGCATTGTAGTTTGGTATAAGAATTGGAGGATTTGCAGATCTAAAAACAGCATATGCTTCAACAATGTTTTCTATATGAGAAAACCTAACTGTTGTTTTACATTCTAGGCATTTATATACATCCATAATTGAGCTATACACTAGCCCATAAACATTACACTCAAAGCAACCACACTTTGGTTGGCTCGGGAGCCTAATCATTCATGCGTCACTCCAATGTACTCTTCTTTCCGTACTCTTCTAAAAGTAGATTTCTATTCTTCTTTTTTGTTTCTCTTATGGTAATAATTAGTTTTCCATTGGCGGCGGTAGTATGAACAATTTGCTGACCTTCCTTTAGTTGACCTTGAAATTCTTTCAGTTTAGAATCTAAACTATCATTTATATCAAGAACAAAAACTTTATCCATCTTCTTTTTTCACCTCTTCGGAAATTCTTTCTAAGTTTCTCAAAGGAGAATGATCCTCCTCAATAATTCTCAAAAGTTCATTACTTTCTGCTTCATCCAGAACAAATCTTTTACGTTTATCGCTATAACTATCTGTATATTTCTTAACCAAAACCATAATTTCTTTATTGTCCTTCAGATAAGCATGAACTAAAACTTCGACAAGTTTTTGAAATGTAATTTGATCGTGATTGCATTTATCTTGTATTTTTATGTAATCACTTCGGTAGAGCCGTATAGGGCACTGACATTTATATTTTAATGTTGTCACTATAGATCCTTTAATTCACTATACAGCTTCGTTGTTTGTAATAAATCTTTAGTTTTTTCATTACCAAAGTAGTCTTTGAATTGGCCTCGTATATCGTAAATAGAATATATAAGATTAAGTTTCGTATCATTCATGGCGGTGAATCTTTTTCTAACTTCATGCTTCATATCTTCAGTACAGCTTTCCATTTCACAAACAATTTTTAGTTCGTCCAATCTACGATTTATCTCTCTGATAGAAGCGAAAACTTCCTTTACAAAGAAACATAACTGTTCAGATGTCATTTCTTCTTGCAACATGCTTCAAACCTTTTTCTGTTCCCGCACGGGCATGGATCTTTCCCCGTTATTATACCACCTTGTCTGACCAATGCAAACCTTATTATTTTGTCATGAAATATTTCACCATTGAGATGGTCAATGGCATGTTGTGCCAAAAGGGCAGGATAACCCTTTAATTGTATCTTTTCCTTGTTTAAACCATTTTCTATAAGAACAGAATTGTATCTAAAACAATTTAAAAGAAGCTTCGGAAACGATGCACAAGATTCCTGAAATGAAACAATTCTTTCTTCTTTTTCAAGAATAGCTGGATTTACCAAATTAAAAGAAAAATCTGGGGTTCTTATAATAGCTACCTTTTTTAATACGTTCGCTTCAGGCGCTGCCAAACAATTTAATTCATAATCATAATCTTTGATAATGTTTTCTAAAAGAGCAATAAGTACTTGAGATTCTTCTTCTGATTCTATCGCATCACTTTTGTTTTTTAAAATCTCTAATGCTACTTCTGTCTTAACGAGCGTGTTCATTTTTACACTTTATCAATTGTACTATGCCATATATGGACATTATAATCATTCCTGTTACTAATATTCCTTCCATAAATATATATCCGAAATAGCCAAAAGTAAATGTTATAGGCATTTTCTCATCAAAAATATGATTATTAAAAGCATATCCTACAGAAAGTATACAAAAAGAAATACAATATGCTCTCAAGAGTACAAGGAAAGATTTACCTAAGGTTTTTAGTAATTGCATCATAGAACTCTTTCCAGCCCGTCTTTAAAGGAAACTTCCAGTCACACAAACAATCCCTATTATAACGATAAAGAAGTGTTGCGGTAATGCCGCTTGGATTCATATTTTTCCAATCAGCGAGGTGAGATGGTCGGTCGTCAAAAAGAATATCTCCCCTAATTATATCTTTTCTGTGACAATAAACAACATTGGATGAATCAAAATTTGGAAAATATTTCTTCATCCATCGACGTTTATCATAAATTGCTCTATCTGCTCGTCTAGGAGGCTGCGTAACAACAACCATATCATATCCTTCATCAACGAGTTTTTGAAAATATTCAACTGCTCCTGGTATGGGATCTAAATTATAAAAGAAACCTTCTTCATCCAAAATAGCATATAATGTTTCTGTGTCTGTGCATAGCTTGCCAACGTCATAGTCTTTAACGTCATCAAGCGTATGGCTTGTACCTTTTATTTTGTTATATCTCAGTAGCCATGTTTTAACCATATCTACCATTATGTTGTCAAGATCTACAAGACATGTGTATTTCTTTTTACCCATTAAAAACGTACTCCTCTACAATATTTTGGCAAAGTTTATCCAAAAAAACTCTATCTGGATTGGATGGAAGCTTTGTTGTCTTTAGCAATTCATCCATTTTCTTTTCGCATACACTTGCATATTCTACCACTTCTTCATATTTCCATCCACCATTTCTAATATATTTAAGTTCTTCCCTGTCAGGTCTATACACTTGGCAATTCCCGTCTTTTAATATCTCCATGCCCATACGCATGAGTCTAACGAGGTGCATGGCGTGCTTTGTGTCAAAATTATATTTTTGTTCAAGCATGCGTCGTTTGTCATTTCTTGTCTTGTTCCAATTTTCATATGCATACCAATCATTTAAAGCATTGGCATACGCTTTTTCTTTCATCATAAAGGTGATAAATTCATCAGAAGCATTAATAATTTTTTGAATCACTGACCAATGAGCTTCAGATAATTCTCCTGTCATGTTGCCTTGAACGGTACCAATAAAATTTCCAAACTCATTGAGTTCTGCTTTTGTCTGGTCAGAGAAGTTCATATATTGAACAGTGTTCTTTAGAAAGTCTGCTAGGAGCCATTGAACTGTACCAAGATCTTCTGGATTGAGTACTTTTTTATCTGGAAGTCCAAAATCAATACGTTCTGGCTTTTTCTTTGGAGGATTCATAAGATATCCTCGGTGTCTTTGAATACGCTTTAATTGAGCAAAAGCATATCCTCCATAACTGTGTCTTACTCTTTTGGAGAGAAATTTTTCTCTATACTCAAGAATTTTAAGCCATTCTGGTGTTGCTTTGAACCAAAACTTTTCATCAACAAAAAGAAAGTCTAACATGTTTGGATTAGCGTCGGCCATGAGATTAATGGCTTTTCTAAGATCATAAATTACTCTATCATCAACCCAACCATTTTCTTGTTGTTCAAACTTCTTTAGTCCCATCCCAACATAATATGATTTATCTTTCGGGACACAAATGCCGCGAATGTCTATGTCACTTCCTGGTATGTCGGTACCATACGCTTTAGAACCAGCGATAGTCAAAAAAATGGTACAGTCTTCAATTTCTTCTTTAAGCATAGTCGTCCACCAAAGTATATTTTTTTACGTCAGGTCCAGTAAGATATCTGTAAATATTTGTCAGCTCATTATCGTCTATCGTAAAGCCTAAGTCAAGATATTTTTTTATTCTCGTGAGAGTGTGATTATCTCCGCGCGGCGCGTACATAGATCGCCCTGAAAAGCGCATTTTCTTTTTCTGAATGTCAAAAAAATCTTCTGTTTGATAATGGCTAATAAATGTTTTACGTTCGGAAGTATAAGAATAAAGTCTACAAATACTAAAATCAAAATTTGAAATAAAGCCACGGGTGCGTGGATTATGAAAACCTATTAAATCAATCATTATCCCAGATTCTACATTAAAAAATTTAAAATATTTTTTACGTTCCAAAATTTTTTCAAAACCAGAAGTTTTTGAATATTCCTTTACAAAGTCAATAAAAATATCGTTACTATCTACGTAAACATCAATATCGCGAATAGGCATGTTATGATAAAATCTAGGAAAAAATCCTCCAGTTACAAAACATTTTTCAAAATCTGGAACAAAGGAACTTAGATAATTTACACAGCGAGAGCTGAATTCTTGAAAATCTTCATTTTCCATTTTTTTCTCTTTTTAATTTGCGCTTGATAAATTCTTTAACATCTTTTGAAAGATATTCTATAAATGTTTTTCCATTAAGATGATCAAGTTCATGTTGGAAACATATTGCAGACAACCCAAACAATTCCATCTGATTGTGTGTCCCAAATTCGTTTTGATATTTCACAACAAGTTTTTCTTTTCTTTCTATTTTAACGCGAATCCCTGGGAAACTGAGACATCCCTCATCAATTTTTGTTGAACCAAAAAAACTTTCAATCTCAGGATTTATAAAAGCTATTTTAACATTATCACAATCAATAACAAATATTCTTTTTGCAATACCAACCTGATTTGCTGCAAGGCCGACGCCGTTTTTATCTTTCATAATATTAAACATATCAGCAGTTAGACTAAGCAAAAAATCATTATCAAATGTGATAATTGGTTCTGCAATCTGTTCCAATATTGGATCTGGATAATAAACCAAATTAAGCATGTGTGCTCCTTTTGACAAGAAAACCTGCTCCTCTTTGATGCAACGTTTCAATGCCAAAGTCTGTTGCTTTGAACCTATCTTTGTTTTCTAAATAATATGGTAAAATTTCTAGAAAAAACTTATCATAACTAATAACATTTTTATTTCTAGTATAGAGTCTAGAAACAGTGTCTGAATAAGTTACCATAACAATATCTTCATTATAAAATTTCTTTAATGTACCGTCAGATATTTTTTTTATGTCGTCGGCGTAAAAGAAAAACAATAGATTTGTTCCCAAAAATATCTTTTCATCAGAAACCTGTGGCGCTCTTTCACGTAAAGACTTTTTAGATGTTACATACAAAAGATTTTTAGAAGCATCAAAAATACTGGATGTGCCGACAATAAAGTCAATTCTTTTTTCAATACCATCATGATTAATTTTTACCTGTTTCATAAATTGGTTTCTTGCATAATATTCAAAAAGAGAACTCAAAACAGATTCTAAGAAATATCCTCTTGCATTCCGACGTGCTTGTGCGCTGCTATTGTGCAGACCGTAATCATATTCATAAACTTTTTCAAGCAAAGAAATAGTTTTGTTGAGTGATTCTTCTTGTTCTACCTGGTTAAATGCATCATCATAAATTGGCTTTAGCACACTAAAAGCAAAACCTTTTTCTTTTTCTCCATAAAGAGTGACCATATCAACAAATACTTTTTTAATGTATTGAGTGATAATTCTTTGTTCTAGGAGTGGTCTATAATGTGCAAGAACGGTAGAAACAATTTCCCCATTTTTGACATTCTTTTTTCTTTCTCCTTTTATGCCTTCCAAAAATTGAATATTGTCCATATATCAACTCTTTGCAGAAATATTTTTTGCGACTTGAGCAAAGTCAGCATCTACAGATACTTCTCCATCAATGAGCATTTGCTCAAGCTTCTTCATAACTTCACCAAGTTCTTTGCCTGGATTTATACCAAGAGCATCGGCAACAACTAAACCCGTTCCTTTTGGGAGCTTAATTCTTATAATTTGTTGTTCTTCGGCTAGCTTCTTGCATCGCTCCCACAAAGCTAAACAATTTGCTCTTTTTTCGGCAACAATATCTGGCCTATGAGACGTAATATCTGCTAGAGAAAGATGGAAAAGATTATCCAACCTATCTCCAGCACGGAACATTAATCTGCGAAGAGCCTTATTGCTTGCATAATTCGCGCCCTCAGAAGACAGTAAGCTTGGCTGTAGATGCTCATAAATAAGAAAATGAACATAATCACGAAATTCATTACTCATTCTCAATCTACGTGCGACTTCATCCCATACCAGTGAACCTTTCCAGTCGTGTCCATAAAAATGAACACCATCTGGACCCTCGGAATAAGTCAGTGGTTTTGCAATATCGTGGAACAAGGCTGACCATTTGACCTCTAGTATTTGTGGAGACTGTTGAACAACCCCAAGAGTATGCGGCCAGACGAGCTTACTGTGCCATTTCCCTTGGTTTTGCTTAAAATCAATAACTCTCTGTAGTTCTGGAAAAATTTCTCCAAGTAGACCAGACTTTGCCATATGATCAAGAGCCTCATGAGCATATTTGCTCATGAGAATCTTTGAAAATTCATCAAATATTCTTTCTGACGAGACCATACGAATTTCCTTTTTGAGTTTCTCAATTGCTTTGCCGACTTGCCAACTACATTGAGCAATTCCTCTAGCCTCAAATCTATATGCTCTTAGCATCCTAAGTGGATCATCAGTAAATGCAGCCATAGATGGATTTTCAGAATTTCCGTAACTTCTATCAGGAGACCATAAAAGTCCTTCTATAAGATCATTGTGGCCCATAAATGGGTCAATTATTTTGCCGTCTTTATCCATGGCAATAGCGTTGCAGGTAAAATCACGCCTTGCGAGATCTTCTTCAATGGTCTTGCCAAATTTTACACTTGGTTTTCTACTTCCTTTTTTGTATGATTCATCACACCTAAATGTGGTAATTTCAATTTTCTTATCTTTCCAGAAAGTTTGAATTGTCCCAAACTCTTTACCAATTGGAATGA
>Ga0208375_1000511_pt1 | contig 55913 bp, 49 predicted proteins | sample RifOxyD1_FD_184038 | JGI IMG/M metagenome (GOLD analysis project Ga0208375, IMG submission 184038) | Soil microbial communities from Rifle, Colorado - Rifle Oxygen_injection D1 (SPAdes) | ecosystem: Environmental > Terrestrial > Deep subsurface > Rock core/Sediment | place: Rifle, Colorado... | reverse complement strand
GTTTAGCAAGTTTGAATATAAAAACTTAATTACTGCTTGTATAAGAAAAGCAGCAAAAGAGCATAACATTGAAATCGTTGAGATTAATGTTATGCCTGACCATTTGCATATTCTTGCCAAACTTTCTTTAACAATGATTCCAAGTTGCGCACTGCAAATTCTTAAGGGAAGAAGCGCATATCTCTTTTTTAGAGCGCATCCTAAAGCTCGATTGAGATATCCAAATGGACATCTTTGGAGCAGAGGAAAATTTGCAGCATCGGTTGGATATTCAGACATTCCAACAACAATGTGTTATATTCAGCATCAAGAGACTAAACCTTTTTAGCTCTCTCATTGGAAACTCCACACTTTAGTGTGGAGAGGATGTCATTTTATTAACTCCAAATAAACTATTTTATACTCTTTAGCCATCCTTTGAAGCGAGAATTTATCCAAAAGCATGGCTCTTTCATTAGCCATTCTTTTATTAAACCCCTCATATTTTTCTCTTAATTCACAAATTTTGTTTCTAAAATCAGTTATATCTTCAAATTTGCATAGATAACCGGTCTTACCCTCTTCAACTATTTCAGGTATAGATGAACAATTAGTTGAAATTACCGGTTTACCGCAGGCTAAAGCTTCTAAAAGCACATAACCAAAGCCTTCTAAACGTGTAGGAAATAAAAGCGCATCACAATAGTTATAAGCTTCCAAAACATTCTTTAAGCCCACTTCTTTGATAGATTTGATATTATTACCTAATCCTTTGATTCTAACTTTTCTTAACCCAGGTACATAATATAATTCATACGCTTTTCCAAGATCTTTCATTATATTAGGTAACAAATCTACCCCTTTTCTATGGATCAGATTGCCTACAAATAAGAGCTTGAATTTAGAATTATCTAATTTAACTCCTTCTTTTTTGAATTTATCAAAATCTATCCCATAATAAATCATCTTAATTTTGTTTTCGATATTTAAATTTCCAAACCCCTGAATAATGTCTTTTTTTGTAGAATTACTTCCGGTTAAGATAATATCCGCACATTTTAGAGATTTTTTAATATTGGGTTTCAAAAAAATAGTATAATAAATTTGTTTATATAGAGGCAAGCTCTTGAAATATAATTCATTAAATACACTATGATGTAAAGTCACTATTAAGGGTTTATTAGCCTCTTTAAATGCCCAGCCATATTCTGCAACACTATGAATAATATCTGCATTAGTTTTAGAATTTAAAAGTTTCAACAACCAGGGGAAATGTTCTAAGTAATTTGATTTGCTTATTATCTCAGTTTCTATATTATGTTTTTTTAGTTCATCACTTAAAGTTTTAAAATAAACATCGGTTCCTGAACCGGCTTTTAAAATTTTAAAGATTATTTTCATATTTTCACTTTTTAGTTAGTAAACAAGTAAAACTTTTAAACCCATCTATATATTAAACTTTTAATTAAAATAATTATAGATTTAGTTAAAAAAACTTAATTTAATGGGCTTGTGGTCTAGTGGCTATGACTTTTCCTTGACGTGCTCTTTAATGCAATTAAAGAGTCTCAAAATGGAAAGGGTCGCAGGTTCGACTCCTGCCGAGCCCATTCAAACAAATTTTATTATAATCTATTTAAAACTCTTTAAATATCATTTAGTCTAACTTAAACCTTTTTTAAATATATATTAATTTACTTTAAAGTAACCATGCTTAAGTAATATCAAAAGATAAATAAACAAAAATTAAAAAATGCCCAAAAACCGCTTAAAATCAAATTTTAAGCAAAAAAATCATCCTTTTTAAAAGCCAACCTCACCAAAAACTATATAAACCCCACAATTTTTAATAATTTCAGCTATAAAGTATAAGACTCAAAGAGATTTGGATTCAAGAAAGATATGGGGTCTTGTGCTTAAAACACAATAAATCCCGTTTATAGGGAAAATATAATAAAAACACAAAACACGGAGGTGTTTTATAAATGAGAACTAAAAGAGTATTAAGAAAAATAGCTGCTCTTGCTACTGGCGTAGGTATGCTTGGAGCAACCATGACTGGAGCATTAGCAGTAGGAACCACATTAGCTGACTACCCAAGTCCATTCATAACAAGTGGTGTATTCAGTGGTTTAATTGTAGTTGGTTCTAAAGCGGCTGCAAGTGATACAATAGGTTCATCAACTATATTGTCTGATTTACAGACAAAAGCTGTAACTAAAGTATCAACAAGCGGTTCAATAAGTGTTTCTGGCGGTGTATCTGACCAAATACCACTTGGAGAATCAATTGCGCCCGCAAAATATATAGGAAACAGTTCTGTATTTGACCAGCAATTAGAGGACGATGATATAAACTCGATGCAAGACACAATTGTCAACTTCCAGAGCTCAGACTACGATGTTAGAGATATGTTAATATTAGGACAAAACAGTAAATATATTACTGTTGCAACATCTTTAGCAAATGCAGATGATGACTATAACACAGATGTATTCTTAGAGGTTGATAAAGACTCAATTAAGTATTATTATGTATTTGATGAGACAATACAACCAAACTTATCAACATCAAGTAACTCACTTAAGGTTAAATTCTTGGGAAAGACCTTAAAGATCGTTTCAGTTTCCGCTGATAGAGATGATAAATTCACAGCTTATGTTGGTGAAGAACATTTCTTAACTGTAGGACAAACTGCAACTGTTGAAGGTAAAGTTGTTACTTTGAAGAATGTAGGTTCTGGTGGAGACATAATGATAGATGTTGATGGCGTTGTAGATACATTATCATCTTCAACTACACAAACAATAAATGGGCTTGAAGTTACAAATGATAAAACATTCTACGATTCAAATAATGCGGCTGAAAGATCTGCTAATTTAATTGTTGGGAAAGATTCTCAAGCTTCATATGTTGACGGAGATGCTTATGTTGGAGAAAATACAGATAATCCAAATTGGGTCTGGAATATTAACAATTTAAATTCCAAAGCATCAACAACTGTATCTACAGCAGCAGAATTTTCAGGACCTTATATTGGAATTGAAAATGACTTTGCTTATGATGATAGTGAAGACAATGGACCCAGTGTTGGAAAATGTATAGAATTACCAAACAAATATCTTAGTATTTGTTTAGATAGCCTTTCTTTAGCAGATACAGACTATGCAACATACACTTTTAAATACACAAATTCCGCAGACTTAGATAATGCAATTGGAGTTACTTCTGCAGCCGCAGTTGAACTTTCAACTACAGCAAGTGAAGGATTTGTTATTGATGTAAGTGATATAATCGCTAATGGAACCCAAAACTCAGACATAAAGACAAATAAAATATGGTTATCTACCTATGATGACATTGCACATGCAAATGCTACCGACTTAGGTATCTATTATAAAGATATCAGCGACGGAAAAGTATACCTGGCAGGTTTTGTATCTAGTGGTGCAACAGGAATTGAATTAAACTACGGAAATACAAAATCATCTGATATGCAAATTGTTATAGAAAATGATACAGCTTATAGCGTATTTAACTTAACTGTAATGCCGTACGATTCAACCTATTTACCAACATATCAAGATAACATATCTATGTACTGGTCTACAACAAGCAATTTAATAACTAGCTTGGGTGGTACAGCAAGTTCAGAAGAAGCAGGTGAATTGGAATGGGAAGGAACTACATATACTACCATTGGAACTAAAGATGAAAATCACAGAACAATGTATGGTGTTATTGTGAAAAATCCAAAGAGCCATGGTGCAAGTGATGAAGTTGTCTTAAGTATACCTAAAGACCAAGTATTTGCTAACATTGCTATAAAAGGTTCTGCATCAACAACAAGTACATCTGGAGATTCTGTAACTATTAACAAAATCCCAGCAACTGTATCAGTACTTGACACAGAAGTAGCAAGCGCAAGTGCACAAAACTTAATTATAGTTGGTGGTCCAGCTGTAAACTCATTAGCAGCATCAGTTGCTAAGGTTGCAGTTAAAGACTTTATACCAAACGAAGCTATGATTAAATTAGTGGACAACGGTGCTAAAGTTGCTCTTTTAGTAGCAGGTTACGAAGCTGTTGACACAAGAAACGCAGCAGACGCATTAGCTACAGGCAAACTAGCTTCTATTAAGAAAGCAGATGCAGTAGTTAAAAGTACAGCACTTAGTCAATATACAGTAGCTTAAGAAAGGCTCTAAAGCCTTTTTTCTTTCTTTTTTCTTTCTTTTGCAACTAATTGGATATAGTTTTTAATTAAAATTTTAAAACAATAATTTTATAAACTTTCAATTTTTAATCTTAGTTATGAAAAATAATTATTTTATAATATTTATAATAATTTTGATATTAACTTTGCCTCTCTGTTTAGCCGGAGATACAATAAGTTTAGACTTTTCAGAGATTGTTAAAACAGGAAATAATTTATATACCCCTGTTAAAGAAGGGGACAGGATTGTTTTTCAATACGATAATAAAGAAAGAACAGTTTTAATAGGAGAGTTTAATACAAATTATAAAACAAATAAAACTTCTATAGACATAAATGTATATTCTTTTGAAAATACTACCACCCCTTTTTATGGTGTAATTATCCCAGGAAGCATAACAAAGTTAGATATTAATAAAGATGGAAAAAAAGATATTCAATTAGAAGTACTTCCAGTTTTAGATAAATCTATAAATCAGAAAGGTTATTTTTTAATCGATGAAGATGGAACTCCCAGCTTCATTTTAAGTGTTTCATTAAGCAATGAATCTTCATTAGACTTAGTAAAAATTATAAACAAAAATAATTTAAATATTAAACCTTTTGAAACTAAAACAAGTTTTTTTAAATCAAAATTACTTATTATGCCAATCATTTTTGTAGCTTTAATTATAACTGGTTATTTTATTTTAAGAAAACCAAAAAAGAATGAAATTGCAAAAGCAAATTAATTTCTAGTAACTTTTGTTTAATTTACTTATTTTAGACTTTTTTTCTAGAAAATTAAAGAACGCCGCGACTCGGATTTGAACCGAGAGGCCCACTGAAGGGCCGGGCTCTCAAGGCCCGTGCAATACCAGGTTATGCGATCGCGGCATATTTAATAAATTTTAAGCGCAATTTATAACTATTATGGTTATTTCTTAATCTCCCTCCAAGGATAAGGCCTATTTAATGTTAAATGTTTACATTTAATCCTTGTATCCGCATACAAATGAATTTTCTTATTATATAAATCTATACAAAAGAATCTATCATCAAATGCGCCCGTATTTTCATGTCTAAATTTTATTTCTTTTAAAATATCTCTATGAATAAGTATACATCCTAAACCACAAGAAACAATTTTCATAACTTTTGGATTATCCCAAAGTTCACTGTCTTCTATAGGTTTCATTGAAGGAAGTGTATTTTTATTTAATTTATCTTCAACTATTTTGTATACTAAAGGAATTAATTTGATCTCTCCATCAATATTATTATGATTAAAATAAACACCTGTAATTATTTTTTTCTCACTTTTAAGCATTTGTTCAATAATATCTTTTGGAGGAATAACATCTTGCTCTAAACTTAAAAAGTAATCATAATCTTCTTTAATTGTCTTTTGTGCAAGTATATTTCTTGAAGCAACAATTCTATCCATCGCACCTTCAAAATAAAGCCCTTTAATTGCGTTTAAACCTAATTCCTTGATTTTTTCAATATAAACTCCATTATCCTTAGAATTATCAACTAAAAGAACATCAAAATTCTTATAAGTTAAATTTTTTATACTTTCTGCATATTCTTTCAAACAATATTCTTTATGAAAAGAAGTAGGACACCCAACTAAAATCCTTGGAATATTTTTTTTATCTTCTTCAGAATTTTTATTTTTAACTAAATTCATTTTTTCTTTTCAGTATAACCTTCAGGCATGATATTTAATAAATCAAATAATAATCTATCAGAAGATCTAATTATACTCATCTCATCTACACCTTCAACTTTTATACAATTATCTTTTTTATATATTTTTTCTTCATTACTAATATCTAACCAAATAACTCCAATAGTTGAGGTTGCATTTTCACAAGTTACAACAGACACACCAATTGAATTGCCCTCTGGCTCAGAAATTACTGCACCAATAGTTAGAATATTGTAAATATTTGCTCCTCTGCCCAAGATTTTAGCTATTTCATGAGCGCCTATAACTGGTACAGAAGTAAAGTTAGGCTGTAAGGTTAAGTAAATGACCTCTTTGCTTAAAATCTCTTCTTTAATGCCTTTTTCTACACTTATATTTTCTACTTCTTTAGGACCGTTTCTAAAACTAACTAAATAAGGCTCATTATTTATAGTTACTAATGTACTATAACCATATTCTGCTTTATTTATCAAAAATCCATTATAAGAATAACTTTTATTATCTGAATTACCTATTTTAAATGCAAAAAAAAGGATTATTGCGCAAATAATTATTCCTATAACTATCCAAAAAATATTAGAAAATTTTTCAGAGCCTTTCTCACCTTTTTCTTCTAAACTCTCTTCAATTCTTTCTTTAAGCGCTTCTTTTTCTATCTGCTCTTTAAAATGGTAATTAAGTTCTTGAACTTTAGTATCATTAAGATTTTCTATTTCAATTGTTTCATTATCTTCAGACATATAAAACCTCAATTAAAATTTTATCAACTAATATCTTACTATCATTTTCAGTATCTGCATAAATATATAAACAACTTCCCTCAAGTTTAAAACTCTTTAAACCTTCCTTAAATAATATTACGAGATAATTACTGTTTTGGCAATTAATTAAAGGAATATCCTTTTCCATAGCCGTAGTTTTATCATCTGATGCAGGAACTACTTTTAAGAAACTATTAAAATAATTATATAATTTACTTGCAGATTGAGCTTGCATAGAATTATTATAATCTAAATTAAAATAAACCTTTTGAGAAGATTTTAAATTGTTTATAAAATTTTTCTGTTCAGAGGTAAAATTAACATTATCAAATAAAGAGGGACTATAATTCAGATAAAAATTAGTGCCTTGAAGTATCCAATTTTCACCACCTACTTCTTGATTTTTCACAAATCTTAACTCTCCATATTTTACAGTTTCACTTCCACCATTTCTATTTAAAGCAAACTCTAAAACACTAAAACTCATTATAAACACTACAAAAAGTGCGATTATTATTCGACTAAACTTCTTATTCATTTAATTATCTAGGATTCTGTTTTTTTATAAAACTTTCTCTACCAAATCTTTATAAAATCAGGCCTTATAGTTAATTTGATGAAGATATTATTTATTTATCCACAACCCCCTTTTAAAGAGGGCAAGGAAAGGTTATTTAACCAAGGTATAGCTTATTTATCAGCAGTTTTAAAGAAAAATAATCATAATGCTAGCTTAATTACTATTTATTCTTCAGAAGATGTATCAGATATTATTGACTCTAAAATAAACGAATTTAAACCTGATTTAATAGGTATTTCTTCGACAACTGACCAAATAGACCTATCTAAAAAGATAATTAGTTATATTCATTCTAAATTTAAAATACCTATCGTGTTAGGCGGAGTGCATCCCACAATTGCACCCTTGGAATGTATTGGTATTAGAGGTACTTTAGGAATATGCATTGGCGAAGGAGAATATGCCTTTCTTGAATTAGTAAATGCACTAGAAAAAAAGCAAGATTATCTAAGAATTCAAAATTTCTGGTTTAAAAAAGGAAAAAGAATAATAAAAAATCCTGTTAGAAACCTAATTCAAAATTTAGATGAGTTACCTTTTCCAGACAGAGAAATTTTTGATTATGAAGACTTATTAGAGAATTCTCACTATGGTATAGAGTTTATGGGCAGTAGAGGTTGTCCATATCAATGTACTTATTGTATAAATCATACTTTACAAAAAATTTACAAAAATAAAGGAAATTTTGTAAGGTATAGAAATGTAGATAATTTTATTAAAGAAATAAAAGAAGTTACTTCAAAATATAAAAACTATAAATTTCTAACTTTTCATGATGATACCTTTACTTTAAATAAATCTTGGTTAAAAGAATTTTGTGAAAAATATTCTAAAGAAATAAATATTCCTTTTAGGTGTAATATTCGTGCAGACCTAGTTGATAAAGAGATAATTGAGCTTCTAAAAAAAGCAAATTGTTCACAAGTTTGGATTGGAGTTGAATCTGGAAATGAAAAATTAAGGAATAAAGTTCTCAAAAAAAGATTAACAAACGAATCAATCATTAAGACCTTTAAATTAGCAAAAGAAGCAGGAATAAAGACTATGGCTTTTAATATGGTTGGTTTACCTTATGAAACTGAACCTCAAATTAAAGAAACTTTAGAATTTAGCAAACAAATAGATACAGATTTAAAAGCTGTAAATGTTTTCAGACCTTATCCTGGAACAGAACTATATAAACTTTGTAAAAAGAAAGGTTGGATAAGTAAAAGAAAAGTTAAGGGATACTATGAAGATTCCATTTTAGATCAACCTTCAATTTCAAAAGAAAAAGTAAACTATTATAAAGAATTATTTTATCCATATGTTTCAAATTCAAAGTATCTAAAAATTATTAAACCTTTAATAAAATTAAGATTTGGAAAATCAAGTTTATATTCAAAATTAAAAAAAGCAAAAAATAAATTAAATAAATAATAGAACAAATATTTAAACCATAAGTTTATAAAATAATCGAGAATATTAAAAAATATGAATTCAATTATTAGGCCTCTTTTAAGAGGTATATTTAAATTTGGAAAGGGCGCATGTTTACTTTTCAAGCCGTTAGAAAATTTAAAAATAGCTCAAAAGATAAGAATAAAACTGTTAAAGCTATTAAGAGTTAAAGAAATAATTATTTTTGGAAATAGATTTATTTTAGATAAAAATGATTCTTTGAAACTTTCGATAGATAAATTTTATGAGCCAAGAGAAACTAAAAAGATTTTAAAGCTAATAAAACCTGGCGACATAGTCATTGATATTGGTGCAAATATTGGTTATTATACCTTAATTTTTGCAAAATTAGTGGGAACTAAAGGAAAGGTTTATGCCTTTGAGCCAGATAGAACTAATTTTGAATTGTTAAGTAAGAATATCATTTTAAATAATTATAAAAACACAATATTAATTAACAAAGCTTTATCAGATAAAGAAGAACCAATTAATTTTTATTTAAATCCTTTAAATACAGCAAATCATAAAATTTACTCTGGAGGAAAGGATATTAAAACTACTGTAATATGTACAACACTTAATAAATTTTTTAAAAATAAACCCAAAAAGATTTCCTTTGTTAAAATAGATGTCGAAGGTGCAGAAGGCAAGGTTATAGCTGGAATGAATAGATTAATCGAGGATGGAAAAATAGAAAAAATGATGCTAGAGTTCATACCTTCTTTCATATCTAAAATAGGTACAGATCCAAGAGAAATGATGAATTATTTAAACAAATATTTTAATATTACTTGCCTAAATAAACTAAATAAAAAAAATAAAATTGACAACAGAAATTTATTGTTAATTAAAAAATAAATTTGAATATAAAAATAATTAAATAAAATGCAAATTACAAAAAGATATTGGATACATGTAGGTAACAGATGTAATTTGAAATGTAAATTTTGTTACTATCAAGACTCCTTACATCAAGAAAATAATAAAACTACTACAGAAATAAAAAAAGAACTTAGGTTTATTAAATATTTTTGGAGAAAAAATAGGGTGGACTTCACAGGTGGAGAGCCAACTATAAGATCAGATCTCCCAGATTTAATTAAATATGCTAGAAAAATAGGTTTTAAACAAGTGGGAATTATTACTAATGGGCTACTACTCTCAAACGAAAATTATTTTAAAAAGTTAATTGAAGCAGGCTTAGACGACGTTTTATTTTCAATAGAATCTCCTTCTGCAGAGAAGCATGATGCTCTAACTTGTGTAAAAGGGAGTTTTAGCAAATTGATTAACGGAATAGAAAATGCCAAAAAATTAAATTTGGGTTTCAGAATAAATATAACTATAACTAAACAAAATTATAAGGACTTACCTGAATTAGCAAGATTTCTATTAAAGTTCAAACCTAAAGTAGTTAACATAATTTCATTTAATCCTGTAGAAGATGCCGAGTTTCATTCAGAAGATATGATGGCTAGTTTTTCAGAAGTTGCACCTTATATAAAACAAACTATTAATATTTTAAAGGATCATACTAAGCAGATTAATGTAAGATATATTCCATTTTGTTTTATGAAAGGATATGAAAAATACATCTGCAATAAATACCAACAAAAATATGATACTTATGAGGCTGACTTAATTTTAAGAGAATGGCTATGGGTTGGCCCATTTTTAACAGTTTACCATATTCTCAAAGGAATAATAAGATTATCTCTTAAACAGCTCTTAACTCAAAGCTTATACTCTTCATTTTATGATGGAATCTTAAAAAGTTATCAAAAATTTCACAGAAAAAGTCAAGAATGTAAAAAATGCAATTGTAATAATATTTGCTTAGGTTTAACTCAAAAATATGCAGAAGTTTACGGAGTTAAAGAATTAAAGGCGCTTTCAGGAAAAATTACTTTAAATCCTTTGGAATTTAGAAAAAATATTAAATATCCTTAGGCTTAAAAAAGAATTTTGTTAAAAAAGATAATTTTAATTTAGTTTTCTCTCGTATAATTTTTATTATCATTAAATCATCTTCTTCAAAAGATTTTGTAACTATAATCATTATAATATAAAATAAACCTAAAATACCCATGGAAATTAATAAGCTAATTAGTCTATTATAAAAATCTTTATTTAATAATTCCCCAATTAATTTGATTGTAGGTAAAATTAATCTTTCAATTGCTGGAATAAATAATATTCCAAAAATTAATGTAACTAAAATACTAAATATTATTTTGATATATACTTTTTTAAATGGATTAATTTTGAGATAATAGTAAGATTGCGCCCCATATAATAAGGCTATTAAGATTAAAGAAAATCCGGTGGATATAGCTGCGCCAGTTAAACCATATAATGGTATAAGCTTATAATTTAAGATAATAGTGGATACACTACCAATAACTAAATCTAAGAATAATAACTTAGTTTTTTTTAATATAATTAACATAAAGCTTGAGCAAATCATTAAATAGTGTATAAAGTAACTTACCCCCAGTATAACAAATGCTAACCAGCCAATTGAATACTCTTGAATAAATAAAATATCTATTATTCTTCGAGAAAATAAAATAATCATTAATAAAATAAATAAATTAGGAATTAATATCCATTTAGTTATAGTTTTAGTTATAGCCTTTAAATTTTCTACTTTATTTTCAATATAAAATCCTGAAGCAATAGGCATAAAAATTATTGTAAGTGCATAAGGAATAATATAAGTTAAATGCGCAAGAGGAATTACTGCTTTATAAACTCCTACTTCCAAAGCATTCTTAAAATAAGCTAACATAAAACCATCAACCCAAAATATTAAAGAGGTTAACAAACTAACAAAAACCAAAGGTGCTGAAAAAGAAGTAATCTCTTTTGTTAATTTATCTAAAATAATTTTATGCTGAATAAAAGGAAATATTTTAAATTCTATAAAATAAAATAATATTAATAAGGTAATAAATAATGAAGCAACATAAGCCATACTTAAGCCAAATATACCGAGACCTAAAGACAATGCAACTAAAGTAAACCCTATTTGACAAAGATTAAGTATTAAATTTTTAGAATAAACTTCGTATTCTACTTTTTGAAAAGCTTTTACTATACCTAAAAATAAATTAATTAATGCATTTAATGGAATGCCTATAGCAATTATCTTAAGCACAATATTCATTTTTAAATTATGAAATAAATTATATGCTAAAACTTCAGAATATCTAAATAATAAAACCCCAAAAAAGAAACTTAAACAAAAAGTCACAAATGTAGAATAAGCAATCATTTTCATAACTTCTTTATTATTTTTTTTAAGATATTGAGGAATATATTTAGCTAATGCAGTATCCAATCCTAAAATTGCAATTGCAGTTAAAAATGTTAAAGAATCTATACCTAAAGAAAGCAAACCATATTGCGTTGCTCCACCCCATCTAGTTAAGATTAACAAATAAATTAAACCAAAAATTTTAGATAGAATTATACCTATAAATACTAATCCTGCACCTTTTACAATTTTTCTAACTGAAAAATTAAACTCTTCTTCCATACAATAAACCATTTAAAAATACTTTATAAACTTATTGCAAGGAATTAATAAAAAAAGAAAGAAAAAAAAGAGGTTTAACCTCTATTTCTTTTTACCAAATACAAAGTAGCCTATCACTAACAAGGCGATTACAACTAATGCAATCCATAGCCATATCAATGATGTTCCTTCTCCAGTTTCTCCCGCGCCACCACTTACTTTTTCAGTAGTTGAACCTCTACTAGTTTCTTCAGTTGTTTTAACTGCTGGTTGAGCTAATTTATCAATCTTAACATCAGCCTTACCATTAGTTATGCTGTTTAATGTAACCTTTATGTCTTTAACACTATCAGCATTCATATCAACTTCTTTAGATTCTCCAATAGTTAATTCTACTTCAACAGGTGCGGAAGCAATAACTATTACAGCTTTACTTGCCGAAATTGTCTTGAATGTTACAGTGTGTTTTGTTGTTTTATCTAATGTAAAGGTTTTTACAGCACCTTGTGTTCCTGATATACTTGCTGAAGTTACTGTTGCTGATGATAAATCGACATCATAAGTAACTGCACCACTAATTCCTCCCCCGCTTGATCCTCCCCCACTACCACTACTTGTTGTTGAAGCATAAGATACATGGAAATCTTCAGTTGTAGTAGCTGAATGTGATTTAGCATTACCTACAGCATCGGTTGCAGTACATGTTAAACTATATGTTCCAGCTTCATTAGTCTCTGTTCCACTAAATGTTGCATCTGTGCCTGTTTTTGAAACTGTTGTTCCAGATGGCTTTGTAAGTACCCATGCATATGTTAATCCGCCAGAGGCTGCATCTGTAGAACTACAAGAATAACTTATCGAACCAGAGGTACTTATTGATGTAGTCGTTGGAACAGTTAATACGGGCTCGGTTGGTGTAGTTCCATCAATAGTATACTGATAACTACCGATCACATAATATCCCCCACTATTATTTCCTACAACTGCAAAGTATACAACATTGGTATCATTGCCTGGGAAAGTCATAGTGGCCGTATACTCTGATGTATTAATACTAGATGTTACTATTGAACCCACATTATTCATAGCAATTTCTCCTTCAACGTTAGTCATAACTCCATTTTCACCCACGGTTACAGCACCGGTTGTATTATAAAATAATACCGCTGAAATTATTGGTCTAACTTCTTGAACATTAAAAGATGCATCAAATGTGTGTGTTCCCGTTAGAGGTAAGTACTTATCTGACCCTGTTGGATTAGTAACCTTATAGTCTACACCATCTACAGTATTTGTTACATTTATATTACTAATAGTTGCTATATCTGTAGAAGATACATTAAAGGCAAATGCATTTGAAACAGCATCATAAGTATCATTTACTGTAACTTCATTACCTAAAGTATCATTCGTAAATATAACAAATGTAACCATATTTCCATCAGTTACTTCAGACGCACTAAATGTTGCACTATACATATATGGAGAAGCGAAATCTGAAGTTATCATAGGCTTTAAAATAGTATTTGTACCAAATACAGTCGCATTAATACCTCCTATATATTCTGAATTATTATAATAGATCCATACATTTCCTGGATTTATATCTAAGACAGTTGCTCTTACAGTTATTGGCCCATATCTTAATGTGCTTTGATTACCTGGTGAAACTGTTAAGTTTAACTGACCAGTCACATTAGATATTGTAGTATTTCCATCACTAACATTAATATCCGTAATTGTAGGAGCCCACCCATCAACACCTAATGAAATTGTATGATTCATTCCAGAAATTTCATTATATGTATCGTTATTTGATGTACTTATTTCAAATGTATTCAGAGCTATAGACTCATAATTATTTACTGTGGTCATATTTACTAAAATAGATATAGTTGTATTTTGACTTGTTCCACCACTAGCACTTAAATTACTTCTTATATCTAAGACACCACAATCAATACCTGCACCGGTTTTATTATAACAGAACCAATTCGCTGCAGTTCCAAAAAGATCCCTTACGAATAAAGAATCATTAGCCGTGTTTATTGGTGCATCAAAAAATTGAGTATCGTCTTCACCAGAAACACGCATTGTTCCATTAGTTTCAGTAATTATTAAAGAATTATTTAAGGAAATAAATCCCTCAAATGTATAATTTCCTGCTGGCCAAGATATATTAATATAACTTATACTATCATAAACTCCACCCGTTTCTGTATAAAATATTGTAAAATTAAAAGTCTCTGTTACTGCACCCTTTGTCCAATTATCATAACTATCTGATCCATTTTGAGCTAAAATATTTGTATTTGTTGTATCAACCTCACCAACAACAAAATAAACACTTAACAATAGAAGTAAACTCAAAACACTCGTATATAAAATTCTTTTATTCACCATTTCAACACCTCTCCATAGGTTTTATATTATTTTTTATAATATAATACATTTGAATTACTTATTTACTAAGTAATATATAAACTTTTTTGCTTATTTAAAATTAAATTAAAGTTTATTTATCACTTAACAGTAAAAGTTTTCAAATGTATTTATTGCCAAGCCTTTATCTCTTGCTTCAAACATATATCCACTCGAATACCAATTATAATATTCCATATTTGGGTATCCTGTAGCTAAGCATCTAAGATAAATTAAGTTACCCTCGCATTTATCTTCTTCAGTACATTTAATCTTTTGAGCAATCTTTATTTTTTCTTTAGTTTTACTTATCCAATTTTCATACTCAAGTGAACTTAATCTAAAGATTCTAATGTGACTTAAATTAAATTCTCTATCTTTATAATCATAATTAATACTATTAAACGGGTCAAAACCATAGAATTGAGCACCTAATCTATCAAAGAAATATCCATCATCTAAATTATATTCATAATTATACCATCCACCTTCTTTAAGTTCAACAGAATTCTTTTTAAATAAATCAATGATATCATCTTCTTTTAAGACACCTAAATTTATTTTTGGAGTAAAAGCAGTTACAACTTGATCATTAATATTTTCAATTTTAGGAGTAAATATATAATCGGTAGACTTTTCAATTACTTTAGCACTTTGTTGAGGATATATCAAAAACACAAAAAATACAAAAGAAATAATTATAGCATAAACTGCCCAACTATAATGGACTGATTTATTTGAAGATTTTAGATTTTTATCCTCTTTCAAACCTCTTTCTTTAATCATTCTTATAATTATAATGAACCCTTTTATATACTTTATTGTTTTTATGATTTATAGATACGCATAATCTTTATAAAATTGGTCAATTGAGCTTAAAATATGAAAAAAAATAATATCTTTACTATGTTTATACTTTTAATAGCTATCAAACTAATTTTCTCTTTATTTATTTCAACACCTGCTTCATTTAATGATTCTTATATATTTATTAAAATTGCCAGATCTATATTATTTCATGGAACTTTAACAATTCACACAATTTCTACACCATTTCCAATAATATATCCTTTAATTATTTCACCAACATTTATTTTCCATAATATGGCTATAGTTTTATTTCTAATTAAGTTCATAAATGCAATCATTTCATCTTTAGTAGTATTTCCTATCTATTTAATTTTGAAAAGATTTTTTGATGAAAAAGAAACATTTTATTTAACTATTTTAATCTCAATTTATCCTGCTTTGTTTATGTTTTCTTCTTTAGTCATGGCTGAGAATATACTTTATTTATTTTATATTTCTACTTTAGTTTTTGCATACTTATTTTTAGAGCAAAAAAAACTTAAATGGTTAATATTTACAATCTTTTTTTCTATTTTAGCAATACTTACAAAAGGTAATGCCCTATCATTAATCCCTTTAATTATATTTCTCTTAGCAGAATATAAAAAGAAATACTCTAAATGGATTATATCATTTTTAGTATTATTGGTAGGTTTAATTTTAGTCTATCCAAATATACTTCCAATCTCATTATTCTTTGGGACAGGATATTCTGCAACATTAAATAATTTTTCAAGAAATTTAATTCAAATTGGATTTTGGTCAAGATTTTTATTATATACGGGATTAGTTGCAGCATCAACCTTTTTTATTCCATTTATCTTATTTTTAATAACTCCTTTTACAAAAAAAGACAAAGAATATCAAAACCTTTTAAATTTATATAAAATAATTATTATTCCATTATTCTTTTTATTGATTATTGCCTGTAACAATACTTTAACTTATACAGGTACAGAAATATTCAAATTTTTACCTGGTAGACCTATTGCAAGATATTTAGAAATGATTGCTCCATTAATTTTAATTTTAGGATTTATTCAATTTAAAAGATATAGTCAAGATTTAAAAGCATTAAGCAAGCCAATTTTATATTTAATTATCCCATTATCTTTCTTAGCAAGTATATTAGTTTTATTCCCTATGTTTCCAACAAATAATATTTCTTTAAGTTATATAGGTGCAGTAAAAGTATTATTTGATTTTATTTTAACTAAACAAATTCTGACTTCACCATTGATAAATCTCTGGTTTATCCCCTTTTTTACAATATTATTCGTTCTATTTTGTATATTTATTTTGAAATATAAACAAAAATTAAAACTTTTTTTCATTCTATTCTTAATTACAAACTTATTTGCTTATGCGTTTATATTTTATAGTTCAGAACTTGTTTGGAGTAAAAATCCTTATATTGTTGCAGGAGATGAAATTTCTGATTTAATCGAAGAGGACTCAACTTTATTTATTAACGAAGCAGAATGTTTGAGAAAAATATCTAAAGAAGATTACTCTTCAATTTGTGAGCCCAGTAAATTATTTACACTTGTAGGTTTAAAAATAAACAATGAAATCATTATTACCTCTAAAGAGAATATTTTAAATTCAAAAATAAATAATTCTTATTTAATAACTAAACAAGAAGAAAATTTAACCTTGGTAAAAAAAGTTCAACCCGATTTAAATTTATATATTTTATAATTTTTAAAAAATTTCATCAAATTTATTAGAAACATTTTCCCAAGAATATCTTGCTTTAATATACTCTCTCCCATTTTTAGCCAAAGATTTACTCTCTTCATAATTAGATAGCGCATAAATAATTGTCTCAGCTAATTTTTCAGAATTCTTTTGCTCAACTAATAGACCTGTTTTTCCATCTTTAATTATATCTGGTATCCCTCCAACATTACTTCCAATTACAGGAGTTTCTGATGCTAAAGCTTCAAGAAATACAACGCCCAACCCTTCTGTATCCCCACTTAAAGTTACTATTGAGGGCCCAACAAATAAATCTGCAGTAGCATAATATTCTGGAAGTTTATTATTAATAAGTTTATTAGCAAACAAAATATTTTTTTCTAATTTAACTTCTTTAACTAAATTCATTAATTTTTCTTTTTCAGGACCATCCCCAATAATAACCAATTTTAGTTTTGGAAATTTCTTAAGTACAATGGGCAAAGCTAAAATAAGATATTTTATACCTTTTTTTTCAGCAAGTCTTCCTACACTTAAAATAAACCTATCTTTAATTTCTAATTCTTTTTTAAGCTCATCTCTTTTTTTATTTGGATTAAAACGTTTAAGATCCACACCCATTGGAATTATTTTTATATCTTTTGAATTCCAAATTTTGCATATTTCGCTTTTAGTATAATTACTATTTGCTGTACAATAATCAGCATTTTTTAGTGTTAACTTTGCTAAATATCTAAATATTTTATTTTTTAAAGGAAATATATCTCCTGCATGAACAGTTACAACATAGGGCACCTTAAACACTTTTTTTACTAAATAGGCTGTAAATCCTTCTGGAAGTATCCAATGTGCGTGTATAACTTCAATCTTATCTTTTTTAACTCTATAAATTGTACTAAGTAATCCAGCTATAGATAAGAATGGAGGAAGAATTTTAGCAATAGTATATTTTTTCATATTTGGTAAAATTCCCCCGTCATAACAAAGTTTTTCTAATTTAGGAAAGAAATATCTAAATCTAAATACCCTAAGTCCACCCATGATTTCATTTACTTTTGCTTTATAATAATGAGGTACTAAAACTGTAATCTTATGCCCTTTTTTTGCAAGCAAAACAGATAAATCATAAACAAACTTTGGCTCAGTATCATCTTTCCATCTAGGAAAAGTCGTCGCAGTAACCAGTATTCTTTTTACCATTTTAATTTTTGCTTTTATTTAAATTATAAATATCATAAATTGCAGTTATATTCTTATTTTTTATTTGAATATACCCATTTGGTTCATAAGTCTCTTTAAATAATTTTATTTCATTATTAAATGATTCTATATCATTTTGTCCAACCAAAATATATCTTAATGTTCTATTTTCAGGCTTATAATAAGTAATATAATCATTTATTCCAGATTTTTTGTTGAATTGTTGAATAAATGCTTGTTCAAAGTAAGAATGATATAATCCATCGGAATTTCTAATATAATAAATAGAAATGCCATGTGGATAATAAGTTTCATTTTCTTGCAAAAGATTTAACATAGTTTCAGCAGTTATTTTTGCAGAATAACCATTAGTATCCAAATCACATTTATCACTTACTTTACACAATAAACTATTCTGCTCATAAAAATAAGGCGCTTGCATTATAGAAGTACAAAATCCTAAAACTATGCTTAAAATCATTAAAATTAAAAAAATAATTTTTGTTCTTTCTTTAAATAATTTAAATATAAAACTTTTTTCATTAAATAAATTATAAGTTATAAAAAAGATTATTCCAGGTACTAAAACAAAAAATACTCTCTGATATTTGAATGCACTAAAAAATAACAAACTAAATATACTAAAAACAAATAAACTCAAAATAAATATTTCATTTTTCTTTTTTTGATTTTTAAAGAAATATTTAATAAAACTATAACTTCCAATTAAACTAGCAATCAAAATAATTAAATCAATAATACTAAATCCTAAAATAAATCCATACAAATTTGAGAAAAATTCTTTGTTTATTCCAAAACTAGTAACTTCTGCATTTGTGGTTTTATACTTTGCAAGTATTGCAAAAAAGTTTCCAAAATTAAATTCTAATAATATCCAACACACAAACAAAAATATAATTACACTTAAACAAGAAATAATCAAAATAACCTTTAATTCCTGTTTTTCAAGGCTTTTAAACCTATCAGACAAACTTCCTCTAGATTCTAAAAAGAATTTTCTAATTGTAATTTTATATTTTAAACAGAATATCCAGAATGCAAATACAATAAAAATTAAATTTGGAAGTTTAGTCATAAATCCAAAAGCAAAAAATAAACTTGCTAAACAAAATAATAAAATCTCTTTCCATTTTTGTGTATATTCACTTTTGTAAAACAGCCACAAAAATAATAATCCTGTCCAAATAAAAACATAAGAAAATATATCTACATGTATCCAAGTGCTAAATTTTAATAAGACTGGAAAAAATGAAAAGAAAATTATAGAATAAATTGCAGAATATTTTTCTAATAATAAAATTGCAAGCAAACTTATAATCAATAAAGCAATTATTCCACCAATATATATAGGTAAATGACAATAAAAATCAGATTTTGCAAGTGCAGGACCAATTAAAATTTCTCGTCCAGGATAAAACATGGGTGCTTTCTGCATTTCAGTCACACCAGAAAAATCCTCTCCAGAAAGCCTACAGCCAGAAGCAATAATTATATTTCCTAATATAGGTTCTCCTTGTCCCAACAAACCAGGAAAAAGTGTATGTGGATAGAAATAAAGCAAGCCTGTAGGCAAAGTAGTCATATCATCTCCCCAGTAACCTACATCTTGATATCCATAGAGCCTTACAAATATTCCAAGTAAAAGTATTACAACAATAAAAATCCAAGTTTTTTTATCAAAATCTTTAAACATCATTCTTAAAACCTAAATCAGTTTTTAATTCTTTTTATTAATTAAATTCTCATAAACACTTTCAAATCTTTCACTTATCTTATCCCAACTATACTCTTCAGCCTTTTTTAAGTTAGTTTTAGAAATTTTTTCATAAAATTTAGAATCATCTAATAATTTAATTATCGCATTCTTCAAACCTTTAATATCACCATATTTAACAAATAAACCATTCTCAGAATCATTCATTTCATAAGGTATACCATTTACAGGACTAGCAATTATAGGCAATCCAGAAGCCATGGCTTCAAATAAAGTTAAAGGTAATCCTTCTCTATAGGAAGGTAACATATAAACATAAGCTGCTTGATACATCTCAATTATCTTATCCTTTCCTCTCAAAGCGCCAAAATATTTTATATTTTCTTGATCTTTAATAATTTCTTGAACTTCTTGTAATTTGCCTTCATCAGGTCCAATAAATGCAAAAAATACATCTTTTCTTTCTTTTACTAATTCTCTTGCAACTAAAGCTAGCTTTTCAGGACCTTTAGTAGGATTCAATCTTCCAAAAAATAGAATTATTTTTTTATCTTTAGGAATATTATTTTTTTCTTTAAATTTATTTTCTTTTAATTTTTTGAAAAATAAGTTATCCATACCGTTTGGAATCACAACAATTTTTTTCTCATCAACCCATTTTTTTAAAATTGGAATTTCCCAAGGTGTAATTGCAATAATTTTATCACATCTATCAAACGCCATTTTATTAAACAACTTATCATTCAAAAATAAAAATGGTTTCAAAATAAATGATCTATATTTATCAGTCCAAGGACAATGAGTTGTATGTATATGAGGAGTTTTAGTTTTTCTTGCAACTATGCCTGCAAGCAACACATGCAAATGTCCTGAAACATGAGAATGAATAACATCAAATTTTTGTTTTGAAAGTGTAGATAATAAACTTGGCCAAATCAAAGCAGATAAAGAAAGTCTTAAAATATATTTATGCCTATGAACATAAACTCCATTAATCACTTCTTCTTTTTTCTTAATTCTTTTATATTTATCAGAATCAGAACAAAAAACATGAACCTCATGCCCTGCTTTAACCTGCCTTTCTGCAAGTTCCTGCATTACTTGCTCTACTCCTCCAAAAGTTGGATAATAAAACATTCCAACATGTGCTATTTTCATAATAATTAGCCATCCTTTCTTGCCCAATTATAAGGCACGTCAAAACCTAAAACTTGTTTTTGTAAGTCTTTATCATGCGGATGAACTCTATATTCATCAGGTTTATTATAGTTATAGGGTTTAGTACAAACATTAATGATTATTGCTTTATCAGTTCCGACACCTTTGAAACCATGTAAAACATAAGGGGGTATTTGAACCAATAATTGATCTTTCTCACCAATAAACAATTCATTTACTTTTTTGTATGTTTTTGAGTTTTCACGTACATCAAATAAAACTAATTTTATCATACCTGAAACACAAACAAAATTATCTGTTTGCTCTTTATGATAATGCCATCCTTTTGTCACACCAGGGTAAACTTCAGTAGCATAAGTTTGTCCAAATCCTTTAAAAAAATCTTCATCACGCCTTAATATTTCCATTAAGTTACCTCTTTCATCAGGATTAACTCTTCTCTCTTTGATTATAACATTCTCTATTACTTTGCCATTCTTAATCATACTTTCAACAATTAAATTCATACTTGGTACCTCCTCTTATCATACCATATTTTAAATGATAAAGGTGTATTCCTATATATTGGCTTTGCTATTTTTTCTCTAAACATATCCATTATTTGAACTATTCTTCCAACCATTAAAGTGAAGATTTTAACTTTTTCATTAAAAGTTATCATTTTTTTATTTATCAAAATTTTTAAAATATTTCTCGGCATTATTCCTAATCTTGATTTTGTTACAACACCACGCATTAAATTTAAAATCAAAGTAAGATACATATTTTTCTTTTTTAATTTTATATGTTTAAATCTATCCCAATAATTTAAATTGGATGCAGAATCCTTTTCAGTTTTTATTATTCCATCTTGCTTTGCTTTTTCATATAATTCACTTCCTGTAAAAAATACTAAATTATTTACAGATAAAAAGAAAGGACTAGGAATTTTCATAATTAATTCAATTGAATCTAAAACATCTTGCCTATTTTCATATGGATTACAAGCAATAATGTCATACATAACAGTTAATTTATTTTTATATTTATTAATTATTCTCGCAGAGTTTAAAACCTGTTCTTTAGTTATATAACGCTTGTAAACTTCTTTATTGATTTTATCGCTTCCAGATTGTATTCCGATAATAATATCTGTTAAACCTGCCTCAACAAGCAATTTCATTTTTTCATCAGTTATGTTTGCAGGATCTCCAAGTATTTTAAATCTTAAACCCACTTCTTGTTTGTACCTTATTGAAAATTCTTTTATTTCATCTAAACTTCTAACAAAGAAAGTCTCATCTCTCAAATCAAAATATTTTAGAGTTTTAAATTTATTTTTTAAATAAACTAAATTTCTTATAACATAATCTATGCTATGTGCTCTAACAATTTTTCCAAGACCTTTCTGAATATCTTTTATTTTTTTATTTATACAATAAGTACATGCATGCGGACAACCTCTCTCAGTTTGAAAGAAAATCATCCCATTTAAGTCTTCTTCTTTAAATTTTCTCAAGTTCTCCCCATCAAGAAGATAGTGTTCATTTAAACTAAAATCTGCAAAAGGAAGCTTATCCAAATTCTCTTCTAAAGGTCTTAAAACGTTTTTTATAACAATATCTCCTTTATTAATCCAGAGGTTTTTTATCTTAGCAATTTCTTTAGGTTCTTGTTTTTCTTTTATTGCTCTTGCAAGTTCATAGATTGCTTCTTCACCTTCACCAACACAAACATAATTTACATAAGGTATACAAGATTCAGGACTAATTGTTGCATGAACTCCTCCCCAAATTAAAGGTACATTTAACCTCTTCAAATTTTTTATAACTTGTATTGCTCTTTTTGAAGTGGAAGCCATAGAACTTATACCTATTAAATTACAATCTTTACATAAATTTAAGATTTGCAAAATTATTTTTTTGGAATATAGTTTAGAATAATCCTCAACATAAGGTAAGAAAATCATTTTAGTCTCAAAACCTTTTTCTTTTAAGTAAGAAGAAACAGTTCTTAAACCCTGATCACCAGGATAAGTATTTGTTGAAATAAGTGCAATTTTCATACTTCTTTCTAAACCCCATTTAAATGCTTTAAAGGGTATAAAACCTTGTTTAATTTAAAAAATTAACCTAATTTACTAAGTCAAATCATTTGTTAAAAAGTCTTTAAGTGCATTATGCCAACTCCTAATACCATATTTAAAAGTACTTTGAAACTTAAAATTACTCATTACAGAATATTTTGGCCTTTTAGCTGGTAGCGGATATTCCTCAGTTTTAATTGGAATTAATTTTTTTTCAATCCCTTTAATGTCTAAAATTTCATTTGCAAATTCAAACCAAGAGCAAGAATCAGAGTTATTAAGATGATATATTCCAAATTTATTTTTATTTTGTTTAATTGCTTCATCAACAGCATTTATTACATCTTTAGTATAAGTCGGACACCCAGTTTGATCATTAACAATTTTTAATTCATCTTTTTCAGAAGCAAGTTTAAGAATTGTTTTAACAAAATTTTTCCGATATTTACCATAAAGCCAGGTTATTCTAAAAATATAATATTTACTCATTGCTTCCTGAATCATTCTTTCTCCAATCAGCTTAGTAAAGCCATAATGATTAAGTGGATTTGGTTTATCTTCCTCAATATAAGGTTCATCTTTCAAACCATCAAAAATATAATCTGTACTAAAATGGATTAGTTTAATATTTTGTTTATTACACAATTCAGCTAAATTTTTTACCCCAATAACATTTACAAGATTAGCTTGCTCTCGCTCAGTTTCAGCTAAATCAACATTAGTATATGCTGCTGAATTTATTATTATCTCTGGTTTTATTTCATTTATTTTATCTTCGAGAACTTTTTTAGTTGTAATATCGCATTCTCTACCTACACCAATAATTTCATATTTATCTTTAAATGTTTCACACATCTCTTTCCCCAGCATCCCTTCACAACCAGTAACTAGAATTTTCATAATTAACTTACTTGAAATCAAACTAATAAATCTTTTGAATTTAGAAAGTTTAATAAACAATTTATTTATTTAATCTACCATGAGTCAAAATAAATCCTTATTGGGAGAAATATGGTCTTTTTTAATGGAAAGAAAAGCCTGGTGGTTAATTCCAGTAATAATTCTTTTCCTGATAGTTGGAATATTAATAATATTTAGCCAGAGTAGTGCGGTTTCTCCTTTTATTTATGCTCTTTTCTAATCCTTTTTAAATACTTCAAAAGGTTTATATATCCTTATTTTAGCCATAAATTGAAGCGTCATGATTTTTGAAGAAAATAAGTCGAGCCAAAAATTTGGAGAAAAGATAGGTTATATTCTTGCTTATTTTGTATTTGTTACAATTCTTTTTTTTATATTAAAAATTACAAGTAGATTACCTAATTCAAACGGATATCTTTGGGCAATGTTAATAGTTTTTGTAATAGCTCTTGTAGGATATTTAATTAAAAAATTATTAAAATGAATAATAAAAAATTTATAAAAGGATTAAAGGAAGGTTTCAAGAACTTTGGGAGTGGAGTTTCAATAATTATTAATACTCTATTATTACTTTTAGTTTATTTTTTAGGTGTAGGATTAACTTCAATATTTGCAAAGTTAGTTGGAAAACATTTTTTAGATGTGAAATTAAAAAAAGAAACTTATTGGGTAGATTATAATCTAAAGAAAAAATCCCTTCAGGAGTATTATAAACAATACTGAGGTAAAAATGTATATACTAGGAATAAGTTGTTATTATCATGATGCTTCTGCAGCATTATTAAAAGATGGAAAGATTGTAGCTGCAGCTCAAGAAGAAAGATTTACAAGAAAAAAGCATGATACTTCTTTTCCAATAAAATCTATTGAATATTGTTTAAAGAGTCAAAATATTACTATTAAAGATATTTCTTATGTGGGATTTTACGAAAAGCCATTTTTAAAATTCGAAAGGGTATTATCCCAACATCTTGAAACTTTTCCATTAAGTTTGAAAACTTTTCTAAGTTCAATGCCCTCTTGGATAAATGAGAAACTAAGAGTTGTTAGAGCAATAAAAAAGAAACTAAACTACAAAGGAAATATTTTATTTATAGAACATCATATGTGCCATGCAGCCTCATCATTTTTGATAAGTCCTTTTGAAAAAGCAGCAATACTTACAATAGATGGTGTTGGTGAATGGACTACAACTGCTTATGGTATTGGAGATAAAAATAATATTCACTTAATGAAAGAAATAACTTTCCCAAATTCATTAGGTTTAATATATTCTACAATAACTGCCTATTTAGGATTTAGTGTAAATAATTCTGAATATAAGGTAATGGGATTAAGTCCTTATGGTTTGATGGATAGAAAAAATAATCCTTATTATGAAAAATTAAAACGTGTAGTTGATATCAAAGAAGATGGAAGTTATAGATTAAACATGAAATACTTTGTGTTCCATCATGCAGATAGAATGCCTTCTAAAAAGTTATGCACACTTTTAGGCGGACCAATAAGAACTGCAGAAACAGAATTAACTCAAAGACACAAAGATATTGCAGCCGCATTACAAATGCTTACAGAAGATATTATTACAAAAATGCTAAATCATATTTATAATATAACTAAATGTGAAAATCTTGTTCTTAGTGGTGGTGTTGCATTGAATAGTGTTTATAATGGAAAAATTTTAAGTAAAACTCCTTTCAAAAAAGTCTGGATACAACCCGATCCAGGTGATGGTGGAACAAGTATAGGTGTAGTTTCCTATATTTATCATACTTTATTAGATAAAAAAAGAGAATACACTTTCAAAAGTGCCTTTTTAGGACCTGAATTCTCAACAGAAGAAATTAAAAATTTCTTAGATAAAAATAAAATAAAATACTCTCAATTCAAAAATGATGAAGATTTAGTAAAAACTACTGCAAGCCTTATTCATAAAGATAATGTCTTGGGCTGGTTCCAAGGAAGAATGGAATGGGGACCAAGAGCATTAGGTTCTAGGAGTATAATTTCAAACGCTTGTAATCCAAATATGAAAGAAATTCTAAACTTAAAAGTAAAACACAGAGAAAAATTCAGACCTTTTGCACCAGTAGTTTGTGAAGATGATGCTTTAAAATATTTTGAATGTGATAATCCAATTCCAGAGCCAACAGATTATATGTTAATGGTTTATCCAGTTAGAAAAGAATATCACAAAAAAATACCCTCAATTACTCATGTAGACGGTAGTGGAAGATTACAAACTATTAGAAGACATCAAAATCAGTTATATTATGATGTAATAAAAGAATATGGCAAATTATCTGGAATTCCAATTTTAATAAATACTTCTTTTAATATTAGAGGAGAGCCAATTGTTTGTACTTATTATGATGCCTATAAATGCATGATGGGTACAGGAATAGATTACTTAGTAATGGATAAATTCCTAATTAAAAGGGATGATAATTTAAGAGATGCTTGGGATAGCGAAAAATATGCAAAAGATTAAAAATCTAAAGTTTTTACCTTTTTAAATGCCCAAAAGATTTAAAGTTATCAATTTAATTTTGCTTTTGATTGCAATCTTATTCTGTTTCATAATTTTAGAGTTTGTTTTAAGATTATTATATCCTCTTGAGTATAATTTAAACAAAGAGTATATTTTAACTAATCACAATGTTTTTGGAAGAGTTCCAAATCTAGAGTATCTTTACAAGCATCCAGAGTTTGAACAAATAATAACACTTAATTCCAAAGGTTATAGAGATTATGAACATGAATTAAATAAAAATGATTCTATATTTAGGGTTGCTTTTGTTGGAGATTCATTTACAGATGCTTATCAAGTTAGTTTCAATGAAAGTATACCAAGATTAATTGAAGATAAATTAAATCAAAATTCTAATTCAAAATATGAAATTTTAAATTTTGGTATGCAAGGTTTCGGATTAGTACCAGAAGTAATCTTGATTGAAGAAGAAGTATTAATGTATAAGCCTAATCTAATTATCCTTAATTTCTTTGTAGGTAATGATTTCGTAAAGATGGATACAGGGGTTATAAATGCTATTCCGAATAATTTTTGGACTGGGGAGCATAATTCTCTAAAACCAAAAATATATAAATTAAGTTTCTCAACAAGGGTTAGAAGCTTTTTAAATAGAAAGTTTATGTTATACTCTACTGCTAAAAAGTTAATTTTAAATAATAAAAAAGATAATCTTTCTTCAGAAGGTTTAAGTGACATTTATCTTAAAGAATATCCCTCACAATTAAATGAAAATCTAAAAAAAACTGAGGATATCTTTAAATTCTTAAAAGATTTAACTTCGAAAAATAATTCTTCTCTTTTAATAGTTTTAGTACCTACAAAAGAACAAATAGGCCTAACTTTGTTAGATAATATTTCTCTAAATAATTATAATCTAGAAAAACCTCAGAAAGAGTTAATTAACTTATTAGAAAAAAATGATATCAATTATGTTAATTTACTTCCTAAACTAAAAGCCGAGAATATAAATAATACTTTTTATTGGGGTCTAGATGGACATTTTAATAAACTAGGTTACAGAAAGGCTTCTGAAATAATTTATTCAGAACTTACTCTAAATTTATAATTTAAAAGAAAGTTATTTAAACCTCTTAATAAAAAATAGTCTTATGAAACTAATAATAACTATTCCCGCTTATAATGAAGAAAAAAGTCTAGGCCAGGTTATAGACTCAATTAAACCTGTTTTAAAAGAGTTAAAAGAAGAAACTCAAATTCTAGTGGTAGATGATGGTTCAACAGATAAAACTTCAAAAGTTGCAAAGGAACATGACGCTATAGTTGTTTCACATCAAATTAACCAAGGTTTAGCTTCAGCATTCAGAACAGCAGTTAAAAAATCATTAGACTTGGGTGCAGATATTATAATTAATTTTGATGCAGATGGACAATATCTTGCAAAAGAAATCCCCTTATTATTAAATGAAATAAAAAAAGGAAATGATTTAGTTTTAGGCTCAAGATTCAAAGGAACAATAGAACAAATGCCTCTAATGAAAAGGCTAGGAAACATTTTGTTTTCAAGAGTAATCTCAAAAATTGTAAACTATAAAGTGTCAGATTGCCAAACCGGTTTTAGAGCATATAATCGAAAAGTTGCAGAAAATATAAAATTAATTTCTAATTTTACTTACACTCAAGAACAAATAATAAAAGCAGTCCACGCAGGATTTAAAATAAAAGAGGTTCCTGTTTATTTTGCAAAAAGAGAAGGTGAAAGTAGATTAATGAAAAATCCTTTTGACTATGCAATTAAAGCCTGGATAAATATTTTTAGAATTTACAGAGACTATGATCCAATAAAGTTTTTCGGAAAAATAGGTTTATCTTTTTTCAGCATCGGTTTTATTATAGGATTATTTTTAGTTTACAAATTTATTAAAACTGGAATAATAGGACACATACCTTTAACAATACTTTCTTTATTGTTTATAATTATAGGTATACAAATAATTATTTTCGGATTCCTTGCAGATATGAGGGGATAATATGAAAAAAGAAAAAATAGATTTATTATTAATTAATCCTCACAAACAAAATAAAATAGGTATTTTTACTCTTGCAGCCTGCATTAGAGAAAAAGGTTATTCTGTCAGAATTATAGGTGGTTTTTTTGAAGAAATTATACGTGAATTTGAAAAATATGAACCTTCTATGGTTGGTATAACTGCAACTACATTAGATGCAGAATTAGCCTATCAAGTCTGTGATTATATTAAAAAGAAGAATTCAAAAATTTATTGCATGCTTGGGGGATTTCACGCAACTGCAATACCTGAAAGAGTTTTAAAAGAAAGCAAATTTGATTTATTAGTAGTGGGAGAAGGAGAAGAAACATTGGCGGAATTAATGCCTCCTTTATTGAAAAATACTTTTCCCACAAAAGTTCCCGGAACAGTAGAAAAAGACAAAGATTCAATTATCTTTAACCCTCCAAGAGAATTTATCAAAGATTTAGATGCCTTACCCTTTCCGGCATTTGATTTAGTAAACATAGAAGACTACTTTCATGATATAAGATTTTCTTTTGGCCATTGTAAAAGAAGTCTATGTATTGTAGCTAGTAGGGGGTGTCCATTTGATTGTAAATTTTGTAGCTCAAAACTAATCTGGAAGCGAAAATTGAGGTTCTATTCAAATGATTATTTGTTTAAACTAATCAATAAATTAGTAGAAGATTATAATTTAGATGGAATCAGTTTTTTAGATGATGAGTTTGTATGTCATAAAGAAAGAATTTATGACTTCTGCGATAGAATGGTCAAAACAGGATTAAATAAAAAAATTAAATTTGCCTGCCAAGGTACTGCAGGAGCAACAACAGAAGAATTATTGTTAAAATTAAAAGAAGCTGGCTGCGTTCTTTATAGAATAGGGATGGAATCTGCAAATCAAGAGACTTTAAATTTCTTAAAAAATTCATATCAAAAAGTTGAAGGCAATCTAAATGCAGTAAATTTATGCAAGAAAGTAGGAATGCCCATATTTGGTAATTTTATTATTGGTGCACCTGACGAGGATTTAAACAGCATAGTCGATACAATAAATTTTATAGAAAATTCAAAAATGAATGTAGCCGATATTTTTATTGCCACACCTTTCCCAAACTCAGATTTATATAAAATTTGTGAAGAAAGAGGTTATTTAAAAGATAATATTACTTGGAAAGATTATACTTGTGATCCAAAAAGCGATAAAACTAACGCTATATCAAGAACAAAATATTTTACGGCAGAGCAGTTAAGTAATATTCGAAAATATCTTTATAATAATATTCTAAATTATTATAATAAAAATAAACCTTATAAAAAATTAGATCACAGAAAAGAAATCGAGAAAATATTAAATGGGAATTTGAGTAAATGTAAAAAACCTTTCTCCCAAAAATTAATTGCCTCTTTAAATAATTGGATGATTGATCTCAAGAAAATTAAAAATTTGCGAAAAGTAAAGAGAAAAATTTTAAATACCATTTATCACTTTAAGTTAAAGATTTAATCCTTTCAAATGCACTCAAAATATCTTGAATAGTTATAGCTTTCATACATTCCATATTTCTTTTACCTTTTCTAAAACATTTATGTTTCATACAAGAAGTACAAACTTCTTTATCTTTAAATATTGAAATTTGTTTTTCAGTATAAGGATGCCAAATTTTAGGGTTTCCAGCTCCAAATAATGAGATTACAGGTTTATCTAATGCTGCAGCAATATGCATAGTTCCTGTATCTACACTTATCACATAATCTGCACAGCTAGCCAAAGCAATGAGACCTTTCAAGTTTAATTTACCTGAAAAATTAATTACTTGCTTTTTTGTTATTTTATCTAATCTATTAAGAATATTATTTACTTTAGTATTATCTTTTTTACTTCCACTTATCGCAACTTTATAATTTAATCTAACTAATTCTTTAATCAGCTCTGAAAATCTTTCAGGAACCCATTCATGACTTTTATGTTGTGGAATGGGGTGAATAAGAACAACTTTATTAGGTCCTTTAGCTAAACTTGAATTTATTTTATTTTTTAATATTAAATCAACAAACAACTCAGTTTTTTTCTGAATTGCATTAATTCCCAAGTTTTTAATTACATCTAAATTATCTTCTACCTTGTGTTTCCATTTAAATGTTGGTTTAGTTTTATTATTTAAGAAAAAGCCTTTGCCTTCTGTAACCCCTTGCCTTGTGCATCCAATTCTAAATTTTACACCTGCATCTTTCAAAACTTTACTAAGTTTATAGCTTCCAGAATGAAATAATATTCCTAAATCATATTTCTCTTTTAATAATCTTTGAGAAAGTTCATCAGAATTATAATTAAGGGGATTTAATTCAATTATTTTATTTATGTTTGGATTATTCTCTAGAAGGCCCTTCATTCCTTCTGGAATAATTATATCTATTTTAGCAGAATTAAATTTTTCTTTTAAGGCTTTAATAGCAGGCGTTAAAACAACTATATCCCCAATATATTTAAATTCAACAATTATTATTTTATTTACCTCTTGAGGAATTTTTTTATTTTTAAATAAACTGATAATTTTAAATAAACCATGATCTACATACCAACTGAAAATCCTTAAATTATCCTCTAATTTGGCTCTAAACGGTTTCATTTTACTATTAAAAAAGCAGAATCTTTTAAACTTTTAGTTTTTATTAACTCTAATTTAGTCTTGAGAAAGAGGTTTAACTTTTCCTATAATACTTTTTATAGTATCTTTATAAACTATAAATCTTTCAACATTCTTGACATTTTTTATATTTTTTCTTAAATTTTCATTTCTCAATCTGATATATTGGGGCAATAATCTAATTGCTTTTATTTTCCCGGCTATTGGAGAAAAATTAAATTGCACTAAGTAATAAACTATAGAAATAATCTGCCTAATAATAAAGACAGGTAAGTTCTTAATTAAAATTGAAGTTGGATAGTTTCTTACAAAATTAAGTATTTTATTTTTATTTGAATGGTATAATGCCGTTTTTCCAGTTTTTTTAAAACTAGCATTTCCATGATGATAAACAATTGCTTTTGGAAGATATAAGGCTTTTTCACCAATCCATCTTAATCTAAAATCCAAATCAGTATCATCATAATATCCAAAATAATTTTCATCAAAATATTTTCCATGACTTCTAATTTTTTCGAGTACTTTTCTAGAATAAATAGAAGCACTCCCCATAGGGCCAAAAATCTCAAATTGCTCAGTATAATTATTTGCATCCTCAAAGATGCCTATATCCTTGGCAGTACCATCATTATATGGCATTATACCCACAGAATTTAATAAAGTCTTATTTATAAAAATAATTTTGGGAGCAAAGAAAGTATATTTTCTAGATATTTCTTTTGTTTGAACTGCCTTAAAAATTTCCATTAAACAATTCTTATCTAAAACAGTATCATTATTTAAGAAAAAAATATAATTTCCTTTAGTGTACTTAAGACCCTCATGATTACCACCAAGCAAACCTTTATTTGTCTTAAGTTTAACAACCCTTGCAAATGAATAATTCTTTTTTACAAAGTCAACAGAATCATCAGTACTATTATTATCTATAAATATCAACTCAAAATCTTTGAAAGTTTGCTCAGCTATAGAGTCTAGACAAGGTTTTAAATAAAACTTACCATTCCAATTAACCATAATAATGCTAATTTTTGGCATGATTACAAAAAAGAAACAAGCTTTTTAAACCTATCTATCTTTTTAGTTAATATGAATATTGCAATATACACAGAATGTCCAACTGAATTTTATTTTCGCAATCTTAGAGAGTTAGAAAAGTCTAAATTAATCAAGATTAAAATCTATGATTCTAGAATAGCAAGAACAGCTTATCATAATCCTTTTAGAGCTATAAAACATCTTTTTAACCCAATTAGACTACTCTTTCATAAAAAGATTATAATTAACTTTGCACCTTATAGCTGGGCTGTCTTTTATTTTCTAATACTTAAACTTCTAAAAAAAGATCTTATTTTCTTTACTTCTTGGCCTTATTGGGAAGAAAATGTTAAAGTACCAAGAGTTAGATTTCCTTTTGACAGAAAATTATGGAAAATATTCCTTAAAAATATTAAAATCGTAGTTTTAAATAATGAAACAAAACTTGCATTAGAGAAATTTGAAGACAACAAAAACATATTTATTATACCTCATGGTGTAGACACTCAATTATTCAAACCAATAAAAAAATCAAAATCTAAAAAAGTTAGGATATTGTTTGTTGGAAGATTAATCAAAGAAAAAGGAATAAACTTAGTATTAGAACTTGCAGAATATTTTAAAGAAAAAGCAGAATTTGTTATTATTGGAGATGGCCCCGAAAAAGAAAAAGTCAAAAATAATAAATTTATAAAATATTTAGGATCAATAAATAATGAATCCAAATTAGCTTTTCAAAATGGAATTTCAGATATTTCAATAAATACTTCATATAAAATTGATAAATGGGAAGAATGGTTTGGTTTAACTGTAATAGAAGCAATGTCCTCAGGTTTACCAGTAATTTCAAGTAATTGTATTGGTCCAAGACAAATTATATCTGATAATAAAGATGGATTTATTGTTGAGCAAAAAAATTTAAATGAATTCAAATCCAAGTTAAGTAAATTAATAGATAATCCAAATTTAAGAAAAAGTTTTAGTTTGGCTGCAAGAAAAAAAGCATTAAATTATGATATTAGCAAGCTTTCTAAAGAATGGTTAAAAGTTCTTAAATCCATTTAGATACCTTTATAAACCTTTATAGATGGTTTATTCTGTGCAAGATTATACACTTATTATTCCTACAAAGAATGAAGAATTAACTATTGGAGAAGTTCTTGATGAAACTTTAAAAGTAGTTCCAAAAGAGAAAATTCTAATAGTTGATGGTAATTCTAAAGATAAAACAAAAAGTATTATTCTTTCAAAAAATATTAAAATTGTAGAAGAAGAAGGTATCGGAAAGGGTTCTGCTTTAAGAAGTGCTTCTAAATTTGTTAAATCTAAATATCTTATTTTTATGGACGCAGATGGTTCTCATGATCCAAAAGATATTCCTAAAATGCTTTTGCTTTTAGAAAAAAGCAATGCAGACATGGTCGTAGGTTCAAGAATGTTGGGAGGTAGTGATGAGCTTCATGGAACTTTACTAAATTTTGCAAAAAATATAGGCAGTGGTTTAATTCAATTAGCAATAAATTATAGATTTAAAGTTAATCTAACCGATTCTGAGAATGGTTTCAGAGCAATCAAGACAGATGTTTTTAAAAATTTAGATTTAAAATCCACTGACTTTGATATAGAACAGGAAATGGTTTTAAAATGTTTAAAAAAAGATTATAAAATTTTAGAAATCCCAAGTCATGAATATGAAAGAAAAGCAGGAAATTCAAAATTAAGTTTATTTAGAATAGGTTATAAATTTATCTGGAGGTTAATAATAAATTTAATATGATTGCACCTTTATATTCTAATTTACCTTTTGTAAGTGTAATAATTCCAGTTTATAATGGGGAGAAAACAATTTTAGCTTGTTTAGAATCTGTATTCAGTAATAATTATCCCTGCTTTGAAGTAATCGTTTGCAATGATTGTTCAACAGATAGAACTTTAGAATTTTTAAATCTGATAAAAGATCCAAGATTAAAATTAATTAATTTTTCAATAAATTCAAAGACTATGGGTTCTGCTGCGAGAAATGCTGGAATAGTCTTAGCTAAAGGAGATATAATCCTTTTACTTGACTCAGATACAATAGTAAAATCAGATTGGATAAACCTTCATATAAATACCTATAAAAAGAATAATAAAATTCAAGTAGTTGGTGGAGGAGTTAAGGGCATTCATAAAACTATTTCAGGTCAAGCTGATGACTATTGCAGTTGGTGGACCTCTATACCTTATTCAAGAAGTAGATATATAAAAAAATTACATCTTCCTACAAACAATCTTTCATTAAGAAAAGAAGTATTTGAAAAATTAGGTTTATTTGATGAAACTTTAAAAGGCGGAGAAGATGCAGAGTTTTTTTCAAGAATAATTAAACAAAAGATACCTTGTTACTTCAATTCAAGAATAATAATTAAACATAAGGACCGAGATAGCTTAAAATCCTATTTAAAACACCAATATGTTTTTGGATTACATGCAGTTAATATGCGTAAAAGGAATAAAATGGACTATTCTTTCTTAATGCCACGTTCATATTTTTTAAGTTGGTTTTATATTTTACCTTTAGCAAAACTTTACACCTTATTTACAATTTTAAAATGGTTACCTTATAAACCCCAAATAGTTTTTTATATTCATTTAGTATTTTTAGGAAAATTAGCTCAAGCAATAGCAATTAAAGATAGCTTAAAAACTAAATTGGAGTCTAACCTATGTTAAAAATTTTGCTTTCAAAATCTTTATTTCCAAATAGAGACAAACCAGCACATTTAATTTTACATGTTACAAATAAATGTAATCTGCGTTGCAATACGTGTTTTGTTAATTTTGATATACCTATAGCTGATATCTCTTTAGAAGAAATAAAAAAAGTTTCAAAATCATTAGGAAAACTACTTTGGTTAGATCTTTCTGGAGGAGAACCTTTCTTAAGAAAAGACTTACCTGAAATTTGTAGTTCATTCAAATCTGAAGTTATTACAATACCTACAAATGGATTTGATTCAGAACTTATTTATGAGAAAACTAAAGAAATATTAGACACCACTAAAGCTGAACTTACAGTTTCAATATCACTAGATGGTTTTAAAGAGGTTCATGATTCAATTAGAGCAAAGGGAAGTTTTGACAAAGCAATAGCCACCTTAAAGAAACTTAGAACTATACCCCATTTAAAGGTAAAAGTTAATACGGTTTTGTGTGAAAAAAATTATCCCACTCTAATTCAGTTCATGAAATATATCAAAACCTTTAATCCTGACTTTCATTCAATAATCTTGTTAAGAGGAAATCCTAGAAATAAAACTTATAAATTACCTTCTTTAGAAAAATTAATTGGAATTAGAAAAGGTATTTTCTCGATGTGGGATAGTTATTCTTATGGTTTAAATCCAATTATTTCAAGAATATTAAAAAACTATCAAAAACAAATGTATAATACAAGTTTAAATATAATAAAAAAGAAAAGACAAATACCTTCTTGTCTGGCAGGCACACAACATTTAGTAATTTATGCTAATGGAGATGTTTCATTTTGTGAAATGCTGCCTTCAATGGGTAATCTTAAAAACAAACCTTTAAAAGCAATCTTAAATTCAGAGCCTGCAAAGAGATTAAGAAAACATATCGCTCAAAAAAAATGTTATTGTCATCATAATTGTAATATATTAGACAATTACTTTTTAAATTGGACAAAGTATCCAAAACTAATCTTAGGAGATTAAATACTATGAAAGCTTTACTAATAAACCCTCCTGCACCTGAAGGTGTAAGAATGGTAAGGGAAGGAAGATGTATGCAACGAGAAGGAGCTTGGGGTGCAACTTGGCCACCTATATCTCTAGCCTATATAGCTGCAGTACTAGAAAAAGAAAACTTTGAATGCAGACTTCATGATTGCATAGTTGAAAATATTAATCTAGAAAAGTTAAAAGATATCTCTAAAGAATTTGAACCGAATATAATTTTTATAAATACTGCTACACCTTCAATAGATTTTGATATTCAAGCTGCAGAATCTCTAAAGCAAGAAAATTCAAGTGTTAAAATTATTTTATTTGGAATTCATGTTACTGCTTTAGCAGAAGAGATTTTAAAAGTGCATCCTTTAATTGATTTCCTTATAATTGGAGAACCGGAAATTCCAGCTAAAGAAATTGCTTTGGCAATTAAAGAAAATAAAAATAATTATTCAGATATTTCTGGAATTGCATTTAAAGAAAATAATCAAATAATTCAAACTCAACAAAAACCCATACAAAATCTTGATGAACTACCCTATCCAGCATGGAATCTTATTAAAACCAATTTGTATATAACCCCCTTAGTTAATAGACCCTTTCTAATGATAGCAACAAATAGAGGTTGTCCACATAATTGTACTTATTGTGCAGATCATGTTTACTATGGAAAGAAACTTAGATATAGAGATCCTAAAAAAATTGCAGAAGAAATGATTTGGATTAAAAATACTTTCAAAGTTTACGATTTCTTATTTTGGTCAGAAGGTTTTACAATGAATAAAGACTATGCCAAAAAAGTTTGTAAGGCTATTATAGATACAAAAGAAAAATTTAGTTTTGTTTGTAATGGAAGAATTGGTGATGTTGATGAAGAACTTGCGAATCTATTAAAACAAGCAGGATGCTGGATGATTGGTTATGGAATAGAATCAGGTGTTCAGGAAATTTTAAATAATGTAAGAAAAAATATCACTCTTCAACAAACAATAGAAACAATAAAGATAACAAAAAAAGCAAAAATAAAAGTAACAGGACATTTTATCTTAGGACTTCCAGGAGATACTAAAGAAACAATCCAACAAACAATTAAGTTTGCAAAGAAATTAAAAATTGACTATGCTCAATTTTATTGTTCAGTCCCTTTTCCAGGTTCAGAATTATATCTTGATGCAAAGTCAAAAGGTTATATTACTAATTCAGATTGGAAATATTTTGAACAAAATTATTCCATCCTAGATTATCCAAATTTAAAACCTGATGAAGTTATGAAATTAAGAAAGAAAGCATACACTTCATTTTATTTTAGACCAAGTATTTTCCTTTCAAACGTATTTTCTCTAAGAAACTTTGGCCAACTTAAGAATCTTACAAAAGTAGGTGTTTCATTCTTAGATTGGGCTAAAAGACAAAGTATAAAACCTTAATTTCTTATTAAAAAACAAACAAAAAGTTATATAAACCCTTTAAATATAGTTCTCTTATGCCTGAAGAGAATATCAAAAATTCAAATTTTTTTCAAAATTATGAAAAATACCTTCTTTTATTACTTTTAGTACTGACTGTCGGAATAAGACTTTATTTCTTTTTTTCAGTTGGAAATCAGCCATTATGGTGGGATGAAGCAGAATATGTTGTTATGGCAAGAGACTTTGCCGGGTTTCAAACAGCATTGGACTGGAATCCCATAAGACCTTTAATACTGCCATTATTGATGACACCCTTTGTATATCTTGGTTTAGAAAGTTTAATGAGATTTTTTATTTTACTAATACCTTCAATATTATTAGTTTATTTTACCTATCTTTTAACTTATTCTTTTTTTAAAGATAAACGAAGAGCTTTTTTATCTGGATTGACAATTTCCTTTTCATGGATTATCTTATTTTATTCTTATAGATATTTAACAGAAATATTATCTACTTTATTTTTAGTAATATCTTTATATTTATTTTGGGAAGGATGTATTAATCAAGAGTTTAAATTTAAAATAAAATCAAAATACTCTCTATTTGCATTATTTTTCGTTTTAAGTATGTTAACTAAATTTACTTCAATATTATTTATTCTTTTATTTCCAATCGCTTTACTCTTAAAATATAAAATTAAATTTTTAAAAGAAAAGATTCTTTGGATTTCAGTAGGAATTTCAGCACTACCTTTAGTAATTTATATAATTTTCAACTTGATTAGATTTAAAGCCATCTTTCCAGCATTTGGATGGTATTTGATTAGTGAAGGAACATCAGCAATCCATCAATTTAATCAACCTGCTTATTATGTTTTCACACAATTATATTCAATTTCAGGTCTGTTAGGAATTATATTATTTTTACTGGGAATTTTAATATCTATAATTTTTATATTTTTAAGCATAGATCTATTATTAAAAAATAGCTCAGAGCAAAAAAATACAGATTCAATAGCTAATATTATTCTAATCCTTTGGATTATGCTTACAATAATCTTTTTTGTATGGCTTTACAAGTATTCTGAGGACAGATATCTTATTTGTTTGATTCCTGCATTAAGTATCTTAATTATAAATTTATTTTATAACCCTCTTACACATTTAATTACTAAAAACAAAAATATTATTTTTATAATTCCTTTAATCTTAATACTTTTACTTTCAATAACTCAAATTAATACGGCTAAAGATATAATCAATAACCGAAAAACCAGTTTCTTATCTATAAAAGAAGCAGGAGAGTTTATAGAGAAAAATACCCCTAAAACCTCTAATATTCTTATTACTTCTAATCAAATGGAACTTGCAGCTTATGTAGGCGAAAGAAAAATAGTAAAAGGCCAAGGAGAAAATTTAACAGAGTTCAATAGTCTAGTAAATGATTATAATATCACCCATTTAGTTTTATCATTTATTTACCCCCAAGATCCACCAAAACAATGGTTATTAGAAGATATACAAAACCAAATTTCTCAAGGTTCAAATAGATATCAAATTATTTTTAGAAGTTATTTAGATGCAAATAAAAAAGTACCTGGCTCGATTGTAATAAAATTAAATTAGAAATAGTCACTCCACTTTTTTTTTCCAAAAATCCAGTATCCAATTGCAGTACTTTTTTTAGACATTTTTTTCATAATTTCTTTGTCTGAAACTTTTCTTAATTTTTGTACTTCGTTATGCTTCTTTAAAATTAGTCTTGGATGTGTTAAAACCCACCAAAATGACTTCAAGATGCCTATAGACCTTGCAGGATTGCTAAACAAAAACCCACCAATAGCCATAAATTCTAAAATAATCTTTATGGGTATAATTCTAAACCAAGATTTAATTGAATAGTTTTTTAATAAAGTAATCATATGATTTCTGTGCAATAAATAAGCCATCTTAAAATTTATTTTTACTTTTCCACGTTGAGAACTAGCACCGCCATAGTGATAAACTATTGAAGTTGGAACATATTTTAGTTCATATCCTGCTAAGTTTAATCTCCAACAAAAATCAACTTCTTCACAATAAATAAAATAATATTCATCAAATAAGCCTATTTTTTCAATTATATCTCTCCGCGTAATCATTGAAACTCCTGCAGTCCAGAATATATTTATTATATCTCCATATTGGCCATTATCTTTTTCTACTTCATCAAAAACTCTTCCTCGACAAAAGCCATAGCCATAAATATCCATTAAACCACCTGCAGCACCGGTAAACTCAAATGAGCTATGATCTTTCATATCTAAAATTTTAGATTGACATGCACCAATTTTAGAATCAGAATTCATCATTTTAACTAATTCTTTTAACCAATCTTTATCAACTATAGTATCATTATTTAATAATACAATATATTTTCCTTTTGAATGCTTATATCCTTCATTGTTTCCCCCAACAAAGCCTAAATTTTCTTTTAATCTTACTATCTTAACTTTAGAATATTCTTTTTCAACTGCTTCAGAGAGTCCATCAGTACTACCATTATCTACTAAGATCGTTTCAAAATCTTTAAATGTCTGAGTTTCAAGAGATTTCAAACAATCTAAAACAAATTCTTTTTTATTCCAACTTACAATTATAATACTTACTTGTGAATCCATTTTCCAAGACTCCAATCATAAATTTTAACTATAAACTTTAAAGGTGAATAAACTAATCTCAACCTTAGAATTGATAAAAACATCTCAATAGAGGTTTTTAAAACCTTTAATTTAGATTCCCCTGGTTCACTCCATATAGTAGGAAATTCTTTAATTTTGAATTTATTTTTCTTTAATAAGTATAATAAATCAATATCAAAACTCCATTTAGTTATGCCTAATTGGGGAAGTATTTTTTTAATTGCTTCTTTTTTAAATATTTTAGCACCGCATTGTGTATCTGCAAAATTTAATCCGAATAAACCTCTAATGAATAAATTAAATACTCTACTCGCAAATCTCCTTGATAGGGGTTGTTTCTGTAATATTTTTGCGCCTTTACAATATCTAGAAGCAATAACTCCACTTAATTCTTTATTGCTTTCTAAATTTTCAAACAATTTATAAAATTCTTCAGGAGATGTTGCAGAATCTGCATCAACAAAACCAATATACTCTCCTCTTGCAATTTTAAAACCTTCCATAATTGCTCCACCCTTCCCAATACCTCTTTCAAAAACAAGCATATTAGTTTTTATATCTAAGAAAGGTTCAACAATTTTTTGAGTATTATCCTTACAGCCATTTAAAACTACAATAATTTTATAATCTAAGTTCTTTGAATCTAAAAAGAACTTATAACTTTCTAATGTTTTAAAAATTCTTTTCTCTTCATTATATGCTGGTATTATCAGGGATAATTTCATCTATTTCTCCATTTTCAGGCTTTTTAATTTCTAATTTTTTACTTATAAAAATAGTTTCAACAAATAAAATTACAAATAAAATAATCATCAAAAAATCCAATCCTTTGACTATTGATGCAATGTTTGATTTAAGTTTAAATATTATAAATATTTCCATAATTAAGCCAATTACTATTAAGGGAATAAAATTATATTTATGTCTAGATAAATTATAAAAACATAAAGTATAACTCATTGCAAAGAAAGTCATAGCTAAGCTGAATAACCACAATAAATTAGATACAGGTAAGTAATTTATACCATAAGTTAATGAAATAAATTGGTTATGTAAGAAATAAAAGAATGCGACCCCGCACATCCCAAACAAAAATACAATTAATAATGAACTAAATAGAACTTTTCTATGCTCTTTTTCTTTTGAATTTAAACTACCTATTTTACTTTCATATATCTCAGATATTTTAGGAAATAAAACATTACTTACAGATAAGCTTCCAAAAAATACAACTTTACCAAGCGTAGACAGAGCAGCATAAAAGCCTGCATTTTCAAGACTTAAAAAGTTTTTAATTAAAATCATATCAACTGTATACATTGCAGTAAGTACAGTTAAAGTAATAATAACTGGATAAGAATAGCCATATAAAATTTTAGTGTCAAACTTTTCTGGCTTAGTTTTTTTAATATCCTTTAAACTATAACTCGCAACAAAATAAGCAATAATATATGATGCTAAAAATGTAAATAGTGCTCCATCTAAACCAAATCCAAAAATTAAAAGTAAAACTCCAAATCCTATTTTGATCAATCCTTCTAATAAAAGATTACTTCCAAAAGGTAAGAATTTTTGTAATCCTTGTAATATGCCTCTGGGTATGGGTAATAATAATGCAGAAACTAAAAACAAACCAGTTATAAAAAAAGGAGAATACTCTTTAATTATATTAGATTCAGAAACATGAAAAAATTTAATTAGTAAAGGGCTTATTAATAAAAATGCAATAAACGCAAATAAACCCCATATTAACATCTTTCTTATTGCTCTTTTATACATATAACTTATTTTAGCATTATTTTTTTCAATATTAAACCTTGTAGTAAATTTAGAAATACTGAGCTGAATTGTATTTAACGGAACAGTCATGAAATACATAATATATAATAAAGCTCCAAATAGACCATAATCCTCGGGACCAAGTTTTCTTCCAGCAACTAAATGGAATACGGCATTCATTATATTCATAAAAAGCATAGAGAATCCAACAATTGTTTGATCTCTAAAATTTTTATTTTCTTTTCCAAAAAATTTTGTTTTTATCTTTTCGAACATTTCAATTCACTTTTTAAATTATCCAGATTAAGGATGAAAATATTAATTCCATTAAAATCATAAAATAAACAATTTGTTTTTCAGTAAATTTTCCAGTTCTTGCAAATATGTGAGGAATAGAGTAAATTTTTGCATAATCGCTTTTAATTTTTCCTTTTTCATAATGTCCAAAACTATGCGCTTTAAATTTACTTCTTAATTTTAAGAAGAATTCAATAAAGAAAGGAATAGAGACTATTAAAGCTGCTTTTTCCATATCTCCCAAAATAGCAATTGCCGCTAAACTTGCTCCAAGTAAATAAGTCAATGAATCTCCTGGTAAAATTTTTGCAGGATATTTATTATAAAAATAAAATATTAATAAAGGAATAAATATAGAAAGTGCAATTAATGCAGCAATAGATTTATCATTGATATAAGCATATAAACCTAACATGCCCATATAAATCAAACCCATTCCACTACCCAAACCATTGTATCCTTCCAACATATTAACCATATTAGAAGCACCTACAACTGCAATAGGTACAATAAGTAAAGAATATAAAATTCCAAAATTTATTTTAAATAAAGGTGTCCATATCAAATAATTACCTGCAGCAATAGCCATCAAAGGAACAGCCGCAGCAAGAGTTAAGATTGGTTTTTGCCATTGTTTTAATCCTTTAGAAGCGCCAATTTTTCTTTCTATAAGCAAATCATCTATGAAACCAATAAATGTGCTAATCAACATAAGCGTAGTTACAGCAAATAAGTAGGTTAGGGATCTTTCATCAATAGTTATACTTCCAGTTTTAGAAACAAAAGTTCTAAGAAATATAAATAAAAATATTGTTAAAATTGCACCTGACATAACAATAAGCCCACCTGAAATAGGTACTAAAGGTTTGTTTTCTTTATTCATATCTGGGACAACCAATTCTATTTTTTTAATGAATCTAATCCACCAAGGACTAATTAAAAGAACTAATATGCCCCCTATAATTGCACATATAAATGGTATTAGTAACATTAAACCTAAAAACGACCATACTATTTTTAAACCTTTTTGATTAAAGTAGGTTGGATTATAAAATGAAAGTCTTATTAACCACTTTGCCTACCGAAGGAGAGTTTGTTAATTGGACAACTCCAAAGCATTTTCAACCTACTGCAGTAAAGTATCTTCCTTTGGGAATTTTATCATTAGCCTCAAATCTTTCAAAAGAATATGATATTAAATTATTAGATCCACCAAGTGAAGGTTGGACAATAGAAGAAACCATAAATCAAATAGAAAAAGAAAATCCTGATGTTTTGGGTATTTCTGCAGTTACAAGAAGAGTTTATGCTTTAAATAAAATTTTAAAATCTACTTCTGCACCTTATAAAGCAGTTGGTGGCCCGCATGCAACAAATTATGCAAATCAAATTTTAGAAAATGGGGCTGATGCAGTTTTTGTAGGTTCTTTGGCAGATAAGGAATTTAATAAGTCTATTAAAGTCTCACAAAAAGGAATTATTAATTGTAATACTATTATAAATGAAATTAATTTTCCCAGAAGAGACTTTTTAGATATTGAAGCTTATTTTCCAAAAGAATTTGTTTTATTTAAATCAAAAAATAGATTACCTATGTTTAGTAGTGTAGGTTGTCCAAATAGATGTAATTTTTGTAATGTTCAAGAAAAAAAAGTTCAAAGAAAAGATCCAGAAAAAATAATTGAAGAAATGAAGTATCTAATATCCTTAGGTTCTGAAAGTGTACATTTCCTCGATGATAATTTCAACACCAATGAAAAATATTTAAACCAAGTTTTAGATGAAATGGAAAAAAATAACCTTAATGTAGAATGGAGTGGTAGAGGAGAAGCCAGAATGAGTGATTATATGACTCAAAGGCTAGCTTCACACAATTTCAAAAGAATTCATGTAGGTATAGAAGCTTTAGATGATAATATTTTAAAATTCTTTAGAAAACCAGTAAGAGTAAAACATATAGACAAGTTTTGCAATACGCTTGGAAAGTATAATATAGATATTTTAGGATATTTTATTATAGGTGCACCTGTTCAGCCTTTAGATTATACTAAACAGCTTCCACAAAAAATAAGAGATTTAGGTATAAAATTTCCTTATTTTAATATGCTTTTTCCAGAGCCCGATACAGAATACTATACTTCTTTGTTGAGAGACGGTTTTTATAAAAAAGATTATTGGTCTGAATATATGAAAAATCCAACACCTTATTTTGAAATTCCTTATCCTTATGGAGATAAAAAAAAGGAAGAAATAATTAATTCTGTAAATGAATTAATTAGCGAATTTAAGAAATAGTTTTAACTTTTTATTCTTACAGGTTTTTTATTATATTTCTTTCTTTCTTTGAATTTAATTGTCCAAATCATATCAAAAATACTTTTTAATATACCGCTTATATTTTTATAAGTGTAAAAATGAGAATGTCCTGTTCCTTTACCAGTTTGAGCAATTCCAACTTCCATAAAACTATGACCTGATTTGAGAAGTTTTACCAAAATTTCCACTTGATAAGCAAAACTATAGGTTTTAATATCTAATTTTTTTAATAGTTCAGTTTTATGCACTACAGGGCCAGTATAATAATTTAAGTCAAGGCCCATAATAATATTCATAAAATGTACAAATGCTTTTGAAAGAATAACTCTATTAAAGTGTCTTGTTTCATAAGGGTTTGTAAAATAAGGATTAATAATTTCAGCTTTATCAACATATTTTAATATTTCTCTAATTTCATTTTCAGGAATATCATCATCTCCTGGAATTAACATAAAATATTCTTTGCTTGCAACTTCAATACCTTTAATATAATTATAACCTAGACCTTTGTTAGCAGAGTTATGAAAAACTTTTATCTTATTATTTTGTTTAGCTAGTTGATCTGCAATTTCACCAGTTTTATCTTTACTACAATCATTAAAGATTAGAAGTTCATAATCTGAAATAATCCCCCTTAAGGATTTCTCAGTAGTATTTACTGTATTAGCAAGATTTTTTTCTTCATTATAACATGGAATTAATATCGAAATACTTTTCATATTTAATGAACCTTTTGTTGCATCTTATAAACTTTTCTTTAGTTCTTTTTTGATTTATAAACTCTTTACATCCTTTATAAACCTTTAATAGCTCAGACTGGAAAATTTTAAAAACCCTCGGATTTATCAAAGCTCATGCAAAAAGAGAGTAAACAGAAGATTTTGATACTTAAAACAGGTTATTCAGAATTTTTAGATCAAGAAACAAATACAAGAAAAGTAAGTTTAGGAGATATATTAAGAACTACAGTTCTTTTACACCCGTTTAAAGATCAAACAGTTTATTGGGTTACAGACGAAGTAGGTATACCCCTCTTAAAAGGAAATCCTTACATAACTAAAATATTGCCTTATGATTTTACAACTGTTTTACAACTAGAAGCAGAAATTTTTGATACAGTTATTAATCTAGAAAAAATTCCTGGGATATGTGCTTTAGTAGATAAAATTGATGCTTGGCAAAAGCATGGATTTAGATTTGACAAATCTACAGGAAAATCAGAAGCTTATGAACGTGCTGCAGAAGTATTAGCAGTATGCTCAGATCAAACACTTAAAAAGGAAAATTCAAAATATGCTCAAGAGTTAATGTACGAAGTTATTGGAAAAAAATGGAACAATGAAAAATATATTTTAGGTTACAATCCTAAAAGTGAAGTCATAAATGATGTAGGATTAAATATCCTTGTTGGTGAAAAATGGCCAAATAAACAATGGAACTTAAATAAGTGGAATGAATTAGAAGATATGCTTACTAAAGAGGGATATAAAGTAACAAGACAAGATAAACAAAATAAAGAAGTTTTAAACAATTTATATTCTTATATGGATTGGATAAATTCATCAAAAGCTCTCGTAAGTAATGATAGTTTGGGTCTACATTTAGCTATTGCATTAAATAAACCTGCAATAGGTTTATTCGGACCAACACCTTCAAGTGAAATTTGTTTCTATGGTAAGGGTAAAGCAATAACTGCAAGAGATTATGATTGTATCCCTTGTTTTAAGTCTAAATGCACCTATACTCCACATATTACTTCTTGCATGGATTTCATTTCCCCAGAACAAGTTTTTGAAGAGACAAAAAAATTATTAAAATGTTAATTTATATCATTTATCTCGACACTACAATAACCTAAATTTTGCTTAGAATTTGTTTTTACTTTAACATCACAAGGATGACATTGCCCATATTGGTTACACTCTCTAAATTTATATTCTACATTGAAATTTTTATCTTTTATTTTTATAAGCTCATTTTCTTTAGCATACAAATCTCTATGACATTTGTAAACACTTCCATTTGGCCCAATTATTAATTCCTTAATTCTACAAAGACAATCTTTAGAACTTTCTTGAAATGCTGAATTTTTATACTTAGAAAAGTTTCCATACTCTTCATTTTTATAAATTCCAACAAATTCTTTCAATCTAAAATCTATTCCTTCATTCTTACAAACAAATTGAGCTTCATTTATTTTGCCTAATTGTTCAGGACTAGGATATAATACAGACCATATTCCCACACTAAATCCTGCATCTTGCAATCTCTTTGCATTTTTTACAAGTTTAAATATATCCATCTGACTAGGATGATAACTTGCACGTATAGAAGCGTAAGGAGAATCTCTTTTCAGTCTGTTCGGATCAACATTTTTTATAAACTTATCAAATCTTTTTTCATCCCAATACAAATTCGTTAAAATATCTATATTTAGTTCTTTTTTTAAATTATTTATAATATAAATAAAATCTTGGTGTAATGCAGGTTCCCCGCCACTTAAAGTAATAGGGATATCTTTTTTAGGTTCCAATTTATTTAATGCTTTAACCCATTCTTCACCGGAAATCTCTTCTCTTTTTCTACTAAAATCTCCATCAAACGCATTTAAACAAAATTCACAACTTAAATTACATCTTAAAGTTAGAAATGCAGCTATATAAGTATACTCTTCAGGTATTTTTATTAAACTCTCTTTCATATTACATCTCTCTCTATTTTTAAATTATTTCTAAAACTTTCTTTTTTACTAGCTCAGGTGTTATCTCATTTAAACAATTTTCATTAGTTACACACGTAGGTGAATCACAAGGCATACAACCCTTTGGAAAAGGTTTTATTAAAGTTAACCTATCATATGGATATTCTTTATTTTCTATTGGCCCTGAAAGAGTAATTACTTTTTTCCTCAATGCAGATGCTAAATGCAATCCCAAAGTTTCACAGCTTATGATTAATTTACACGAATTTAACCAATTTATATATTCATCAAAATTATTTAAACCTTGCTGCCATGAAACAGTAAACTCTTTTTCAAGTATTTTTGCAAGATTTTCCCAGTTTTCCATTGACCACTGCTTAGACGTCCATTCTTTCTGAACACCATAATTTAATCCTATGTCAAACTTTTCTTCAGCTTTTAATTTAGGCAGAGGATAGTCTTGTTTTTCCCACTTAAATCCCATCCCCTCTACTAATGTTTCTTGTAAAGATTTTTTAGTGGTCATTGAAACATAAGGTGTTCTAGAATTGATTATTGCATTTTCAGGTTTTAAATCCATCCCATCCCAAATATAACCTTTCCAAACACCTTTTATTTTTTCAAATAAACTTTGATTACAAACATAGTTATCAATATTATAAATTTTATTAAAATTAAAATCCTTTTTTATATTAGATAATTCATCTAAACTAGTAATTATCCTTTTTTCATCAATAAAATATTTTAATAATTGTTTAGAATCTTTATTAGTAAACCAAATAAATTCATCACCAATACAGTTAGTTAATACAGTACTTATTATTAAATCACCATAATTAGATTTTAGACTTCCATTTACTAATTTAGAATATGAACTTTTAATTATTAAATTTTCAGTCATTTTTTCCCTCAAAATAGTTTTTACCATCTATCCTTCTTAAAGTGTATAGCGAAGAACTTTCTTTATTCAAAGATCTCCAATTATCATAGGGTGCACTAATTAACTTACCTGTAATACCTTTAGATTCTTCAGAGGCTAAGAATACAGCTAAATCTGCGACTACTTGAGGAGAATTGCCATTACCTTGTTGAATCTCTTTTGCTTTTTTTAATTCATTTGAACCCGCTAAATTTCCTGCTTTTATAATTTCATCAACCATATTAGTATTTATGGCACCAGGTGCAATAACATTAATATCAATATTATATCTTCTTACTTCCTCAGCTAAAGTTTCACTAAATCTAATAATTGCTGTTTTCATGGCACCATATATAGAAAAATTAGGTCGAGGGTATAAAGAACCTCCACCAGAAAAATTAATTATTTTACCATTTTTGCTTTCAGTTAAATAAGGTAAAGCATATTTACAAAATAAAATTGTACCTGTAAAATTAGTTTGAATCCCATTTAGAATATCTTCAGTTTTTAAATCCTTAAATTCTCCAATAGGAAGTGGAGTTGCAGCAGCATTAACTAAAATATCAATTCCCGTATTTCTTTCAGAAACATATTCGATTACCTCTTTAATTTCTTTTTCTTTAGTAATATCCAAGGGAACACAATCAAGACGACCTGATTTGTAATGCTCTTTTAAATCTCTTAAAATTTTTTTTACTTTTTCTTCAGACCTATAAGTAATAATTACCTGGGCACCTTCTTCTAAAAAACTTTTAGCAATCTCGCTACCAATTCCACCACTTCCACCAGTTATAATTGCAACCTTATTTTCTAATTTCATTCCAATCTATTCTCCAAATCTTCATCAAACGGGCATTCCAAACTTTCTTTGCCCATAGCTAAATATCTGCATCCATCACACTCTAAGCAAAAATTATAATTTTCTCCTTTCATAAATTTGTTAATCATATGGGGATCAGCAATTAAACCTCTACCTATCGCAACTAAGTCGCAATCTTCATTTTGTAAGTGTTTTTCAGCTTGATCCAAATCCAAAATCTTTCCAACACTTATTACAGGCTTATTTATCATTTTTTTAATATCCTTAGAGTATTCAAAGAATTTTCCTTCTTTTAATGCTAGATGTTTTATCTTGCTTGTTTCATAAATACCTGCAGTTACACTAAAATACTCAACACCTACTTTTTCTAATATAGGTAAAATTTCTTTATTTACTTTTTTATTTATACCATCAGGAATATAATCCTCTCCAGAAATTCTAACACCTATTAGAATATTGGAATTCTTTTTAATTTCAGAAATAATTTCAGTTATTAGTCTCATTCTATTTTCTAAATTTCCACCATAATTATCATTTCGTTTATTAGTGTGTTCAGAAAGAAATTCGTGTAAAAGATAACCATGTGCCAGATGTAATTCTACTGCCTGAAATCCTGCTTTATCAGCAAGCAATGCTGAATCAACAAAATGGTTAAGTATTTCTTTTATTTCTTCAACTGTTAATTCTCTTGAAGCATATCCTGTTCCAGTCATAGTTTTGTCCATTTTAGATGGTGATTTAGGTTCATAACCTGTAAATATAGGATTAGCTTGACCTCCAGCGTGTAATAATTGGATTGAAGCAAGACATTTATTTTGTTTTATCACATTAGATATTTTTTTTAACCCGTCTAAATGAGTTTGATTATATAATCCCAAGGTTCGTTTGGATCCTTTTCCATCAGGAGAAACCGTAGTACCTTCAACAACAATCATACCACAGCCACCTTCTGCTAAATTTTTGTAACAAGAATATACTCTATTTGTGATATTTCCATTTAAATCCCCCCAACTTCTTCCTATAGGAGGATAGACTATTTTATTCTTCAATTCATACTTCCCTAATTTAGTTGGTTGATTCCAAAGTTCATTTCCCATTAATTTTTCCACCGGTTGTATTTTCTTGAGTATAAACTAAAGACATCCAAGTTTTCAAATATAATTTACTTGTTGAAAGATTTTTATCCTCGCAGTCAGAAATAAACTTCTTTATATTATCATCTGTTCTTTTCATAAATGCAGGAAATTTATTTGTTATATCTTGAGTAATTAAGTCTAATTTCCTTTCTTGCATTCCAGCTCTAGCTAAATCAATAGAATTCATAAAAAATGAACTATAAGTTTCTTGAACTTCATTTAAGATTTTATCTAAACTCGCTTTAAAATCATAGAATGCTTTTTCATTTTGTTTAAGATGTTTATTCATCTTATTTTTAAATCTGCTTACTATATTCATAGAGTCATAAATTAAATTATGTGTTTTTATGGTTTCTGGACAGATTATTTTGAGATTATTAATTGCTTTTGCAACATCTTCAACTCTTGAATCTTCAAATTTATATTTTATTAATGGGGCTAATTCAGCAGTTTCAACAACCAAGTCTTTAGATTTAAGAAATTCATGATATTTTGTCCCGGGAAAAACAAGAATATTATTTGCTAAATTTAAATAATCCCATCCATAACCTATTTTTTTTAAGAAATCTAATTTCTTAGGAAGGTCATCTAATTCCAAAATGGGTGTAAACATAATATATCCCGGGATAACAAAGAATTTATCCTCTTTTCTCAGTCTTTGCATACTATTTACACTTTCTTCTATAGTTGCTATTTTTTTATAAGATTTTAATTCTTTTTCTAAACAAGATTCCGGTCCAAGCCCAATAATATCAACACCTGATTCTTTTAAATTATCTAAATATAAATCATCCAACTTTTTAACAGTTTCAGCTCTTAAATGCACTTTAAATGAAGCCTGAATATTTCTTTCTTTTATTTCATCAAAAAATTGACTCATTCTTCTAATTCCTGCACTTCCAGAACCTTCAAATGAACTATCTATAACATTAAAAAATACAACACCATAGTTTTGATACAATAATTCAATTTCATCAACAAATTTATCTATATCTCTCATCAACAAAGGAATCTTTCTACCTCCCGGTGTAATATTTGCACTAGATTCAGTACAATAATAACATCCAGATACACAACCTCTACTTGACTGGATTCTTGGAGAGCTTAAATTAATTCCCTCAGAAGAAATAGTTGTTTCAAGAAAGTCTCTTGATTGAAAAGGTAAATATTTAAAATCAACAGGTTTAATTGAATTTTTTGAAATCTGAATTTTTCCTTCTTTTCTATACAAGCAAGATGCAAGATTTTCAAAATTATCTTTTTTATTATTTAATTTATCACACAAATCAATAAATGATTTTTCAGCTTCACCAACTAAAACATAGTCTATTGAAGAATGCTTCTCCATCATTTTAATTCCAAATTCTTTTGCAGTTGGATTGCATAAAAGCATTTCATGTTGATGTTGATCTGAATTAAAAAAACAGATTTTTGAATTAGGATTATCTTTTTTTATTTTATCTGACATTTCAGTCATTTTAGACAAAGAAGCAACCATCGGATAAAAGGCTATTAAGTCATATCCTTTGAATTTTTCAGAAGTATATTCATTAATATCTTGAATAGAAATTTCTGCTTCGCCTTTATTCATTCTAACTAATGAAGCCATATTTCCTAGGGGATTAGGATAATAGTCTTTGGAAAAATCGCCCTTCTTAGTAGGAAATAAGAATAAACATTTAAAATCATCCAAACCTTTATCCAACTTATAAGGGTTTCCAGGAAGATTTACAAAATCCTTCCAAAATATATTATTTTGGTTATAATCTTTTAGATTTTTCATTTTAAACAAAATTAATATGCATTGGCTTTTTTTCAGGATTTATAGGATTTAATCTAGTTTTTTCTTTTTTCAAACCCCATAAATATTCATTTAATTTATGTTGTAGACATAAATGTCCACAATCGCTTCTTGCATCAAAATTTTCAGAACCTATATACGTCATAACTTCCCAATATTTATCACTATTCCAAATTTCTTTAAATGATTTTTCAGCAATATTTCCAATATGAAATTTTTTATATTTTTCATTAAAAAGCATCCCACATGGTGCAACTAAACCTGAGCCTGAAATCTGAACCATAAATGGAGGGCCATAACATTGGATATACTCTCTTTTACCTTGACTCAATATTTTGGACCACTTTGCTTTAACTAAATAATCTTTTGTAGAATAAGTTTCAGCTTCTTTTAATAAATCCACTAGATTATCATATTTTGAATAGTCTACACCCAAACTATTATCTTCATCATCGCTACAATGTTTTATTACCAAATAGTCTACATTAAGATCTCTACCCAATTTGGTTAAAGGAATTATCTGGTCTTTAAAAGAAGGCATTAAAACCATTTGAAGTCCAATAGTTACTTCCAAATCATTAGCTTTTTTAATTTTCACGCTCTCTTTAATTATTTCTTTAATTCTCTCAAAATCTTTTTCTTTACAACCCATAATCTCAGCATATCTTTTTGATTCTCCTGCAGAAATATTAAATCTTAAGTAAGTTAATGCAGAAAGCATTTCTTTAAGTTTATCTTCTTTTAGCAATACACCATTAGTTCCAACAGCGATATCTATATTCCTGCTTTTAATATCTTGAATAAAATTATAAAAATGAGGGGAACAAGTACTCTCACCATCACTTATAAGGCTTATGCCTCTAACACCTAGCTCTTCTACATCTCCAGCAAATCTTGAAAGAACTTTATTGTTTAGTACATAGCCTTGATTGTCTTGCAATTGGCCATAACAATAAACACATTTATAATTACATCCTTGTGTTAAAGCCATATCTATAGTAATTGGAGCGATTCTTTTCCCATCCAACCATTCTTTAACTCTATCTTGATGATACATTAATTTATGCCCATCTAATACAATTTCATTTTTATCCTCTTTATTTTCAGATGTCATTTTAATAAATCCTATTTTTATAAATCCAAGTCATATAAATTTTTTCTTTCTATAAACATTGTTGGTTGATCGGTCTTCAATACTTTAGCATACTCTTCTATGATTTGTTTACTATTTTTTAATTCAATGACTGGAAATGAAATTACGCTCTTTAACATCTCTGTAAAATCTTGAGTGTGTTGTAATCCTGGATCAATAGGTTTATTTGAACCAACAACAGCTCTTATTATAACAGGGGTTTGATATTGGCCATGAGATAATTTTTCAATTTTATCAATATGATTTATTATGCTATCCAATGCAACTAAAACAAAATCATGTCTTTCAAAAAATACAATGGGCCTATAACCTTGTAAAGACATACCCATTGCCATGCTAGTCATCAAATTTTCAGCAAGTGGAGTTTCTAAACATCTTGATTGAGGTATACCTGCCAAAGTTCCATAAGCTCTAGAACCATAATTTATATTATAGCCTACAAACATCACTCTATCATCTTTAATTAATTCTTCCATTGATTGTTTAATTGCATCCTTATATTTCATTTTAAAAACTAACTCCTGGTTTTTCTTTAGACCCCATATCAATATATTTATTAAAATTAACCCATTTATTTGTTCCAACATGAGGATAAGTAGGTACATAAGAATATTTAATTACACAACTTGGCCAGTTCATCTCAGATTTACCATATCTTAATAATTTAGGGGTTTCAACAGATCTATCATTGTCTTCTATGACAAATGTGCAAGGTAAATTATGTCCATCTACATATCTTACAGCTTCATAAAAATGTCCTTCATCTTCAGCCCCATCACCAATAAAGCACCAAACTCTGGTTTCAAGATTCTTTTGTTTTATTGCCCAAGCAACACCAGCAGCAATAGCAGGTATACCTGCAACAATTGCAGAGGTTAAAAAATTTATTTCTTTATCAAAAACATGCATACTATCTCCTTTTATTATCATTTCTTTTAATTTTTCAGGAGATCCACCAGACAATAAATAATGATAATGACTTCGATGAGTTGAAAATTTATAATCTTCTCTCTTGATATTTTTAAAAATTTCAATTAATTGATCTTCATTTCCCCCTGAAAAATGTACTGGATAAGCTATTTTTGCATCTTCCCATAATCCAACGATTTCATTTTCGAATTTTATTAAATCTTCTTTATTCATTTTTCACCCTATATAAAATTAATATGTTCTACTTTTTTATTTTTTAAATTGTCAAGATATTGATTAATATAATTTAGTCTACATCCCTTTCTACAATTTGTAGTACCTTCTTTGTATAATCTTTCTAGAACTTTTTTTCTTTGCTCACTTTTCCAAATATCACTAAACTTATTTTTATTAATATTTCCGTAATAATACTCTTCTTTTCCATAAAATATATTGCAAGGTATAACATTACCTAACGCATCAATTAGCGCAAAAAAGTTAAGCCCATAACATTCATTATACTCTATTTTATCTACATTAACTTCTTTAGCAGAAATTGATCTATATACTATTGGAAATTTACCTTTAGAGTATTTAGCTGAGATTGCTTTAAGTCTTAAATTATATTGGGTTATATCAAATTTCTTCTGATTAAGACTATTTGGATGTTGAGAATATGGTTTTAAAATTAAATAATTAATATCAAAATCTTTTATTTTCAAAATTAAATCTTCAACTTCATGAATATTTTCAGGAAGCAAGAGCATTTGTGCCCCCACTACAACTTCAAGATTATTATCTTTTTTATATTGACTGGCAAACTTCAGATTTTCAAGAGTTTTATCAAAGTCCTGCTCTTTACATCCATGAACTTTGGAATATGTTTCTTTACTTCCGGCGTCAATACTAAACTTTATCCAGGACAAATATTTTAAAGTCTCTTCAGTTTTTGTCCTATCAAATAAAACACCATTTGTAGTTATTGAGATATCTATTGCAGAATTTTTTGCCTGTTTAATTGCTTCAGGCAATTGTTTATGCATCAAAGGTTCCCCTTCACCAGCAAACATAATTGCTTTAACTCCAAAATTACCCATATCCTCTAAATTTGTTAAAAATACTTTTTTATCTAAAAACTTTGGTTTAACTTCTAAATAATCTAATGCGCAGAAATTACATTTATGATTACAGATATTCGTAGGTCCTATTTCTAGATAAATTGGTGCAAAAATCTGACCATTTATCCACCTAGAGACCTCGTTAGGATGATACATTAATTTGTGGCCTTCTATCTGAATATCTTTTTTAGCTATCATTACCCCTCCATAATGCTTCTTACTTTAATTTCTATTAACTTTAAATACCTTATGAATAATTAAAAGGTATTTTTATTAACTTAAAACGCTTAAGAAACCGATTAACCAAAGCTTTAAAAATCTAATATCTCTCCTTAAATAAATGAACTTTGACTTATTTAAAAGAACAGAATTCAAATTATTTTTAACTATTTGGCTAATTTATATTTTCTTTATAAACAGTTATGGTGGAGATTACATGACTGATTCTACTCTATCCTCAACACTATCTTTAGTAGATAAAGGGACTTTCATAGTTGATGATTATGTTAAAGAAGGATGCAAACAAACTACAGGCTGCGATTATTCTTATTATAATAGCCACTTTTATTCAGGTTATGCACCTGGAATGACTTTATTAGCTGTTCCACTTTACATAATTTCTAAACCTTTATTTTATCTAATCCCTCACAATTTTTTAGGTTATCCTGACAATC
>Ga0208375_1000510_pt1 | contig 55981 bp, 59 predicted proteins | sample RifOxyD1_FD_184038 | JGI IMG/M metagenome (GOLD analysis project Ga0208375, IMG submission 184038) | Soil microbial communities from Rifle, Colorado - Rifle Oxygen_injection D1 (SPAdes) | ecosystem: Environmental > Terrestrial > Deep subsurface > Rock core/Sediment | place: Rifle, Colorado... | reverse complement strand
CCTCGATATCGAAGCTGGAGTTGCCCGGCACATTGAACGACTCGCCCGCGCCGTAGCTTTTCCAGTCGGTTTCGCCGGCCATCTTCACCTTGCACGCACCCGCCACCGTTTCCATGATTTCAGGCGCACCGGTGTTGAACGTGAGCGTGGACGGCAGGATCACGCCGACTGATTTCTTCGTGCCGTCGGGAAACTGCAAGGTGTGCGAGACACACTTGCCATCGAAATAGACGTTGGCTTTCTTGACGACGGAGATCTGATCGAACTGGGACATGCTATTTCCTTGTGCTATCGAGTTTGGCAGCGATGCGCATGCGCAGCGCGTTGAGCTTGATGAAGCCGCCCGCATCCTTCTGGTCGTAGGCGCCCGCATCGTCCTCAAAGGTGGCGATGGTGGAATCGAACAGCGAATCGGTTTTTGAATCGCGGCCGACGACGATGACGTTGCCCTTGTAGAGCTTCATCCGCACGGTGCCATTGACGTGCTGCTGGGTGTGATCGATCAACACCTGCAAAGCTTTGCGCTCGGGCGACCACCAATAGCCGTTGTAGATCAGGCTGGCGTAACGCGGCATCAGGTCGTCTTTCAAATGCGCGACTTCGCGGTCCAGCGTAATCGATTCGATGGCGCGGTGGCCTTTAAGCAGAATGGTGCCGCCGGGGGTTTCGTAGCAGCCGCGCGACTTCATGCCGACATAGCGGTTTTCCACCAGATCGAGGCGTCCGATGCCGTGCTTGCCGCCAATTTCGTTCAACTTGGCCAGCACTTCATGCGCTTTCATGGCCGCGCCGTTGATCGCGACCACGTCGCCCCTGGCGTAGGTCAGCTCGATGTACTCGGCCTGATCCGGCGCCTTTTCCGGCGACACGGTCCAGCGCCACATGTCTTCTTCGGCTTCCGCATTCGGGTCTTCCAGATGGCGGCCTTCGTAGCTGATGTGCAGCAGGTTGGCGTCCATCGAATAGGGGCTGCCGCCCTGCTTATGTTTCATTTCAACGGGAATGCCATGTTGCTCGGCATACGCCAGCAGCTTTTCACGGCTCAACAAATCCCACTCGCGCCAAGGGGCGATCACCTTGATGTCGGGTTTCAGCGCATACGCACCGAGCTCGAATCGCACCTGGTCGTTGCCCTTGCCGGTGGCGCCGTGGCAGATCGCATCGGCCCCCGTTTCGTTGACGATGTCGATCAGGCGCTTGGCGATCAGCGGCCGGGCGATCGAGGTGCCCAGCAGGTATTCGCCTTCGTACACGGTGTTGGCGCGGAACATCGGAAAGACGAAATCACGCACGAATTCCTCGCGCAGGTCGTCGATGTAGATCTGCTCGGCCGGGATGCCGAACTGCAATGCCTTGGCACGCGCAGGTTCGAGTTCCTCGCCCTGGCCCAGGTCGGCGGTGAAGGTCACCACTTCGCACTGATAGGTATCCTGCAGCCATTTGAGAATGACCGAGGTGTCGAGGCCGCCGGAATAGGCGAGGACTACTTTTTTGATATCGCTCATAAGGATGCTCTTGGTTCTGATTCAGTCATTTGGATTCAGTGAGTGGAGCCGGAGGTTTTCTTGTCGATGATTTCAACCTGGCCGGGAAAGTCGCCGATTTTCAGGATGTCGAGATTGGTCGCCTGGCTGGCTTTCTCGATTTCGATACCGACCACGCGGCCATCTGCCGACAGGTTGAGCACGATGCCTTCATGCGCCTCCCAGGTGTGATCGGGGTTTTCGGGACTGATCTCGATGTACAAGGAATCCATGTCCCTGAAATAGGCAATGTTCATGCGTTCACTTTCCCCAGCAGCAAAAACTCCATCAAGGCCTTCTGCACGTGCAGGCGGTTCTCCGCTTCGTCCCACACCACCGATTGCGCGCCGTCGATCACGTCAGCGGTGACTTCCTCGCCACGATGGGCCGGCAGGCAATGCATGAAAACCGCACCAGGTTTTGCCACCGCCATCATGTCAGTGTCGACCTGCCAGTCGGCGAAGGCTTTCATCCGCTCGTCATTCTCCGCCTCCCAGCCCATGCTGGTCCACACGTCGGTGGTCACCAGATCGGCATCGCGGCAGGCGTCCATCGGATCGGCAAAACTTTCAAAGTGATCGGTGCCAAACAGATTGGCGCGCTCGGGTTCGACTTCGTAACCCGGCGGAGTCGACACATGCACGTTGAAATCGAGCACCTCGGCAGCCTGCAGCCAGGTGTTGCACATATTGTTGGAGTCGCCGACCCACGCCACGGTCTTGCCCTGGATCGGGCCGCGATGTTCAATGAAAGTGAAGATGTCGGCGAGGATCTGGCACGGATGGTATTCGTTGGTCAGGCCGTTGATCACCGGCACCCGCGAGTGCGCGGCGAAGCGGTCGATGATTTCCTGCTCGAAAGTGCGGATCATCACAATGTCGACCATGCGCGAGATGACTTCGCCCGCATCCTCCACCGGCTCGCCACGCCCGAGCTGGGTGTCGCGCGTGTTGAGGTAGATCGCCGTGCCGCCGAGCTGGTGCATGCCAGCCTCGAAACTCAGGCGGGTGCGGGTCGAGCTTTTCTCGAAAATCATCGCCAGCGTGCGGTCGGCCAGCGGGTGATAGGGCTGGTATTGCTTGAAGCGGCTTTTGATCAGCGTGGCGCGCTCAAACAGATACAGCAGCTCGTCGCGCGACAGATCCTTGAATTGCAGAAAGTGACGCAGCATCACGCCGCCTGCTGCAGATAAGTTTTGACGATTCCGGACACGGCAGCAACCAGCGCATCGACTTCAGCCGCGCCATACATCAGGGGCGGCACCAGCCGGATCACCGTATCGGCAGTCACGTTGATCAGCACGCCGGCATCGCGCGCGACGGCCACCAGTTCAGCGCAGGGACGATCCAGCTCGACGCCGATCATCATGCCTTCGCCACGAATGTCGACCACGCCGTGTACGCCGTTCAGCGCCGCACGCAAGCCGGCACGAATCGCCTCGCCACGCAGGTTCACGTTTTCCAGCAGTTTGTCTTCTTCAATGGCCTCCAACGTGGCCAGCGCAGCCGCGCACGCCAGCGGATTGCCGCCAAAGGTCGAGCCGTGGCTGCCCGGGACGAACACGTCGGCCGCCGCGCCGCGCGCCAGACAGGCGCCGATCGGCATGCCCGAGCCCAGGCCCTTGGCCAGCGCCATCACGTCCGGCATCACGCCCGAGTGCTGAAAGCCGAACCAGGTGCCGGTGCGGCCAATGCCGGTCTGCACTTCATCCAGCATCAGCAGCCAGCCGTTGGCATCGCAAATCTTCCGCAGTTCAACGAGATATTCAGACGGCAGAACATTGATTCCGCCTTCGCCCTGCACCACTTCAAGCAACACCGCGACGACGCTCTTGTTGTGATCGGCCACTTGACGAACCGCATCGATATCGTTGAATGGCACCCGGGCGAAACCCGACAGCAACGGCTCGAACCCCGCCTGGATCTTGCGGCTGCCGGTCGCGGTCAGGGTCGCCATGGTACGGCCATGAAAAGCCTTTTCCATCACGATAATGGTCGGCACCTCGATGCCCTTGCCGTGACCATACAGGCGCGCCAGCTTGATCGCTGCTTCGTTTGCCTCGCAACCCGAATTGCAGAAAAACGCTTTATCCATGCCCGACAACGCACACAAGCGATCAGCCAGTTCTTCCTGGCGTGGGATGCGATAGAGGTTGGACGAATGAATCAGCATGGCAGCCTGGTCAGCAATGGCTTTCACCAGCTTGGGATGAGCATGACCCAACCCATTCACCGCCACCCCGGCAACCGCATCGAGATAGCGCTTGCCGGACTCATCCCACAGGTAAGCGCCCTCGCCGCGTACAAAGGCAACGGGCTGACGTGCATAGGTGTTCATCAAATGTGTTGTCATGGCAGTCATCCAGCAGGCTGTCCTGAAAAATTGCCGCCCTTATTGAATCAACAAAAGCAGCGAAATTGAAAACGGCGGCCTGAGCCGCCGTGCTTATCGTGCACCGTCTTGATTATAGGCCGAAAAGCGCCCGATGAGACCACCCTGCAGCCATGAAGAACAGCATCGGGATCGATAGCATCACATTGGTACGCGAGGCCAGAAAGGCCGACCGGCGCGCCTTGCTTTTCTCGGCTTCGGATGCCGGGGTCATGCCCAGAACTTTCTTCTGGTTCGGCCAGATCAGCACCCACACGTTGATCAGCATGATCGTACCCAGCCAGGCGCCTATCCCCATTGGCCCCATTCCGTTACGCAGCAGGAACGCGTCGACAAACAACGGCCCCAACAGTGCGGCGCCCGCAAGCCAGGTGACCACGGCGGACCAGCGGAAAAACAGCAGCGCACGGGGCGCGACATGTTTGCTGATGCCCGCTGCGGTGCCGTCGGCACTGGCATTTTTCAGCGCCGCAACTTGGACGAAGTTGAAGTAATACAGCAGGCCAATCCACATCACGCCTGCCATGAAATGAATCCAGCGGGATAATGCGGCGACCAGATCAAGGTTTTCCATGGCGCACCTTTAACCCAAAAAATTTCTGGCAAAAAAGACCAACACAGCGGTCAGCACCAAACCTGCAATAACGGTTCCCCATAAAGAGTCCAGCGGGTTTTTCATCCTTCATTCCTCGTGTGAATCGTTGCCTATTTCGATCAGCCAAACATGCGCCAGTATCAGTAGAAAGGCTTGGCTGCGCAAGCGCGCGCCCCTGCTGGGGCGCATGCTAAAATCCCGCAACTCCTTTAGAAGCGCCCCCTCATGGATGACGTCACCTCCAACGCCCCCCTTATTATTCGCGGTATCACGACCAAGGGCTTCCGGTTCCGACCCAGCGACTGGGCAGACCGGCTGGCAGGGGCATTCGCGGTCATCGACCCCAACAATCGAACCAATTACTCGCCCTATGTTCAACCCACCAAACTGGACAACATCCCCTGTGTGATCGTGGACAAAAAACTGAAAGCAACCGATCCCGACGCGTATCGGTTTTTGCAGGATTTTGCCAACAGTAACGAACTGCTCATTGAAAACGCCGACTGACTTTCGCTGCAACGCCCAATAAAAAACGCCGCATCAGCGGCGTTTTTTATTGGGCGTGAGGGACGCCGGATCAAAAGCAATCGCTCAAGCCATGCCCTTGACAGCCAGAGACAGACGGCTCTTGTGACGTGCAGCCTTGTTCTTGTGAACAATCTCTTTGTCAGCAATGCTGTCGATCACGCTCATCGAAGCCTGAAAAACCTGTTGCGCAGCAGCTTTGTCGCCCGCTTCGATGGCCTTACGCACTTTTTTGATTGCGGTACGCAGTTCCGAGCGCTGGCTCATGTTGCTGTCGCGCTGTGCGCTGGCTTGACGTGCGCGCTTGCGCGCCTGGGCGGAATTCGCCATATGTTCTTGCTCCTGTCAGCCCCGCGTTGCACGCAAGGCAATAAAATTTAATCGAGGCAGCCCATTTGCACAGGAGCCAATTCACCGAAGCCCGCGATTATACGGAACAAGCCAGTAAAAAATCAAGCAAGCAAAATCAAGCCGGCCGGAAACAGAGTTGCAGCGCCCCCGCTCGACCCGCACAATGCGCGCAAAACCACACGGCCCATTCATGAACTTACTCAAAGCTCTCGCCGCGGTCAGCAGCATGACCCTGCTCTCGCGCATTCTGGGATTCGTCCGCGATGCGGTCATCGCACGCATCTTCGGCGCGGGAATGATGACCGACGCTTTTTTCGTCGCTTTCAAGATCCCCAACCTGCTGCGGCGGATGTTTGCCGAAGGCGCATTTTCACAGGCGTTTGTGCCGATCCTGGCGGAATACAAAAATCGTCTTGGACACGACGCAACCAAAACCCTGGTCGACCAGGTGGCAACCGCGCTCACGCTGGTGCTGGTCGTGGTCGCACTGCTGGGCATTTTTGGCGCGCCGTGGGTGGCGTATATCAGTGCGCCGGGATTCCGGGCTGATGGCGAAAAATTCGACCTCACGGTGACGCTGCTGCGCATCACTTTTCCTTACATTATCTTTATCTCGCTGGTCGCGCTGGCGGCGGGCATCCTCAACACCCACAGCAAATTTTCCGTCCCCGCATTTGCACCGGTACTGCTCAATGTGGCGATGATCGCTGCAGCGCTGTGGATCGCGCCCTATGTCAATCCGCCCGTGCTGGCGCTGGGCTGGGGCGTGGCGCTCGGAGGCGTGCTGCAGTTGGCCTGGATGCTGCCGCACCTGAAAAAGCTGGACCTGCTGCCGCGCCCTACCAACCGGTTCAACGATCCCGGCGTGCGCCGCGTTGCCAAACTGATGGCACCAGCGCTGCTCGGCGTGTCCGTCGCGCAGATCAGCCTGCTGATCAACACGGTTTTCGCGTCGTTCCTCGCCACCGGCAGCGTGTCATGGCTGTATTACGCAGACCGACTGATGGAGTTTCCCGCTGGCATGCTGGGGGTGGCGCTGGGTACCATCCTGTTGCCCAGTCTGGCCAAGCATTACGCCGACGATTCGCCCGCCGAATACTCAAAACTGCTCGACTGGGGTTTGCGGCTGACCTTGATGCTGGCCTTCCCGGCCGCTGCCGCGCTGGCCGTGCTGGCAGTGCCGCTCATCACCACACTGTTTCACTACGGCGCATTCACCGACCTTGACGTCAGCATGACCCAGCAGGCCCTGCTGGCTTACAGCCTCGGGTTGCTGGGGCTGATTCTGGTCAAGGTGCTGGCGCCGGGGTTTTACGCGCGACAGAACATCAAAACGCCGGTCAAGGTCGCCATTTTCACCCTCATCGTGACCCAGTTGATGAACCTGGCTTTTTACAAGCCCCTTGGCCATGCGGGCCTGGCGCTATCGATTGGCCTGGCGGCCTGCCTCAATGCCGGGCTGTTGCTGCATCTGCTGAAAAAACACCGGGTCTACCAACCGCAGCCTGGCTGGGGCAGCTACATCTGGCGAGTGCTGCTGGCGGTTTTGCTGATGGCGGCAATGCTGTTTTACGCCATGGGCGACACGCAATGGTGGCTGGCGGCCGGGTTTGTTGAGCGCATCATCCGCTTGTCGCTGCTGGTCGGCGGCGGTATTGGCCTGTATTTCGCTGCGCTCGGCGCGATGGGTTTCCGTCCGCGCCAGTTCACGCGCCGCGCAGCCGAATAAGTGCCTGAATCGGCTAGAATTAAGCCCTTTTTCCGCTTCGTCACTTGCTGCACCTCCATGCGCATCACCCACGGTTTTCGCTCCCTCGGCACGCCCCATGCGGTCACCATCGGCAACTTCGACGGCCTGCATCTGGGGCATCAAGCCATGCTAACCCGCCTGCAGGACGTGGCGCGGGCGCGTGACCTGCCAAGCTGCGTATTGAGTTTTGAGCCGCACCCGCGTGAGTTTTTCGCCCCGGAGCAAGCCCCAGCCCGCCTGTCCAGCCTGCGCGAAAAGGCCGAATGCCTGCGCCTGCTTGGCATCGACCGATTTCACGTATTGCGCTTTGACCGCGCCTTCTCGGCGCTGGCCGCCGAGGCTTTCATCCAGCAGGTGCTGGGACACACGCTGCAGGCGCAATATGTATTGGTCGGCGACGATTTCCGCTATGGCGCCAAACGCGTGGGTGATTTCGCTTTACTCGAGCGCGCCGGGCACTCGCTCGGTTTTGATGCCGAATTCCTCCCCACCGTGGAAATCGCGGGTGAGCGTGCCTCGTCCACCGCCGTGCGGCAGGCGCTCGCCGCCGGCGATCTGGCGCATGCGGCAACACTGCTCGGCCGCCCTTACAGTATTTCCGGACGGGTGGAACATGGCGACAAACTGGGGCGCGACATCGGTTTTCCCACCGCCAACATCCAGCTCAAGCACAACCGGCCGCCGTTGATGGGGATTTTCGCCGTTCAGGTGTCCGGCCTCAACAGCGCGCCCCTGCCAGGCGTGGCCAGCCTCGGCAAACGTCCCACGGTGAAAAATCCCGATGCCGCACCGGTGCTCGAAGTCCATCTGTTCGATTTCGATGCCGACATTTACGGCCGCCGCCTGCGCGTGGATTTTTTGCACAAGCTGCGCGACGAAGCCAAATATCCGGATCTCGACACGCTGGTTGCCCAAATCAGCCGCGACGTCGACCACGCCAAACATTTTCTAGCCCAGATTTAAGCCAAAACAGCCGTCATGCCAGATCAAGCCAAGCCCGATTACAAATCCACGCTCAACCTGCCGGACACGCCCTTCCCAATGCGGGGCGATCTCGCCAAACGCGAACCCGGCTGGGTCAAAAGCTGGCAGGAGAAAAAACGCTACGAAGCGATTCGCCAGGCAGCGGCTGGGCGGCCGAAATTCATCCTGCACGACGGCCCGCCCTACGCCAACGGCGACATCCACATCGGCCACGCGGTCAACAAAATCCTCAAGGACATCATCGTCAAGGCGAAAACGCTGTCCGGATTCGACGCGCCCTACGTGCCGGGCTGGGACTGCCACGGCCTGCCGATCGAGCTGCAGGTGGAAAAAGCCCACGGCAAGGCGATTCCACCCGCCCAGTTCCGCGAGCTGTGCCGCAGCTACGCTGCCGAGCAGATCGAACGCCAGAAAGCCGACTTCATCCGCCTCGGCGTGCTCGGCGACTGGGATCATCCCTATCGCACCATGGACTTCCAGTTCGAGGCCGACACCCTGCGCGTGCTGGGGCAAGTCCAGCAGGCGGGTTATTTATATCAAGGCGCAAAGCCGGTGCACTGGTGCGTCGATTGCGGTTCGGCACTGGCCGAAGCCGAGGTCGAATACGAGGACAAGACCTCGCCTGCGATCGACGTCGGCTTTGCCGTGGCCGACCGCGCCGATCTTGCGCAACGGTTTGATCTCGCCGCCATCGACGAGTCGGTGCAAATCGTCATCTGGACCACCACGCCGTGGACCTTGCCCGCCAACCAGGCGGTGGCGCTGCATCCCGATTTTCAGTATGCGCTGGTGCGCACGGCCAAAGGCCTGCTGATCCTGGCCGACAGCCTGCGCGAGGCTGCGCTGGCGCGTTATGAATTGAGCGATGGCGCTGAAGTTATCGCACACACCACGGGTCAGGCGCTCGAAGGCACCTTGTTGTGGCATCCCTTCCAGGAGCGCCAGGTGCCGGTCATCGTCGGCGACCATGTGACGGCGGATGCCGGCACCGGTGCAGTCCACACCGCGCCCGGCCACGGCCTCGACGACTACGTGGTCGGCAGCCGCTACGGCCTCAAAGTCGACAACCCGGTAGGCGACGACGGCCGCTTTTACGCCAACGTACCGCTGGTCGGCGGCATGAGCATCTGGCAGGCCAACCCCTTGATTGTAGAAACGCTGGAAGCCAGCGGCAACCTGCTGGCGCACGCCAAACTGCTGCACAGCTATCCGCATTGCTGGCGGCACAAGACACCGATCATTTTCCGCGCCACGCGACAGTGGTTTATCGGGATGGATTCCAGGGGTCAGGATTTAGGGGTCGGGGGTCAGGGGGGGACGTTGCGCGAGCAGGCGATGGAGGCGGTTGATGCCACGCAGTTCTTCCCGAGCTGGGGTCGCGCGCGGCTGGAGGCGATGATCAGGAACCGCCCCGACTGGTGCGTGTCGCGCCAGCGCAACTGGGGCGTGCCGATGCCGTTTTTCACCCACAAGGAAACTGGCACGCTGCATCCACGCAGCCTGGAATTGCTCGAAGTGGTCGCCCAGCGCGTCGAGCAGGCGGGCATCGAGGCCTGGTTTGCACTCGACCCGGCCGAGTTGCTGGGCGACGACGCCGCGCACTACAACAAGACGGGCCACACGCTCGATGTGTGGTTCGACTCCGGCGTCACCCACGCCTGCGTGCTGAAGCGCCGCCCCGAACTGGCGCACCCTGCCGACCTGTATCTGGAAGGCTCGGACCAGCATCGCGGCTGGTTCCAGTCGAGCCTGCTCACCGGCTGCGCGACCGACGGCCACGCACCCTACAAGGCGCTGCTCACTCACGGCTTCGTCGTCGATGGCAAGGGCCACAAGATGAGCAAGTCGAAGGGCAACGTCATCGCCCCGCAAAAGGTGATGGACCAGTACGGCGCCGACATCCTGCGGCTGTGGGTGGCGACCACCGACTACTCCGGCGAGCTGACCATCTCCGACGAAATCCTCAAGCGCGTGGTGGAAAGCTATCGCCGGATTCGAAATACCTTGAAATTCCTGCTCGCCAATCTGTCCGACTTCGATCCGCAAGCGCACGCGCTGCCGGTTGAAGACTGGCTGGAAATCGACCGCTACGCGCTGGCGCTGACCCGCCGGCTGCAAGGCGAACTGCAGGCGCATTACGACGCCTACGAATTCCATTTCGTCGCGCAAAAGCTGCAGGCCTTTTGCTCGGAAGACCTCGGGGGTTTCTACCTCGACATTCTGAAAGACCGCCTTTATACCTGCGGCGCCGACAGCCGTGCGCGCCGCGCCGCACAGAACGCGCTGTTCCACATCACCCATGCACTGGCGCGCTGGATGGCACCGATTTTGTCGTTCACCGGCGAAGAAGTGTGGACGCAGCTGGCAAGCGACGATTCGGTTTTTCTGCACACTTGGCACACCCTCCCCGAACAAACCGACCCAGTCGACTTGCTCGACCGCTGGACGCGCATCCGCGCGGTCCGCGCCGAGGTACAAAAGGACCTGGAAACCGTGCGCGCCGCTGGCGGCATCGGCTCGTCATTGCAGGCCGAAGTGACCCTGCATGCCAACCCCGACACCCACGCGTTGCTGGCCTCGCTGGGCGACGACCTGCGTTTCGTGTTGATCACCTCACAGGCACGCCTGCTGGCCGCCGAGTCCGACCGCATCGAAGTCACGCCGAGCGCCGCGAAAAAATGCGAACGCTGCTGGCACTACCGTGACGACGTTGACACGCACGCCGATCACCCCGGTTTGTGCGGGCGCTGCGTCAGCAACCTGACGACCGCAGGCGAGGCACGCAACCATGCGTGATTTCCTCAACCCCGCCATGTGCAAATGGCTCGGCATCGCCCTGGCGGTCATCATCGCCGACCACCTCACCAAGTTCTGGGTGACATCCATGCTCGACTATCAGGAAGTCGTGCCGGTCCTGCCGTTCTTTTCACTGGTACTGGTTTATAACAGTGGCGCTGCGTTCAGCTTTCTCGCTGACGCAGGTGGCTGGCAACGCTGGTTCTTCATCGCCATCGGCGTCATTGCCACCGTCATCATCGTGCGCCTGCTCAAGCTGCACGCCGGGCAGCCACGCATGGCGTTCGCGCTCGCCTTGTTATTGGGCGGCGCACTCGGCAACGTAATCGACCGCGTGGTGCTCGGACATGTCGTGGACTTTCTGTATTTCTATTACCGCAGTTTTGCCTGGCCCGCCTTCAACGTCGCCGACTCCGCCATCACTGTCGGTGCGGGTCTGTTGATCTGGGACAGCCTCACCAGCAAACCCGCCACGCCGGACAAGGCAGCATGACCACACGCACGCTCAATCCCGGTGACACCTTCCGGCTGCGCTACGCCTTGCGTCCGCGGGGCGGCGACGACGTCATTTCGAATTTCGACGACGCCCAGCCAGAAACCGTCACCCTCGGCGATGGCACGCTGGCCCCTACCCTGGAGCAATGGTTGATCGACCTCGTTCCCGGAGAACGGCATGTGTTTCTGCTCGAACCCTGGCAGGCCTTTGGCGACAGCCGGCCTGACCTGATCCAGACCCTGCCCAAATCCGATGTGCCTGCCGACATCACGCTCGAAGTCGATCAACTGGTCGAATTCGCCATGCCCAACGGCGAAACCCTGGCCGGACACATTCTCGAAGTGGGTGACAATGCGGTAAAAGTCGATTTCAACCACCCGCTCGCCGATTTATCCATCGAATTCGAAGTCGAAATTGTCGACATTCTCTAAGCCAAAGCCGCCGCCCATGCATCCCACCATCCTGCTCGCCAACCCACGCGGCTTCTGTGCCGGCGTCGACCGCGCCATCGCCATCGTCGAACGCGCCCTGGAAAAATTCGGCGCACCGATTTACGTGCGTCACGAAGTCGTCCACAACACCTTCGTCGTCAACGACCTCAAGAACAAAGGCGCGATTTTTGTCGACGAACTGGCCGATGTCCCTACGGGCTCAACCGTCATCTTCAGCGCCCACGGCGTTTCGCAAGCCGTACGTGCCGAAGCCGAAGCGCGCGGGCTCAACGTGTTCGACGCCACCTGCCCACTCGTCACCAAAGTCCACGTCGAAGTCAGCAAAATGCGCGACAAGGGATTCGAAATCGTGATGATCGGCCACAAAGGCCACCCCGAAGTCGAAGGCACGCTGGGGCAGTCGGAGGGCGGCATGTATCTGGTCGAAACGCCTGGCGACGTTGACACCCTGCAGGTAAACAATCCCGACCAGCTCGCCTACGTCACCCAGACCACGTTATCCGTCGACGACGCCGCACGCGTGGTGGATGCCCTGCGGGCACGCTTCCCCGCCATCACCGGCCCGAAAAAAGACGACATCTGCTACGCCACGCAAAACCGCCAAGATGCGGTCAAGGCGCTGGCGAAGCAATGCGATGTGGTGATCGTTGTAGGGTCGCCAACCAGCTCGAACTCGAACCGGTTGCGGGAAGTTGCCGAGAACCTGGGCGTACCGGCTTACATGGTGGACAACGCAACGGAAATACAACCCGGCTGGGTGGCAGGTAAAAATCGGGTTGGCCTCACTGCGGGCGCATCAGCACCCGAAGTGCTGGTGCGCGCAGTGATCGAGCAATTGAAACAGTTGGGGATTGAGTCGGTGGCTAATCTGGATGGCGTGCAGGAGAAAGTGGCCTTCGCCTTGCCGAAGGGCCTCGGGTAATCTCACAGAGCAAGTTGGCAGTGCAACTGTGCCCTGCCCATTATCTTCCCCAGCACTCCGCGACCGTCAGGGTCGGACTTCCGGCAAGACCCTGCAAGCCTGAATTTGTATAAGTAAACGTACCACACGCATCACCCGCCATGGTTCCAGTTGGCGTAGCCGATAGCGTGTACGTTTGCGCGGGTGCCGCTCCCGTGGCAACGGTCAAGCTGTATCGCGCAGCGCCATTTTCAGGACTTTGTTGCTTCGGCAGACTTGCATCATTAATCGCCACCCCACCGCTTGTCATATCGTAGCGATTTGCCGTGGTGTAATTGCGTTCCAGAAACTGGGCATTTTCGAGCAACATTGCACGTGCTTCCGCCCGGTTCGCGCGCTGCACGTACTGCGTGTAGCTGGGGTAGGCAATCGATGCCAGGATGCCGATGATGGCCACCGCGATCATCAATTCAATCAGCGTGAAGCCCCGACTCGAAGCCCGGTTGTCGCGAATTCGGCAAAAATAGGTTTTCATGAATATTTTCCTCTGGATCCGAGCCAACTACTGAATCTGCCGCCACGATGTCCGACCCGCAGACGACCCGCTTTTCTCGGTAATCACGCCTATCCCCTTACCCACGTTCGAGCTGAACTTGTACTCCTTGCTGCCGGCAGTCACCACCGTCGGCTGGTTGAGTGTCATCGTGCCCGATTTCACGCCCGCTGGCGCGCTGGTTAGTGCAGATCCGCTAAGGGTGTAGTTAATCATGTCACCTGAATCAAACTGACCATCGCCATTGATATCCAGTGCCGCATAGCTCAAGTTGCCACCTGTCTCTGCGTCCAACTCCATGAGCCAGCTTGAGCCTTGAAGGCAGGGATCATTCACACTAGGTTCCAGCGTATTGAAAATCACACGACCAAACCGCAACAGAGGGGGAGAGATGACCCGTTCACCCTTGAGCGCGCCACCCGGAGGCACGAGATCCATCACCCAGCCTTTTTTGGTTGTCCAGTTTGCGGGGGTGTTGCTTGTTACCCGCACCTCTTGGGTACCAACGATGGCCTGGTAAATAATGCTCTGCGTCCACAGGTCACTTCTGCCATAACTGGTCGAATAACTGGTCAAGCTGCCATCATCCAGCACGCCATAGAACGACTGTTTATCGGTCGCAACGGCATCGCCGTTTACGAAATAACGCCCCGTACCAAAATACACCATGGCGTCGCCCGCAACCCCACTCGGTGGGCCGGTCACACCCAGTTGCGACTGGATCGGCTGCCGCACGGCGGTGCCGCCGGTTCCATCCATTGCCACGAACATCGGATTGGGTGCGGCCACCGTGCCGTGTGCGATTCTCCAGTTCACCGCAGAGCTGTCGGTCACGTCGAACTTCCAGACGTTGCCCTGCATGTCGCCTGCGTAAATCGCATCGATGATGCGGTCGTTGTTCAGATCAACCAGCTTGGGGGTGGACAAGCCATTTTCCGCGATGGCCGTGCCGTATTTGGTATCGATAAAGTAGTAAATCGACGGATCATCTACTCGCACCAGGAACAGTCCTGCCTGATTATCGGTACTGTCGTAGCCGTTGGAGAACACCGCGTAGAAATGTCCATCGGCAAATGGTGCCACCGCTGCAGGTCCGGGAATGAAGCCCATCTTGCTCGCATGCGCGCCGCCATTGAACTCCCACAGCACTTTGGTTCCATCCATGGCATTCGGATTGGTCACGTCGAGCGCAAATACCGATTTACCGCCCGCACCCATCGTTCCAATCAAAACCGTGCGCCAGGTTCCGCTCCAATATGCGTCACCAAACCCGGCGGCTCCATCGACAAAATACTTGTGGTTGGACGGGTACGTAACATCGGTCAGGTCGGCCAATGAACTGTGTAGTTCACTTGGGACATAAGCAAATTTCTCCACGCCGGTAGCCGTATCGAACCCGTGCAGCATGCCATCGTTGGCCCCTACATAAATCATGTTGGTCGTGCTCTTGCTGCTAACAAACGCCGGGTAGCTGGTTACGTAGGCCGGGATGACTTCAAGCCGGAAGTTTTCCCCTCCGACAAAAACCGGGTCGGAATTCACGATATCGCCCAGCACCTTGGTGCGGCTGCGAAACGTTCCGGAAGGCAACTCATTCGTTTTGATGCCGCGCAAGTAATTGACCACATCTGAGGTCAGTGTTCCGCCAAACGCTCCGGTAAAGCTGGTCGCAGCGCCACCGCTGGTGGTCCAGATATTGCGTGCTGCGGGCGCGGGGAGGTTTGCGTTCGCGGCCCAGACCGGGGTGCCTGGCAATCCCGTAATCGGATCAAGCGGAATCGCCTCCAGTTCACCCGACCAGTCGTTGGAGTCGAAACTGGCCAGATAGATACGCGTGCTGGATTCCAGACGCTTGGAGTTGGCCGCAATCGAGGAGGCAGACCCGACCTTGGATGCAACGTCGTTGACAATCGACTTCAGCGACTTGTTCAGGGTTTCCGGATCTTCCGCACTGAAAAATTTGCCACGACTATTCAACGCGGCGTGCCACAAATCTGCAACCTTGCCTGGCGCTGTCGCCGCAGCTGTACTCGGCCAGTTCAAGGTGCCCGCTTCCAGTTCCTTGTAGCTGCTGGTCGTCATATTGGAGCTGTGCGGATCGCCGTCCCACTTTAGTTTCGGCGTCGTAGTGTCGAGCGTCCGGGTGAGGCCGAGTCCCACCGTGTAGGTCACCATGTGCTGCCATTTGGCCGGGTTGTTTTTGGGATTCCAATAAGCAGCCGTCAAAGTGGCTGCGTCCACGTTGTCAAGAGTGGAAGGGAAACGGGGCACATCGTTTTTCAAGCTGGTATTCAAATCCGTCGCCCAGTAATGAAAGGCGACATCGGCGAGCGAGTCAGAATTTGTGTCCTTGAATGGTGCAACAGGGGTATACCCCGGCGAGGCCACACAGTTGGGCGTGCCTGCCGGACATGACGTATCGAATATATCGGGCAGAGCGACCGCCGTGCTGTCGCTTTTAATCGTGCCCCCTGCGTTGTTGCCATTCCAGGTGCCGTCCGTCATCACCATGCTGAAATTGGCGCGGCAGGAATAGCGCTTGGCAGCATCGTCGTCGACTTGCGGATCAAAGGCATACGGGCTATCTGTCCCCGATGGATCCTTAAAATACTCGCCTGCCTTGCCCAGCGCCTGGCGGAGAGGCGTCCCGCCATCTGCGGGCAACCTGAACAGCCACTTGTAAAGATCCGCTTTATGCGCGGCGGTATAACGCCGAATACGGTTATCTGTGCGGGCACTGGTGGCAGTGTTCCAACCCGTACATGTCGTTCCGAAAGTAGTGCAGGTGTTCAACGCTTGCCAAGCCACGCGCATTTCCGGCGTGATGTCCTGGAAAGCACGCGACGCCGCAGTCATGGTAGCCAGATTGCGGGTACGATAAAACGAATACCAGTTGGCGAAATTCTGCCGTTCGTCCTGATCTGCAGCATTGATGATGCCGTCGCCGCTGATGTCGGCTGTGGCGGGTCCGGAGGTGGCGGTTACAAAAACAGGCTGGTAGCAATCGTCGTCGCCGATCGTGCCGTCACAACCGGATAAACCAGACACAAAGTTGTAGTAATAAGCTTTTGTTTCGGCAGTTTCACCTATGTTGCCGAAGAATTTTCCCGAACCAATGTCATCTCCGATATTCGTACCGCCATTAGCATGCCTGGCAAATCTGCCGCTGTACCCAGACGAACCTGTTCCTGTTGCGTAGAAAGAAGTTTGAGGTCTGTATTGCGTATCAAGATCAATCGACCCATGCGTTGTGTAAAATCCGTTGCGCCAGGCGGTACCAAAAGACGTGGTCAACTCTACCCCGTTGGCATCAAGCGGCGGCAGATAGCGGATATTGGGGTTGTAATACTGTGGATTGAAAGTCGACGATTTAAACCTGCGTTCCTTGGCATCACAACCTGCATCCCGAGTAGTCGAAACGCAGATGGAATCGGGGACGAAACTCCAAGCCATACTCCCCGAGTCATCCAGCGTGATCACGAAATTGGGCGACACGCCTGTGGAGAGAAACAGCGGCACGTTATGTGGTGCGAGATTCGGATCGAGCGCTTGCGCCGACAAGGGGAGCATGACGGCTGCCGCCAGCACCAGGCGTTTCAGGGGCAGATAGTTAATAGCCGGTTTAGTCATGATTCACCTCTTTACGGTTGTTCGATGTTGACGATCGATTGCAGGATGACCGGCGCATTGCCGGATGCAACCGCACGCGCAGTGATGCGATACAGGCCATCGCGCGGATTGCCGCTTTGGGGGGTGTAGCCCAGGTCGTCGTTGCCGCCGGTCCCGGTTCTGAGCGACAGTTTTTCAATGACGTACTGGACGCTTTCGACGCCCGGGTAAACCAAGCCGGGATTGGCCGCGCCGCCCCAGACAAACGTTGTTTTCCAGTCATCCGTGCTGGCGACCCCGGTCGGCACGACGCCGATATCGAAGTAGCCCGGCCCGGTTGCCGGATCCACTGGGGAATTCAAAGCCTGTTCACCCGCGCGCAGACCTGCCTCGGCGGCCTGGAACGCCAGATTCTGGCTACGGGAGTTGCCTGCCATTTTTTCTTCCAGAATGCTGCCGCGCATGGACGCGAGAACGATGAGCGTAAGCACGACCATGAAGATCAGCCCGGTGATGAGCGCCACGCCCTGTTGCCGTACGCGCATGCTGGCGAAGCTGGCTGAAGTCGGGATATTCATTTTCATCCTCTTATTGCAAGCGGTTGCGAATCCCTACCGTGGTAGAGAAGGTTTGATAAATGCGCCGGTCACCCGCCACAACTGCATCGGGTGTGCCGTCGTCGTCGGTGTCGATGCGATAGGTCTGCGCGGAGGGGGTCAGATTGTTGTCCGGGCTAGCCATCAGCAAACTGATGCGTGCGCTGACGACCCGCGTCCAGTCGGCAACCGCAGCCGCCGTCTGGTAAACATCTGCGACCCGATCAGGAACTGCGGTGGTATCGACGCCGTACATGATTTGCATGTCCTCTACGCCCTCGACTAGTTCCGCGCCCCCGCCATCGTTGATGCTGGCGCGGTACAGCGACCGGATGTTTGCCGGGTTGTTGGCGATGTAGTAAGCGAACCGGTCGAATTCCATGACTTCGTCGGCAGGTGCGCCGGGCAGCGTGGTGAGGTCGGCCGGCGCTGAACGCAAGGTGCCCACAGGGGGCGCATCCGCAGCCGGTCGACAGGTGACGACGGCCAGGATGTCGTTGACCTTGTACGCATAGGGATTGGCACCGGCGGTGAGCGACGCCAGCGTGACGCTGCTGGCTTGCGCCCCCCAAACCGATATCGCATCGCCCGCTACGCGCGCGCCACCCGGCACGCCTGGCGGATCGATGCCCACATCCCCACCCACCACAGCGTTCACATTCGTTGGGGGCGGCACAAGGGTGGCGGGTATAGGAGCTCCGAGTGTGGGCGCAGCTTCGACCAGACTGGTGCACCCAAGCGACCCGGCCATGCGTATGTCACGCGCCATGGTATCCAGGGCATAACGCGCGCTTTCCTGCATGCGTGCCATGTTTTCAGTATTCCGGAACGACTGGCGGCTGCCCAGGTAAAGATAGCCCACCCCAGCCACCACAAGCGAACCCAGGGTGATAGCAATCATGAGTTCGACCAGGCTGAAACCGCGCTGACCCGATCCCGAGGAGGTTGAACGCATGCTCATAACCGGCTCCTCACTGTGAATTTTTGTGCAGCATCACCGCCCGTTCCGCGCGCGTCGTTCCACTGGATGCCCACGGTCACTTCACCCGCCGCATTGATGGCAACCTCACCATCGCCTTCGGGCAAAGCGTTGGCAATCATGGCTTTCCAGTCGGCGACATCGGCACCGGCCAGTCCACCTGCTGCCGATGCGCCAGGTATGCCAACAACGTAACCTGCCGCGTTCGGGCGATTTGTGCGCATCCGATCCATCACGTCGTAAGCAAGCCAAGTGGCCTGGGAACGGTAGTAGGCGCTGTGGTTATTGCGCAGACTGGATGCCATCAATCCGGCAAGCCCGAGCAAGCCTATTGATAACACCAGCATGGCGACCATCACTTCGAGCAGGGTAAAGCCTTTTTGACGCATGGTTTTTCCTCAGGGACACACGGCGGCCGGGTTGACGATACGCGCGCGCCCCGCTGTAACAATTTCAACATCACGCCCATTCACGCCTGCGACGCCTGGGCACACCGTGAACCTCGCCACAGCAGTCAGACTGGGTGTACCAGACGGCAGATAAGAAATAAAATTGGCGACGTTGGCAGTCGCAGTTGCGGTACTGGTTCCACTCAGCGCGGGAAACACCTGTATGGGCTGATCCGTGCCATCCACCGTGCCGGCCACGCCGCCGTCAGTAAACACCATCCAGCCCTGCGCCCACGTCCCGCCTGCCACACAAGCACCGCCGGACCCCTTGCATACGCTCACCCGGGTGCTGCGCTTGACCGCTTCGCTACGTGCGATTTGCAAGGCCGACAGGAGGTCATTGCTCTGCGACGACATACGGCCATTCAAAACAAAGCTTTGATAACTTGGTACAGCAATTGACAGCAGAATGGCGGCTACCGCCATCGTGACCAGCAACTCGATCAGCGTAAATCCGTTGCGCATGCGCGTTGTATGCAGTTTTTCCATGAGTCGAACCGTAGCCACACTCTTGATTGCATGCCAGACATTGCCGACAAACGGCGGATTTGACCGAACACATGGAATTAATCAGAGGCGAGACGCAGGATTTGAAGCAGACTTGCCACCACCCCACCAGTATGTCCGGGAACTCAGCAGCCTGCACTTTCAAGCCGAACTCGCCCTGTCTTGTTCACGATGACCTTGCGCGCATTGCCTGCCAGGCACACGCGCATCGCATCGTTTGGCAAACCGAATGATCCCTTGCTCCTGCCATCCGGCAAATAACTGACAAATTGACTGAAGTTGACCGCGGTAATGATGGCATTGGGAGCGCCACCATAAACATGGATCACGGTATCAGATGACTCCACTACGCCCCAGGCACCAAAATCAACAAAAACCAGCCAGCCCTGTTGCCATCCCCCCGCGTTGCTGCAACTCGCGCTTGAGCTTGATGCATTGGCGCTTTTGCAGACAGTGACGCGCTGGCCGCGCTTGACCGCTTCAGACCTTGCCAACTGCAAAGCGACAACCAGTTCGTTAGTCACGGCCGCCAATTTATTGGTATTTGCCAGAAAGGCATAGCCCGGAATAGCAATCGCCAATAAAATCGCCCCCACCGCCAAAGTAACCAGCAATTCGACCAGTGTGAATCCACGTCTGCCCATTTCCATCCCCTTTGTTTTTTCATTTCGGGGATACAACTTGCCATGCTACGGATGCCGCATCTATACAACTTTAGTTGTAGGCACTGCCTGTGCATGAACTAACCACGCTGAAATCGAATGCGTCCGCCATCGTTTTAGGTGCGGGGGTATCAGGCTTGAGCGTTGCGCGGGCTCTTCTTCAGCGTGGCTATAGCGTGACGCTTCTGGAACGCGGCGAAGCCGGAGCCGAATCCTCTTGGGCAGGCGGCGGCATTCTGTCGCCGCTATTGCCGTGGGATTACACCGAGCCTTTATCCAGGCTGGCGCTCCGTTCGATGACTGCCTATTCAGACTGGATCGCGGCTATTGAAGCGCAATCCGGGATGCACGCCGAATACTGGCGCTGCGGGATGCAGGCGCGGGAGGTGGCAGAGCCGGATACCGCACTTGCCTGGTGCCATGCTCATGGCTTGGCCGCGCAGCGTGACCTCACGCAATCCCGTGACAACCTCTGGCTACCCGGCATCGCCCAGGTTCGCAATCCACGCCTAGTAATGGCATTGCGCGAAGCGGTTACCCGACTGGGCGGAGTCATTCACACGCATTGCGCGGTCGAGTCGGTTTCCAGCCAAGGCGGACGCATGGTGGCTGTTCACACGTTAAAGGGTACGTATATGGCAGACCAGTTTGTGGTGGCCACGGGTGCCTGGGCAGGTTCTGCGTTGCCGAACCTGCCTGCCGCGCCCAATATCCGCCCGATTCGCGGGCAGATGCTGCTGTTCAAACTGGAACCCGGCGTGCTCGACACGATTGTGTATCGCAACGGGCTGTATCTGATTCCACGCCGGGACGGCCATGTGCTGGTGGGCAGCACGCTGGAAGATGTTGGTTTTGACAAATCGACTGATGGCGCCACGCGGCTGCGGCTGCACGCTGAAGCCGCCGAACTGTTGCCTGCGCTGGCGGATGTGCAACCGGTGCAGCATTGGGCGGGATTGCGGCCGGGTTCGCCGGACAACATTCCGATCATCGACCGGCATCCGGATTTTGAGAATGTGTTCATCAATGCCGGGCATTACCGCTACGGAGTGACGCTTGCGCCGGCATCGGCAGAACTGCTGGTGGCATTGATGGATGACACGTCCCCGGCGTTCGACCCAACGCCTTATAGCTGGCAGGCTGCACTTGAACGGCGCTGGATTCCGGGCCGCTAGGCGTTGCATGCAAGCGACTTGCCTTACACTTTGCGCACCCCGCCTGTACCCCCCTCTGCATGCTTCAAGCCGCGACCCGCATTCCCTTCCATGAATCGTCTCTCCCGGCACCGTGACTGAATCTGCCGTGATGCCTGCGCTCAACGTTTGGGTCATCAGCGATGGCAAACCCGGGCATGTCAACCAATCACTGGGGCTGGCCGAGGCGCTGGCGTGGGCGACCCCTGCCCGCATTCACCGCCTGACTGCCCTGCCCGCCTGGCGCGCCTGGCTAATGCTGCTGTTCAAAATCTCGCCGGATCAAACGCAGCCCGTCCCCGATCTGATCGTCGGCGCAGGGCATGCCACGCATCTGACGCTGCTGGCGGCACGGCGCGCTCGCGGTGGCCGCGCTGTGGTATTGATGAAGCCAAGCCTGCCGCGCCGCTGGTTCGACCTGTGCATCCTGCCGCAGCACGATGGCGTCGCGGCTGATGCGCATACGCTGGTGACCGAGGGTGCGCTCAATCGCATTCGCCCATCTAGCGTACGCAACCCGGAACGCGGGCTGATCCTGATTGGCGGGGTCTCGTCGCATTTCGAATGGGATAGCGATGCAATACAGGTGCAGATCAAAAGCATCCTGGCGCGCACGCCCGGCATGCACTGGACACTGACCACTTCGCGCCGTACGCCAACGGATTTTCTGTCAATACTGCCGGCGCACCCCAGGCTGACTGTCGTTCCCCATACGGCCACCCCACCCGACTGGTTGCCCGATCAATTCGCTCACAGCGACGCGGTGTGGGTCACACCAGACAGCGCCTCGATGGTTTACGAAGCCCTGTCGGCAGGTGCCGATGTCGGCGTGTTTGATCTGCCGGTCAACCCAAGAAGCCGCGTCGGCTGGGCGATTTCACGCCTCGCCGATGCCCGTCGCATCACGCGCTTTGCAAGCTGGTGTGCACATGAAAAATTAAACCCCAACACGCAACCGCTGGCCGAGGCTGACCGCTGCGCCGCATGGATTCTGGAATGGCTGAAGAAAAAAAACTGACGGTATTGCAACTGCTGCCTGCGCTCGAATCAGGCGGGGTGGAACGCGGCACGCTCGAGATCGCGCAAGCGTTGGTGGCGCGCGGCCACCACGCACTGGTGATGTCGGCCGGTGGACGGCAGGTGCCGTCCCTGGTTGCAGCGGGAGGCGAGCACTTCGCCTGGCCGATTGGCCACAAGCGCTTCAAAACGCTGCTACTGGTCGGCAAGTTGCGCAAATTCCTGCTGGAGCAAAAGGTCGACATTCTTCACGCGCGTTCGCGTGTGCCTGCATGGATCGCGTATTTCGCGTGGCGCGGCATGAACCCGGCCACGCGCCCGCGCTTCATCACCACCGTGCATGGCCTGTATGGCGTCAATCGCTACAGCGGCATCATGACGCGCGGCGAACGGGTGATTGCTGTATCGAATACCGTGCGCGATTACATCCTGAGCGAATACCCCGACACGCTGCCGTGGCATGTGCAGGTAATCCATCGTGGTGTTGATGGTGCGGCCTATCCGCACGGCTGGAAACCCGACCCAGTCTGGCAGCAGGCATTTTTTGCCCAGTTTCCACAAGCGGCCGGCAAGCTGCTGCTCACCCTGCCGGGCCGCATCACGCGGCTGAAAGGGCACGAAGACCTGATCGAATTGATTGCGCGGCTCAAGCGACGTGGACTGCCTGTGCATGGTCTGATCGCGGGTGGTGCGTCTGCGTCCAAGCAGCGCTATCTGCACAAGTTGCGCTACCGCGTACGCAGCATGGAACTGGAGAACAACATCAGTTTCACCGGCCAGCGCGACGATTTGAAAAACATCCTGGCGATGTCGAATCTGGTGTTGTCACTGTCCACCCAGCCCGAATCGTTTGGCCGCACCACGCTGGAAGCGCTGCGACTGGGCGTGCCGACTGCGGGTTACGACCACGGCGGTGTGGGTGAAATTTTGCGGACGATTTATCCAGCCGGGCTGTTGCCGCTTGGCCGCATCGACGACACCTTCCAGCGTGTCGCGCAACTGCTGCAATCCCTCCCCGCGGTTCCGGCTGGCGACTTCTTTCCGCTACGGGAGATGCTGGATCAAACGCTGGATCTGTACGAACAACTGGCGCGCACGCCACGCCGCTGAAGGCTCACACCGTCTCCGGCTGGTATTCCGGCACCCAGGTTTTCAGCTGGCGTTTGACTGTGGCTTCGTCGTGCGGATCAGCATGTGCCAGCCAGGCCAGACATTCGGCATGCCAGTCCACATTGGCCGCGCGCGCCTGAGCCACGCGCAGTTTGGGATGCGGCGTGGGCAAGGTCGATTCGTCATCGGCAAGCAGTTCTTCGTAGAGTTTTTCGCCGGGGCGCAGGCCGGTGTATTCGATGCGAATGCGATCGACGTCTGCGCCCGACAGCCGAATCATCAGCTTGGCCAGTTCGGCGATTTTCACCGGCTCGCCCATGTCGAGCACGAAGATCTCGCCGCCCTTGCCCATCAGCCCGGCCTGCAACACCAGTTGCGCGGCTTCGGGAATCGACATGAAATAGCGCGTGATGTCGGGGTGCGTCACCGTCACTGGCCCGCCCGCCTCGATCTGTTGCTGAAACTTGGGGATCACGCTGCCGGACGAGCCAAGCACATTGCCAAAACGCACTGACACGAATCGGGTGCCATTCGCCTGCTGCATCGCCTGACAGACCATCTCGGCCAGCCGCTTGGTCGCCCCCATGACATTGGTCGGGTTGACCGCCTTGTCGGTGGAAATCATCACGAACTTGCCCACGCCATGTGCCTGTGCTGCTGCTGCAACCACTTGCGTACCCAGCACGTTATTGCGCACCGCTTCCCAGGCATTGCTGTTTTCCATCAACGGCACATGCTTGTAGGCGGCGGCATGGAACACCACGGCAGGGCGATGTTCAGCCATCACCTGGTTGACCCAGACTGCGTTCTTGACGTCGCCGATCACCGGCACGATCTGCACGCCTGGGAAACGCTGAGGCAATTCCTGTTCCATCGAATACAGGGCCAGCTCAGACTGCTCGAACAGCACCAGCTTGCCCGGCGCAAAGTGCGCAATCTGGCGGCACAGTTCGGACCCGATCGAGCCGCCCGAACCGGTGACCATCACCGTCTGCCCAGTCAGCAACTGATGCAAACCACTGTCGTCGAGCGCCACCGGATCGCGCCCCAGCAAATCATCCAGTTCGATGCGGCGCAAACTGGCCACCGATACCCGCCCCGCCACCAGATCTTCGAGCGACGGAATCGTCAGCACATTCAAGCCGGCATCGGCGCTGATCTGGGTGATGCGCTTGCGCACTTCGTGGGCGGCCGACGGCAGCGCCAACACGATGTCCTGCACGTCCATCTTGCGCGCATGGATCGCCACCTCATCCAGTGCGCCCAATACCGGGATGCCCTGCACCAGCCGGCGCTGCTTGCTGCGGCTGTCGTCGAGCAGCCCGACCACATGAAAGCCAGCGGGGTTACGTGCCAGTTCGCGCAGCAAGAAATCCGCTGCCGAACCCGCCCCCGCCACCAGCACCGGACGGCTGGAAGGATGCAACACACTGGCGAGGCGATGTTCCCTCCAGGCACGGTAGGCCAGACGGCTCCCCCCCATCACGATCAGCAACAGTAACGGATCGAGTATCAAAACCGAACGCGGCACCACCGCGTCGATGCGGAACAGGATCAACACCACCGGCACCATCACAGCCGCCAGTCCAACCGCCAGCACGATGCGCTTGAGATCGGGCAGGCTGGCAAAGCGCCAGATGCCGCGGTACAGGCCAAAGCGCCAGAACACCACGGCCTGCAGCGGCACCACCCAGAGCAGCGTGGACAGCGCAGCATCCTGAAACTCGGACGGCATTGCGAGATTGAAGCGCAGCCAGTACGCGCCCAGCCAGGCCAGTGCTGCGACCAGAATGTCGTGCAGGATGATGGCGAGGGTGCGGGGATTAAGATTCATTGCGGAGTCGATGCCAGCGCCGGTCGATAGTCAGAAAAACAAGCAGATAGATTGCGGCCGCAAGTATAAACAGTGATGCCGTGTGCTGCGGCACGCGCCACAGTACGAATGCCAGCACAGCACTTGCCAGCATCAACGCGTAGGCCGCCCAGGCCAGCTGGCGGTGCGACGCACCCAGCAACACCACGCGCTGATAATAATGCGAACGATGCGCCTGCCAGATTTTTTCGCCACGCAATCCGCGTCGTGCAAGTGTCACGCTGGCATCGACGATGAAGGGCGAAAACACCAGTAGCGGAAACAGCCACGGCCATACATTCTGCTGCGCGCCAAAAATGCCGAGCACCGCCGCCAGAAACCCCAAAGGAATCGATCCAGTATCACCCATGAATATCCGTGCGGGCGGAAAATTGAAGCGCAAAAATGCCAGCGCCGCCGCTGCAATCGCCGCGCACAATGCAGCGAGTTCCGGCGCATTGCCCAGCCACGCTGCCAGCGCCAGCGCGCCGAATCCGATTGCCGCCATGCCGCCCGCCAGCCCGTCCGCGCCATCCATGAAATTGTAGAGATTAGTCATCCAGACAACGCCAAGCACCGCGCCCACTAGCGCCCATCCCGTCAGCCCAAGCGCCAACAAACATGCCGTGGCCGCAACAAAATGCGCAAGAAAGCGCAGCGCCACCGGCAAGCCACGCATGTCGTCCAGCAGTGACAGGGCAGCGAGGGAAAAGGCCGCCAACATTACCGGCAGCAAGATGCCGCCGGCCAACCACACGCTGGCCACCGCCACTCCCGCCATGATGCCCAGGCCACCCACGCGCGGCGTCGGCGTCTCGTGCAGCGAACGCGCATTGGGATGGTCCATCGGCAGGCGACCGCGCCGCAGCAACCCGGCCAGCGCAAGCCAGCAAATGGCAAAGGAAGCAAGCACAACTAGCCAGTTCATTTTAGTGCCGCCACTGTTGCGACAATCCCGCTGCCATTGAATACGGCGGCCGCCAACCCAGGCGCGACCGGATCGCTGAACTATCCACGAACAACGAACCCGTTAGCCGCGCCACAGCAGCGCGCTTGCCCAGTAGCGTTCCTGCTGCTTCAAGCATCCACACCGGCATTGCCAGTAAATGTGCCGGACGTCCCAAAGCGCGCGCCACCGCACGGATCAACTCCGGCGTTGAAACTGGCTCACCATCATCCAGTAGAAAAGTCTGCCCTGCGGCAGCCGGGTGTTCCACACATACCCGGATCGCATCGACAAAATTGCCCAAATACAACAGGCTGCGCCGATTGCGAATCGCCCCCAGCGGCAGCGGCCAGCCCCTTTTAACAATATGAATCAGCCGCTGGAAATTCGCTTTCACTCCCGGCCCATACACCAGCGGCGGTCGCAGGATGACAACCTCCAGCCCGGTGTCTTCAGCAATCTGCCGCAAGCCCTGCTCGGCCTCCCATTTGGAAATCGCATAGGCATCCTCGGGCGCGGGCCCATCAGTTTCACGATACGGCGTATCTCGCCCTTCGCCATTGACTTTGATGGTGCTGATGAACACGAAACGCTTCACCCCAGCTTGTGCCGCCTGACGTGCAAGATTAAGCGTGGCCTCGGTGTTGGTTGCACGGTACAACGCCAGCGGGTTTTGTGATGTGTCGGTCATGACGTGGACACGGGCGGCAAGGTGGACGACTGCGTCACAACCGGCCAATGCGGCCATCCAGTCGGTTGCGCCGCCGATATCGCCTACGACAACCTCACCCGCAAAGCCAGATGCACCCCGCACAGCAGGCACCACAACATGCTCATGCGTATTGAGATAACCGCACAATGCACGGCCAACAAAGCCGCTCGCACCCGAAACCAGTACCTTCATCTATGCAGAAACTCGAGCAACTTGGATGGATATTTTGAAAGAATTTTCAGGAGATTTGTTGGGATGTGATTCTCTCGACAAGCCTGCAACACCTCTCGATTAAGTAGAAGGGTATTGCGCCATCCCCCCGTGCTGATGCCACCAGTTCGCATCCGTACCAGCACCTCGGGGATATGGCGGTAGGCCAAGGTATTGCCATGAAACATCCTCGCTACCAACTCGAAATCACCCGCAATCCGGTAATGGGTTCGGAAAACCCCAAAGCGCTCATACAAATTGCGCTTCAAGAAAAGAGCTGGATGTGCAGGCATCCATCCCCAGGCTATGCGTTCCGGATGAAAACGATCTGAGCGGTAGCGGCGCAAGGGTTGATTGGGTCGGGCCTGATTCACGAACTCGGCATCGCCAAACAGGGCGTCGAGCTTCTGCTTTTCCATGATCGCTGACACCCGCGCCAGCACCCCGTTGTCCGCATAGACATCATCAGCATTGAGAAAACCAATGACATCTCCCGTGACCAAACCCAGTCCCTTGTTCATGGCATCGTAAATGCCATGGTCCGGCTCGGAAATCAGCCGGGCAACACGCTTTCCATGACGCTCGACTATCTCCAGCGTGCCATCCGTCGAAGCCCCATCCACCACGATGTGCTCTATGTCTGGGTGCGTCTGTGCAGCAACCGAAAGCAGTGTGTTCTCGATGGTTTGCGCACTATTGAAGCAGACAGTGATCACTGAAACCTTCATTTGCCCAAGCCAGCACCACGACGCTTGATGCCACGAAGCACATACGAAAAATGACCGTCTGCCAGCGTCAAGAGCATCCGTCTGGCTCGATAAAGATTTTTTTTCCATCCAGGCTGTCCCCTGCCAGCGAGAATGCCGCGATATTCTTCATCAAACAGGGTCTGGCTACGGCTAGTCTTGGTCGCGTCGTGATAACGCAAGGCTCCTAAACATTCCTGCACATGTACAGCATGCTCAGTTTCCCTTAACACACGCAGAAACCATTCGTAGTCGAATCCATAATGTAGTGATTCATTGAGCCATCCGATTCTGGCATGCAGACTTCGCCGCCAAAAAGCAGCCTGATTGCTTAACACCATGCCCTCTGCAAGCAAGGATTCATAGGTTGGGCGTACATATATCAATTCCCGAATAACTTTATCCAACTCATCGATGAGGTTCATATCGCCGATGATCAATTCCGCTTGCGGATAGCGAATAGCGGCCTGCACCACCTGCATGAACGCATCAGGATAAAAAATATCATCCGAATTCTGCCAGCCGACCCAGTCACCCGTAGCCCTCTCCAGTCCCTTGTTTATGGCGTGAGCCTGCCCCCGATCGGATTCACTGACCCAATAGGCCAGCCTGTCAGCATATTTCTGGATGATCTCTACGCTGCCATCAGTCGATCCGCCGTCAATAACAATGTATTCAAGATTGGGATAGCCCTGATCCAGCACCGAGCACATCGTCCGTTCGAGAAATTGCGCTTGGTTAAACGAAGGGGTGATTACGGAAATTCTGGGGTAGTGCTGGGACATCACAATGAACTGCTCTCTGATCGATTAGCCGTTTCGCCACCACTCTTGATCAATGACACTGCAAGGCCCGACACAAGCCAGAAACTTGCTGACATGAGATAGTTTCCTCCCGCCAATTCGATCATAAATAAATAAGCCCAAAGCCCCAGAACGTACCAAGCCAATTCCCCTCTTACATCCGACTTACCTCTCACCAATCCGAAAAGCCTCCAAACCGACAACACAGCAATTCCCGTATAGAGGATTCCCCCGATAACGCCAAGCTCCGTGAAAGCTTGTAACACCGAATTGTGTGGATAGGCACCTGGAATGCCGGAGACCTCAGCAAAGCGCCCTGCACCTACCCCCACAACCGGGTTTGCAACGAACTCCCGTACGGCGGTGGCATACAATACTTTGCGCTGCTGGACTGACGACATCGACGACCAAGATTGATCGTTCCAGCTTGAAGCGCTTTCAGTAACAGGAGCCAGCAGAAACTTGGATGAACCTGGAGTAAGCAGGATCCCCGACACAATCACTGCACTACAGAGATAGACGGCTAGCGCCATTCGTGCCCGCAGATTTTCTTTCGACAGGACAATCAAGACAGCCGAGACCAGAAGAGCTCCATAAAGGCCCGCGCGAGACTGCAAATCGACTAGCAGGGCAACCAACCACGGCAGCATAAATATGGCAGCCCAAGTTTTGACCGACACCTTATATCTCCGCGGATACGCTAAATATGCCACCACTAGAACAAGCAGCATGCCCAACACATTGCTCGCAACGACAACACCGTGATCATATCCAAACAATGAAATGTAAGTCCTTAGCACTGACCTTCCGAAGGTGTCAGCAATCTCGGAGGACACAAGGACAGTTGCAACAATGCAGAGTGCGGTAAGGGCTGTGAAAAAGGCCCTGAGCTCTCGAAAATCAAGCAACCTCGACACGAAATAGGGCGCCACCATGAAAAACGGGGCATATTTTAGCCATGGATTTAAGCCATACAACGTAGCCGAAATACCTATGCCTGTTAGAAAAACTAGAAACAGGATATCGACCTGGTCTAACTTAAATCTGCAGTAAGGCCGATTCGCCAAGGCAGTGGCAAGCAGCCATAGCACCAATAGTGCATAAAAAATACCCGTGATTAACTCAGAACGCCCCCCGAAGTGGCTGGGGAGAAAGTAATGAAAGAACACCAAATGGATAAGTGGCGCAACGATGAAGATCGCAAGAGGAATGGCTAGATTGCCCACTCTCAGTCCACCGAGCCATGGGTTCATGGCCGGAAAAACAATCCATCCCACTGAAGTGTGCGGCCATTCGCCGGATCAACGAATACTGGTTGCAATGACCACAATACAAAACCTTCGGCCTCCAGACGGTCTATGCATTCCTTCCATAGACGCTGGCCTTCATACAACGGAACCAAGGATAGCTCCATTTGAATTCCGCGGACTTTTGGCAGTGTTGCAAGCGCCCCATCGAGGACATGCCATTCGTAACCCTGGGTATCTATTTTTAAAAACGGTGCCTTCGCGCCCTCGAAGTAGGGCAATACAGCTTCATCCACAGTGGTCAATGGGGCCGTCTCAGTGCCGAGATAGGTCGATTCAGGTGCCGCATTGCTATGGGTTGTAAGCATGGGGAGGATCGAGCTACTGACTGAATTTCCAGAAATGTTTAGCTCGATCTCGCCAAGACGTTCACCCACCGCGCACCGCGAATGCACTTGCCAAGCTGAATCATTATTGCTTGCCTGTAATAGCTGACAGTGAGCCATCGTCAGGGGCTCGAAGGAAACAATTCGGCCCGAATAACCACCTGCACGCAATTCCTTGGCGAATTGACCGTCGTTAGCACCAATGTCGATAACAAGATCAATATTAAAAGCATGCAAGGCGGCCATCAGCCGCGCTAATGGGGAAGTTTCTGGTTGAAAGCGGTGAGCCTCAATACCCATCGCATTCAAAAATTTTTTGATACTTTGTTTTGCCGAGCGCAACATTCCAACCTCGTTTCAATTGCTTACAGTTTGACAACACCAGCTTGCATTGTTAAAACTGCTGCTCGTGGTGAATCATTTCTCGAACCACGTCCCGCATTTTCAAATGCGCTTCCCAATTCAACATATTTAGTGCCTTACCTGCGTTCCCGCAACTGTGACGAATCTCTGATGGACGGAACAACTTTGGGTCTTGAACGACATGTTGGTGCCAGTCCAGCCCCACTTCCGAGAAGCTTGCTGCGACAAAATCTTCAAGAGAATTTGATTCGCCTGTTGCGATAACAAAATCTTCTGGTTTGTCTATTTGTAGCATTCGCCACATTGCATCGACATACTCTGGACTCCAGCCCCAATCTCGCTGGATACCCATATCTCCCAATACCAGCTTCTTATTGTCACCTCGGGATATCCTCACTGCCGCCTGAACAATCTTTCGGGTAACAAAGCGGGGTGGGCGCAGAGGTGATTCATGATTGAACAAAATTCCAGTACAGGCAAAGAGTCCATATGCAGCTCTGTAGTTAGCGACTAGCCAGTGAGCCGTCGACTTGGCCACCGCATAGGGGCTACGTGGCTGAAAGTGTGTGCCTTCGTCGGCAGCAAGACCACTGATCTCACCAAAACATTCGCTGGAGCCTGCGTTGTAGAAGCGGACAGGTGAGCCAAGAAAACGAATCACCTCAAGCAGGTTGAGCGTTCCTGTTGCAATACTCTCGAGTGTTTCTGCTGGTTGTTCGAAGGAAAGCCCGACGGAACTCTGGCCAGCCAAGTTGTAAATTTCGTCTGGCTCACTACGGCTGATCGCCTGCAACACACTTCTGAAGTCATTGGCAGCCATAGAAACCGTTTTGACCCGATCTAATATCCCCAGGCGCGATAAATTCCCAAAAGTAGAGGCCTGTGCGTCACGCGACGTGCCCCATACTTCATAACCTTTTTCGAGCAGAAGACAAGCAAGATAAGCGCCATCCTGCCCAGAAACGCCGCATATTAGTGCTTTCCGCATATTCGATACCTATTCAAGCCAGCTTCCTGTAAATATCGAGCGTTTCAGCAGCGCAGCGATCCCAAGAGAACCATCTCAGGCGTGCCCGCCCCTTTTCGATTAATGCCTTGCGCCGGCTTTCCGAGCCGACAATGCACTCAATAGCGGCACGCATGGAATCAACATCACCTGGGTCGAAATATTCACCAGCATCGCCCACAACCTCAGGGATCGAACTGGTATTACTACAAACGACGGGGCAATCATGTGACATTGCTTCCAACGGAGGAATGCCAAATCCTTCATAAAGTGAGGGAAATATAAATGCGCTGGCGCGTTCGTAGAGAATAGCCAACTGTTGATCATCGCCACCCAATTGCGTGACTTGCCCCCTATCTAGTCCTAGCGTGCGCATCATTTCCAACTCATCCGCGAGAAATCCCCCGCCCCCAAAACAGATCAGTTCATATCCCGCTTTCAGTTGAGGGGATGTGCCATAAGCCTCAAGCAGTCGAAGAAAATTTTTGTAACCACCCCGATTGCCGACATATAGCAGGAAGGGTTTACGCGCAGTGAACATGGGTTCCTCGACCCGCACTCCAGCAACATTCATCAAGTCGAATCCCAAATAAATCACTGAGGTTTTATCAGGGGGCAGTCCGAGAATTTCAATCGCGTCACGCCGCGTGGATTCGGAAATGCAGATAACGTGATCCGCGCGCTCAGCCGCTTGCGCCTTGTATCGGGCAGTTTTGTCTGCGTGCGGGAAGCTCGACGCAAACTTTTCATGAATCATGTCGTAAATAGTCAGTACGCGCCGCGCACGCCGTGGCCCAAGCCGGTAGGGCGAGAAATACGTTTCATGCACAATATCGGGCTTCATGACACGGAGCATCCAATCACCCATAATCAAGCCCAGCCCTCGTAGCGCTAGACGTGAGTAATTTACGCCGCGACTTGTCTGGAATCGGTCTGTATTCGGCGCGCGAAATCCAGCCACGATGCCTCGTGGAACATGCGAAAGATACGCATTAATGTGCATTGGAGCAGTAATGGAAACCTGGACGCCTGGAGTTTTTGCAATACGGGGGGCAATTTCGCAAAAATAACGTGAAACGCCACCATAAACCTGCGCGCAGAATATCTGCGAATCAAAGGCAATTTTCATCGATTCAACACCAATCAGATCAGCCGATTTTCTGTAGCATCAACTGATGGTCACTCATTGTTTTTGACCCTAGGCGACGGCGTATCCACCACGGTGCAATGCGCGAAGCCCAGCGACCTGTCACAGCGCTGAGCAGACGTTCATTTACTGCCACCTTGGAGAGAATGTGAATTCCATTGGCGCTGGAAAACTGAAGACCCAGCCTTGCGCCTAATGTCTCCAAAGTCCTTCTCTGGAAAAATCCAATATGTTGGCCAGTGGCGAATGCGTAGTACCACCAGTCTCCAGGTTTAGGCGGAGACCCCTCGTATAACTCGGTGGTAAACACCAGGATTTGTGCACCGGAATAGGCCAGCGTTTCTTCAATGAAAGCTGCCGGATCCGTAAGATGTTCAAACACTTCTATCGCTGTTACTGCGCGGCAAGACCCAATGGTCTGGCTGTATTCGAAGCCTGGAACGAGCAAGTTATTGCAGTACCTGTCAGACCAATAAAAATCAAACCCCAGGTCACGCATCAACCGGGTCAACATACCGTATCCACCTGCCGCATCCAGATAACGACCTTCGCCGCGCTCGCCCAGAACCCAATAAAGCACCCCGGCCAGCTTGCATGCGATGGAAAAGTTTCTCATCACCAATCCGGTGTCAGCTGCAGCAATCGCGCTCGAATAGGATTCTTCAAGCCAATGTGGTTCATGGGCACGTAGGAAGCCACACCTGTCACAGACTTCGTATTGAGCCCGATATTTTCCGAGAACCTGCGCCGTGAAACTGATTTCCATCGAACCTGTACAGACCGGGCATGCCATACCCAGATCCGAGGCATGAATTGGGGCCGTCATCGAAGCCACCCGGAGAGTTTGTTGCGGACACGTTTCACAAAAGGAACCCGGAAACACTTTTTCTCGCTGAACATGTCAGCCTGCATATTCCTGAAAATACCGACAGGGTGTTTCAACGGAAAACCTAGGGGATGAGTTGCCAGATTGGCCAATTCACTATCCCCAGTAGTGTGGGTCGCGTTTGCATCGAAACCGATATTTGAAATCAGGTTCACTGCAGGAAGAATAGTCGTCCGGCCTTCCACCCAGTTGACGAAAACCCATTGGTAATCCCAAGTATCAATCTCGCCCCGGTATACACGCTCAAAGATCTTTTTCCAAAAGGCAGCTTCACGCGCATTACCCACCATATCGGTGACCCAACCTTCATCTCGAATGTGGGGCCATTTAGCTATCGTCACGTCGTAAGTGTTGGCCCATCGATCCCGCCAGGATGCCCAACCCCAGATATGAACATACTTCGAGAAATAATAGCTGTCGTCATTACGACGGCGACCGAACTGGAAATTGTCGCCACTGATCAATCCGATACGCTGATCATGTCGATAACGTTCCAGTAATTCCTGGCAGAAGCGAAAAAAGCTGGGGTCAGGCAGGCAGTCATCTTCAAGAATAATGGCCTCTTCTACCTGCTCGAAGACCCAATCGATGCCGCTGGACACCCGCCGCTTGCAGCCCAGATTCACTTCGGAGAAATTTGTCAGTACCTCACATTCCCAGTCGACGCGCTGGATGATGGCACGGGCAGCTGCGACTTTCTCTGCTTCTTCAGGTCGGTTGACCCGAGCCCCATCACCAATGACCAGCAGCTTGGGCGGCTTGGCTTTGGCGATTTCCGCAAACACCCGTTCCGTTGTGTCCGGCCGATTGAAAATAATAAAAGCTACAGATGTAGTAAGTTGAAAATCAGGCACCAAGCAACTTTCTGAAGTAATCAATAGTTTCTTTAAGGCCATCCTCAAGACGCACCTTTGGCTCCCAGCCTAATTTTTCCTTGGCTAGTGTGATGTTGGGTTGGCGCTGCCTCGGGTCGTCTGTGGGCAGGGGTTTAAAAGTCAGTTTCGATTTGCTGTTGGTAAGCCGCAGAACATTCTCTGCCAGCTCCAACATAGTAAATTCGACTGGATTACCCATATTGACCGGACCAGATAAGCTCCGCTCGCTGTCCATCATACGGACGAAGCCTTCGATCATGTCATCCACATAGCAGAAGCTACGAGACTGAGAGCCATCGCCATAGATAGTGATGTCCTCGCCCCTCAAAGCCTGGACGATGAAATTGGACACCACCCGGCCATCGTTCGGATGCATTCGAGGTCCATAGGTATTAAAAATTCGCACGACCTTGATATCTAAGTCGTGCTGGCGCTGGTAATCAAAGAACAGGGTTTCGGCGCAACGCTTGCCCTCGTCGTAACAGGAGCGCGGGCCGATGGGGTTAACGCGACCCCAGTAACTTTCAGTCTGAGGATGCTCTTCCGGGTCGCCATAGACTTCCGAGGTGGAGGCTTGGAAGATGCGCGCCTTAACCCGCTTGGCCAACCCAAGCATATTAATCGCCCCATGCACGCTGGTCTTGGTGGTTTGCACCGGGTCATGCTGGTAATGAATGGGCGAGGCTGGGCAGGCCAGGTTGTAAATGCGGTCCACCTCAACGTAGAGCGGAAACGTCACGTCATGGCGCATTAACTCGAAATAAGGATGGCCAATCAGATGGGCAATATTGGTTTTGCTGCCCGTGAAGAAATTGTCAACACAAAGCACATCGTGGCCGTCCTTTATAAGCCGGTCACACAAATGGGAACCCAGAAAGCCTGCACCACCGGTAATTAAAACTCGTTTCATCACGCTTTGCTTTCCTGTTTACGACATGACATATAAAGGCTTTCGTAATCACGCGCGGCCATGTCAAGAGTTGGATCGAATGGGCGAGATATGCAGCTAACGAAGCCCGCCGCCCCACAATGAAATGCCAAATTCTCAGAATCGAACATGAATTTGTGATGCCCACCCATGTAAAAAATATAATTCAATACATCCATCGATTTCGTCGAGGCTATGGCCGGCTTGTATTGCATCAATTCGGTCGCATCCCGTTTTCCCATATATGCATCCACATAAATTGATGCATCAGGTACCGCAATTAAAAACTCGCCATCGGGTCGTAAAATCCGGTGTACTTCACTCAACAATTCTTTTAGATCCTGATATGAAAAATGCTCAAGAACATGTGAACAGTAAACTCGATCAAAAGATGATTCATCAAAGGGCGTTTTGTAGCGGAGATCCCAATAAACATCTGCGCCCTTACACATATCTAATGTCATCCAGCCCGCTCTTTGGGTTGGACCTGAACCAATCTCAAGCTGAGTCTTGTTAGAACGCCTGATTTTTATTTTTAAATATGAAGCTGCCATCAGCCATAGGTAATAATATTTTCTTAAAAATCTCTTTATTCCATTAAATACAATCACAATCGTTGATCCCAAAATTTCTCACACATTTTCGAACTCAGCCGATTTTGTGAAATTCGGCTTCAGTTTGGCAACAATATTCTGGTATGCAAAAATCTCGCAATGAACTGGATCATAAGTTTTTATATGAACAATCCCATCTCGCACCATTCTATATAAATCGTAGTTCGGCAGAAAATCCCAAAAATCCTTAAAGAAAATCCTGCTGACAACATTCAATTTGTTGAATTCAAAGTGTATTAAATCAACCTTGCCTTGCCTAATATAAGACTCAAAACCCTTCAGAACTGCAAGTTCATGCCCCTCCGTGTCAATTTTTAACAAGAGTACTCTCTGTACATTGTGTTCGATTGCAAATGCATTTAAGGTAATAACTTTTACCTCATGCTCTGTTGCTTTCCCTTCGTGAATTACTTCTATTACATCCTTGTAAAGCGATGCATGCTCTGAACCATCACCGTTTTCATAATCATAAAGTTTTAGATTTTCATCAGCGCTGCCAACCCCAACGTTATATGTCTTAATGCGTAGCGAATTAACAGATGATTTTAATTTTTGAAAAGTAATGGGGTGTGGCTCAAAACAATAAATTTCTACATTTTTATTTATCGCTCTTATTTTTTTTGAGTAGTCCCCTACGTTTGCACCAACGTCGAGAATAACCCCCTCTTCAGCATTAGAAAGATAGGTGCCAATGAAATTGGCTTCACCACTTTGCCTGTCTGACTTATAGTTTAATATCCCTAATCCGCGCAAACTCAGTATAAACATTCGCTTATTGAGTTTATTAAAGACTTCCCTTGAAAAGATAAACGCATAGGCGTCGTATATAAAATTAAGCATTTCAGGTTCTTTGGAAAAGATTTACAAAACACAGAGTCTTTAGTTTCATGAAAAAAACTATTCTGGTTTTTTTTGTCAACACATCGAAAAATAATGCGGCCATTGATTGAGCGATGACTGTTGAAATGGCAGCACCGACCAATCCGTACTTTTGAATTAGGATTAGATTCAACAGGATATTAATGACCACGCCAGCCAATGTTCTATAGAACGCATAGTGTTGAAGGTTCTCGCTCGTATACCAGCTACCACTGGCCACCCCAAAGGAAACAAATACCCCGGCCCATATATGTATCATCAAAATTTGGCCGGCCTCATTGAAAGCGACGCCATACAACAGGGTTACCAGCCACTCACTAATAAACGTCATTGGTACAGCAACAACAACCGCCATCCACATCAAAAAAGTATATAACCGCTGAAGCCTGCTGTAATAAAGATCCTGGCTGATTTTCTTTGCATTCACAATGGCTGGAAAAAGGGATGCAGTGATAATCCCCGGCACGAAATACCATGCTTCGGAAAGCCGGACGGCGGCAGAGTATAAGCCTACCTCCTTCTCCCCGAGCATTTCCTTGATCATGATCTGATCGATTCGCATATAAAGACTGATAGCGATGCCGGACAGGATAAGCGGCCAGGAGTTCTTGAGCATCGCCTTGGCGGTGCCGAGTTCGAAACGCCCGAAAAAGCTGCCAATCTTCTGCCGCCAATAGGCAATGACGAGGGAAAGAGCCAGGGATATCTGGTCTACGAGGCTCACCATCACAAACCAGAACAGATCGGCCTGGATGACGATGAAATAGAGCTTCAATACGGAAGACAGCGCAAGCTGAATCAGCCTGGAGATGGATACGTATTTTGAAAGAACCCTGGACTGAAAGTGGAAATCCACCACGTCGAAGGATTGAAAAATCAGGCCACTTGCGATGATGAAAATATAAAGGTTTGTCGTGGCGTCGTTGCTGGTGAATTGCACAGCGATGGCCAACAGTCCCAGCGTCAGCAACGCCCCGACCAGCTTGAGCCAAAATGCGGTCCCCAGATAAAGATTCCGTTCTTCGGGATGGTTGACCAAGTCGCGCACCACGATGCCGTCCAACCCCAGCCTGGCGATGGTGCCGAACAGCGCCACGAAGGCGGCGGCATAACTGTAAACACCAAATTGCTCCGGCCCCAGAAAGCGGGCCACGTAGATGCCCACGAACAGTCCAGCGATGATGCGCAGGACTTGTTCGGCGAACATCCATGAAGTATTGAAAAAATACCGGCGAAAGCCTTGGTGGGAGGAAAACTTGCCAAGCGCTTTGGTGACTCCAGTCAACACGCTCTGTATCTCAAAACAACCAGCCAGCGTTTGCCGACATTCGCGACCAGATTAGTCCGAAGCGCGATGCGTTGGTGGATGAAGGCAGGGATGAGACTCACAGGTTAGCTGTCACTACCGAAAAGATCACGGCTGAATACCTTGTCTCTGACATCATCGAGCGCTGGCGTTATACGGTTGGCAATAATTACATCTGACTCGCGCTTGAAAGATTCCAGATCATTCACCACGCGGGAATGGTAGAAGGCGGCTTCTTTTAGAACCGGTTCATATACGATCACCTCGATACCCTTTGCCTTGATACGTTTCATGATGCCCTGGATGCTAGAAGCGCGAAAATTGTCGGAACCCGCCTTCATGATCAGGCGGTATACGCCAACGGTTTTAGGGTTCTTGCGGAGGATGCTGTCGGCAATGAAATCCTTGCGCGTGGTGTTCGATTCCACGATTGCATGCATCAGGTTTTGTGGAACGTCGAGGTAGTTGGCCAGCAACTGCTTGGTGTCCTTGGGCAGGCAGTAACCACCATAGCCAAAGGAGGGATTGTTGTAGTGACTGCCGATTCGCGGGTCAAGGCAGACGCCGTCGATGATCTGTTTGGTATCCAGGCCATGGCTTGCTGCGTAGGTATCGAGCTCATTGAAGTAAGCCACCCGCATTGCAAGATAGGTATTCGCAAAGAGCTTGATCGCCTCGGCCTCGGTGCTGTCGGTAAACAGGGTGGGGATGTCTTGCTTGATAGCCCCCTGTTTCAGGAGATTGGCAAAAACTTCGGCGCGCGCAGATTTTTCGCCCACGACAATGCGGGAGGGGTAGAGATTGTCGTAGAGGGCGCGGCCTTCGCGCAGAAACTCAGGCGAAAAGATGAGCCCAGGTTGGTTGCGGCCATCCTCTCTCCTACCCTCCCCACCATCCAGCGGGGGTAGTGAGAACTGTTGTTTGGCCTTGGCGGTATAGCCGACGGGGACGGTGGATTTAATGACCATAACCGCATGGCGGTTGATAGCCAGCACGTCCCGTATGACAGCTTCGATGGATTGGGTGTTGAAGTAGTTGGTATCGGGATCGTAGTCTGTTGGGGTAGCGATGATGACGAAATCAGCACCCGCGTAGGCATCGTGTTTGTCCAGCGTAGCTCGCAGGTTGAGGTTTTTGTGCTGGAGGGCGTCCTCGATCTCCGCATCTTCGATGGGCGATTGCTTGCAGTTAATCATCTCCACCTTTTCGGGGACGATATCTAAAGCAACCACTTCATTGTGCTGGGAGAGGAGGACGGCGTTAGATAGGCCGACGTAGCCCGTTCCGGCTATGGCAATTTTCATCGTTATTACTCGTGGTAATCCATGGCCTTGTAGCCATGCTTCTTCACCAGCTCGTCGCGCTCGGCCGCCTTCAGGTCCTCACGCACCATTTCAGCGACGAGTTCGGCAAAGCTGATCTTCGGGGTCCAGCCGAGTTTGTCCTTGGCCTTGCTGGGGTCGCCAAGCAGGGTTTCGACTTCGGTGGGGCGGAAGTAGCGGGCGTCGACGGAGACGATGCATTTGCCGTGGGCGTCGTAGCCTTTTTCATCGACGCCTGTCCCTTCCCAGCGGATGGTGATGCCGAGTTCCTTGGCTGCGGCGTCGACGAAGTCTCTGACCGAGTACTGGACGCCGGTGGCGATGACGAAGTCTTCGGCCTGGTCCTGCTGCAGCATGAGCCACTGCATTTCGACGTAGTCCTTGGCGTGGCCCCAGTCGCGTTTGGCGTCCATGTTGCCGAGGAACAGGCAGTCCTGCAGGCCGAGCTTGATGCGGGCAAGGGCGCGGGTGATTTTGCGGGTGACGAAGGTTTCGCCGCGGATGGGGGATTCGTGGTTGAACAGGATGCCGTTGCAGGCATACATGCCGTAAGCCTCACGGTAGTTGATGGTGATCCAGTAGGCGTAGAGCTTGGCGCAGGCGTAGGGGCTGCGCGGGTAGAAGGGGGTGGTTTCCTTCTGCGGGATTTCCTGGACGAGGCCGAACAGTTCGCTGGTGCTGGCCTGGTAGAAACGGGTTTTCTTTTCGAGGCCGAGGATGCGGATGGCCTCCAAAATGCGCAGGGCGCCGAGGGCGTCGCTGTTGGCGGTGTATTCGGGTTCTTCGAAGCTGACGGCTACATGCGATTGCGCGGCGAGGTTGTAGATTTCGTCGGGCTGCACTTGCTGAATGATGCGGATGAGGCTGGAGCTGTCGGTGAGGTCGCCGTGGTGCAGGATGAATTTGCGCTGGGTGACTTCGGGACCTTCGTACAGGTGGTCGATGCGGTCGGTGTTGAACAGCGAGGTGCGGCGCTTGATGCCGTGGACTTCGTAGCCCTTCTCCAGCAGAAACTCGGCGAGGTAGGCGCCGTCCTGGCCGGTAACGCCGGTTATTAAGGCTTTTTTCATGGACGAGAGCAAAATAATGAAGCGGTATCTCGGAACTGCTTAATGCTTAATACCAACTGCCGCTGCAAACGCATCAATCACCGGCTGGATCAAACTGCGTTTGAGCTTGAGCGCGGCCTGATTCACCACCAGCCGCGAACTGATGTCGCTGATGTGTTCGACCGCGACCAGGCCATTGGCCTTGAGGGTGCCACCGGTGGAAACCAAATCGACGATGACGTCGGAAAGCCCGACCAGCGGGGCGAGTTCCATCGATCCATAGAGCTTGATGAGATCGATATGCACGCCTTTAGAGGCGAAGTGATCGCGCGCGGCGTTGACGTATTTGGTGGCGACGCGGATGCGTGCGCCCTGCTTGACCGTGCCGGCGTAATCGTAGCCTTCACGCACGGCGACCATCATGCGGCACTTGGCGATCTGCAGATCGAGCGGCTGATACAGGCCATTGCCGCCGTGTTCGTTCAAGACGTCTTTACCCGCAATGCCGAGATCGGCCGCGCCGTATTGCACGTAAGTCGGCACGTCGCTCGCACGCACGATGATGAGCTGCACGTCGGGGCGGTTGGTGCCAATGATGAGCTTGCGCGACGACTCCGGGCTTTCGCTAGGGACGATGCCTGCAGCGGCCAGCAGCGGCAGGGTTTCTTCAAAAATGCGGCCTTTGGACAAGGCAAGGATGATGCCCATCTCAATGCACCCGCTTGATGCGCGCACCCAGCTGGGTGAGCTTTTCCTCGATGCGTTCGTAGCCGCGGTCGAGGTGGTAAATCCGCTCGATGGTAGTTTCACCTGCCGCGACGAGTCCTGCCAATACGAGGCAAGCCGAGGCCCGCAAGTCGGTCGCCATCACGATGGCGCCATCGAGCCGCGGCACGCCGCGCACCAGCGCAGTGTGGCCGGTGACTTCGATATTGGCACCCAGCCGGCGCAGTTCCTGCACATGCATGAAGCGGTTTTCGAAAATGGTTTCGGTCACGCTGGCGACACCGCTGGCCACGCAATTCAGCGCCATGAACTGCGCCTGCATGTCGGTTGGGAAAGCCGGATGCGGCGCGGTGCGCACATCGACCGCATTCAGCACACCATCGGATTCGACTTCGATCCAGTCGTCACCCGAGGTAACGTGCGCGCCCGCATCGGCGAGCTTGCCCATCACCGAAACCAGGGTATCGGGCTGGGCGTGGGTCGCCCGGACGCGGCCACCGGTCATCGCTGCGGCCACCAAAAACGTGCCGGTTTCAATGCGGTCGGGCATGACGCTGTACTGCGCACCATGCAGCGCGTCCACGCCGCGGATGGTGATGACGCCGCTACCGGCACCTTCGATTTTTGCACCCATCGCGATCAGGCAGTTGGCCAGATCGACAATCTCCGGCTCGCGCGCAGCGTTGGCCAGCACCGTGGTGCCGTCGGCGAGTGCGGCCGCCATCATCAGGTTTTCGGTACCGGTGACGGTGACCATGTCCATGGCGATATGCGCGCCGCGCAGGCGCTTAGCCTTGGCGTGAATGTAGCCGTGTTCGATGTGAATCTCAGCACCCATCGCCTGCAAGCCCTTGATATGCAGATCAACCGGCCGCGAACCGATAGCGCAGCCGCCGGGCATGGAAACACGCGCTTCGCCAAAGCGTGCCAGCGTCGGCCCCAGCACCAGGATCGCGGCGCGCATGGTTTTCACCATTTCGTAGGGCGCATCCTTGTGGGGAATCGATTCGCCGCACAGGGTAACGTGATTCTGTTCGTCCAGCGTGACGCGCACGCCCATGTGGCCCAGCAGCGCCAGCATGGTGCTGATGTCCTTCAGATGCGGCACGTTGCTGAGCTGCAAGGGTTCAGCGCTCAGCAGGCTGGCAGTCAGAATCGGCAGCGCGGCATTTTTGGCGCCGGAAATGCGCACCTCACCGGTCAACTTGTTGCCACCTTGGATCAGCAGGGATTCCATTCAGCGTTTGGCCCACTCTTCAGGCGCGTAGGTCTTCATCGACAACGCGTGGATTTCCGCGTGCATGCGGGTGCCCAGCGCGTCATACACCAGACGGTGCTGCTGGATCATGTTTTTGCCGCTGAACGACGGACTGACGATGATTGCATTGAAATGCTGGCCGTCGCCGTCCAGTTCAATGTAATCGCACGGGAGTTTTTCGGTGATCCAGCCTTTGATGTCGTCGGGGGTAACCATGCTTAATGCCTCAATTTGTAACCGCTCTTCAACATCAAGAGCGAAAGCGCGGATATTGCCACAAAGCTGCCTGCCACGACCAGCAGGCCGAAGCCCGGCGCGATGTCAGACTGCCCTAAAAAGGCGTAGCGAAAGCCGTCGATCATGTAGAACACCGGGTTCCAGTGCGACACCCCCTGCCAGAAGGCTGGCAGCGAGTGAATCGAATAAAACACGCCCGACAAAAACGTCAGCGGCAGGATCAGAAAATTCTGGAACGCCGCCAGCTGGTCGTATTTTTCTGCCCAGATGCCCGCCATGGTGCCGAGCGCGCCCATCAACCCGCAGGCCAGCAGCGAAAACGCGAGCAGCCAACCCAAGTGCGGCACGGTTGGCATGCCAAACCCCAGCGTCACCACCCACACCCCCAGCCCCACCACCAGCCCGCGCACGATCGCCGCGATGAGATAGGCGCCGAAGAATTGCAGATACGACAGGGGCGGCAGCAATACGAACACGATGTTGCCGGTGAGCTTGGACTGGATCAGGCTCGATGAACTGTTGGAAAAAGCGTTCTGCAACATGCTCATCATCACCAGTCCCGGCACCAGAAACTGCGTGTAGCTGACGCCGGGGTAGACCTCGATGTGCGATTCCAGCACATGGGAAAAGATCAGCAGATACAGCAGCGCAGTGACGACCGGTGCCACCACGGTCTGCACCGCCACTTTCCAGAAGCGCAGCAGTTCCTTGTAAAGCAACGCAAGAAAGCCGTTCATGTTCGCTTCATGATGTCGGTAAAGACATCCTCCAGATCGGCTTCCAGCAACTGCATTTCGGTCACCTGCCCACCCGCCGTACGCACCCCGGCCAGCAGGGATTCGAGTTCACTGAAATCGCTGAAATTGAAACGCCAGCCACCGTCTGGCAGCGCTTGCAGGCGCGCTGCCCAGGCTGCAGGCGGCACGCTTGCGAGGCGCAACGCGGCGCAATGTTCGTTGGCGTGATGCAACAGGTTGCGCGTGGTGTCGCAGGCCACGACGCGCCCGGCCTTGAGCATGGCGATGCGGCCGCACAGCGCCTGCGCCTCTTCCAGGTAATGCGTGGTCAGCAGGATGGTGTGGCCTTCGCGGTTGAGGCGGCTGATGAATTCCCACAGCGAACGGCGCAGATCGACATCGACGCCGGCGGTGGGTTCGTCGAGCACGATTACGGGTGGCTTGTGCACCAGCGCCTGCGCCACCAGCAGGCGGCGCTTCATGCCGCCCGACAAATTCTGCGTGTTCTTGTCGGCGTGCGGGGTGAGATCGAGGTGATGCATGATTTCGTCGATCCAGCCGTCGTTGTGCCGGAGTCCGAAATAGCCGGACTGGATACGCAGGGTTTCGCGCACATTGAAAAACGGATCGTAGACCAGTTCCTGCGGCACCACGCCGAGCGCGCGGCGCGCCTGCCGGTAATCGCGCACCACGTCATGCCCCATGATGGCGGCATGACCGGAATCAGCGCGGGTGAGCCCGGCGAGGATGGAAATCAGAGTGGTTTTACCGGCACCGTTAGGCCCGAGCAGACCAAAAAACTCGCCGGGCTGAATGTCGAGCGAAACGCCGTCAAGCGCCTGGGTCGCGCGAAAGCGTTTGCACAGATCGCGTACGCTGATGGCCGGATGGGCCAGGGTCATTGCGGCAGCAACTCGGACACGCCATAGAGTTCAGCGAGGGTGGTGAAACTGGCGGGCAAACCGGTGCAGACCAAAGTGTGACCGGCTTGCCGGGCATGGCGCATGGCGCTGAAGATGAGTGTCAGCGCAGCTGAATCAGCTTGCTCGACACCGCTGAAATCCAGCGTATCCATCCCGCTTTCAAGTTGCGGCTGCAATTCGCGCAGCAGCCCGCCAACGGTATCCACGGTCACTGCGCCGCCAATGCGGCAACAGTTGCCTTCACATGTCATCACGAGCCAGGGCGCGGCGCCGGTTTGGCGACACCGCGCGGGGCCTGGGATTGGGCGGCAAGCGTACTGATCAAACCGTCAATGCCATTCTGGCGGATGGTGCTGGAGAAAGACGCCCGGTAATTGGTGACCAGGCTTACGCCGTCGATCGCCACGTCATACACCTTCCAGCCAAAAGCCGTTTTGTACATGCTGTAGTTGATCGGGATGGGTTGCCCGCCTGGCTGGCGAATTTCGGAACGCACGGTTACGTCGGTGTCGTCCGGCTTGATCACCATCGGCTTGAAATCAACGGTCTGATTGGAAAACGCCGTGAGCGAACTGGAATAGGTGCGCACCAGCAGATTGCGAAACTCGGCCACCAGCGATTGCTTTTGTTTTGCGGTCGCGCGCGGCCAGTGCTTGCCGACAGCAAGCTGGGTCATCCGGTTAAAGTCAAAATTGGGCAGGATTTTGGCTTCAACCAATTCATGGACTTTGGACTGATTGCTGCTGAGCGCTTCCTTGTCCTGTTTCAGGATGGCAAGCACCTCTTGCGTTGTGGTGCGTGCCAATACGTCCGGCGGGGTGTCCACTGCCCAGACGACACTGGAACTCAAACCAAACACCAGTGCCAGCAACAGCCAAAAAGAGCGCAATGTATTCATCAAATCATCCTGTTCATAATGGGGTCAAGCACTCGGATAGACATCCGCTGCTTACTTGAGTTCACCCGTCAAACGCGCGAGCTGCGCGACGTTCATGTTGTAATCGTTGATGGTGCGCACATACTCGGTTTGCGCCAACACATAGTTTTTCAGCGCATCGGTCATCTTGTCGGCGCTTTCCAGCCCCGCCGAAAAGTCGGCCAGCGATGCAATCAGCCAGCGCCGCGCGGCCGTCGCACTGGCGGCCAACTCACGCTGCGACGCGTAATTGGCCTGGGCATGGGCATACGCCTCGCTCACTTCAAATGGCACGCCCTCCAGTGCAAAGGCCTTCTTGTGATTGAGCGCCTCCAGTTCAGCCTGCGCCTGATTGACGCGCGCACTCGCCACGCCAAATACCGTGTCCCACTTCACCCCGACGACCGGTGTCAGTCCCGCACTGTTGAATGAATCGTTCAGATAAGGGTTGTCCACACTGTCACGCCGTGATGCGTAGTTGAATTCACCAATCACCCCGGCATACACATCCGGCATGCGGTCTGATTTTTTGGCGGCCACCAGTGCGCGACGGGCGCGCAGCCCTGCTTCGAGCTGCTCCATTTCAGGGCGACTTTGCATGGCGCGCGACTTGAATTCAGCCAGGTCGGCCTGCGGAAAAGGCACGGGCTCGATTCGCTCGTCGGTCACGCTCAGCTCGCCGGCCAAACCGATACCCGTCAACACCTTCAGGCCATCGAGACTGATTTTTTCGAGCGCGCGCGCCTGGTTGGCATACTTCGACAGCAGGCCCTTGGCGGTTTGCAACGCGTATAGATCGGACTGCTTGGCGATGCCGGTATCGTCGGCCAGGTTCTTTTCAACGCTGACCAGCTCTTTTTCCAGACGCTCCAGCATGTCGTCCAGATAGACCCGAATATCGCGTGCGGCCAGATAGCCGTAATACGCGCGCTTGGTGTCATAGACCGTATCCGTGCGGGTCTTCTTGAGTTCGCCGCGCTTGATGTCGATGCTGCCTTGCGCGGCCTCGCCGTAATGCTCAAGCTTGCCAAAGGTGAAAAGCGGCTTGATCAGGGCAAAGCTGAGATGCGTCCAGTCAGACACGCCATTCAGCTCTCTGCCGTCACTACGCGGGGTACACGGAAGCGCCGTACAGGATTGCGCGCCGCCCTGATAAAACCCGCCCTCGACTTCTGGCGCCAGGCCGATGAACGCGTTCATCCCGATTCGCCACCCCGCGTTGCCCTGCACTTCCTGCAACAGGCCGCGTGCCGCCTCGACCACCTGCTCGCTTTCCTTGATGCGGGGGTCTGCCGTCAGGCTCATTTCCACTGCCTGCTGCAAATTAAGGGTATCGGCCTGTCCTGGCCCTGCCACCATCAACATGCCCAGCGCCGACAGTACACGGGTCAGGCGGGCGAATTCATCATGCTTGGATGTCATTGCGGTGCTCCCTCTTGAGCCTTGTCGTACAAAAATCGACCGATCAAATTTTCCAGTACCACGGCATCTTGCGTGATGAGAATGCGATCGTGTGCCTTGAGTTTCAAACTATCGCCTCCCGCCTCCAGGCCAATGTATTGCTCACCCAGCAAGCCCGACGTCAGGATGGCCACTGAACTGTCCCTGGGGAAAGCATAGCGCTTGTCCAGACGAAGCGTGACAGCTGCTTCAAACGTTTCATTGTCAAACTGGATATCTGCCACCCGGCCAACGACCACCCCGGCGCTTTTGACCGGTGCACGCAGTTTGAGGCCGCCGATGTTTTCAAAACGGGCAACCACTTCGTAGCTGGCCGACGAATTGATGGCGCTGGTGCTGCCGACTTTTAGCGCCAGAAACAGCAACGCGGCGATGCCAGCCAGGACAAGCAATCCCACCCAAAGATCGAGTACGGTCTTGTTCATGATGTTTAACCAATTCCCCGGAACATAAATGCAGTCAAAACAAAATCCAGCGCCAACACAGCCAGACTGGATGTCACCACGGTGCGTGTGGTTGCGCCCGAGACCCCTTCGGCGGTGGGGGGCGCATCGTACCCTTCGAACAGCGCAATCGCGGTGATGGCGATGCCGAATACCACGCTCTTGATCACGCCATTGACGATATCGCGCTCGAAATCGACCGCATTTTGCATCTGCGACCAGAATGAACCTTCGTCAATGCCGATCAGCTGTACCCCGACCAGATAGCCACCCAATATCCCCATCGCTGAAAACAGCGCCGCCAGTAGCGGCATGGAAATCACGCCAGCCCAGAAACGCGGTGCCACCACGCGCGCAATCGGATCAACGGCCATCATTTCCATTGCCGAGAGTTGCTCGGTCGCCTTCATCAGACCGATCTCTGCCGTGATCGCGCTACCCGCGCGACTGGCGAACAACAAGGCCGCCACCACCGGCCCCAGTTCACGCACCAGCGACAGCGCCACGACGATGCCCAGCGACTCTTCCGCGCCATAAGTCTGCAACGTCTCATAGCCTTGCAGACCCAGCACCATGCCGACAAACAAGCCCGATACCAGAATGACCACAAGCGTCAGTACGCCGCTGAAATAAAGCTCGCGGATGGTGAGGCCAAAACGGCGGAATGCGGTGCCCGAATGCAGCAATATCGTCACAAAGAAACGCGCCGCGTACCCCATGCGCCAAACCGCCTGAATGACGCGATTCCCCACATGCTCGATCGTCCGCTTAAGCACCCTGCCCTCCCAGCTTGAGGTCGTCGGCATAGGGCGGCGCCGGATAGTGGAACGGCACGGGGCCATCGGCCTCGCCATGCACAAACTGATGCACGAACGGCAAACCGGAGGCACGAATCTCGTCTGCCGTTCCCTCGGCGACGACCACGCCGTCCGAGATGAAGTAAATGTAATCGACGATTTTCAGCGACTCATGCACATCGTGCGTAACGACGATCGAAGTCAGCCCGAGCGTGTCGTTGAGGCGACGGATCAGGTTGCCGGTCACGCCCAGCGAAATGGGGTCGAGCCCGGCAAATGGCTCGTCGTACAGCACCAGCATGGGATCGAGCGCAACCGCCCTGGCCAGCGCCACCCGTCGCGCCATGCCGCCAGAAAGCTCGGCCGGCATCAGCTGCGCCGCGCCGCGCAGGCCGACGGCGTGCAGCTTCATCAGCACCAGATCGCTGATGGCGTCTTCCGGCAAGTCGGTGTGTTCACGCAACTGGAAGGCCACGTTGTCAAATACCGTCATATCGGTGAACAGCGCGCCGAACTGAAACAACATGCCCATTTTGCGACGCAAGCGGTGCAGACCGCCCCGGTCGAGATCGCCCACCGACTCGCCTGCCACACGCACCACGCCCTGACCCGGCTTGATTTGCCCGCCAATCAAGCGCAACAGCGTGGTTTTTCCGCAGCCGCTGCTCCCCATGATCGCAACCACCTGGCCGCGCTTCGCAGTCAGATTGATGTTTTTCAGGATGGATCGCTCACCGTAGCCAAAAGCCAGCTGTTCGATTTCGATCAGGTTGTCGTTTTGCAAAGGGAATCAGGCCCCATCATGTGGAAAAGAAAGCGCAGCATTCTACCGAATAGCCGTGAACAATCAGACTTTCGCCGGTGTAGTTTCCGGAATTTTAATAACCCAGCACCTGGCTCAGGGTGGCAACCTGTTCCAGCCTGTCCAGATTGCCACTGCGACTGATCACAAAAAACGGCTCACGAGCAGACGCCCGTGCACTTGCATGCTGTGCCAGTTCACGCAAGTCGGGGGACAAATCGATCCACCATATATGCGTGGCGCTCCACTCAGGCGTCGCCTCAATCACGCGCTCATCACGGGGGGGGACTGCGGTACCGGGTTCCAGCAAGAAACGGAAGCCAGGCTGCGTGTCGTCCAACCATTGCGCCCATTCGGTCGCCGACGCAGCTTGCCAGCGCGCCGCCGACAAATACACCGTTTGAAACCGGGTATTGTAGTAAGACAGCAACCAGTCATGGGGCAAGTCACTCGGGTAGAACGAACCACGCCAATCTGGATGCTGCCAATCCGCTGCGCCCGCCAGAATCAAAAAAGACGCGGTCATCACGCAGCCTGATTCAATTCCGGAGGGGGAAATGCTCAAGCACGCCGCCAAGTCGTCCCGCCTGCACCATCCTCCAGCACGATGCCTGCTTCTGCAAGTTCAGCACGTATGCGGTCAGCTTCAACGAAATTTTTTGAGTTCTTGGCCGCTGCTCGCGCTTCGATCCGAAGTTCGATTCCCGTTTCGCTAAAAGTAGTCTCAGAAGTGAGTAATTCACTGACGCTAACGGACTCCTGAACACTCGAAGGCTTATCTTGTAAAAAGTCCTTGGCCTCGCGCTGCAACAAGCCGAGCACGCCACCCAAGCTACGCAACAGGGTCGCGGCAGCGGCATCACCCCGGTTGGCATCGCTTGCCAACTCGAACAACACTGCGATGGCTTCCGGCGTATTGAAATCATCGTCCATCGCTGCGCGGAAACGCAGCGCAGCGGGCAGGCTCCAGTTAGGCGAGGTGACCTCGACGGGAGTTTGTTTCAACGCGGTATACAAGCGCGCAAGCGCACCTTTGGCATCGTCCAGATGAGCGTCGGAATAATTCAGCGGACTGCGGTAATGCGCGCGCAGGATGAAGAATCGCACCTCTTCAGCTCTGTATTTTTTAAGCACTTCCCGAATGGTGAAGAAATTGCCAAGCGATTTGGACATCTTTTCGTTGTCTACCCGCACAAAGCCGTTGTGCATCCAGTAGTTCACAAAGGTACAGCCGTTTGCGCCTTCGGACTGGGCGATTTCGTTTTCATGATGTGGGAACTGCAAGTCCTGGCCGCCGCCGTGAATGTCGAAATGCTTGCCCAGCAGATCGGCACTCATCGCCGAACATTCGATATGCCAGCCGGGACGCCCCGCGCCCCACGGCGACTCCCATGCGGGCTCGCCCGCTTTGGCCGCTTTCCACAGCACGAAATCCAGCGGATCGCGCTTGGAAGCATCAATCTCCACGCGCTCGCCTGCCCGCAGTTCATCCAGGCTTTTGCCCGACAAGCGGCCATACGCAGGGAAAGCGCGCACGCTGTAATACACATCGCCATTGGGCGCGGGATAGGCCAGGCCCTTGTCGATCAATTGACCAATCAGGGCCAGCATCTGCGCGATATAGGCAGTGGCGCGCGGTTCGTGGTCGGGCGGCAACACGCCAAGCGCGCGCTCATCCTGGTGCATCTCGTGGATGAATCGTTCGCTCAGCGCAGCCGGTGCTTCACTACTTTCTGCTGCCCGCTTAATGATTTTGTCGTCGATGTCCGTAATGTTCCTGACGTACTCGACGTCATAGCCACTGGCGCGCAGCCAGCGGGTCGCCATATCGAACACCACGAACACCCGGGCGTGTCCGAGATGACAGAGGTCATACACTGTCATGCCGCAGACGTACATACGGACCTTGCCCGGTGTCAGGGGAACAAACGCTTCTTTAACGCGTGTCAGGGAATTGTGGATGTGCAGCATAGTAAAAACCAAGTGGGCAAGCGGGGAGTCACCTCAAGCGTGCTGTCTTAGCGCGCCCGAAATTGCTAGAATTCGTACTCTTATACCGTCAATTCGAGCATATCACATGGCTTTATCCCGCCTCCTCGCCGTTGCTGCTGCCTGCTTTGTGCTCGCCACTCCGCCCGTAATGGCAGACGAAGTCCAGGAGATCAATCAGCAATTCCGGAGTGGCAACCTGTCCGCTGCGCTTACCCGCGCCAATGCCTATCTCGCCAAAAACCCAAAAGATGCGCAAACCCGTTTTCTCAAAGGTCTCATCCTGGCAGATCAGGGCAAGACCAACGATGCGATCACTGTGTTTAAGGGTTTGACCGAGGATTACCCCGAGCTCCCCGAACCCTATAACAATCTGGCGGTGTTGTACGCTTCGCAAAACAAGTACGCAGAAGCCAAAAACGCGCTTGAAATGGCCATACGCACCCATCCAAGCTACGCTACCGCCCACGAAAACCTCGGCGACATTTACGCCAAAATGGCCTCCATTGCCTACGACAAAGCACTGGCACTGGATAGCAAAAATACGGCGGCACAAACCAAACTTGCCCTCATTCAAGACTTGATTGGTGCACAACCGGGCAAACCGGCAACCTCAAAAGCGATTCCCGGTGTCGCCAAGCCCGCTAACAAACCAGCTATTGTCGACCCCGCACCTGTTGTCAAACCCAGCTCCGCCAAGCCCGTTGCAGCCCACAAGGAAGTCGAAACTGCCATTACACGCTGGGCACAAGCCTGGTCATCACGCAATGTAGACGCTTACTTCGCGGCCTATGCCAGCAATTTCTCCGCTGACGGGTTGACTCGCACTGAGTGGGAAGCGCAACGCCGCGCACGCATTACGGCCCCCGCCACGATCGACGTCAAAATCAGCAACCTGAAGATCGAACGACAGGGCGACTCGGCTACTGCCACTTTTAGCCAAGCCTACCGATCTGACCGTCACCAATCCACTGTCAACAAAACCCTGACACTGGCTTTGCAAAATGGCCAGTGGCGCATCATCGGCGAATCGGCCCATTAAATTAAACATGCAACGCCTCTTGCTCACGCTAATGCTGGCTGCTCCGGCGCTTCACGCGTCGGAACTGGCAGCGGATCGCCAGTTGACCGATAGCCTGCGGGCCATTTCGGAATCCCGGTTGCCGGAGGCGCGCAATGCCCTTGATTTGCTGACGGCACAACATCCCAATTTTCGGTTGGCGCAACTGATCAAGGGAGACATGTTGCTGGCACGCGTTCAAGCGCTGCAAACTTTAGGCAATCCGAACGGCGCATCCAGTACCGACCTCGAACTGTTACGTGATGAGGCCCGGCAACGTATGCGCGCCGTGACCGATGCACACCCCCATAACAAGGTCCCTGCCTATTTGTTGAATCTGGACAATGACTATCGCCATGCTTTGGTAGTCGATGCCAGCCGTTCACGTTTGTACGTTTATGAAAACCGTGCAGGCCAACTGCTACGCGTGGCTGATTTCTATGTCACGATCGGCAAAGCGGGTGCAGGCAAGCAGAAAGAAGGAGACAAACGCACTCCAATTGGCATTTACGCCATATCAAGCTTCAAACCTTCCAGTGAACTGGGTGACTTTTACGGCAGTGGCGCGTTCACCCTGTCGTACCCCAACGAATGGGACACTCGCCAGGGCCGCAGCGGACATGGAATCTGGATCCACGGCAATCCGAGCAATACCTATAGCCGGGCCCCACGCGCAAGTGAGGGCTGTGTGGTTCTTGCCAATGACGACCTCACCCGTCTCGGCGAATACATCGAAACGGGTAAAACGCCGGTCATCATTGCCGAACAAGTCGAATGGATTGAACAGGATGTGCTTAACGCTCGCCGTGATGACCTGACAGCAGCTATCGACCAATGGCGACAGGATTGGGAAAGCCGCGACACTTCACGCCTGCTCAGCCATTACAGCGCCTCGTTCCATACCGGCAAGCAAAATCTCACGGCCTTCGCCGCCAACAAGCATAAAGTCAACGCTGACAAATCCTGGATCAAGGTCAGCCTCGACAACCTCAGTCTGATGCTCTACCCACAAGGAACTGATCGTGGTTCAAGAGAAGCGTTACCAGCGGACAGCGCTTTGGCTAACATCCCAACAAGCAACTTAGAGGCAGAACGAACCGATTTCGCGCTGGTGAGCTTTGTGCAGCGCTACCAAAGCAACACCCTTAACGACCGTACGACCAAACGCCAATTCTGGAGCCGTGAAAACGGCCTCTGGAAAATCATTCACGAAACCTCACTTTAGGATTACACATGGTCAAGTTGCACACCAACCACGGCATCATCACCCTCGAACTCGACGCCGTTAAAGCCCCTAAAACAGTGGAGAACTTTCTTCAATACGTGCGCGACGGATTCTTCGATGGCACGATTTTCCACCGCATCATTGATGGTTTCATGATTCAAGGCGGTGGCTTTGAGCCCGGCATGACGCAAAAACCGACCCGCTCAACGATTGAGAATGAAGCCGGCAATGGCCTGAAAAACGACGTATACACCGTCGCCATGGCTCGCACCAACGACCCAAACTCAGCCACAGCGCAATTTTTCATCAACGTTGCCAATAACAGTTTTCTCAATCACACCTCGCCGACTCCGCAAGGCTATGGCTACGCTGTATTCGGAAAGGTGGTCGAAGGCATGGATGTAGTCGACAAGATGAAAAAAATCAAAACTGGTAATCGCGCTGGACACCAGGATGTTCCCCTGGAAGACGTCGTAATAACCAAGGCGGAAATCATCTGAACAAGATAATGCGTACAGGTCGCACTTACTTTATCGCCGACCTGCACCTGACTGACGAACGCCCGGTCGCCACCGGGCGTTTTTTTCGCTTTCTGACAGAGGAAGTGGCCGGCGCAGATGCGCTTTATATTCTGGGTGATTTATTCGAAGCCTGGATTGGTGACGACCACGACGAACAAGTTGCGCAGGACACAGCGCGCAGACTCAAATCACTGGCGGATGCAGGCACACCCATATTTTTCATGCACGGCAACCGGGATTTCATGCTGGCGAAACGTTACGCTGCCCGGTCCGGCATGACACTTATCGCCGACCCGACCCAGGTCGACCTATATGGCACACCGACACTCTTGATGCACGGCGACACGCTATGCACCGATGATGCTGCCTACCAGATTTTTCGCCGCCGGATTCGGCATCCATTGATGCTGGGAATGTTGCGCCATTTGCCATTGGCCTTGCGCCGCAGCTTGGCGCGGCAAGCTCGTGCTGGCAGCGAGACAGCCAAATCCAGTAAGCCTGCCGCGATCATGGATGTCAACCCTGACGCTGTCTCGCAGAGCTTGCGCTCACAACATGCACGACGCCTGATTCATGGCCATACCCATCGTCCGGCGCAGCACAACCATATAATCGACGGCCACGACTGCGAACGCTGGGTGGTTCCAGACTGGTATACGCGCTGGGGGTATGTTGTGTGTGATGCGCAGGGCTGCGCGCTCAAGGTCGAAGACTTATAACGGGTTAGCGGGCAGCGGATGCAGACTTCAGTCTGCGTACCCCTTACCCACTGCAAAACCAGTCATTTCATGCCAGCCCATGTACCAGATCTGCCTGAATATCGGCTAGCGATTCCAGTCCCACTGCGATCCGCACCAAGCCGTCGCTGATTCCAGCCGCCGCACGTTGCTCCGGTGTCATGCGACTATGGGTAGTCGTGGCCGGATGCGTGATGGTGGTTTTAGTGTCACCCAGGTTAGCGGTGATCGACAACATCCTGGTCGCGTCGATGAGTTTCCATGCCGCATCCTGCCCCCCCTTCAACTCAAAGGCAACGATGCCACCGCCCGTCAATTGCTGAGCCATCGCCAATTCATGCTGCGGATGCGACGGCAGGCCGGGGTACAGCACGCGCGCAACGGAAGGTTGCGGCTCCAGCCATTGCGCCAGCGCCAGCGCATTCTTTGAATGCGCCTCCATGCGAATAGAAAGCGTCTCCATGCCTTTTAATATCACCCAGGCATTAAACGCCGACAGCGTCGGACCTGCCGTGCGCAAAAAGGTATACACCCCATCCATTAGCGCGTGGCTGCCGAGTACGGCACCGCCGAGCACCCTGCCTTGACCATCTAGATATTTGGTTGCCGAATGAATGACAATATCCGCACCCAAAGCCAAAGGCTTTTGCAACGCGGGAGAACAAAAGCAGTTGTCAACAGCAAGCCAGGCACCTGATGCATGAGCCATCTCGGAAAGCGCACGAATATCACTCACTTCCGTCAGCGGATTCGACGGCGATTCAACGAAGAACAACTTAGTGTTGGGTTTGACTGCCGCACGCCATTCCGCAGGATCGGTTGGCGAAACATACGTTGTCTCGATGCCGAAGCGACCGAGAATGTTGCTGAAGAGTTGCACCGTCGAGCCAAAAATCGAACGCGAAGCGACCACATGCTCGCCGGCCTTCATGAGTCCCATCACTGTCGCCAGAATGGCCGCCATACCGGATGCAAACGCCACACAACGATCCGCGCCTTCTAACGCCGCCAAGCGTGTCTCCATCATGCTCACCGTGGGATTGGTAAAGCGCGCATAGATCGGACCTGGCTGCTCGCCCTTGAAACGCGCAGCAGCCTCAGCCGCGCTGCTGAATACAAAACTGGACGTAAGAAAAATCGCCTCCGAGTGTTCATTGAACTGGCTGCGCACCGTACCTGCACGCACCGCTAGCGTTTCGAGGTCGTAATGTTCGTTCATGTTTGCGTCCGGAAAATTAAATATCAGATTCGAGTAATCAGAATTACTGGTCCGATTTTACATCTCTCGCAGTCTAAAGCTGTCAGGGTTGTGGTTGAAGAGGATTTTTTACCGACAATAAAAAACCCCCTCAGTTCATGAGGGGGTTAGTTGTAACCGCGAGCGGTTACCAATAAGGAGTCTGACGATGACCTACTTTCACAGGCGCAGTGCC
>Ga0208375_1000503_pt1 | contig 56464 bp, 55 predicted proteins | sample RifOxyD1_FD_184038 | JGI IMG/M metagenome (GOLD analysis project Ga0208375, IMG submission 184038) | Soil microbial communities from Rifle, Colorado - Rifle Oxygen_injection D1 (SPAdes) | ecosystem: Environmental > Terrestrial > Deep subsurface > Rock core/Sediment | place: Rifle, Colorado... | reverse complement strand
ATGGGTGCTGCTGGATTTGGGCGATGTCATCGTGCATGTGATGCTGCCCACCACGCGCACGCATTACAACCTGGAAGAACTCTGGGGGGCGGCCGAAGCAGCGCGCGCCCGGCATATCCAAGCAGACCACTAATTGAAGCTGCACCTGATCGCCGTCGGCCACAAAATGCCGGGCTGGATCAACACCGGCTACGACGACTATGCGCGGCGCATGCCGCCTGATCTGCCGCTGCTGCTGAGCGAGATCAAACCGGGACATCGCGTGGCAGGCGAAGACGGCGCCCGCGCCCGTCAGCTGGAGGCGGAACGCATCCTCGCCGCCCTGCCTGCCGGCTGCGTGCCGGTGGTGCTCGACGAGCGCGGCGCGCAGGTAACAACCCGCGAGCTGGCGGCCTGGTTGCAGGGCTGGATGGCAGAAGGCGTTTCACCCGCCTTTGTCATCGGCGGGGCGGACGGCCTCGACGACAGCGTCAAAACGCGTGCGGTCAAACTGCTGGGGCTGTCGAAGCTGACCCTGCCGCATGCCTTGGCTCGAGTGATGCTGGCCGAGCAACTGTACCGTTCCGTGTGCATAATCAAGGGACATCCCTATCACCGCGACTAATCGAGGTTCAAAGGCTCAACATGCTGGTTGATAAACGCATTTACCTGGCTTCTCAATCCCCCCGTCGGCGCGAGTTGCTCAAACAGCTCGGCGTGGCATTTGACGTGCTGCCCCTGCGCGCGGTGGCGGGTCGCATGGACGTCATCGAAATCCCGCGCGACGACGAAACCGCACCTGAATTTGCCCAGCGCATGGCGATCGAAAAGGCTGCTTGCGGCTGGCGCGCGGTGGATGCACGCCACGTGCTGCGGTTTCCGGTGCTGGGTGCGGACACCGTGGTGGAACTGGATGGCGCCATTCTCGGCAAGCCGGCTGATCGCAGCGAAGCCGAAGCCATGCTGACGCGCTTGTCCGGTCGCCTGCATCTGGTGCACACGGCCGTCGCTGTCAAGCAGGAAGAGCGGATCGAACAGTGCCTGTCATCCAGTGTGATCCGCTTCGCCGAACTCAGCCCCCTCACCATCACCCGCTATCTGGAAACCGGCGAATACGTCGGCAAGGCGGGGGCCTACGGAATCCAGGGGCGCGCAGGCGCATTCGTCGAACATCTCGAAGGCAGCTACAGCGGCGTCATGGGTTTGCCGTTATATGGCACTGCTGTTTTATTGAGAGCCTTTGGTTTCGCCGTCTGAACGCGCGGATCCGCCCACCATGAGCGAAGAAATCCTCGTCAACGTCACCCCGCAGGAAACCCGTGTCGCCGTGCTGCATCTGGGTTCGGTGCAAGAACTGCATATCGAGCGTGCGCAATGCCGCGGACTGGTCAGCAACATTTACATGGGGCGTGTGGTGCGCGTGTTGCCGGGAATGCAGTCGGCCTTTATCGACATCGGGCTGGAACGCGCAGCCTTCCTGCATGTGGTCGATATCTGGGAAGAGCGCCACGGCAGCGACCCCGAGCGGCCGATCGAGCAAATCCTGCACGAAAGCCAGACCCTGATGGTTCAGGTCATCAAGGACCCGATCGGCACCAAGGGTGCGCGCCTGTCTACCCAGATCAGTTTTGCCGGGCGTTATCTGGTCTACCTGCCGCAGGAAACCCACATCGGCATTTCACAAAAAATAGAAGGCGAAGAAGAGCGCGAGCTGCTGCGACAGAAACTCCACCAGTTGATGCCGGAAGGCGCCCACGGCGGCTTCATCGTGCGCACCATGGCCGAAACAGCCGAGGATGCAGAGCTCGGTGCCGACATCGATTACCTGCGGCGCTTGTGGATCAACATCCAGTCCCGGGGCAATTGCGTTGCGCCCTGCCTGCTGTATCAGGATCTCGACCTGTCGCTGCGCGTGCTGCGCGATTTCGTCAACCGCGACACCAGCCGCATTCTCATCGACTCGCGCGAAACCTTTCAGCGCATGGCCGAATTCGCGCACAGCTACACTCATGCCGTACTCGACAAGTTACAGCACTACAGTGCAGCTCGCCCCCTATTCGACCTGCACGCCATCGACGACGAAATTGCCAAGGCGCTGGGACGCCGGGTCGACCTCAAGTCGGGCGGCTATCTCATCATCGACCAGACCGAAGCGCTCACCACGGTCGACGTCAATACCGGCGGCTTCGTTGGCGCGCGCAACTTCGACGACACCATTTTCAAAAACAATCTCGAAGCCGCGCAGTCCATCGCCCGCCAGCTGCGCCTGCGCAACCTCGGCGGCATCATCATCATGGACTTCATCGACATGGACAATGCCGAGCACCAGGAAGCGGTGCTCACCGAACTGAAAAAGGCCCTCGCCCGCGACCCTACCCGAACCAGCATCAGCGGTTTCTCCGCCCTCGGTCTGGTCGAAATGACGCGCAAGCGCACCCGCGAATCGCTGGCGCACGTGTTGTGCGAGCCCTGCCCCACCTGCGGCGGACGCGGCGAAATCAAGACCGCGCAAACCGTGTGTTACGACATCCTGCGCGAGATCCTGCGCGAGGCACGCCAGTTCGAAGCCCGCGAATACCGCATTGCCGCCGCACAAAGCGTGATCGACATGTTCCTCGACGAAGAATCCGGCAGTCTCGCCCAGCTGATCGAGTTCATCGGCAAGCCGGTATCCCTGCAAGTCGAAACCAGCTATCCGCAGGAACAGTACGACATCATCCTGCTGTGAGTCGGGAAGGCTTGATCCGCGTACTTCGCAGATAAAAGGTTTTGCATGAACAAGCGCCCGCCCGCCTACTGGCCCACCGCCTGCGCCGAACTGGCTGCCGCCGACCCAGTGATGGCCGCACTCATCGAGCGCTACCCTGACGCCATCCTCGCCAATCGCGGCGATCCGTTCCAGACCCTGGCGCGCGCCATCGTTGGCCAGCAAATCTCGGTCAAAGCCGCCGACAGCGTGTGGGCGCGTTTCGCCGGCTACGCGCAAACCCTGCATCCCGAACACATTGCCACCCTGAAGCTGGACGCACTGGCCGCCTGCGGCCTGTCGCGCCGCAAGGCAGAATACCTGCGTGATCTGGCCGGGCATTTCGTCGATGGCCGGGTTGAACCCATGCGCTGGGAAGCGATGACAGATGAGGCGGTGATCGCCGAACTCACCGGCGTGCGCGGCATCGGCCGCTGGACTGCCGAAATGTTCCTGATATTCAGCCTGCGCCGCCCGGATGTGTGGCCGCTGGATGACATTGGCCTGCAAAAGGCTGTCGCACTGCTCTATTTCGATGGCGAACGGCCCACCCCGAAAAAACTGGTTCAGCACGGCGAGCGCCACGCGCCCTGGCGTACCGTTGCCACATGGTATCTATGGCGCAGCCTCGACCCGGTCGTGGTGCAGTACTGATGCTGGAACGCGTTCAATGCACGTCGACAATGATCATCCGGCCGCCGCGGCGCTCCACATCCAGCGTCAGTATCGAACCTGCAGGCTGGTCAACGATCGAGGTTTGCGGGGTATCCAGAAAACGCACGTGGTAGGGGGCGCTGCCGCTCGCGATCACCTCATCCGGGCAGCCTCCCTGCACCAGACAATCAGCGCCTCACCCTGTCGAACTGCATCTTGTCGAAGCCCCGGGCTTGCGGGGGCATGCGTGATGCGGGTGCGTTTGCTGGCCACCCATGCGGCTAGCCAGACAAACCGCTGCTTCAGGCCGCTTGCTGCACCTGCGCGACATCGTGTGAAATGCTGCGCAACAGCAGGATGTCGCGATAGGCGCCGGGCTCAAAGCCGATCCGGGTGCCGCCACGGTGGTCAAACACCAGATCTTCAAAGAAGGCCGCGATATCGGGTGTGTTCCACACTTTCACCATTTGCTCCAGCAAATGGGGGTAGGCCTCCAGCCCCTGGCCATCGTCGCCCTCGCTGAAAAAAGCGCGCCCATCAAGGTTGACGTTGAAATAACGCCGACATTCCGTGCTGGCAGCAACATAGCCCGCGGTATCACCCGCGCGGTGCAACAAGTCGAGCAGCAGCAGCCAGGGCACCGGCGATTCGGCCGGCGCATCGCGCAAGTGCTCCTGCAGCAAATGGATCGCCAGCTCGCCGTGGCCGTGGGCCATGAAGACCTCGGCCTGATCCAGAATGTCTTCTTTAAGCTCGGTGCCGTCATCGCCGGGTGGCGCGGCAATTTCCGCCATCCGCAGCGGAGCAGGCGCCAGGGGCACCGTATCCGGTCCGAAAGCTTGATCCGTGGAGGCCGCTTCCGGCTGGTCCCAGGATTCACCGATGCGCATGACCGAAGAGGAACGTCCGCCGCTGCGGCGACGCCAGCCCACTACCAGTGCGCCCACACCCGTCAGAACGCCCGCCAGCAGCAGATACAGGAGCCACTGCGAGGAGGGTTCCGGCGGCGGGACAACTGCGACCGGTGTCGCTGTGCGTGAACGATCCAGACTGGCGTTGCGTTGTTGCAGGGCCAGCAGCTGGGTTTCCAGATATGCAATCCGGTGGTTGAGTGCCGTATTTTCGTCCGACAGATCGGTGGGATTCATCACTGCCTCGGCACGGCGCTGTCCCGGCGTAGACAGGGTGGTATCGAGGCGCAACGCCAGGGGTGATCCCACGCTGCCGCGCTTGCCCGACAACACCAGGCGTGGTTTCGGTTGCGCAGTGGATTGCCGCGCTTTAGCCGCAGAGGCAGGCGAACGCATTGCATTCGCACGGGCAGCGGCCGGCGGCGTCTCAGGCTTGACCCGAACCGGACGGCTGCGCACAGGCTCAGCCGGTGCGATCGCTGTCTCCTGCCCGGTCAAGGCTTGCTGCGCCTCGGCATCGGTGACGATGCGTCCGCTCGACATTTCGATCCCTTCTGGCGGATCGAGCAACACCGCATATTCGCGCTGTAAATGGGCCTCGCAGTCAGAGACCAGCACAAACTGCGTCACCGGATCGTTTACGCTTTGCGTGGTGCGGATATGCAACAGCGACTGGTCGCCAACCTGCTCGATGCTCAGTCTGGCTGGCGGCAGCGGCGCAATGCCGCCCGGGCTGCCCGCAAGGCTGAGGCAATCGGTTGTAATCGCGGACGTCATGCCGATCAGCGGGACGACAGCATGCAGCGGCTGCCCCAAGTGCGAGCGCACGCTGACATCCCCCAACCCGAGGGCGGTGGCGGAGCCAGCGTGGCACAGGCTCAGCAGGAAACAAACGGATTTGAAATTCACACGATCACGGAAATAGACGACACGCATCTATTCCGGCAAGAAAGCCTGCAACTTGAGGAAGTATCTGCATATTGGCATTATTTTTGTTTGATCGTGCTTGAGTTTACCCCAACAAAACCAGCCCCCACACCGCCACAACATTGACCAGCGCGATCATCACCGCTGCGCTGCCCATGTCCTTGGCGCGCTTGATCAGCAAATGGTGTTCCAGCGAAATACGGTCCACCGCCGCTTCGACGGCCGAGTTGAGCAATTCAACCATCAGCACGCCCAGCACGGCGGCAATCATCAGTGCACGCTCAACCCCGCTTTTGCCCAGATAGACCGCCAGCGGAATCAGCAGCAGCGCCAGAAACACTTCCTGGCGGAAGGCATCCTCGTGCCGGAAAGCCGCACGCAGGCCATCCCAGGTGTAGCCGACGGCATTGAACAAACGCCGTAGACCCGTTTTACCCTTGTATGGGCTAACCGGTTCGCTCATACCCTGGGAGGCATCGATTCCGCAACGGGGTACGCAAGGTCGAGCTCGCGCGCTGCCTTGACATCATCAAGCCGTCGCACCGGCAGGCTGTAGGGCGCGCCCTTCACCAGTTCGGGGTTGGTTTCAGCTTCGTGCTTGATGGTTTTCATCGCCTCGACAAAACCATCCAGCGTTTCGCGGCTTTCGGTCTCGGTTGGCTCGATCAACAGGCACTCCGGCACCAGCATCGGAAAGTAGGTGGTCGGTGCATGATAGCCGTAGTCAAGCAGGCGCTTGGCGAAGTCCATCGCCGACACGCCGGTGACATCCTTGAGCTTTTTGAGCGTGACGATGAATTCATGGCTGGCGCGGCGCTCGGGAAAAGCCAGGTCGAATCCGGCTTCGCGCAGTTTCGCCATCAGGTAATTGGCGTTGAGCGTGGCGTACTCGGCAACACGGTGCATGCCTTCGCCGCCGAGCAGGCGCGCGTAAACATAGGCACGCATCAGCACGCCGGCGTTGCCCATGTTGGCCGACAAGCGGCCGATCGATTGCGGCAGGTCGGTTTCGGTCGCCAGGCGATACAGCCCGTTGTCGTTCAGCACCAGCGGAATCGGCATGAACGGCAGCAGCCGCTGCGACACGCCAACCGGACCCGCGCCCGGGCCGCCGCCGCCGTGCGGGGTGGAAAAGGTCTTGTGCAGGTTCATGTGGATGACGTCGAAGCCCATGTCGCCCGGGCGCACCTTGCCGAGGATGGCGTTGAGGTTGGCGCCATCGTAATACAGCAGGCCACCGGCATCGTGGACGATCTTCTGGATGTCGGTAATGGTTTTTTCGAACACACCCAGCGTCGACGGGTTGGTCAGCATCAGCCCGGCAGTCTGCGGGCCGACGGCGGCGCGCAGCGCCTCCAGGTTGACTGCGCCGGTGGAATCGGTGGGGATTTCCTTCACCGTGTAACCGCACATCGTCGCAGTGGCCGGATTGGTGCCGTGCGCCGCATCTGGCACGATGATCTCGCGCCGCGCCGTGTCGCCCCGCGCGTCGTGGTAGGCGCGGATCATCGCCACCCCGGCGAACTCGCCGTGCGCGCCGGCCATCGGCGCCATCGATACGCCCGCCATGCCGGTGACGTCCTTCAGCATTTCCTGCAGCTCGAACATGCTGGCAAGGAAGCCCTGGCCCGTCTCGTCCGGGCTGGCCGGATGGCGCGCCAGAAACTGCGGCAGCATCGCCAGCGAATTGCACGCGCGCGGGTTGTACTTCATGGTGCACGAACCGAGCGGGTAGAACTGGGTGTCGATCGAGAAGTTCTTCTGGCTCAATCGCGTGTAATGGCGCACCACGTCGAGCTCGGAGACCTCCGGCAGCGCAGGCGCAGCCTTGCGGCGCAGCGCAGCTGGGAGATCGTCGAGGCTGCCGCCGGCGGCGGGAAGTTGCGAGGTGGCTGTGCGGCCGGGGCGGGAATGGTCAAATATCAGCATGGTGAAAACCTTGTTATCCGCGAAGTTCGCGAAGTAAAAGCCAAAAAGCCGAGAAAATGTTTCTGGCTTTTTTCGCGCTTCTTCGCGAACTTCGCGGACGAAAAATTACTTCAAAACTGCCAGCGCCGCATCGTAGTCCGGCTCCTGCTTGATCTCGGGAACCAGTTCAGCGTGCAGTACCTTGTTGTTTTCATCCAGCACCACCACGGCGCGTGCAGTCACGCCAGCCAGCGGGCCGGAGGTGATGTCGACGCCGTAGTTGCGCTTGAACTCCGCGCCACGCATGGTCGACAACGTCACCGCGTTCTGGGTGCCTTCGGCAGAGCAGAAGCGGCCTTGCGCAAACGGCAGGTCGGCCGAAATCACCATCAGCACGGCGCCATTCAACGCGGCATCATTGAATTTTTTGGTCGAGGTCGCGCAGACGCCGGTATCCAGGCTCGGCACGATGTTCAACAGCTTTTTCTTGCCGGCGAAATCCGCCAGCGAGACATCGGACAGATCGCCGCTGACCAATTTGAAGTCCGCCGCGGTGTCGCCGACTTTGGGAAAGTTGCCGGATACGTCGATGGGGTTGCCGCCTAGGGTCACTGCCATGATGTTTCTCCTGAATAAACAAACGTAGGGATGCGGGGTCGATCAGTCTGGCAATCAGCCCGCGGGGTCTTCGTATCGCGACAAATGCTCGTCGACATTCTCGCGCAGATATTTTTCATATTCCTGCATGAAGTAGCCGATCGCCGCTTCTTTCTCGAGCAGGAACTGCGCCTTGTTCTCGCTGCTGGCGTAGATCACGAAAGCATTGAAGCGCGCCGCGGCGAACAGCATGGCCGCGCTCACCCTGGCCGGCTTGATTTTGCCCATATGGGTGTTGCACAGCGCGATGTGCGCGTCGGCGAGTTCGTAGAATTCCTTGTCTTGCGGCATGTCGCTCATGATTGTCCGATCAGTTTTTATACGCGCACGGCGGCGCTTCACGGCGCTTGGACAGGATACGTTCCAATTGTTGCGCGTAGTGGTCAAGGTCGGCGGCGGTCTTGGTTTCGGTAACGCAGACCAGAATCGCCTGCCCGAGTTCGGGATACCAGCCGGAAATATCCAGTCCGCCGAGGATGCCCTGCGCCTGCAGCGCGCGCAGCACATCTTTCGCGTTGTCGGTGAGCTTGAGCACGACTTCGTGGAAATACGGCGCAGCGAAGGCGCGCATCACCCCGGGGATTACCGTCAGCTTGTCGGCTAGCGCTACCGTGTTGGCGTGGCTGGCCGACGCGACTTTCGCCAAACCCTGCGGCCCCAGCAGCGCCATGTATTGGGTGGCGGCGGTGACCACCAACCCCTGGTTGGTGCAGATGTTGGAAGTGGCCTTGGAGCGGCGGATGTGCTGCTCGCGCGCCTGCAGCGTGAGTGAAAAGCCCGGCTTGCCATCCAGATCGACGGTACGGCCGACGATGCGCCCCGGCATCTGCCGGACGAATTCCTGGCGGCAGCACATGAACCCGAAGTACGGCCCGCCCGAAGCCATCGGCGCGCCCAGCGGCTGGCCTTCACCCACGGCGATGTCTGCGCCTTTGGTGCCCCACTTGCCCGGTGCTTCGAGCACCGCCAGCGTGGTCGGGTTGACCAGACCGATCGCCAGCGCGCCGTAGGCGTGCGCCCAGTCAGTCATCACGTGCACGTCTTCCAGCACGCCGAAGAAACTGGGCTGCGGAATCACCAGCCCGGCAAATGCGCCGGGATCGGCAGGCAGCAGGGTCTGGCCGGTAGTCGGATCGTAATCGAGCTCGACCAGTTCGATGCCCTGATTCTTCACCGTGGTCAGCACCACCTTGCGATAGATCGGATGCACGGTCTTCGGCACCAGCACGCGGCGCGAGGTTTTATGCGCACGCACCGCCATCAGCACCGCCTCGGCCAGTGCCGACGCGCCGTCGTAAAGCGAGGCGTTCGACACGTCGAGTCCGGTCAGCCGCGTCATCATGGTCTGGTATTCGTAGATCAGTTGCAGCGTGCCCTGGCTGGCTTCGGCCTGATACGGCGTGTAGGCCGAGTAAAACTCGCCGCGCGTGGTGATCTGCCAGATCGCGGCCGGGATGTGATGCTCGTACACCCCTGCGCCAATGAAGTTGGACCAAAAACCGTCGGCTGATGCGCGCTCCTGCATCAAGCGCGTCACGGCCATTTCCGGCAGGCCGTCTGGAACATCCTTCAGCTTGCCGGTCTTGAGTGCGGGCGGAATTTCGTCGAACAGGTCTTCGATGCTGGCCGCGCCAATGGCGGCAAGCATGGTGGAGACATCTTCAGGAGTATGCGGAATGAAAGGCATGTTGGTCAGGGATCAGGATTCAGGGGTCAGGATTCAGGGGGGGACTCAGTGCCCGGTCCAGGTTGGCGGCAAAGCCGCACATTCCCTGATCCCTGGCCCCTGAATCCGGCCCCCTCAATGCGCTTCCGATTCGACCAGCTTCTGGTACGCCGCAGCATCCATCAGTTCAGCGACATCGGCTGCATTGGCCGGCTTGAGCTTGAACATCCAGGCGCTGTACGCATCCTTGTTGATCGCTTCCGGGCTGGATTCGACGTCGCCATTGGCGGCGATGACTTCGCCGGCAACCGGCGCATAGACGTCGGATGCGGCTTTCACCGACTCGACCACCGCGCACTCTTCGCCTTTTTTCAGCGCGCGACCGGCAGCGGGGTTTTCGATGAACACCATGTCGCCCAGCAAGTCCTGCGCGTGATGGGTGATGCCGACGGTCAGCGTGCCGTCGGCTTCGACGCGCACCCATTCGTGACTGGGGGTGTATTTGAGGTCTGCGGGGATGTTCATGGTTTGCTCCTGGTAAATGGGGGTTCAGCGGCGAAGGCGCACGAAATTTGTTCGTTTGCGCCTTCGCTGGTCAATCAGATTTCAATCAGCACTTTGCCACTGCGCACAAACGGGTATTTCACCACTTTCGCGCGCAGTTTTTTGTCACGGATTTCGACTTCGACTTCTTGGCCCGGCGCGATGCCGAGCGGAATGCGCGCCAGCGCGATGGACTTTTCCATCGTCGGCGAAAAGGATCCGGAAGTGATTTCACCATCGCCGTTTTTCGTCAGCACTTTCTGATGCCCGCGCAGCACCCCCTTGTCGAGCAAGACCAGGCCGACCAGCTGCTTGGTGATTTCGCTCTTTTCCAGCGCAGCCCGACCGACAAAATCGCGCTCGGCTTTCATGTCCACCGTCCACGCCAGGCCGGACTCCAGCGGCGAAGTGGTTTCGTCCATATCCTGGCCATACAGATTCATTCCCGCTTCGAGCCGCAGCGTGTCGCGCGCGCCCAGACCGATCGGCTGGCCGCCGGCTTCCATCAACGCTTGCCAGAAAAACGGGGCGGATTTCGCCAGCACCATCACTTCAAAGCCGTCCTCGCCGGTGTAGCCCGTGCGCGCGATGAACATCTCGCCCATCGCGGCGGCATTGAAGGGTTTGAGATTGGCGGTGATGGAATCGACACCCGGCAAGGCCTGGTTCAATGCCTGGGTCGCGTTGGGACCCTGAATCGCAATCATGGCCAGGTCGCGGCGTGGCGTGAGGGTGAGTCCCATGCCCCAGTCAGCGTTCATTTTCTCCATCCAGGCAAGGTCTTTCTCAGCCGATCCCGCATTCACCACCAGACGGAACCAGGACTCGTCCATGAAATAGATGATGAGGTCATCGATCACGCCGCCCGCTTCGTTCAGCATGCACGAATACAGCGCCTTGCCCGAAACCTGCAATTTATCGACGTTATTGGCGACCAGCCGCTTCAGGAACGCGCGGACATTGCTGCCCTTGATATCGAGCGGCAGCATGTGCGAGACGTCGAACAGACCGCACCCCCTGCGCACCGCATGGTGTTCCTCGATTTGCGAACCGTAATTGACCGGCATGTCCCAGCCGCCGAAATCGACCATTTTGGCGGCCAGGCCGCGATGGGTGGCGTTGAGGGGTGTGAGCTTGAGCGCTGCTGGAGTAGACGCTGCGTGATTTGACATGACAGTGACCAAAAATAAAAGGGATGCGCGGATGCGCTCCACCCCTCTGTCCTTGGTACCTGAGAGATTACGGGTTCATCTGGGTTAAGCCTGATGTGCCCGCTGCCCCTTCGGTGGTGAACCGGCTGGCTTTCAGTTGAAAGCAGCAATCACGCTCTCCAGAGTGTTCCGGTGTTGCGGTCCTTTTGCCTGAGCGATTCCGGGTGGGTTACGCCTTCGGCGGCATGTTGCGTATGCACTCTCCCGCAACGGGATGGCGAACTATACCGAAGAAGCATCGGACCGGCTAGCAGTGCTCAATCGACCCAACCGTTCAATACGTTAGCTTCAAACCAAAGCCCATGGGGGACACATCACGGATTGTCAGCGGCAGGCTCAAAGGCTGCTCACTGCGTGGCGGAATACCGGCGGCAATGCGCTGGGGATCGTCGAGGTACTCGCTGGGAGCGAAGCTGCGGCGTGCCAGCGGACGCTCGCGCTGATCGGTCAGGGTAAGTACCAGCATCGGCCAGGCCTGCGCCTGATCGGCGCGATTGCCCAGCGTGAGCACGAGTTTCAGGCGGCTGCGGGTTTCGGTTTGCAAGTCGGATCCGATGATCTGGAGTTGCGCCAGATTACGTGGCAAGGACAAGCCACAACCCAATACCGCACAGGCTTGTTCGAATGCAGGACGAGCCTGCGGCCAGCGCCCAACCAGGCTGTCGCGCAGGAAATAACTCATCTGCGCAAGCAACACCAACAACAGCACCCCGCTGCCCAGACCCCACACCCAGGGCTTGGCACGACGCGGCACGGATTGCATCACAAGCGCGGCAACCGGCTGCGGCACGGCATATTCGATGCGTGCGGCAGGCCGTTCCGGTACCGTGAAAACGGGCACGATCGAAGCAGCGGGTTCGGAATCGATTTGCGGCAACGGACCGAAATCGTCCGGCACGGGGATATCGGGGTCGATGAGAATGATCGACGGCAGTTCAATCGCGCTTTCGCGCTGGGTGATGCCGCCGGGAACCGGTGCGATGGCAGCAGCCTGAGCCGCCTGCTCGATCGCCCGTACCTCGTCAGGATCGTGCTTCGTGAACGGAAACGCGGATGGCTGCGCGGCGACTGCGGGTTCGGTTTCAGTCTCGGCTTGTGGCTCTGTCGCCAGCGCCGAGCCATCCTCCATCAGCAGGCTGAGGCGGGCATCGAAAGCGGCACCGCACACACTGCATTGCACCCATCCCCGCGCGGCATCGAGCTGATCCGCCCCGAGGCGAAACACGCTATCGCATGCCGGGCAGGTCGTACGGAAACTCACTGCCTGATTCCAGACAGACGCACCCAGCCCTCGTCAATCGTGGGCGCATCAAACACAAACCACTCGCGATACACCGCCATCACATCTTCCGCCTGCTCGGCGAGGATGCCCGACAAAACCAGGTGTCCGCCTGCGCGCACACGCCCCGCCAAAAGCGGTGCCATGCCCTTGAGCGGATTGGTGAGGATGTTGGCAACGACAATGTCGTATTGCCCCGGCGCGAATTCATTGGGCAGGCAGAAATGCGCACTGACCTCGTTCAGCGCGGCGTTATCGCGCGAGGCGGTGACGGCTTGCGCGTCGATATCCACGCCATCCACGCGTGCCGCGCCGAGCTTGACCGCGGCGATGGCGAGGATGCCGGAGCCGCAGCCATAGTCGAGCAGGGTTTCGCCGCCGCGCAGGTTGTCGTCGAGCCAGCGCAGACAGAGTCGTGTCGTGGGATGGCTGCCGGTGCCGAAAGCAAGACCGGGATCCAGCTTGAGGTTGATCGCGCTGCTGTCGGGCGCGGTGTGCCAGGTCGGAACGATCCACAAACGCGGCGAAATCGGGATCGGATCGAATTGTGATTGCGTCAGCCGCACCCAATCCTGATCCGCGACCGTTTCAATCGTGTACTGAGTGGGCGCGGTGATGCCGGCCATTGCGGCCGCCGCTGCAAGTGTGGCGACCACATCGGCGTCCGCCTCCAGCAGCACGACCGCAATGCTGTGCGGCCACAGCTCGGCTGTCGGGTAATCCGGCTCACCGAACAGCGGGGTTTCGTCAGCCGTGCCCGCGTCGGCATCTTCCAGCGACACCGACAGCGCGCCTACCTCCATCAGTGAATCGGAGAACGGCTCAGCGGTTTTTGAATCAACGAGGATGCGTACGGATTGCCAGGGCATGGGGTGGTGAGCGGTGAGGGGTAACAGTGAACGGTAAACCGTGAGCGGATATTTCCGCTTGCGGCTCACCGTTCACCGCTTGCCAATCAGCTCTTCTCCTCCGCCAGCTTGTGTTCCAGGTAGTGAATGCTGGTGCCGCCGGCGATAAACGCAGCGTCGTGCATCAGAACCTGGTGCAGCGGGATGTTGGTATGGATGCCTTCGACGACCATTTCCATCAACGCGCCACGCATGCGCGCGATCGCCTGGTCACGCGTGTCACCGTAGGCAATCAGCTTGCCGATCATCGAGTCGTAGTGCGGCGGCACGTAGTAACCGTGGTAGACATGCGAATCAACACGGATGCCGGGACCGCCGGGGGCATGGTAGTTGGTCAGCTTGCCAGGACTGGGAACAAAAGTGGTCGGGTGCTCGGCGTTGATGCGGCACTCGATGGCATGGCCCCTGAACTGGATATCCTTTTGCTTCCACGGCAGCTTTTCACCGGCTGCCACACGGATCTGCATTTGCACGATGTCGATTCCGGTGATGAGTTCGGTCACCGGATGCTCGACCTGTACCCGGGTGTTCATTTCGATGAAATAGAACTCGCCGTTTTCGTACAGGAACTCGAAGGTACCCGCGCCACGATAGCCGATCTTGCGGCAGGCCTCGGCGCAGCGTTCGCCGATCTTGTCGCGCAACTTGGAGTCAAGCCCTGGGGCAGGCGCTTCTTCCAGCACTTTCTGATGACGACGCTGCATCGAGCAGTCGCGTTCGCCCAGGTGCACGGCATTGCCATGCTCGTCGGCGAGGATCTGGATTTCGATATGGCGCGGGGTCTGCAGGAATTTCTCCATGTAAACCATGGGGTTGCCGAAGAAGCTCTGCGCTTCCGAGCTGGTCATGGCCACGGCGTTCAACAGCGCAGCCTCGCTGTGCACCACGCGCATACCGCGCCCGCCACCGCCGCCTGCTGCCTTGATGATAACGGGATAGCCAATCTGAGCGGCCGTTTTAAGAATTTCAGCTGGATCCTCCGGCATCGCACCTTCGGAGCCGGGTACGCACGGCACCTTTGCTGCGACCATAGCCTGCTTGGCGGTGACCTTGTCACCCATCAGGCGGATGTTTTCGGGGCGCGGGCCGATAAAAGCGAAACCGGACGATTCAACACGCTCAGCGAAATTGGCATTTTCCGAAAGGAAACCATATCCAGGGTGAATCGCCTCGGCGTCGGTCACCTCGGCTGCGGCGATGATCGACGGCACGTGCAGATAACTCTGCGCTGAGGCAGCCGGACCTATGCACACCGACTCGTCGGCCAGCTTCACATATTTGGCATCGCGGTCCGCTTCAGAATAAACAACGACCGTTTTGATGCCCATTTCACGGCAGGCACGCTGGATACGCAAGGCGATTTCGCCGCGATTGGCAATCAGTATTTTTTCAAACATGGCGGGGTCTCGCAGCAGAATCACCCACGCAGCCTGCAGCTGCGAAGCGGTTTGACTTCGTCGCTGCGCTGCCTTGCGGCAACCGGTCGCCGCGATTGGCGATAAGATTTTTTTCAAACATGGTGACGTGACACTCGGTGAAGGATGAGGAAGAAAGGTTAAGGCGCTAGCGCCTGGCTCCTGACGCCTGTTGCCTTACCCAATAATAAACAGCGGTTCGCCGTATTCCACCGGCTGGCCATTCTCGACCAGGATGGCCTTGATGACGCCACTCTCGTCAGTTTCGATTTCGTTCAGCAGCTTCATCGCCTCGATGAGGCACAGCGTATCCCCGGCACTCACGCTCTGCCCCACTTCGGCAAAGTTTTTGGCACCTGGTGCGGGCGCGCGATAGAACGTTCCGACCATCGGCGAGCGCACGACATGACCTTCAGGCAATGCGTCTTCCGCCGGCGCCGCGAGCGCCACGACCGGTGCCGCGGGCACGGGCGCATGCATCATCATCTGCTGCGGCGCATGCATCATCATCGGCGCGCCCGCAATGCTTTTTGCAATACGGACTTTTTCTTCGCCCTCGGTGATTTCAAGCTCGGCAATGCCGGAAGCTTCCACCAGGTCAATGAGCTTTTTCAGTTTTCTGAGATCCATGAGGCGTCCTGTTTTGAAGGTGATGCAGCGCATATTCCAGCGCCAGTTCGTAACCGTACGCGCCCAGACCGGACACTACGCCGACCGCGAGGTCGGACAAATACGAGTGGTGGCGGAATGGTTCGCGTGCGTAAATATTGGATAGGTGCACTTCGACGAAAGGAATGGCGACCGCTGCCAGCGCATCGCGGATTGCCACGCTGGTGTGGGTATAAGCTGCCGGGTTGATCACGATAAAATCAACATGATCTCGGCTGGCCTGGTGGATCCGGTCGACCAGCGCACCTTCGTGGTTGTGCTGAAAGGTTTCGATAAACGCACTGACCGCATCCCCGCGACCGGCCAGTGCACGATTAATGTCGTCCAGCGTGGCGAGCCCGTAATGCGCGGGTTCGCGACTACCCAACAAATTCAGGTTGGGCCCGTGCATAACCAGGACATGCGGATGCAGACTGGGGGCCGATTTGGTCGCAACGCGGCCGGTTCGTTTAGTCGTCATGGCGGCGAGTTTGCCGTAGATAGGGGTGAATTGTCCAGATATTGACGCCAAATCGCATCTATGTTCCGAATTCAGGCCGCGCCGATTTTGTTCAGGACGGCCTCGAGTTCAGCACGCGGAAGGCGTCCCAGATGCTTCAGGATGATCTTGCCGTCGCGATCAATCACGAGGGTATAGGGCAGCGCCCCACTCGGGTTACCCAGTTGCCGCGCCAGATCATTGGCTGCGCCTTCGCCGATCAGGATCGGGTAGTTAACCGGTTGGTCGTGTAAAAACTGCATGACGTTGGCGGAATTGTCGATTGCAAGCCCGACAAATTCAACGCCCCGGGGCTGAAACTTCGTGCGCAAGGCGACAAAATCCGGCATTTCCTCGCGGCAGGGCGCGCACCAACTCGCCCAAAAGTTCAGCACCAACACCTGACCACGCCATTGCGACAAGGTCTGGGAACGGCCTTGAACATTCGGGAAGCTGAGTTGCCACAGCGTGTCCGTAGGCGTTGCCGATTCCTGCGGTGCATAGCGTGATTGCGCCAGCCAGATGCCTGCGACGAGTGCGGCAAGCGCAAGGGGGATGGCGTAGAGCAGAGTTTTGTTCATGGCATCATGCCGTGCCGGGCAAACTTCAGCCAAGTCCAATCGTGCGTCCGGTGAACCTGCCCGGCCTACAACTCACCGTAGGAATGCAGGCCCGACAAAAACATGTTTACGCCCAGAAACGCAAAGGTGGTGACGAACAGACCGACCACCGCCCACCACGCCAGCATGGGTCCGCGCAACCCCTTGACCAGCCGGATATGCAGCCAGGCCGCGTAGTTCAGCCACACGATCAGCGCCCAGGTTTCTTTCGGGTCCCAGCTCCAGTACCCCCCCCAGGCTTCGGCCGCCCACATTGCGCCGAGAATCGTCGCGATGGTGAAAAAGGCAAAACCAATGGCAATGGCCTTGTACATCATGTCATCGATGATTTCGAGCTTGGGCAGCCGGCTGGCGAGGATGCCGCGATCGGCCAGCAGATAGCCGACGCCGAGCATGGCGGACAGCGAAAATGACCCGTAGCCGATGAAGTTGGCGGGCACATGCAGCTTCATCCACCAGGATTTAAGTGCAGGCACCAGCGGCTGGATTTCATGCGCGCCCCGGTCAAAGGTATACCAGAGGATGAAGCCGACCGCTGCGGAAATCACCAGCAGCACGAAAGCCCCCATCTGGCGGGTCTGGTAACGCGCTTCGTAATACAGGTACATCATCGCGGTGATGAGGCAGAACAGCACGAACACTTCATACAGATTGGATACCGGAATGTGGCCTACATCGGCACCAATCAGATAGGATTCGTACCAGCGCACCATCAGGCCGACAAAGCCCAGCGTGATGGCGGCCCAGCTCAGGGTGCTGCCGGTTTTCATCAGGAACTCGGAACGCGCCAGCAAACCCGCCCAGTAGGCCACCGTGGCCAGTCCGAACAGCGCGCACATCCACATGATCGCGGCCTGGCTGGAAATCAGGTACTTGAGGAAGAACGCAAGCTCCATTCGCCCGAGATCTCCCTGATACTGGCTGATCGCAAACAGGCTGATGATCCCCACCCCGATGAACAGCTGTCGAAACGGTTTCCAGAACCAGCCAAATGCTGCCAGCGCGGGAATCGCTGCCAGCAGAATGGCTTTTTCATAGATGTCCATGAAATCGCCAAACCGCGACAGGGCAAACAGGGCGCCTGCTGCAACAATGGCGGCAAACAGCCAGTCGAACCATGACAAGCGTTTGAACAGCGGGGCGGGTTGGTTTAGGGCGAGTTCCATTGGGTATCTCCGGAGTGCTTCACAAGCGGCTGTTTATTTGGCAAGCGTGTCGAGCGAGTGTGCATGCTGGGTGAATTCTTTTTCAAAGTCGATAGTCTGTTTGGCCGACGACATCGCCAGCAGCGCGCTGCCCGGCCTGATGCGCAACCATACCCGGCGCTCGCGCACGTAAAGCATGAAGAACACGCCGAGCGTCAGCAATAATGAACCGAAATAGACCACATTTTGCCCGGGCGAACGGGTCAGTTGCAGACCGCTGGCTTTGACTTCGTCGTATTGCATAAGTTGCAGATAGATCGGTGCACCATAGATGAACATATCGCTGATGCTGTTGAGCGTATCGCGCACCAGCCAACCGGTGACGTCATCGGTGGACGGCGCAGGCAGTCCGGCCTGTTGATTGGCGACTTGCAAAGCCTCGAACGCGGCCAATTCGATGATACGCAGATAGGTGCTGGCCGCCTTGTCGCGTTCCGCCTCCGGGACTTTTTCCTCGATAAATCGTCCCAGCGACTGAAATCCGCCCTCCGCAAACAGCGTCAGCATTTGCGTTGCGCTGAATTTCAGCTTGTCTTCAATCTCGGTGCCCCAGGCATTTTGTGGCAGTGCCTGACGGGCGAAGCGGGCGGCGATTTCAGGTCGCAGCTCGGCATTCAGCAGCGCGCCGCGCAGCCGCATGAAGCTGTCGATATTGCCCTCGGCATCGAGTGGCATGCGCATGTAGCGAAAGGCTTCATTGGGCGATTCGCGCACGCCCGACATCATGTACCAGCGGCTATTCAGCTCCAATGGCAACATGTAATTGCTGAACTCGCGCGCCTGGCCCCGCGCATCGCGCAGCTTGAACTGGAAACTCGGACCGACGTTGCGCAGGTGTTTGTTGTCACTCACCGAACTGCCGCCGAACACGCCCATGGTGTCGCCGGCAGGCGCAATGTCGCCGCCCATGTTCTCGATGTTGAATGGGCGGAAGTCGGTGAACTCCAGGGTGTATTCACCCGCCTCGCTGGTGAGCGTGGTGTTTTGCTGGACCACGCCCTCGACGGGGAACGATGAAGCTGTCGGCGAGAACAAATTCCAGCCGCGCAGCGTCATGCGCGTGCCGCCATCGGCAAAGCTGGCCTGGTAAATCGCCACGCCGTCAAACACCAGCGGGTGATTGACGGCGATGGTGGCTTCCTTGATCTTCTTGCCGGACTTGTCGAACAGCTCGATATCGCTCTCGAAGCTTTTCGGCTGGCCGGTGGTGTAGTGCTCGATGCGGAATTTTTTCAGCCCCACCGTGAAAGGCAGCTCCTGCACCAGATAGCCGTCGGCAACATTGAGAAACGCGACATCGGCGCTGGATCCTTCGGGGATCTGCACGCTGCCACGAAACGAGGGATTGGACGGGCTCAGGCGCGAAATCGCTGGTACCTGGCTTTGCGGGATGTCACGCGTCTCGATTTTTTTGTAGCCGAGCGACTGCTGTACCTTGAACACCAGATTGCCATCCATCAGACCACCAATGCAGATCAGCACAATGGCCGAGTGCGCCAGCAGATAGCCCAAGCGGTTCCAGCTGCCCGCCTTGGCGGCAAGCAACACGCCGTTTTCACGCGGCAGGTTCTTGACCTTGTAGCCCTGACCTTCGAGATAGCGTTGCGCACTGGCGGCAAGCGCCTCGGGCGTATGTTCGGTTGCAGCTTCGTGCTTGTGTTTGAACGCTTTGAGAGACTGCTCGCTGACGTGCTCGCGAAAGCTTTTCATTTCGCGCACGAAGTTCGGCGCGTTGCGGCTGATGCAGACGCTGGTCGAGGCAACCAGAAAGGTCAAGATTAGCAAAAACCAGGCGGCATGATAAACGTCGTACAGCCCCAACTTCTCAAACACATCAAACCAGAAAGGACCGAACTGAATGAGATAGTTGCCGTATGGCTCGGCTTGTTTCAACACCGTGCCCACAATCGATGCGACCGCAAGGATGGACAGCAAGCTGATGGCAAAGCGCATCGAGCTCATCAATTCGAACACGGATCGGCCGAAGGAGTGGGGGACGGTATTCATTTGCTCGACATTTCCCCAGAGGGCACAAGTAAAAAGGGTGACTTGCGTCACCCTTTGAACAGACTCAAGACTGAGTGGACACAATCAAGGTCAATCGGTTCAACGCAGACCCTGAATATAAGAAGCAACGGCCTTCATATCAGCATCCGTCATCTTGGCGGCGATGGTGCGCATCATCTTGGCTGCGTCATTTGCACGTGCCTCGACGCGGAACGCATTCAGCTGGGCATAGATGTAATCACTGTGCTGACCAGCCAGACGTGGGAACTGGGCGGGAATGCCCTTGCCCTGCGGGCCATGGCACGAAGCACACGCCGGCACGCCGGCACCCATCACGCCGCCGCGAAAGATTTTCTGACCTTGCAGAGCCAGCGCCTGATCTTTGGACGTGGCGGGCTTGGGTTGCTGCGCGCTGTAATAAGCGCTCAGGTTCAACATGTCTTGCGGTGTCAGGTTCGCGACCATGCCCGACATGATGGCGTTTTTACGGGCGCCCGATTTGAACTCGTTCAACTGCTTGTTGATGTACTCCGCATTCAGCCCCGCAAGCTTGGGGTTGGCAGCGGCAACGCTATTGCCGTCGACTGCGTGGCAAGCCGCGCATACCTGATTTACGATGGATTCTGCCGCCTTGGGGTCGCCTTTGCTGGCCGGAGTGGCAGCAGGTGCGTTGGCAAAAGCAGAAGTGGCGGCCAAAGCGGCAACCAAAGAGACGACGAATTTCATCTAGAGCTCCTGAAAGCTTGCAAAACCAGGGGATTGCAAAATTTGGTGAAGCGGGTAGTTTAGCGGCAACTAATATGACTGCCAAGCCTGTGCTCAATCGTGCTCAATTCCACACCTCGGTCGCCCAACTGCGTGACCTGCCTTACAGCCGCGCCGAAATTGCGTTTGCCGGGCGCTCAAACGCTGGAAAGTCCAGCGCAATCAATCTGTTAACCAGAATCAACCGTCTAGCCTACACATCTAAAACACCAGGGCGAACCCAGCTGATCAACTTTTTTGCGGTGGATGATGACACCTATCTGGTTGACCTGCCGGGGTACGGTTATGCGAAAGTGCCGCCCGCAGTCAAGGCAAAATGGGAAGGCTTGCTGTCGCGTTACCTGCAGGAACGCGACGCACTGGCCGGAATGGTACTGATCATGGACGCACGCCACCCGCTCACCCCGCTGGATCGCCAAATGCTCGACTGGTTCACCCCAACGGGCAAACCAGTACACATCCTGCTGTCGAAAGCGGACAAGTTATCGAATAGCGAGAAGGTGTTGACGCTGCGCAACGTCAAGCAAGCCCTCGCAACGTTCGACAACGTTTCGGTTCAGCTGTTTTCCAGCTTGTCGCGCCTGGGGGCGGAGGATGCGACGGACTTGCTTGAAGGCTGGTTCGTCCAGGCTCAACAGGGGAAGCCGCAATCGACTGAATCCCTGATCGAATCGGACGCCCAACAAAAAGAAAGCCCCGATCACACGAAGGATCGGGGCCAAAAGATGCCTTAAGGGTTAAGGCACCCCGCTCAGGGAGGAGAAGCGGGGGACGGTGAAACACCGTCTGCAGTACAGAGACGACCGACCTTCAAATAGTTCCAGTTCATTCAGTAAATTTTTTGGAGACAGAGTGTGACCCTGCCGCTTGGCTCATTTCCCGCCACTCGTATGCGCCGCATGCGGCGTGATGACTTTTCCCGTCGCCTGATGCGTGAGCACACGCTTACGGCAAACGACCTGATTTATCCGGTTTTTGTGCTGGATGGCCAGAAGGCACGGGAGTCGGTCGCATCGATGCCTGGCGTGGAGCGGCTGTCTCTCGACTTGCTGCTCCCCGTGGCCGAAGAATGCGTGCAACTGGGTATCCCCGCACTGGCGTTGTTTCCGGTAATCGGCGCCAATTTGAAAACACTGGGCGCTGAAGAAGCGCTCAACCCGGATGGACTGGTACCGCGTACCGTTGCCGCATTGAAAAGCCGCTTCCCCGAATTGGGCATCATCACGGATGTTGCGCTCGACCCTTACACCAGCCATGGCCAGGATGGCCTGATCGACGCAAGTGGCTATGTCATGAACGACGAGACCGTCACCGTACTGGCCAAACAGGCAGTGGTTCATGCACAGGCGGGCGCCGACATCGTCGCCCCCTCGGACATGATGGACGGTCGCGTTGCCGCCATCCGGGTTGCACTCGAAGGTGCCGGTCACCGCCACACCCGGATTCTGGCCTATGCAGCCAAGTATGCCTCCAGTTTCTATGGCCCGTTCCGTGACGCCGTGGGATCCGCCGCCAATTTGGGAAAAGGCAATAAATCCACCTACCAGATGGACCCTGCCAACAGCAACGAAGCGCTTTGGGAAGTCGGAATGGACTTGCAGGAAGGGGCCGACATGGTGATGGTCAAGCCCGGGATGCCTTATCTGGACATTATCCGCCGCATAAAAGACACCTATGGTGCGCCAACTTTTGCCTACCAGGTGAGCGGCGAATACGCTATGTTGAAGGCAGCCGCGCAGAATGGCTGGCTGGATGAACAAGCTTGCGTGCTGGAGGCCTTGCTGGCGTTCAAGCGTGCGGGCGCAGATGGCGTTCTAACTTACTTTGCACGAGATGCCGCACGCTGGATCAAAGCCTAGGCAAGACTGATTCGTGTTAGCCCTGCATCCATAATCACTAAAAGGTTGCCAGCTATGGCAAACGAGTGGCTAACATGGCAACCCTAACTACGATCTCATTTATCCCGGTTTAATTTATGTCCGTCAAGATACCCAAGGGCTTTACCGGTTTTAGACAGCGCAACAAGGCTGCGGAAGAATGGGACAAAACAATTGTCGCCATCTCTCCGTATCGGCTTACTGACCTGGTTTTACCCGAGCCTCAAAGTGCCACGCCTCAGCAGGGCGAAAAAATCGAAGAGCAGGCTTTCAAGATCCGGCTGGCACATTCCAACGAGCGGGTGAGCTCGGCCAGCATGCTTGTGCAGCGAAAATATGCCGGGCGCGGCTATATAGCGAACGACTTCCAGAAAGCCCCAGAACGCATTACCTTGATGGCGTCCCAGGATGACAAAGTCATCGGAACCCTGACGCTGGGCCTGGACACCCCCCATGGGTTGTTGGTTGAAGAGTTATACAAGCAGGAAATAGATGACTTGCGTCAGGCTGGCCGTAAAGTCTGCGAACTGACCAAGCTGGCCGTTGATCAAACACACGGCTCAAAACACATTCTGGCATCGCTCTTTCATATTGCCTACATATATGGCCGGGTGATGCAGGGCTATACAGATGTCGTGATTGAGGTTAATCCACGCCATGCTGCGTTCTACAAACGCATGCTGGGCTTTACCGATTTCGGCCCGGAACGCATCTGCAACCGCGTCAATGCGCCTGCCGTGTTGCTGCGACTGGAGCTGGATTATGTTGACCAGCAAATCGAGTTACTCGGCGGGAAAACCGAAAGCGCACATGGCGAACGGTCGCTATACCCTTACTTTTTCAGCAAAACAGACGAAATCGGCATTACCAATCGTGTTACTCACGGTAGGTAGCGTGTTAGGCGGACCTGCATGAGCTTCGATTACAGCGCTGCATTTTCGCGCAATATAGGCTGGTTTACTGACAACGAGCAGCAGCAACTGAAGCACAAACGCGTGGCCATTGCTGGCATGGGCGGAGTCGGCGGCTCCCATTTGCTGACATTTGCGCGGCTGGGTGTAGAAAAATTCAATATCGCCGACTTCGACGTTTTTGAATTAGCCAATTTCAACCGTCAGGCGGGCGCCAGCATGTCCAGTCTCAATCGCCCCAAAGTCGACACGCTTGAAGCGATGGTGCGCGACATTAATCCGGAAAGTGACTTGAGGCGTTTCCCTGACGGGGTGAACGCGTCTAATCTTGAGCAGTTTTTCCAGGATGTCGATCTTTATGTGGACGGTCTGGACTTTTTTGCTTTCGATGCCCGCGAACAGCTTTTTGCCTACTGCGCTGAACACCGTATCCCGGCCATCACCGTTGCGCCCTTGGGCATGAGTGCGGCATTACTGAACTTCCTGCCTGGCGGCATGAGTTTCGAAGATTACTTTCAGCTGTCAGGTCGGAGCGAACTGGAAAAAGCCGTGCGTTTTCTCGTCGGACTCGCGCCCGGATTGTTGCATCGCCACTACCTCGCCGACAAAAACAAGGTCGACCTGAAACAGCGAAAAGGTCCCTCAACCGTGATTGCATGTCAGTTATGCGCAGGCGTGGCGGCCAGCGAAGCGGTCAAAATCCTGCTGCAACGCGGCAAGGTCTGGAGCGCACCGCACGGCATCCAGTTCGACGGCTACCGCAACCAGCTCGCCCATACCTGGCGCCCCGGTGGCAACCGCCATCCACTCAACCGGATCGCCATCGCCATCGCACGCCGCCAACTGGGGTTGGCTTGATGGAAGCGATCACGCAGGAACAGGTTCGTGGCGTGCTGCAAAGCGCCATCCAGGCACCGTCCGCCGACAACCACCATCCCGTACGCTTTCAGCTTGACGGCTCGCACATCCTGGTTCACCACACCCGAACCGCATGGGAACAGCCGGGATATCAGCGGGTGCTCGACCTGCTTTCGCTCGGCGCGCTGGCAGAAAACCTCGCGATTGCCGCCAGCCAGTATGGCGTAAAGGCCGATATGAGGCTTTTTCCCGACCCCGAACAACCCGGGCTTGCGCTAAGCATTGATTTGCAGCCTGACGTGACACAGGCTGATCCTTTGTGGCACGAAATCCCGAATCGCCACACCAGCCGCCAGTTTCGTTTTCGGGGGCCGCCGTTTAATGTCACGGAGCGCGCTCAACTGGATGCCATTACTTACGCTCACCCCTCATGTACCCTTCACTGGCTTGACACCGCCGCTGATCGAAAACCCGTGCTTGCCCTGATGCGGCGCGCAGAAACCGAACGTTTCCACAACCCGGTTTTGCACGAAGAACTTTTCTCTGCAATCCGCTTTGACGTCGGCTGGCGCGATACCAGCGAAACAGGGCTGCCGCCCGGCGCACTGGGGGTTGAATTGCCCTTGCACGGTCTCTTTTCAACGCTGCGCCATTGGCCCGTCATGCGCATGGCCAACCGGTTTGGCGCGCACCACTTTTTGGGGCTGCGTTCCTGCGACCTGCCGTGTCGGCTCGCCCCCAACCTGGGCGTGTTGACCGTAAAAAAAACCGACACCGCTTCGGTCTTCGAGGCGGGTCGGGTTTTCCAGCGGATCTGGCTGACCACAACCCGCCTGGGACGCGTCCTGCAACCCATGCCCGCATCGGCTCTTTATGCACTAGATGGAGCCGATGCAGCAGGTATTCCGAAAGCGTTGCAGCAGGACCTGGCTGAAGGCTGGAAAATCCACTTCGGCTCGCTCGTGCCGGTCATGTTGTTCAGAACAGGCAAAGCCAAGCCCCCACTCGTCACAGCTGGCCGGCCAGCCATCGAACAATTTCTGGAAAAGTCCTGAACAACGCTTTGCCTTCCGGGTAATCGACTGCGCCTGACCTTTTGTAGCCCCCCCCTTCGCCCGAACCCAGCCTGGCCACGCTCACTCGGCGTCGCCACAACCCGTGAAAACCAACGATCCAGACCACCTCCGGCTTGCGCTTGGCTTTACTGAGAGACCGCGCCCAATGTCGAAAAAATTTACACTTCAAGCACTCCGTCAGCCTGAAAAATATTCAACACATTGAATTAAAACAATATTTTTATTATGGCACGCTACATGCTTTGTAGATGTGCGTGAAGCTGGTCGCCTGGCTCGCAAGATTACTAACCCATCATTCCTTATAAGGAGTTTGAAATGAACAAGAAATTTATCGCATCGGCAATTGCCGGTCTGGGCCTGGCGGCTTCCGGTTCCGCTTCAGCTATCGTTGTTGGTGGTGTGGACTTTGGCGCCGCGGGCTTGCTCAGCCATCTTGAAACCACGACTGTGGCAGAAACGTTTATTAGCGGCAACGGTCAGCAGTTGCTCGGATACGGCCAAGTCAATACCGTGAACGGCAACCTGTTCTACGGCAGCGGATCCGATCGCCTCTATTTTGTGTTTGACCAATACGTTAGCAACGACTACACCTTTACCACTGTTGATTTCTCCGCAGGGCAGGTGCGCGTTTACCTGATGCCTACTTTCAACTTGTTGGCACAGGATTCGGCAACCAACTTTGGTCTGATCGATACGGGTACGCCTTGGGCTGTTTTGGAAGGGCATGGCTTGTTTGGCACGACCGACACGCTTGCATCCAACGGTCAGTTTACCGGCGATGTCATCTCCTTTAGCGGTGCTGGCCTTCTGGATGTTGTTGGTGGCGAGGCTGACGTAGTCGCTTTCCTCGATTCCGATGGCATTGGTGACGGTGCAGGCGGCTTTGCTGACATCGCGATCACCACCTCTGGTGACAATGCCGTACTAAATCCGTTTGACAATACAGACGGCTGTACGACTGGCGACGCGGTTGAGGGTCAATGGTGTATCGCTGGCTCGGCTGACCTGCGTGGCCTGACCACCGTTCCGGAACCCGGTGTCCTGGCTCTGGTTGGCTTGGGCCTCTTGGGCATGGGCGTTTCACTGCGCAAGCGTAAATCTGCCTGATTGACCGGAACGACGGGACTGCAAATATGCAGTCCTTACGGTTAAGAAAACCCGCACTTGGCTAGCCAAGTGCGGGTTTTTCGTTTATAAAATACCCCATGCCCAATCTTGCCCTGATCCCTACGTTCCTGCGTGAATGTCTCGTCTCACGGAGCCTGCCGCGCGAACCTGAGCCCGATTTAGTAATGGAAGATGCGGAGCAGGTTGCAGCCTATGCGGAGGCTGGCCGTATCAATGGTGCGATGGCAGCGGCTTATTTATTTCATTCAGCCCACATCAGCCAAGTCATTCAGGAATGCCGGACGGTGCTTGATTTGGGGTGCGGTCCGGCAACTCAATTGGCACAAATTGCCCAACTCAACCCGGACATCCACTTTACCGGAATCGATCTGTCTCCCAATATGCTGGCTGACGCAAGGCTGCATACCGAGGCGCTGAAACTTCACAATGTAGATTTTCGCCAAGCCGATATCACCCGCCTGGATGCGTTTGAGGATCACAGTATGGATGCGGTGATCAGCACCATGGCCTTGCATCACCTGCCGACACCAGAGCATTTGGACAGGTGTTTTGCCGAAATTCAGCGGGTGTTGAAACCAGGTGGTGCCTTGTATTTAACTGACTTTGGGCGGCTCAAATCATTGCAGTCAGTGATTTTTTTCGCCTATGCCAATGCCCATCACCAGCCCCATCTGTTTTCTCTCGATTACGAACGCTCGCTACGTGCAGCCTTTCTTAAGGAAGACTTTGTGGCCTTGGCGGCCAAATATTTCTCACTTGAAGTTTGTGTGCAATCCACCTTCAAAGTACCGTTTCTTGTTGTTATCAAAACAGCAGACAAACCGCTGCCTGAAGCTTTTCGACAGCGCATCGCTGCATTGCGGGGTGAACTCAAGCCGCGTTATCGCCGTGACTTGACCGATTTGCGTTTGTTTTTTGCCTTGGGCGGACTAAAAAACGATCCTTTCGCATAGTGCGAGGGCGTCCCGAATTGCACGAGCACGGCTACTTTTGAAAGCCTCAGAGGCTTCGCAGCAAAGCCGCTGCCTCTTCTGCTTCCGGAAATTTGGGAGCATTGCTGAGCAATAGCTTCCGGAGTATTTTTTGAGCTTCAACCGAATCACCGGTGCGAACCAACGCGACTGCGAGGTGATACTTGATGGAAGCGGACGCAGGGGCGCCAGCACTGGCTTGTCGCAATAGCGTAAGGCCACGCACATGCTGCCCCCGTTCCACTAAAATCCAGCCCAAGGTGTCTTGGGTGGCAGCATCCTTTGGGCTGAGTTTGTGGGCTTTTTCCGCAGTAGCGAGCGCGCGCGGATCCTTTTGCTGCTGGTAAAGCGCCGCCACGTTATTAAGCGCAAGAGCATTGTTCGGCGACTGCTGCAAAATAATTTCGTATTGACCGATAGCTTCGCGGATGCGCCCGGTGTTCATGTAATGCTGCGCCAGATATGCACGCACTAAAATGTCGCCTGGTTGCGCCTTGAGCCATTGAAAAAGCTGGTTGTCAGCAGGAATAGAATTCCCGGCCAGAGAGGCCGCTTGATGCCACTGGATGAGCGTCGTATTTTTTCGGTCGATCGCCAGCGCCTGTGCAAAGGCTTGCGCCGCTGCGGATGGTTGCTTGGCTGCTAGCTGTGCTTTACCTTCTAATAGAAATCCATCGGCCATTTTGGGTTGGGCGACTTGTAACTGGCGCGCGATACGAAGCGCTTCGCTGCTGTGCCCGGTCTGAATTTCAAGATTGGCCAGCATTTCTTGCGCAGGCCGGAAATCGGGCTCAATCGCTTGCGCCCGGTGCAGTGAGATGCGCGCGGCGTCCAGCTTGCCAAGATTAAGTTGTGTTTGAGCCAGTTTCAGTTGCGCTGCTGCGGCCCTTGGCATTTTTTCTGCAAGGCGCGTCGCCGAAATCAGCGCATTGTCCTTCTGTCCGGCAGCAAGCTGGGCGGTTCCCAGCATATCAAGCGCGATCAGGCTATTCGGTTGTGCTTGCAGGGTTTCATTGGCAATCGCAAGGGCTTTAGGGTAATCCTGATTATCGATATAGAGCGAGACAAGGCGCTGTCGCGGCTCAAGTGCTTTCGGGTGAGCGGCGGCGGCTTTTTTGAGCCAGTTCAGCGCCGCAGGGCTGTTCTGTTGCAGGGTTTCCAGCTGGGCAAGCGCCAGCATGGCTTGAAGGTGATTTTTATGCTTGCTAAGCACGCCTTCAAAACGTTTCCGCGCAGCATCGGGGCGCTTCTCGTACAAGTCGAGTTGAGCCAGGCTGGCAATAGCCGGATAAAAGTCCGGGTCGGTCACCAGCGCCGCTTCAAAGCTGGTGCGGGCGCGAACGAGGTCGTTCTTTCCGGTAAACGCTTGGCCGCGCAGCACGCTGACTGCCGGGTTCCCAGGCAGCTTCCGTTCCATGCTCTCAATAGTCGACAGGGCCTTGTCGAATTGCTGCTGTTCAAGATAGGCCAAGACCAACAGATTGTCGGCCTCGTGTTGCTTTGGTGTCATGGCTGCAGCGGCCTGAAGCTCAGGCAGGCCATGCGGAAAATCCCCCGCACTGAGGTGATTGACCCCCATGCGTGTGCGCAGGGCGGCATTATTCGGATCTATGGCAGCGGCACGCGCGAACCATTCTGCAGCACGTGCTGAATCCTGCTTGGCGCGGCTCGCCTCCCCCGCAAGGGTCAGCGCCTGGACATCTTGTGAATCAGGCGTCAGGAGCGGGGCGAGCGTTTCAAGCGCTTTGTCAGCCTGGTTTTGTCTGATTTGCGTTGCCGCCAGTATCCGGGTGGCATAGGCCTGCCCGGGATAGCGCGCCAGATAACGTTGCAGATACGATTCAGCCTGCTCATAGGAGCCCAGTTCAAAGGCGGTTGCACCTGCCAGCAAAGTGCTTGGCAAATGCCTGGGCATGGTTTTGAAGACTTCCTGCAGTGCGCTTTGGGTTGCCTGGAAATTTTTTTGCTGGAACAGCAGCAAGGCACGCAGGTAATACGCTGGTGCAGTTTTCGGCATCAGCTTTTCAACCTGTTCGATATCGACCCGAGCCGCCTCAACCTGCCCGGCTTTCAGGTTGAGGGTAATCCTGTTTTGCAGCGCCTCCAGGTGATCCGGCTCGGCTTTCAACACCTCGCCATAAGCGGCCAGTGCGGCTTGGGGGTTGTTGTTTAACTGCTCCCAATCGCCGATAAACATTCGGGTACCGGCTTGCTCGGCGGGCAGCTTGATAGCCTCGTCGAGCCATGCGCGCGCCTGTTTCATCTCGCGCCCGGCAACCGCACATTGCGCCAGCCCCCAGTAGGTTTGCGGAATGTGCGCATCGACCGCATGCGACTGCTGGAACATGTCGCAGCCTTCCTTTAGCTTGCCAAGTTTGAGCAGCGCATGTCCGCGCAGTTGAAGAGTGCGCGCACGATTGGTCGGTGAGGTTTCGTCACCCGGCTGAATCTCGTCAAGCACACGCTGGTATTCGCCAATGAGCAGCAAGGCTTCGCCCAGCAGGGGTTGCACGACCTCACGGCTGGCCCCCAGTTGCTGGGCGCGATTGAGTTCCTTTTCGGCTTCAGCCCCCTGGCGGGTTTTCAAATAAATCTGGCCGAGCAGCAGTCTGGCTCCCGCGCTGTCCGGATTTTTCTGCAACGCGTTCTTGAGCTCGACAATGCTGCCTTGAAGATTGCCCTTGTCCTCGAAGTCCTTGGCACGCTGGATGTGCTCCTGTTCAGTCAGATTAGCCGTGCTGTCGCAGCCTGAAAGCGCGACGGATACGGATAAAGCAAGCGCGATCGCCAGGGCAACGGGGTGTTTGGTCATTTATCTCGGCTCCATTTAAGAAAACGCTGACTAGTTGACTAGCGCCTCAAGTCTCGTGATTATTGTTTCTGTTATTGGGTCCCCACACTCAATCAGTGCGCAGCTTCCCAATTATGTCCCGCTCCCACACCGACCCGCAACGGCACTTTTAGCGCGGCCACATTACACATATAACCGGGTAGCTCGGCACGTACCCGGTCGAGTTCGTGCTCGGGCACTTCGAGGATGAGCTCGTCGTGCACTTGCAGCAGCAGGCGGCTCGCCAGTTTCTCACGGTCAAGCCATCCCTGCACCGCAATCATCGCCAGTTTGATGAGATCGGCGGCGGTACCCTGCATCGGCGCATTGATCGCGGCGCGTTCGGCGCCCTGGCGGCGTTGCGGGTTTTTGGCGTTGATTTCCGGCAGGTAGAGTCGGCGACCGAACACGGTTTCGACATAACCCTGGCGGCGCGCGGCTTCGCGGGTGCGCTGCATGTAGTCTGCCACCCCCGGATAGCGCGCGAAATAGCGGTCGATATAGGCTTGTGCGGCGGAGCGTTCCAGATTAAGTTGCGACGCCAAGCCAAATGCCGACATGCCGTAGATCAGGCCGAAGTTGATGACCTTGGCCATGCGCCGCTGTTCGCTGTTCACATCTAGCAGCGGCACGCCGAACACTTCGGCGGCGGTGGCGGTGTGAATATCGCGGTCTTCGGCAAACGCGGTCAGCAAGCCGGCATCGTCCGACAGGTGGGCCATGATGCGCAGTTCAATTTGCGAATAATCGGCCGACACCAGCTGATGCCCGGGCGGCGCGATGAAGGCTTCGCGGATGCGGCGGCCTTCAGTAGTGCGCGCAGGAATATTCTGCAAATTGGGCTCGGAGCTGGACAAGCGCCCGGTGACGGCAGTGGCCTGCGAATAGCTGGTATGAACGCGGCCAGTGTCCGGATGGATCATCTGCGGCAGCTTGTCAGTGTAGGTCGACTTCAGTTTGGCCATGCCACGGTAGTCGAGAATCGCCCGCGCAATGGGGTGATCGAGCGCCAGTTGTTCCAGCGTGTCTTCATCGGTGGACGGCGCACCGCCGGGGGTTTTTTTCACCACCGGCAAGCCCTTCTGGGTGAACAGAATGTCACCGATCTGCTTGGGCGAACCGAGGTTGAACGGCTGCCCGGCTTCCTGGTACGCGCGCTGTTCCAGCTCCAGCATCTTCCTGCCGAGTTCACCGCTCTGGATGGCGAGTAGGTTCTTGTCGAGCAGCACGCCGGTGCGCTCCATGCGAAACAAAATGCTCGCCACTGGCAGCTCGATCTGGCGATAGACGTAATCGAGCTGGTCGGATGCCGCAATCTGCGGCGCCAGCGCATCGCGCACGCGCAGCGTCACGTCGGCGTCTTCTGCTGCGTATTCGCTGGCGCGCTCGATCGCCACCTGCTCGAAACCGATTCGCGCCGCACCTTTGCCGGTGACCTCGTCGTAGCTGATGGTCGCCAGGCCCAGATGGCGCATCGCCAGATTGCCCAGTTCGTGCGACTGATGCGCTTCCACCACGTAGGACTGCAGCAGCGTGTCGTCGATTGCGCCGCCGAGCGCGATGCCGGCATTGGCAAAGATATGACGATCGAATTTGAGGTTCTGGCCGATGATTCTGGGGGCGGGGTTTTCCAGCAGCGGCTTGAGTTTGGCAAGCGTGGCTGCACGATCCAGCTGGGCCGGCACCCCGGCGTAGGAATGCCCTAGCGGCAGGTAGGCGGCATCGCCGGGCGCGATGGCGAACGACATGCCGACCAGTTCGGCCTGCATCGGGTCGAGACCGGTGGTTTCGGTGTCGAGCGCATACGCAGGCGCGGCCGTCAACCGGGCGATCCAGTCGTCCAGCTGGACGTCGGTCAGAATGGTTTCGTAGCGCGCACGGTGGTTGCCGCTGGTATCCTGTTCCGGCACGGCGGGCAGATCCGTAGCGGCCGCATCCAGCTCGCGCAGCCAGGCGCGGAATCCAAAGCGCTCGAATAGCGTCCGTTGCGTAGCCGTGTCGCGCGCTTGCAGTGTCAGCGCATCGAGCGTGAATGGCAGCGCAACATCGGTCTTGATGGTGATCAGCACACGCGCCTGCGGCAGCCAGTCGCGCGCGGCACGCAGATTCTCGCCCACCACACCCTTCACCGTGTCGGCGTGGGCAACCAGATTGTCCAGCGAGCCAAACTCGGCGAGCCATTTCACCGCCGTTTTCGGCCCCACCTTGGCCACACCCGGGACGTTGTCCACACTGTCGCCGATCAGCGTAAGGTAATCGACGATGCGCTCGGGCGGCACCCCAAATTTGGCGTTGACGCCGGGAATGTCGAGCGTTTCCTCGCTCATGGTGTTGACCAGCGTCACGTGGTCATTGACCAGTTGCGCCATGTCCTTGTCGCCGGTTGAAACAATGCTGCGGACGTTGTGGCGCGTAGCTTCCACCACCAGCGTGCCGATCACGTCGTCGGCCTCGACGCCGTCGATCACCACCAGCGGCCAGCCATCGGCGCGGATGAGTTCGTGCAGCGGCTCAATCTGGCAACGCAGGTCGTCCGGCATCGGCGGGCGATGTTCCTTGTAGGCGGGGTAAAGCTCGTCGCGGAAGGTTTTACCCTTCGCGTCGAACACGCAGGCGATATAATCCGCCGCGTAGTCCTTCTGCAGTTTGCGCAACATCGCCAGCACGCCCTTGATCGCATTGGTCGGCTCACCCGCTGCGTTGCGCAGATCGGGCAGCGCATGAAACGCGCGATACAGATAGGACGAACCGTCCACCAGCAGCAGGGTTTTTTGAGGCTCGCTCATATTCATATGGGGGGCATTCACACTGACTTGATTCACACTAAGACCAATCACGAGGCGATCAAAACATGCACGGGGATAAATTACCGATTACCGCCGATCCGGGTCGCAGCGCCGAGATTGATTATTCAGCACGCGAGTCGTGGCGGATGCTGGGGATTATGTCAGAGTTCGTCGAGGCGACTGAGCGGCTGGTCTCGATCCGCCCGGCGGTGTCTATTTTCGGCAGCGCGCGCACCCCGACCGACCATGCCTATTACAGGCTCACCGAAGAAATCGCCCGCAAACTGTCTGATGCCGGCTTCTCGGTGATCTCCGGTGGCGGTCCCGGCATCATGGAAGCCGCCAACAAGGGCGCGTATTTCGGCAAATCGCCCAGCGTCGGCCTCAACATCCAGTTGCCACACGAGCAAAGCGGCAATCCCTATCAGGACATCAGCCAGACCTTCCAGCATTTTTTTGCACGCAAGGTCATGTTCGTCAAATTTGCTGCGGCCTATGTCGTCATGCCCGGCGGCTTCGGCACGCTGGACGAGTTGTTCGAGGCGCTGACCCTGGTTCAAACTGGAAAAATCGCGCCCATTCCCATCGTCCTGGTTGGATCAAGCTACTGGGCTGGGCTGGTCGACTGGGTAAAAACCAGGATGGTGGACGAAGGCATGATCGCACTTGCGGATCTCGACCTGATGCAGATCATCGACGAACCCGACCAGGTGGTCGATGCCATTTTCAGCCATTACGAAAAACGCGGCTTCATGCCCTCGCTGGCCGAACGCGAAATCCAGCTCAACCTCTAACCTACTCCCCGGAGACCGTCATGCGTTATTCCCTTTTACTGTTGACCCTGCTGGCGAGCGGACTTGTCATGGCCGCCCCGCCATCCGACCGTCCGCCCGAACTCTCGCCCGTCCCCGATGGCCCACCTGGTGCTGACGAAGCCTCTACCATCACCATCAAACCCGACAGTCGGGGTGAAGTCGAGGAATACCGCAGCAATGGCAAGCTCTACATGCTGAAAGTCACGCCCAAGGTCGGCAAACCGTATTACCTGATCGACCCCAGCGGCGAAGGCCGTTTTAATCGCATGGAAACCCTGCCCGGTTTGCAGCCGCCACAATGGGTCGTGAAAGAATTTTGAGACGAATGCACGCTGTATGACTTCCGCTTCCAATCAAGACATCCCGCGTACCGTCGCAGCCAGCCAGGGCTGGCGCTGGGTGGTAGAAGGCTTTCGTTTGTACCGCAAAAATGCGCTTCTGCTGTCTGCCGCATTTGGCGTGCTGTTTGGCGTGGTGATGGCACTCAACCTGGTTCCGGGAATCGGTGGAACCCTGTCCGAACTGGCGTCCCCTTTTCTGGTGGCAGGTTTCATGGCCGCGTTCCGCGCGCTGGATAACGGCCAGGACCTCGAACTGCCGCATTTTCTGGCTGGCGTGAAGCGTCCGTTCATGTCGGGCCCCGCCCTTCCCTTGATGGCAATGGGCGCGGTGCAACTGCTTGGCACGCTCGCCATTGGCCAGGTCATGCACAGCATGGGATTCGATCCCGAAGCCATCATGGTCGCTGCGCAAAACCCGAAAGCCACCCCGGTCGAACTGCAGGCCCTGATGAACCAATCGCTGCCCGCCGTATTCACGGGTCTGCTGCTGTTCACCCCGCTCATCATGGCCACCTGGTATGCGCCTGCGCTGATCCTGTTCGGCGGCGCACGGCTGGGAACCGCGCTCGGCGTCAGCCTCAAGGCCGTCGCCAAGAACTGGGCGGCCATGATGGTCAATGGTCTGGTGCTGGGCCTGATGTTGGTCTTTGCTGCGCTGGTCCCCATGCTGCTCGGCTTGCTGGTCGCCATGCCGATTCTGTTTGGCTCGCTGTATGCGTCGTATCAGGCGATTTTTGCGGTATGGGCGGACGAGGCTGAGGCCAGTCAGGCCGCCGACAAATTGGCATAAGCCAGCGCCAGCCACTTGGTTCCGGCGTCGCGGAATTTCACCTGCACGCGGGCATCGCTGCCGCGTCCTTCAAAGTCGATGATGATGCCGCTGCCGAATTTGGCGTGCGCCACGCTTTGCCCGACGCGGTAACCGGTGTCATTGCCCAGCGGCGCAGCAGGGCGCGCTGCCGGGGCCGCGTAGCCGAAGCTTTGCGGCTGAGATGAACCGCTGCGGCGGTTGAGCGGGCTCAGCACCTGTTCCGGCAATTCATCGAGAAAGCGTGACGGCAGGCCGTAGCGAATCTGGCCGTGCAGCATGCGCGATTGTGCGTGCGACAGATACAACCGCCGCCGCGCGCGGGTAATCGCGACATACATCAGCCGTCGTTCTTCTTCCAAGCCGTTTTCTTCGTTTGCGCTTTGCTCGTGGGGAAACAGGCTTTCTTCGAGTCCGGTGATGAACACCGCGTGAAACTCCAGTCCTTTGGCGGCGTGCACCGTCATCAACTGCAAGGCATCGAGGCCGACACCGGCCTGGTGCTCGCCGGCCTCCAGCGCGGCGTGGGCAAGAAAGGAATCCAGGGTGCTCTCTTCCGCCCCCTCGGCGCTGTTTTCTTCCGCGAAGAGCGCCGCCGCGTTAACCAGTTCGTTGAGGTTTTCCAGCCGCTCGGTGCCGTCCTTGTCGGCGCGGTAAAAATCCGCCAGGCCACTGGCTTCGATCACGTGATCGATTACTTCGGGCAACGGTAGATCGCGCGTGGCCTGCTTGATCTCCTCGATCAGCTTGGCAAATCCGGCCATCTTGCCGCTGGCGGTGCAGGCCGCCTGCCACAGACTGGCACCGGACTGTGCCGCACTGGCCGACAGCAGCTCCAGCGTGCGCGCACCGATGCCGCGCGCAGGAAAATTCACCACGCGGATGAAGGCACCGTCGTCTTCCGGATTGGTCAGCAGGCGCAGGTAGGCCAGCGCATGCTTAATTTCCAGGCGCTCGAAGAAACGCAACCCGCCATACACGCGATACGGCACGCTGGCGGAAAACAGCGCATGCTCGAGCACCCGCGACTGCGCGTTGGAGCGATACAGCAGCGCCATATCGGACAGGTTGATGCCTTCGCGATTAAGGGCCTTCACCTCGTCGACGATAAAGCTGGCTTCGTCCTGATCCGAATAGGCGTCGTAGACGCGAATCGGTTCGCCCTCCCCCTCTGCCGTCCACAGATTTTTTCCGAGGCGGTGCGCATTCTGCGCGATCAGGGTATTGGCGGCGGTGAGGATATGGCCGTGGCTGCGGTAGTTCTGCTCCAGCTTGATGACGTTGCCGTGCGCGAACTCGCGCTCGAACTCGGCCATGTTGGCGGTATTGGCGCCGCGAAACGCATAGATCGACTGGTCGTCGTCGCCCACAGCAAAAAGCGCAGTGCCAGGCCCGGCAAACAGCTTGAGCCAGCGGTACTGCAACGTATTGGTGTCCTGGAACTCATCGACCAGGATGTGCTTGAAGCGGTCGCGGTAATGCTCGCACAGCGGCTCATTACGAAACAGCAATTCATAGGAGCGCAGCAGCAGCTCGGTGAAATCCGCCACCCCTTCGCGCTGGCATTGCGCGTCGTAGGCCTCAAAAATTTCCACCAGCCGCATCGAGTATTCATCGAACGCCTCGACATCGCGCGCCCGCCGTCCGGCCTCCTTGTGACCGCTGATAAAGCGCTGCACCTTCTTCGGCTCGTATTTCTCGGTGTCGACGTTCATCGACTTCATCAGCCGCTTGATCGCCGACAGCTGGTCCTGGCTGTCCAGAATCTGGAATGACTGCGGCAAGCCCGCCTCGCGGTAATGCGTGCGCAGCAGGCGGTTGGCCAGGCCATGAAAGGTGCCCACCCACATGCCGCGCGTGTTGATCGGCAGCATCGCCGATATGCGCGTCATCATTTCCTTCGCCGCCTTGTTGGTGAAGGTCACCGCGAGAATGCCGTGCGGCGACACCTGCCCGCCCTGGATCAGCCACACCATGCGCGTGGTCAGCACGCGCGTCTTGCCCGATCCGGCGCCCGCCAGAATCAGCGCAGACTCATGCGGCAGCGTCACTGCGGCGCGCTGTTCGGGGTTGAGGTTTTCCAGCAGATGCTTGTGCCCTTCAGGGTAGGCGGACATACGAAGGTAGAATCAGGCAGTCAATTGCGAATTATAAAGGCCTCAAGATGGTGAAGATTTTGTTTTTCGGCGACCTGGTCGACACGCTGGGCATGGCCGCCGATGAAATCGAACTGCCAGCCGACATCACCGATGTGGAACGTCTGCTGTTTTTACTGTCACGGCGTGGCGAAATGTGGAAAAAGATGCTGCTGGGCAACCCCAAACTGAACATCACAGTCAACAAGCAGTTCGTCGAGAAATCCGCGCCGGTGAAGGATGGCGACGAGATTGCGCTGGTAGGGTTTGCAATGGTCTGATTGGCAGGCCAGCGCCGCATGTGCCTGCAAGACCAACTATGATTCCATTTCAGGGCGTCCGGGGAAGTTACTCTTGCAAAAACAAAGCTCCAGGCTATTCGGATAACCGGATGGCCATCCTGTGACAACGGAGTAAGCGCAATGGCTGCATCAAACATGCGTTACCCAATACGCCCGCTGATGCTCGGTGGGCTCGTTTTTCTAATCACGCTTGCCTTATCGGGACTGCTTGTCTGGCAGCTAGACGGGCATGCCCGTCAACATGAGCGGGATCGCGCTGCCGTTCTTGCCGGCCACTACGCCCATGCGGTTGAAAGCCGCATCGGGCATGCGACCTCTGCGACCCACGCTCTGGCGGCTCTGGTACGCCAGGGCAACGGTAGCGTTTCTAATTTTGATGCGATTGCCCGCACCATGTTGCCGCTTTATCCTGGTGCATCCGTACTGACGCTGGCGCCTGGCGGGGTTGTCCGCAACGTCGTGCCGATATCCGGCAACGAGGCGGCCATCGGCCTGGACTTGTTTGCCGCCCCGACACAACGCAAGGAATCCTTGCTCGCCCGCGACAGTGGCCGACTCACGCTGGCCGGCCCGCTGGAACTGGCGCAGGGTGGGACAGGAGTAATCGGACGCTTGCCGGTGTTTCTCGACGACAGCCAGGGCAAACCCATTTTCTGGGGTTTCACCCTGGTCGTGATGCGCTTGCCCGACGGGCTGGACATGACCCATTTGTCTCGTCTGAGCAAGCAAGACTGGGCCTATGAACTCTGGCGTATCCACCCGGACAGCGGAAAAAAACAGGTCATTGCCCGCTCCTCGCCAGCGCCCCTGATCGAACCGGTGGAGCAGACCCTGCAAGTACCCAACGCAACCTGGACGCTGAGCCTCGCCCCGGTCAAGGGCTGGACCGATCCGCTCGGACTCTCGTTCCAACTGGCGCTGGGACTGCTTTTCAGCCTGATGCTGGGCTATCTGACAAAGCTTTTTGTCGAGATGAAAGCACATAAACAGTTGCTCGAAGCCAGAGTCGCCCAGCGCACTTCAGAAATCCAGGTGGCGCAACGCAAACTGAAAGCCACGCTCGACGCCATCCCCGATCTGGTCTGGCTGAAGGATGCGGATGGCGTCTACCTCAGTTGCAATCCGGGATTCGAATCATTCTTCGGCGCCAGCGAGGCGGAAATCGTCGGCAAAACCGACTATGACTTTGTCGAGCGGGAGCAGGCGGATTTTTTCCGCGAGCACGACCGCAAGGCGATGTTGGCTGGCAAACCCAGCATCAATGAAGAATGGCTCACCTTCGCCAGTGATGGCAAGCGGCGGCTACTGGAAACCATCAAGACCCCCATGCTTGATGAAAACGACAATATCATCGGCGTGCTGGGCATCGCCCGTGACATCACCCAGCGTGCCGAGGCGGAACGCGCGCTTCAGCAATCCCAGCAGCAGACGCAGCAGTATCTGAATATCGTCGGCGTGATGCTGGTTGCAATCGATGCGGAAGGCCGGGTGCAGCTCGTCAACCACAAGGGCTGTGAAATGCTCGGTGCTTCCGAGGCGGATATCCTGGGCAAAGACTGGATCGAACATTTTCTGCCCGAGCGCATACGAAAAGACGTCAGGGAAACTGTCACCCAGATGATGAAGGGCGACATCGCGCCGGTCGAGTACATGGAAAATTCCATCTTGACCCGCAGCGGAGAGGAGCGTGACGTTGCATGGCATAACACGGTCTTGCTCGACGAGTCGGGCAGGATTAACGGCGTGCTAGCTTCGGGAGAGGACATCACCGAGCGCAAGCGGGCGGAACAAGCCTTGCGCGATTCTCGCGAGAACCTGCATCTTCTGCTCGATTCAATGGCCGAAGCGGCCTATGGGGTGGACTTCGACGGCAACTGCACCTTCGTTAACCGCGCATTCCTGAAAATACTGGGCTACCAGGATGAAAATGAGGTGCTGGGCAAGCGCACCCATACGCTCATTCACCATTCGCATGCCGATGGCAGCGCCTATCCGGAAAGCGAATGCAAAATGCATCGGTCTTACCTGACGAATCAGGCAATCAACGTGTCGGACGAGGTGTTCTGGCGCAAGGACGGCGGGGCGATCCCGGTTGAGTACTGGTCGAACCCCATCGTCGCCGACGGCATCGTGGTCGGTGCGATCGCCACTTTCGTCGACATCACCGAACGCAAGCGGGTTGAGGCGCAACTCAGCCTCGCCGCCCAAGTGTTCGAGCAAAGCGGCGAAGGAATCATGATTACCGATGCCCAGTGCAACATTGTCATGGTCAACCAGGCTTTCACCACCGTCAGCGGTTACAGCGAAGCCGAGGTCCTGGGACAGAACCCGCGCATGCAGTCTTCCGGACGCCACGACAGGGCGTTCTACAGCGCGATGTGGGAAGCCATCGCCACGCAGGGGCGCTGGCAGGGCGAGGTATGGAATCGCCGCAAGGACGGCAGCGTATATCCGGAATTGATCTCGATCATCCGGGTGCTCGACAAGAAGGGCGAAGTGAGCCACTACATCGGCATTTCAAGCGACATTACCCAGCATAAGGCCGCCCAGGAGCGTATCCAGCGACTGGCGCATTTCGACCCGCTTACCGGACTGCCAAACCGGGCCTTGCTCAGCGACCGCATCAGCCACGAACTCAGCGCAGCGCAGCGCCACCATACCCAAGTGGTCGTCATGTTCGTCGACCTCGATCACTTCAAGAACGTCAACGACACGCTGGGGCACCGCATCGGCGACGCGTTGCTGATCGAGGTGGCAACCCGCCTGAAATCCACCGTGCGCGATGTGGACACGGTTTCACGCCAGGGGGGAGATGAGTTCGTCCTGATTCTGCCCGACACGGATGCTGACGGTGCGGCGCATGTGGCTGGAAAGTTGCTGGAAGCCGTCGCGCAACCGTACCAGATCGAGAGTTTTGAGCTGACCGTGACACTGTCCATCGGCATTGCCCTATATCCGGGCGATGGCGAGAATTTCGAGGTGCTCGCCAAATGTGCGGACGCCGCCATGTACCGTGCCAAGCACGATGGCCGCAACACCTACTGCTTTTTCACCTCGGAAATGCAGGCACGTTCGGCCCAAAACCTGCATATGGAAAATGCCTTGCGCCGCGCGCTAGAGCGGAATCAGTTGCTGTTGCACTATCAGCCACAAGTCTCATTGCGCGACGGACGCATCAGCGGCGTGGAAGCGCTACTGCGCTGGCAGCATCCGGAACTGGGCATGATCGCGCCAGCCGACTTTATTCCCCTCGCTGAAGAAAGCGGCCAGATCCTGAAAATTGGGGAATGGGTGCTGCGCAGTGCGGTCCGGCAGATCAAGGCGTGGATGGACGACGGTCTTGTGCCGATGGTGATGGCAGTGAATCTGTCAGCCGTACAGTTCCGTCATCCTCACTTGCCGGAGCTGGTCACGCAGATTCTCGATGAAGAAAAGCTGGCGCCGCAATATCTGGAACTGGAACTGACCGAAAGCGTCGCCATGGACGATGCGCCTACGGCCATTGCAGTGATGGATCGTCTGCACGCGCGCGGCATCCGCATGTCGATCGACGATTTCGGCACCGGCTATTCCTCGCTGAGCTATCTCAAGCGTTTCAAGGTTTACAAGCTCAAGATCGACCAGTCGTTTGTGCGGGATATCAGTAAGGATCCGGAAGACCGGGCGATCGTCTCCGCCATCATCAGCCTGGCGAACAGCCTGGGCCTGCAAACCATTGCAGAGGGCGTCGAAACCGAAGGACAGCTGGCCTTCCTGCGTGAACAGGGATGCGACGAAGTGCAAGGCTATTACTACAGCAAGCCCTTGACTGCGGAGTCGTTCGCCGCATTCGTGAGGGCCCATAGCCCCGTTCATGATTAAGTCTGAAAAGCACAGGCAGGGACGCTCGCCAGTGCGTGCAAGATCATGCGGGGACTTAAGCTTTTCCCGCTGATGGCCGTTAGTGCGGATGATTACGTCGCTGACGATTAAGTCACCAGGGAGAGCAGCATGAAAGCAGGACTTATCATGGCCGCAGCATGGGTCGCAATAGCGAGCGCGCCGCTTGCCGCCGCCCAGTTGTATCAATGGAAGGACGCGCAAGGCCGCATGATGTATAGCGACCAGCCGCCGCCGGCCAGCGTCAAAAATGCCCAGCAAAAGTCATTCAAGGGCAACCTGATCGAAACCGGCGAATCCTACGCCACCAAAACCGCGCGCGAAAAATACCCCATCACCCTCTACGCCAGCCCCTGTGGTGCACCCTGCGACGAGGCGCGCAAGCTGCTCACCGAGCGCGGCGTGCCCTTCAGCAGCAAGGACACCCAAGCCAGCCCCGAGGCCCAGGCAGAGCTGAAAAAACTCACCGGAAAACTCAGCGTGCCCGTAATCGTGGTCGGCAGCGAGCGCATCGACGGCTATGAAAGCGGGCAATGGAACGCCGCACTCGACCGCGCGGGCTACCCCAAGTCTGCCCCGCCCGGCAGCAAGCCCGCATCAACTGCCGCCGCACCCAAGAACTGAAGCAAGTCACCCAGCCCGGAAATCCGGGCTGCGGTAAACTTCGCGGCATGAAAATCGCCGCCTGGAACGTCAATTCACTCAAAGTCCGCCTGCCGCAATTGCTGGACTTCCTCGCCACCCGCCAGCCCGACGCGGTGTGCCTGCAGGAAACCAAACTCACCGATGACAACTTCCCGCACGCCGAGATCGAGGCGGCGGGTTATCGCGTGGTGTTTGCCGGACAGAAAACCTATAACGGCGTCGCCATTGTCAGCCGCAGCGAGGCCACCGATGTCGTGATTGGCATTCCCGGCTTTGCCGATGAACAGAAACGCTTCATCGCCGCCACCGTCGATGGCATGCGGCTGGTGTGCGTGTACTGCCCCAATGGGCAAAGCCTGGATTCCGACAAGTACCCCTACAAACTCGCCTGGTACGACGCACTCATCGCCTGGCTCAAGGATGAGCTCACGCGCCACCCCAAACTCGCGATTCTGGGCGACTACAACATCGCGCCGGATGACCGCGACGTGCACGATCCCGCGGTGTGGAAAGACTGCGTGCTGGTGTCGGAACCCGAGCGCGAGCGCTTTAGAAGCCTGCTTGCACTCGGTCTGCAGGACAGCTTCAGGCTGTTCGGGCAGCCCGAAAACACCTTCAGCTGGTGGGATTACAGAATGATGGGGTTCCGCCGCAACCAGGGGCTGCGCATCGACCACATCCTGCTGACCGCGCCACTCGCAACCGCCTGCACCGCATCGACCATCGACCGCGACATGCGCAAGCTGGAACGGCCATCGGATCATGCGCCGGTGGTGGCGGAAATCGACTTGCCTGCTTGAGCACAAGCCAGCCGGCTGCCGTATTTACAGTTGGCGACACGAAAAAAAAGCGGCCGCAAGGCCGCTTGAACAACGGCGCTGCCGCCGCTGGAGGAGTCGTCAGAAGAACCAGGTCATTTGCAGGCTGACACGGTCGCCCAGATTGTCAGCAATGGTTTGCGCATTGGTGCGTTGCGCGCCGGCTGCAATCGCCAGCGGATTGCTGACCTCCAGGTCGCGCCATTCGTAGTTCAGTGCCAGTCGCGTGTTTTTGTAGACATACCAGTTCGCGCCCACCGTGGTGGTCGTGAACTCGCGTTCCAGTGCTGCGGTTTCGGTCATGCGGTCGAAATAGTCGTAGCGCAGATCCAGTTCCCAGTCCTTGAGAAAACGCCAGCCGCCTTCGAGATACCAGCCACTGGCTTTTTCGTTGACGCCAATTTGCACGGGCTCGCCGGGGAAAGGCGGATTGGGACCACCGACGATCATGCCGCTGCCCCGCAGATATTCTGCCGTCGCGCGCCAGGGGCCTTTTTTGTAGTTCGCGCCGACACCCTCCCGGATACGGTCAAAGGTGCCGGTGCCGAACTCGCGCTCGCCGTCCTGCCGCCACAGCCAGACCGAGGCATCTTCACGGTTGGGGCCTTTACTTTTGCCGAACACATAGGACGCCTGCAGGCGGCCGGTGACGTCCTTGTTGCTGTCGTTGTCGGACAGCTGGTCAATTTCGCCGCCGTTGGACAGCATCAGCGCGTAAGAAAACTCCCATGGTCCGCGGTTAAACCAGTCGTAAACCTGGATGCCGATATCGCGAAACCCCGAAACGCTGCTAATGGCAGAGCCATTCGACGCACCCGTCGCACTGATGGTGCCCGTTGACCGGTATTGCGTTTCGAGCAGCAGGTTGGTTGCCGCATTGCTGTAATAAACGTAGGGATAGGCGACGTGGACGGCCACCAGCGCCTCCTCGCTGGTGGGCAGCTTGAACAGGCCGGCGCGAATGCGCGCACCGGGGATGTAGTTGAAGGTGACCGAGGCGTCGGTGACCATGAGATCACGCTGCGACGTGATGCCATTTTGGCCGGCTTCCAGCAGGGCAAAATAATTGATCTTGCCCGGAATAATATTGCCGCGCACCCCGATCCGCGCGCGGTTGAATTGCAGCTCATCGTTATCGTCCAGATCCGGGCCAACGCGGTTGGGTACGCTGAGCTGGCCATTAAACGGTGCGGCGCCGCCCAGCAAACCCTGAACCGGGTCGGCGTCGACGTAGGTGTAAGTGGGCTGTAAAAATCCCCAGATCTTGTAATAGCCGGTATCCGGCGCTTCATTGCCTTGCAGTTGCAACCAGTTTGCCGCATGGGCGCCCATCGGCAGCATCGCCAGCAGCAGGGTGGTCAGTAGTTTTTGTTTCATGCGTTCTCCTCCAGAGAATGGTGTCAGGCCATGGCCGCAGATCAGTGAGCGTGCTTGTGCCGGTCAGGGCTTGAGATAAACGTAGCCTTCCTTTGCCTGCAATCGTCCAATTTCAGCGACACCTGACGGCACGATGGTGGCTTCTGGAATCACCGCACTGGCATCGAGCTTGCGGCTTTTGAGCGTGTTGTTGCAGACGCGGAAATCAACGCCTTTGGCCTTCAATGTCTGCACCAGCGGTTCATAGGGGTTGCCGTTGCTGTCCTGCGCACCGTTGAGCAGAAAATCAATGCCCTTGCCATGGGTCACGACCACGATATGCACATCGCTGCTGGCACTCACATGGTTTTGTACATTGCGCAAAGCCATCATGGCATTGGTGCTGTCGTTGATGTGGTAAACCACTTTTTCTTGCGTAGCGGCGGGAGCGACGGCTTCTATTGCTGCGGCTGCGCACAGGGTGGGGGCCGCGCCAAGCAGCAGGGCGAACGCAAGGGGGGCAAACAGGATAGGCTTCATTACAATCTCCAAAGGGGTGTATTTATTCGCCAGCAGGCCGGCATGAAGTAAGACGCAGCCACTGGCACGCTTATTCCATTCCAGACGTACCATTTTTATGGAATAAATGGACTACACGCAGCGTCTTACTCAATGACCATGATCCATTGCACCCTGTTTGGACTGACCCGCACCCGCATCGAGTCGCTGCGCCCGGTGCTTTATCGCATCGCCTATGCTTGGTGTCACGATGCCGCAGATGCCGACGATCTGGTACAGGACAGCCTGTCCAAAGCCTGGACGCAGCGCGCGCAACTGCGCGAAACCGAGGCGCTCAAAGCATGGGCGGTCGCAATCATGCATCGCTGCTGGATCGATCATTTGCGCGCCCGCCGCGATTTCGACAATGTGGACGACTGGGAAAACACACTTGAATCACCCGCCGACCCACCCGACGTCAGCTGCAACCGCGAACAAGTGATTGCCTGTGTACGTACTGCCATTGCACGGCTACCGATGGGTCAACGCCAGGTGTTGACGCTGGTCGATCTGGAGGAGTTTGGCTACGCTGAAGTCGCGCAAATCCTCGACATTCCAGTAGGCACGGTCATGAGCCGCCTGTCGCGCGCGCGCGCAGGCTTGAAAACAATGATGGATCGCGTGATGCAGCAGGCCGCCGACCGGCCTGCGCTCAGGAGAGTGAAATGAATTCCGTTGTTTCCGATGAAACCTTGCATGCCTTCATCGATGGCGAACTCGACGTAGCCGAGCGCGAGGCGCTCACCGTGCGCATGCAATCGGATGCCGAACTGGTGCGACGCGTGTGCGCCATGCGCAGCCTGCGCGACATGGTGAAACTGGCTTATGCCGAGCCGCCGCCTGCGCCATCGTCCAGCGTACCGGCACGCACACATAAAATAATGACGCAACGCTGCGCGCTGGGCTGCCTGGTGTTGTTTGCCGGCTTGGCGGCGGGGTGGGTCCTGCGCGGGGTTGAAGCAACGCACCTGGCGATTGCGACCCCCTTCGCGACAGGCGTTATGCACGATCCAGCCTTGCAGCCGGTCAGCCTGGCGCATACGCCCGACCCCGACCGCGTGATATTGCATCTCGACAACGCTGCGCCCGGAAAAATGCTTGCCGTGCTCGACGAGGCCGAACGCCTGCTCGACGCCGCCGAACAGCAGGGACGCACCCTGCAGCTCGAAGTGCTTGCCAACAGTCATGGTCTGACTTTACTGCGCGCCGGGCACAGCCCCTACGCGGTTCGCATCGCGCGAATGCAGCAACGCCACGCCAACCTGCAATGGGTGGCCTGCAGCCAGACCATCGCGCGCTTTACCGCCGAGGGGCAGAAAGTCGAACTGCTTCCCGCTGCGCGTACCGCGCCGACCGCCATCGGCGAAATCGTCACCCGGCTCCAGCAGGGCTGGACATACGTTCGCGTGTAAGTCGGTTGTATCCGGGGCTTAATCAGATCGAGCCGGAAGCGCGTATTGAACTCAGATCGGGACCTGGGCCGAATGCTCCCGGCAAATTCGCCGCACTTCCGGACTGCTCAGTTTCTCCTGCATCAGCCCGCAAAAATAGCTGCGCGGCCCCAGGCGCTGGTTATGGCGACAGCTCGAGCACACGCCGAAACTCCGTTTGCCGCTTTGCAACTGCACCTGCGCCAGCACCTGTCGCAGCACGATCATTGCCGAACTCACGCGCGCCGGGCTGGCGATGCGTACCGCCTCACGCCAGGCACCGGCCGAATTGAGCGTGTTCAACAGCGCGCCGCCCGCCTCGGTCAAAACGAGGCGCACAATCCGGCCATCCTGCGGGTCGGCATAGCGCGACACCAGCCTGCGGCGCGCCAGCACCAGAACGGTTTGTGACACCGTCCCCTTGGTCAAACCCAGGTATTCGGTGAGCGCCAACGGAGTGTTGCTGAAGCGATTGGCCTGGTTGAGATAAAACAGAACGTGCAAATGCACCGGCTGCAGTCCCTGCGCCGCCCCCGCCTGCCGCAATCCAGCGCGCGTCAGCAGCGACAGGCGCTCGACCAGATCAAACAGGGTAAGCGCCTGGCTTCTCACGACAGGTTAAAACCTGATTGAAGCGCCACCCTGAGCCAAAACCAGCGCAGCCAGCCTGCTGTAAAGCGGCGTGCCGTCCTTGGTATCAACCCAATCGCCATCCTGCGGTTTGAAATGAAAGCCGCCCGAGGGGGCGGCAACCCAGATTTCGCGCGCTACGCCGTGGCGGTTGATGATGATCTTGCTGCCATTCTCGAATTCGACCTCGAGAATGCCATCAGCCGGCGTTTCAAAATCGAGATCGGCCTCTTCCAGCGCCTGTTCGATATGAGCCAGGGTCTTACTGGCGGCCAGGTTGAATTCGGCTTCGCCTGATTCGGTTTTCATCTTGGGGTCCCGTGCTAACATTTCGCGCATGAAAATACGCACCATATATATAGTGTCCCTGCTGCTCTGCGGACTGGGTTTGACCGCCTGCGGCATCAAGGGTGACCTGTATCTTCCCGAAAATCCTCCCGCACCGCAACGGACGTCCAATTGAACACCCTGCACAGACTTGACGGCCAGCTTCATCTGGAAGACGTGGCGCTCACCCAACTCGCCGAACGATTCGATACGCCGCTTTATGTGTACTCCCGGCAGGCACTTGAATCAGCCTACCAGACCTATGCCGAGGCGTTTGCCAACACCCCGCACTTGATCTGCTACGCCGTCAAAGCCAACTCGAATCTGGCGATCCTCAACCTGTTCGTTCGCCTGGGCGCCGGTTTCGACATTGTCTCCGGCGGCGAGCTGGCACGGGTGCTGGCCGCCGGTGGCGATCCGGCCAAAGTGGTGTTCTCCGGTGTAGGCAAGACCGCACAGGAAATGCGCGCCGGCCTGGAAGCGGGAATTCTCTGTTTCAACGTCGAATCGGCCAGCGAATTGCAGCGGCTCAACCGGGTCGCGAGCGAACTGGGCAAGGTTGCGCCGGTTTCTTTCCGCGTCAATCCCGATGTCGACCCGAAGACACACCCGTATATCTCGACCGGGCTCAAGGAAAACAAGTTCGGCGTACCGATTGCCGAGGCCCCTGCACTCTATCGCCTGGCTGCCAGCCTGCCCCATCTCCAGGTCACTGGCATCGATTGCCACATCGGTTCGCAGCTCACCGATCTTTCACCGTTAGTTGATGCCGCTGATCGCGTGCTGGCACTGGTCGACACCCTGGCATCCGAAGGTATTACGCTGCACCACATCGACCTTGGCGGCGGTGTCGGCATTCGCTACCACGATGAAACTCCGCCCGACCTCGCCGCTTACGGTCGCGAACTGGCCGCGCGCTTCAAGGGCCGTACTGAAAAATTGTTGCTTGAGCCGGGGCGCTCACTGGTCGGCAACGCCGGTTTGCTACTGACCCGAGTTGAGTATCTGAAGCCGGGCGAAGATAAAAACTTCGCCATCGTCGATGCCGCGATGAACGACCTGATGCGTCCCGCGTTGTACGAGGCGTATCACGAAATTGTCGCCGTCGATCAGCGAAATGCCCATGGCAAGCGCTACGACATCGTGGGTCCGATCTGCGAAACGGGTGACTTTATTGGCTTTGCACGCGACCTGAATATCGAGGAAGGCGACTTGCTGGCAGTGCTTTCAGCGGGTGCATACGGCATGAGCATGGCGTCAAACTACAATTCCCGCCCTCGCGCAGCAGAAATCCTGATCGACAAGAATGAAATTCACCTCATCCGGGAACGCGAAACACAATCCGGCCTGATGGCTGGAGAATGGCTTGTTGATTGGGCTTAGCTGAAAAACAACGACGAAACAATTAGCCTGATTTGGTGTCGACTCGCTACATTTTGCTTGATCGCTACATTTTTCAGCGAATTGTTTGCGCCAGCTTTCGCCTATTCATTGAAGCGCCGGAAAAACTCACTAGAATGAGGCTCACCAAGCGGAGCCTCGGTATCGCCCGTAACACGCGGGTTTCGGGCAAGTCGATCGCCTGTCGGTACCACGCTTTGGAAGTGCAATTTCTGACTGCACGTGGCTTTGAGCTGTAGTAGTTAAGTGATGTGTCCAACTTCTAAGGAGTGTTAAATGGCAACAGTAAAGAAACCCGCCGCCAAGCCGGCGGTCAAGAAGGCAGCAGCCGCTGCCAAACCCGTTGTTAAAAAAGTCGCCGCCAAGCCGGTAGCCAAAAAAGCAGTCGCCAAACCGGCTGCCAAAAAACCGGTCGTGAAGGCTGCAGTCAAAAAAGTCGCCGCCAAGCCAGTTGCCAAAAAAGTAACGGCCAAGCCGGTCGCTAAAAAGCCGGTTGCCAAAAAAGTAGCTGCCAAACCGGCTGCCAAGGCTGCCGTCAAAAAGGCAGTAGCCAAGCCGGTTGCCAAAAAAGCAGTCGCTAAACCAGCTGCCAAAAAGCCGGTCGTGAAGGCTGCAGCCAAAAAAGCAGTCGTCAAACCGGTTGCCAAAAAAGCAGCGGCCAAACCGGTCGCTAAAAAGCCGGTCGTGAAGGCTGCAGTCAAAAAAGTCGCCGCCAAGCCGGTCGCCAAAAAAGTAGCGGCCAAACCGGTCGCTAAAAAGCCGGCCGCCAAGGCTGCCGTCAAAAAGCCTGTGGCCAAAGTGGTTGCCAAACCGGCGGTCAAGAAACCGGTAGCCAAGGCGCCCGTTAAAAAGCCCGTGATCAAAGCGGTTGTTAAACCTGCAGCCAAACCCGCAGCGGCCAAACCTGCCGTTAAAAAACCGGTGGTAAAAAAAGCCGTCCCTGCTGCCAAGCCGGCTGCGGCGCCTGCCGCAGCCCCTGCGCCCGCGGCACCGGTCATCAAGCCTTTTGGTCTTTGACGTCTCGGGTCCCAAATGAAACGGGGGCTTTTGCCCCCGTTTTTTTATGCTTGCGTGCGTCCGTCCTGATTACCTGAAGCGTTTTGCTATCGAACTGCCGCTCCCCAGCCGCGCAGAGCCTGCATCAGGCGTACCCCCCACGGCAATCGCAATGCCAGCAAGATCACCACGACTGCCCCGTAAATCAGGGGCGATGTCAGATCCTTTTTCACCAGCCAAAGATAATGAACCACGGCCAAGAGCGCGACGAGGTAGATCAGCCGATGCAGGTGCTGCCAGCGGCGGCCCAGGCGCCGCATCATGGCGTGGGTCGAGGTTGAGGCCAGCGGAATAAGCAGGACGAAAGCGGAGAAACCCACGGTAATGAAAGGTCGCTTCACGATATCCCTTGCGATAGCCGCCAGATCAAAAAACTGGTCCAGCCAGATATAGGTGACGAAATGCAGGCAGGCATAAAAGAAACTGAACAAGCCCAGCATGCGCCGATAGCGAATGAGATTCGCATACCCACTCAGCCGCCGCAGGGGCGTGACCGACAAGGTCAGGATCAGCCCGACCAGCGTCCAGGTTCCCGTAGAGCGGGTGATGAACTCGATGGGGTTGGCACCCAGCCCTCCACTGCCGCCCAGTGCAATCAGCCGCGCCAGTGGCAGCAAGCAGATAGCGAATATCCAGAGCTTGGGGTTGCGCAGTACGGCACCCATCAATAGTACTTTTTCAGATCCATGCCGCGATACAGCTGGGCCACCTGATTGGCGTAGCCATTGAACATCAGCGTGTCGCGCTTGAAAAACTCGCCGATGCGGCGCTCCTTGGCCTGGCTCCAGCGCGGATGGTCGACCTGCGGATTGACGTTGGAATAAAAACCGTATTCGTCAGGGTTGGCCCTTGTCCACGAGCTGACCGGCTGCTTTTCCACCAGACGGATTTTGACGATGGACTTGGCGCTCTTGAAGCCGTATTTCCACGGCACCACCAGCCGGATCGGCGCGCCGTTCTGATTCGGCAGCACCTCGCCGTACAAACCCATCGTCATCAGCGTCAGGGGATGCATCGCCTCGTCCAGCCGCAGGCCTTCGACGTACGGCCAGTCGAGCACACGCGAACGCTGACCCGGCATCTGTTTGGGGTCGTTCAAGCTTACGAACTCAACATATCGGGCCTTGCCGGTCGGCTCGACACGGCGCAGCAATTCGGCCAGCGGAAAGCCCACCCACGGAATGACCATCGACCAGCCCTCGACGCAGCGCATGCGATACACGCGCTCTTCCAGCGGGGCGAGCCTCAGCAGGGCGTCGATGTCCCAGGTTTTGGGTTTACGCACCTCGCCCTCGATCGCCACGGTCCATGGCCGGGTGCGCAAGCTGCCTGCGTTTTCTGCCGGGTCACTTTTGCCCGTTCCGAATTCGTAGAAGTTGTTGTAAGTCGTGATGTCCTTGAATGGTGTCCTGGCTTCGTCGAGCGTGTAGGGGCTGGTGCGCACGCCGGCCAGCTTGATGCCGGCGTGGGCATCGTCCAGTGTGCCCAGTGCTGTGCCGGCAGCCAGCGCACCCATGCCCTGCATGAAGCGGCGGCGCTCGCGATAAATTTCAGGCGGGGTGATTTCAGACGGCAGGATGGCGTCGGGATGGCGTATCAGCATGCTGGGTTCCTGTTCAATGTAGTGCGATTAACCAATCGTCGAAGTACGCGCGCAATCCTTACACGGCGCACACTCGGGTTGACCCGGCTTTGAGGGATTTGTTTCAGCTTGGGGCTGACAAGTTGTACTCGCCTCAGATTCTGCTGTTGTTTCAACGGAACTCCGCGCTTGCCGCCGGTGTCTTCGCAGCCTCGTGGCGAGCCGGTCCTATTCACTCCCAGGTTGGCCAGACGCGCCTGACGCGCACCAGGTGCCCCCAAAGTGATGAATTCGCCACCCTCTCTGACGAGGCCTCGTCAGAGAGGGGTGCGCGACAATTTAATCAGCCTGTCAAACCCCCCTGATTTAATTCGGTTTTCGAGCGATTGATCACCCACAGGAGATTGGCATGGACACTGCATATACCTTGGCATACACAACGCAAGGAGCAGACAACATGATTGACCTCAACCAAGGCGGCACCCTGGATGTCACGCTGAAAGAAGACACCAAAGGCCAGGACAACGTCATTCTCGCGATGGCGGCACAGGGTTGCGAACTCAGCCTGACCCCGCACCAGGCACGCGTACTGGCGACCGAACTCATCATGGCGGTCAACCGCGCCGAAGTGCGCAACAACCTCAAGCACAGCCAGAACATGGTGCGTAGCGGGCAGCAGCAAACGACCCGCCACGGCTTCTTCCATGTGTGAACTGACCCTTTCCTTATTCAGGGCGACCGGCTTCGGTCGCACCCGGGTAGCAGGCAGCCAGGCTTGATCTACCTGACGATGAGCCCCGCATTGGCGGTGGCGCGCCATCCATGATAGGGTGGCGCACTGAGGCGCAAGGACTTGTCCTTGCGCCATTTCTTTTATCCATCACCAGGAATCCAGCATGGCCGTCATCGAACTTACTCAGGCAAATTTCGAATCCACCATCCAGAGCAACGACGTCGTCGTCGTCGATTTCTGGGCACCCTGGTGCGGCCCGTGTCGCGGTTTCGCGCCCATTTTCGAGGCCGCTGCCGAAAAGCACGCCAATATCGTGTTCGCCAAGGTCAACACCGAAGTCGAGCAGGAGCTCGCCGGATTTTTCCAGATCCGCTCGATCCCCACCCTGATGGTGTTCCGCGAACAGGTCATTCTGTATTCCGAATCCGGCTCGCTGCCCGCCCACGCACTCGACGGCCTGATTGAACAGGTCATGGGGCTGGACATGGCGCAAGTCCACAAGGACATCGCCGAGCAGCAGGCACAGCCTGAGGCCTGAGCCTCAGGCTTGCGGATTGAGTAGCTGCCGCGCCAACGGCAAGGTGATCGGGCGCCGCGTTTCGAGGCTGATCCGGTCCAGCGCCTCCAGCACTGCCAGCAGGCTTTGCATGTCGCGCGCGGCACGGGTCAGCAGATAATCCGCCACCTGCGAATCAAGCTGGAATCCGAGGGTTTCGGCGTGCTGCTGTAAGGCAGTGCGCTTTTCCGCATCGTTTAAAGGCTGCATCTGAAACACCAGCCCCCAGCCAAACCGGGTTTGCAGTTCCGGCATCAGCGGAAGCTCGGCTGGCGGCAGATTGCCCGCAGCCAGCCACAGTCCGGCGTGTTCTCGGACCTGGTTGAATGCGGCAAAACCAGCCTGTTGCCGGGCAGCGTCCCAACTTTCCACCGCGTCTGCCACCACCACCTCGCCCGCCACCGCGCCGCCCTGCACCACGCTGCGTCCGCGTGCCTCACACGCCGCCGCCCAAGCCGCCAGCAAATAACTCTTGCCGCTCCCCGGCGCACCCCACACATACACCATGCGTTCGGTCGCCGTGCCGTCGAGCATGGCATTGAGCTGCGCCATGAGTTCGACATTGCGCCCCGCTACAAAGCGGGCGAGATCAGGACGGGCAGGCGGACGAATATCGAGGAGAAGCTGTCGCATGGGGTCGAGAGGATAAGCGATCCAAACCCCTGCGCACCATGCCCTTGACCGTATCCACCCAGGAAATCTGCGGGATTCTGGCGTGAGGACGAAAGACGCTGCCACGCCCGGCTATACTTTCAGGCTCAACCTGCTGCTCCGAAAGTTTGCCAATGATTGCCACTTTTCCCCTGCCTGTCCGCCCTGTCATCCTGCCGCCGCCCGTGGTGGAAGAAGTGCTCGGCAACGACGAGCGCGAGGCGCTCAAAACGCGCATCAAGGCCTTGATGAAACAGCAGGACGCGGTGCTGGTGGCGCATTACTACACCTCGGCCGACCTGCAGGATCTGGCCGAGGAAACCGGCGGCTGCGTATCGGACTCGCTGGAAATGGCGCGCTTCGGCCACGCCCACCCGGCGAAAACGTTGATCGTCGCCGGCGTCAAGTTCATGGGCGAAACCGCCAAGATCCTCAATCCGGAAAAGCGCGTGCTGATGCCCGACCTGAAAGCCGACTGCTCGCTCGATCTGGCCTGCCCGGCCGACGCGTTCGCCGCGTTTTGCGACGCCCACCCGGACCGGCTGTCGGTCGTCTACGCCAACACCAGCGCGGCGGTGAAAGCGCGCGCCGACTGGGTCGTCACCTCCGGCATCGCGGTCAAGATCGTCAAATACCTGCACAGCCAGGGCCACAAGCTGCTGTGGGCGCCGGATCGCCACCTGGGCGATTACGTGCAGCGCGTGACCGGTGCCGACATGCTACTGTGGCAGGGCTCCTGTGTGGTGCATGAAGCGTTCAAGGCCGATGCGCTGAAAAAACTGCGCGCCGAGCACCCGGCCGCTGCCGTGCTGGTGCATCCCGAATCGCCCGCAGCAGTGATCGCGCAGGCCGACGTGGTGGGTTCGACCACGCAGCTGATCGCTGCGGTGAAAGACCTGCCAAATCCCGAATTCATCGTTGCCACCGACAACGGCATCTTTCACAAGATGCGCGCCGCCGCCCCCGGGAAAATCCTGCTGGAAGCGCCGACTGCCGGCGAAGGTGCCACCTGCCAGTCGTGCGCGCACTGCCCGTGGATGGCGATGAACGGCCTGCGCAATCTGGCCAGCGTGCTGGAATCTGCTGCGGCAGGCAAGCCAGTCGCAAACGAAATCCATATCGAAGAAGGCATCCGCGCCAAAGCCCTGTTGTCGATCCAGCGCATGCTGGACTTTGCCACCGCCGAAAAATCCGGCCTCATCCAACTCGGGGACTGAACCATGGCCGGAGCCAGTTTGCTTGCACTGCTCGACGACATCGCCACCATCCTCGACGATGTGTCGGTGATGACCCAGGTCGCCGCCAAGAAAACCGCCGGCGTGCTGGGCGATGACCTCGCGCTCAACGCCCAGCAGGTTGCCGGCGTCAAGGCCGATCGCGAACTGCCGGTGGTATGGGCGGTCGCCAAGGGGTCATTCATCAACAAGGCCATTCTGGTGCCGGCGGCGCTCGCCATCAGCGCGTTTGCGCCGTGGCTGGTCACGCCCCTGCTGATGTTGGGCGGCGCGTTCCTCTGTTATGAAGGCTTCGAGAAGCTGGCGCACAAATACTTGCATAGCGCCGCCGAAGACAGCGCCCACCACGCCGAACTGACTCATGCGCTGGCTGACCCGACGGTTGATCTGGTCGCGCTGGAAAAGGACAAGATCAAGGGTGCCATCCGTACCGATTTCATTCTCTCCGCCGAAATCATCGTCATCACCCTCGGCACCGTCGCTGCAGCGTCGTTCGGCAAGCAGGTTGCGGTGCTGGTCGGCATCGGCATCATCATGACTGTCGGCGTCTACGGACTGGTCGCCGGCATCGTCAAACTCGACGACGCCGGGCTGTATCTAAGCCAGCGCGCCAGCGCGGCGGCGCGCGCAATCGGCCGCGTGCTGCTGGCCGCCGCGCCCAAGTTGATGAAGTTGCTGACCGTACTGGGCACAGCCGCCATGTTCCTGGTCGGCGGCGGGATTCTGGTGCACGGCGTACCCGCCGCGCATCACCCGGTTGAAGTGGCTACCCACGCAGTTGCCACGCTTCCTGTAATCGGCGGCACGCTCGCCGTCCTCACGCCATTCTTGATCGATGCGCTGATGGGCATTGCCGCAGGCGCACTGGTGCTGGGCATCATCAATCTGGGCAGGCGCGTGCTGGGCAAATAGCCTGCTGACGCAGCGCCCGGTCATGGCGCCTGGCCAGTAGTGCTTGTGCGGCAAGCGCGCCGATGAGCGCCAGAAACATATCCCACTGGGTGTCCCATACATCGCCCTGGGTGGCGAGGAAGGCATCGGCATCGCCCCCCATCACCAGTGCCGCGCCCCATTCGGTGAATTCGTAGCAGGCGGAAAACGCCAGCACGACGCAGGTGGTCAGAAAAAACAGCCAGCCGCCGGGTTTGAGCGCCGTCCGGCGCAGCAGAATTTCCCGCGTCAGGATTGCCGGGACAAAGCCCTGCGCCAGATGACCCAAACGATCGTAGTGGTTGCGCGCCAGCTCGAACGCGTCCTGCACCCAGAAGCCAACTGGCACCCGCGCATAGGTGTAATGCCCGCCCAGCATCAGAATCAGGCCGTGAATGAACAGCAGGCGATAGACCAGCGGCGTCAGTGGGAAACGCCGCCGGCTTGCAAACAGCAGCGGCAAGCCCAGCATCACCGGCAGCGTTTCCATCCACCAGGTCAGGCGGTCGTAAGGCGCGATGCCGGATGCAGTGAGCGCCATCAGCGTCAGCGCGACCAGCAGCGAATTTTCGTGGTACTGGATACGGTTCACAGCCTGCCCTCACTCGGCGAGCCAATCAAACCCCCATGCGCAATCCCGTAGCGACACAGCGGAGTCACGTCGTAAGTAGAGGCCATGCCTGTTTCCCTGAGCGCCGGATGGTTTTGCACGATTGTAGCGGCTCACGACTTGCGTCCATATCCCGTAAAATACCGGCTTTGAAGCAGATCGATCCGGCCTCGCCTGTGCGCTGCCGGACACTCCCCAGCATGACCGCACGCCTGCGCGAAATCCCCTACAACTACACCTCGTTTTCCGACCGCGAAATTGTGATTCGCCTACTTGGTGTCGACGCCTGGAGCACGCTCAATACGCTACGCGACGAGCGCAAGACCGGCCGCTCGGCACGCATGTTGTTCGAGGTGCTGGGCGACATCTGGGTGGTGCGGCGCAATCCCTATCTGGAAGATGACCTGCTGGCCAATCCCAAACGCCGGCAGATGCTGGTTGAGGCCTTGCGGCACCGCCTGCGCGAGATTGAAACCCGTCGTCAGGGCAATCCACTGGTCGGCCAACTACTGGAGGCGGCCGAGCGCGCGGTGCGCGAATTCGAAGCCTGGTTCGCCGACACCACCGACCTGCGCACACGCATCCAGCGCCGCCTGGCCGGCGTCACGCGCAAGGACAACGTCAGCTTCGACGGCCTGGCGCGCGTGTCGCATGTGACCGACGCCACCGACTGGCGCGTCG
>Ga0208375_1000502_pt1 | contig 56465 bp, 51 predicted proteins | sample RifOxyD1_FD_184038 | JGI IMG/M metagenome (GOLD analysis project Ga0208375, IMG submission 184038) | Soil microbial communities from Rifle, Colorado - Rifle Oxygen_injection D1 (SPAdes) | ecosystem: Environmental > Terrestrial > Deep subsurface > Rock core/Sediment | place: Rifle, Colorado... | reverse complement strand
ACTCGTTTATAATTTAAGTTATTTAAGTGAGCCGCCTTCTCAAGTGCATCTTCAGCTTGTACCCAAACTGAATCATCACCAAGATACATACCATCTGCGCCCCGCACAGAAAGACTTACCCAATAGTCATCTAAAAGACCCATGGTCTGATAGAAGGTTCTAATAATGCCAACGATAGTTGATACTTCTTCTGTAATTTGTGTTACTCGACAAAACAAATGTCCATCATCTTGAGTGATCGCTCTAACACGAGTAAGTCCTGAAAGTTGGCCAGATTTCTCATAGCGGTACACAGTCGCAGGCTCAAAATACCTTACAGGCATATCGCGATATGAAAAGTGTTCATCCGCGAAAATTTGCATATGATGTGGACAATTCATTGGTTTAAGCGCAAATTTTTCATCACCGCCTTGAACCCTAAAGAGTTCATTACCAAACTTTTCAGCATGACCGCTGGTTTCATATAGAGATAAATTGGTTATATGAGGTGTCCACACACGAGAATAACCCTTGTCTTTATGTAATTCCCAAATATAATTTTCAATTTCTTGTCGAAGAACCATACCATTAGGCTTTAGCAAAGGTAGCCCCGAACCTACTAGAGGTGAAATCGTAAATAAGTTGAGGTCTGCTCCAAGCTTACGGTGATCTCTCTTTTTTGCCTCATCAATTTGTTTCTCGTAGGCTTCAAGCAGTTCACCACTATCGAAAGCTATCCCATAGATTCGGGTAAGCATTGGATTTTTCTCATCTCCGCGCCAATAAGCACCAGCTATTTTATCTAATTTAAATGACTCTGTATCAATATCATTTTTTGGGTTTTCACAGTGACCTCCCCGACAAAGATCAGTAAAACCGCCGCAACTATAGAGAGTAACAGCTTCACCACGAGCTTCTATTTCACTAATAAGTTCAAGTTTGTACTTATTACCAGCGAATACTTCACGAGCCTTATCTGTAGAAACCACTTCATGAGTAAAATCAGTCCACTTATTAATCATCTTTTTCATTGATCTTTGCAGCTCCTTAAGATCATTGTCACCTGGTACAGCGCCATCACTGAAGTCTATATCATAGTAAAAACCAGTGTCGATTGCAGGGCCAAGGGTGAGTTTGGCGTGAGGATACATTTCAAGAACAGCGGCTGCGAGCAGGTGTGCGAGTGTGTGTCGTTTGTTTTGTAATTGTTCTGTCATGAAAATAAAAATTACCCGAGTAAAACCTCAAATGTTTGGGGATTTACTCGGGCGATTATGCAACCGTGGTTCCACCGAGATTCCGTTTGGTATACCAATACGGCACTTAATTACTCAGATTAGGAAGTAGAAACTCCGATTCAAACTGGTGATTGGTAGCCACCACAATCTCTGATTATCTACATTTTAAGTTTAATCACACAGATTGTCAATCAATTGTTTTATGTACACGGAACTAACTTCTCATTGCACTTAAGTGCCACACAAGCTGTAAAGTGTTTTACTGGGCTTATTATAAAAAAACTCCAGTCTGAAATATGTTTTCCTGTTATATTGTCATATAGTAAAATAGATGATTTTTTATATACTACTTCTATTTTATTCAAATCCACTATACCTGAGCCAGTTCCTTTTAGATAAGCTTCTTTAACTACCCACATTTCAAAAAATAAATCTACCCTTTTTTCTTCTTGAAGAGAAAAGAGAAGTCTTTGTTCATTTTTTGAAAAAAACTGTTTAGCTATTTGATCATAGTTTTTCGTTTTGCAAATGTACTCAACATCAACACCAAGATCATATTTCTCACTAAAGGCAAATATTGTAAGGTCTCTGGTATGAGCTATATTAAAGAATATTTTTTTATGTCCATCTATAAGCACTTCTGGTTTACCTCTCTTTGAATAACTAAATAGTATACTTTTAGGACTTACTTCAAGATATGAAGCCAGTAGTAGCCTCAATATCGTTCTCGAGATAAGGTATTGGAACTTCTGTTTGTCTCTTCGATATTGGGAAACTCGTTGTTTTTCATCAACTGATAGAACATCAGGTAAATTCCTTATATCTCTCGAGATTTGATTAAAATCAATATACATCAAATCAAAGCTATTATATGCAAAGTGTTTACAGTCTATACAACTTTGACTTGGCACTTTTTTTAAATATTTTAATAAATCCATACTACAAAATGGGTTTTATGCCACACACAAATTGAGTTCTCATTGTGTTTTTTATATTGCAAGAGAGCAGGATAGACATGCCAGATAAAATAACTAACTCCTCATAATAATTTCTGTTTATTAGATACTGAACATGCTCCTCAAAAGAACCGTTTTCGAGATAGAAATTATGAGTCAGAGTTTCTTTTGTCAATCGATGTTTAATAATCAAATTACCACGCTCAACTGTTTTTTCCAGATATTCTTTTGAACCAAGCAATTCATGAGCGGATTCTATAGTTAAAGCATCAAAATAAAATATTCCATTTTTAGAGATAGCTTTCCCAATTTTTTCGAAAACATATGGCAGTACGTCCGGTTCAAGATAATTTATCGAGTTAAACGCTACTGTCACAACATCTTGTTTTTCAATATCAATCTGCTCCAATGATTTTTGCTCAACTCGTAAAGTAGGATATTTTTTCTTTAGTACTGCGACCATCTCGGAAGACGGTTCCTGACATAGAATTTGAGCCATTGGCCATCGTTTACTTAACGCGTATGCCATGTTTCCTGTACCCGAAGCCAAATCCGCTATTAGCCTTGGCTCAGAAATCACGAACGATTCAATTAAATGTATTACATCAGAATATGAAAATCGGCCTTCTGAAATTGTGGTGTCATAGCTGTCAGCGATGAGATCAAAGATTGTCATTTCGTAATTTAACGTTAAATTGAGGCGATTGGCAATGAGAGGACACCTCTTGCTTCCAGGAGTGATTTCCGCCCTGATAATCAACTTCAGTAATTCCAAAATAATCGTGTAGAAGATTGGGTAAGGTGGCAATAGAATACTTAAAACCGTGTTGCAAGATACATTTGCTTGCTTCATGTTTTGTATTTAGTGCAATTACTGACACCGTTGCCGATTTTTTATAAATATGAGACAAAAATTGTATTGCAACTTCCCCTTTAATAACATAAGTACCAACAACACTTATCACACCGTGAATATCAGACATAAAAAGATCAACATACTTTTTTCGCTTCGAATCTAAACTGAATTTAGAAATTCTATTTCTCTCTGTGAACATGGATACACTATCATTCAAAACTGAATGTATCTGGTCTATTGTAGGGTCAGTATATACTTTCCACTCCCCCATAAGGTTGTTAACAGCGTTGGTTGACCGGACAATGTTTCTTTGTGACCAGTGTGAATGACCGACAATATTACTTGGTAAAGATACCAAGACTCTTGTGCCAACCTTACTAAATGTTTCGACTAACGATTGTTTCTGTAGATCTAGAAGCAGATCTTGACCCACATTAGGTAATGTTTGATTAATATTTAGATCTTGTAGAAGAGATAAAAAATCATCTGATGATACTTGATTTATCAATAGCGGGGGGAAATCGAGCTCATGTGTTCCAAACCAGTCATATTCAAAACCATTCGAGCAGAGTGGCACAATGATATTTGGGTTGCTCAAATTATCATAAATAAAAAATGGTTGAAAATTGAATATTGCAGAATAGACCATTCTGAAATTAAAACTACTCGTAACACCTCGAGCATCAGACATTTCAGTCAATACATGCCACAATTTTGAACATACACTGATATCACTCGTTCTATAAAATTTTTCAATATTAGTCACCATATCGATTTAACTCCCACTCTGTTACAACTTTATCAAATTCAAACTGTTCGTGTTCAAGATGGGTACGATAAAAATCAACGAAGTCATCCTTGAATTCGTTTTTTACAAATGTGCTTTCAGAGAAACCGTTAATGGCATTACGCAGTGAAAGCGGGAAGTCCTGCAGACTTGTATCAGTCGTTGCATCATTTGAAATTGGTTCATTGGGAGTTATTTTCTCTTCAAGACCGCTTCGTACCGACGCTAACACACCCGCAAGCACAAGATAGGGATTAGCGTCAGCCCCAGGTAGCCTGAATTCAATATGTAAACTGTCAGCATCCTCTCCAATCATTCGACATGTTGTTGTTCTATTATCAAGTCCCCATGTTTCCGCGTGACCACTAAAATCTTTAGCTACTAACCTTTTATATGAGTTAATATTACTTGCATATAGTGGTAATAGATCTCGAGCATGAGACAATAAACCTTGTACGGCACACAGTGCTTCTTGTGACATGTTAAATTTTTGCGTTTCGTCAAAGAAGATTTTATTATTCTGATTATCTTTAAGAGATATATGAGTGTGACAAGATGAGCCGACCTGATTAGAAAATGGCTTTGCCATAAAGTTTGCTTTGTAGCCATACTGTGACGCTACATCCGTAACGGCTAACTTAAATAACAGATGCGATTCAGCTACTTGCAGTGGACTACCCGGACTCAAATTAACTTCCCATTGACCAACTCCCCATTCTGATTGCCACGACTCAACTTTGATACCAGTTTTTTCAAGTGACATACACAATTGATCAAAAAATGGAGAAAAGCTATTTGTGTAATGGTCGACCCTGTAGTCATGACGCTTCTCTGCTACTAGCGTTTCACTTTCTTGTTTTCTGACTAAATAAAACTCGAGTTCAGTCGCAACATATGCAGTGTATCCAGCTTCGCCCAGTTTGGTTATTTGATTTTTCAGTACTTGATACGGAGAAACACTAATAGGATTTCCTGAAGCATCACAGAGTTCACCCATAACAAATAAAGTGTTTTCTAACCAGTTAAGATTGCGAACTGATTGAAGGTTGTAATGTATAAAAAAATCTTGCCAGCCAGTGTGAAAACCTGCAATATCAATTCCCTGTATTGGATTTTGCTCGACATCCCAAGCTAATACACTCGAGCAAATACCAACCTTCTTTTGGTCAGAATGTTCAATATCTTTAGCACTATGAAATAAATGATACCCTACAAGCTTTCCTGTCACATCAGGAACAGCGACTATGACTTTAAAATCACCTTCATTTTTTTGAGCTTTGAATTTAATATCCATATTTATAAATTATTATTTTTCCTTGGTATATATTTTTTGATTAGTTCGAGCACTGACGGCATACTGAAATTGCCGAGAGCTTCAACAACGTTGTCTTCTGTAATTAATGGCCACTCTCCGTGTGAATGTTCATAAATCGAAATCTCATCTTCTGAAGGTCTCCCAACGAATGCAAGGTGTTGTGACATACTATTTTCGACACTTTCAATTCTATCTAACCAATCTTTATAGTTAACCAAAGGAAAGTCATATCCTAATTCAGCAAATACATTCTTAACTTTTGACCAAATAAGCTTATTTGGATTAGAAAAGTTAAACATTCTGTTTGTAACAGTATCATTTTTTGCTATTAAAACAATATTCGATGCGAGCAAATCAGCGGGATAGATATCTAGATGGAAACCACCTTCAGGTATACACCCCAGCTCTATACACGCGTTTATTTTGCTTTGTAAAAAATCACTGCTGGCTACTCGATTAACATGTGTAACCCCACTACATATAAATGGTGGTCTAAAAATGTAACATGGAATACCTGCGTCTATAGCACTTATGACAAGGTGCTCCGAAGCCCATTTGGAACGAAGATAACCGAGATGGTGGTCTCCCACCTTTGAAATATTAGATTCATCGAATTTATTCAATGATCTCCAATTCTGGGTATGATATACACCAATCGAGGAAACATACACGAGCTTTGCTCCACTATCTGCACACATTTGAATTGCATTTTTTGTACCAATTACATTTGTTGGTTCGAGTATTTTGTAACTCAGTACCCAACTGACATTTGCTGCCAGGTGATACACATGACTGACAGCTTCAATTATATCAGTATAGTCTTCTAGTCCAAGGCCAAAGTGTTCTTGGGACAAAGAACCTAAATAACATACTATTCTGCCACTATACACTTCACTCCATAGGTCATGTTTCTCAAGATTTTTTTTAACACGACAATATGCATCGTTGTTAGAATCAGCACGCACTAAACATCTTACACAACCCTCCGAAGTATCTAAAAATTCTTTAATTACGTACGCGCCAAGTAGACCAGTTGCGCCCGTCAAAAAAATATCCTTACGATCTCCAGTTATACGTTTGATTTGATGAAGATCCAAATTAGGGATATCATTTAGATAAAGTGCATTTTCTTTTTTTGAAATATTACGATCTTTTACTAAAGCCTCAGCTAGGGATGCCGGATTACTAAATTCCATACCTATCGAAGGGTCCAGTTTTTTACCTAAAAATATTCCAATCTCTGACAAACACCTGATCATACCCAATGAATCACCTCCCATTAAAAAATAATCGTCAGTTGGCAAAAATAATTGGAGTGAAAGATCTTCGCTGAAAATAAGGCAGATCTTTTCCTGTAAATTTATCGCGTCCTTATTACCATCGGACAATATCGTCTTTTGATTTTGGTACTGTGATAAAAGATATTTTTTATCAATCTTACCACTTCCTCTAAGCGGGAGCTCGTTAATGAATACTATTCTCGGGATAACGTTAGCCGGTAAACCATTTTTTGAGATTTCTGAAAGCTCTTTCCTTAAAGTTGTTTCGGCTAATATTTTTTCCTTCAACACTACGAAAGCAATAATGATGTCCCGATCTCGAAAATTACTTTTAGCAGCAGTTGCAACTGAAACTTTTTCATGGGTTTCAAGTAGCTCTTCAACACGATCAAGCTCAATTCTTACTCCATTTATTTTTACCTGATTATCTAATCTGCCTTCATAATACAAAAGAAAATCTGTATCACGAAATACAATATCTCCAGTATAAAATGCATTTTGGCTGAAAGAAAATTTATCTCTTGTTAGATCTTCTCGACCAAGATAACCAAGACCAACTCCGTTCCCGCCAATAACAAGCTGACCTCTTCCTACACTATCGATAACTTTATGGTCCTCATCTTCAAGCCAAATCTTTACACCCGGAACAGCCTCACCAATGGAAGGTGGTTGGAGTGTACTTGATAATTTATATACAGTAGAGCAAACAGTAGTTTCACTAGGTCCATAAGCGTTATACATATTCCTGCCAACAAACCATTTTTTAATCAAATCTATTGAACACCTTTCCCCTACAACAATTAGAGTGCGTATCGTCAGGAAATCCGCACTATGACAGTAATGAAGTACGGAGGGTGGCAATGTTGCAACTGTAACGTGACGAGTTTTAATACACTCTTCTAAACCTGAGCCAGGAAGACGACATTTATGATTAGGTATAGCGAGCCGTGCTTCATTCGTTAGTGCTAAGCAGACATCTGATATCCATGCGTCAAATGAGGGAGAGGAGAACTGTAAAACAATATCTGTTTTATCAACCGAAAATACACTTGTGAATGCTTTGAATAGATTCACAAGGCCCCCCACTGAATTGATTGACCCTTTTGGCTTTCCTGTAGTACCTGATGTATAAATTATGTACGCAGCATCGTCAGGCACTAGTTGTGGAGAGTTTGAATACAGAGTAATTTTTTGTTGACTGAGAGCAACCTCTTCTTTTATTTCGACAAGAACCGATGGCCGCACATCATTTAAGACAACATCTCGCCATTCATTAGACCAATCTTTGTCAATTAGCAGTACTGCGCGTCCAGACTTAATGACCGCAAAGAAATATATGACCATCTCAATCGATGAATGTCCTACAATAGCTACCACTGTTTTTGTTGGCGTTGCATCTCTTATTGTTTCTGAAACTTCAATAATTTTTTTATAAAGTTCCTGATATGTTATCGAGTACAGATCTGTTTCTACTGCAATTGATTCTAAATCTTTAAATTTTACCAATACATCGTTAAAAGCCATAGCGTTATTTTTGATCATGAAACAGAGATATTATTGATATGCACCATAATCCTCATTGCTAATGCATGGGCTGAATCTGTTGTTGTATCAATCACCAGGTCAAACTCTTCTGGATTTTGATTTACATAGAGAAGACCCTCAGCCAATCCAAGTTTACGATCATTTCGATGTGATTCACGTCTCTTCAGTTCACTTAAATCACAAGTGACAAGGACTTTAATTAGGTTAATTTCATCATCACAGCTAATAATTTCCGGCATTTCTCTTTTTATTAAAACGTCGTCAATAATTACAGAATAACCTTTTTTATATATATTTTTTGCAACAGTATACATTTGCTCTATTAAAACCATCCCAAGAGGACCTATTTCTACATTTAAACAATTACTTTCTTTAACAAATCTAAAGCCAATTGCTGCAGTCTCGTAATCACCTACCAACTGATTTGGTAACATATCAACAAACGAATCAACACTTAGAACAACAATCCCTTTATCAGGGTGGATTTGTTCAGCCAAAACTTTGGCTATTGTGGTTTTCCCAGCACTTGATGTGCCATTTAAAATTAGCACGAAAGGCTGTTTTGGATTTATATATTTTTTTTGGGTACTCATACTCATTAATTATCAATATTGTATCCTTAAAGTTGCGCCATAATCAATTTTGATTTAAAAATTAGCAAAAATCCTTTTATTTTCTACTTCGATTCGAACTTTACCACCATACGGCATTGGGATGTGTGAAGAGAAATGGGGATAAGTCCGTTATTTTCTCGAGAAATGGGGATAAGTCCGTTATTTTCTCGATTTATGTGTTCTAATATTATTTACTTTTAGGTAGTATCTCCCAACAGCCGCACAATTCATCCGAAGCATGATTCTGATTTATCACACCACAGATTTTAGGTTTTTATTGGACTTATCCCCATTTATCATTTATCAAATGAATGAGCGGAATAAAAATTAGTGTGTGCTTATGTGCATCGCTGCCGGACTTGGACTCGAACCAAGATGACAGGTACCAGAAACCTGCATCCTACCATTAGATGATCCGGCAGCGATATTCACAAGCTCAAAGAACACACTTATTTTTATTTCCGAATGAATGAGAACTGTATGATTCTCATACCATTAGATGATCCGGCAAGGGATTTTTTGAAGTGAAAACGAAGTTTTCACTTCTTCGTCTTTGCTTCAGTCGCTCTATAGTGCCAGAATTTTAGGAAGATTCAAGTACTACAGCCGAATAAACGTTATTTGGAAAGAGCTACTCTGTTCCGTGAATCACTCGCCAACCGCAACCCTTCTTGGCTTTGGCTGGTGAAAAACGCACGTGAATGATGCCTGTGTTTCTAATTAGTAATATTTTAATGATTCTAATACCCGCACGCCACAAGCTCATTTCCTGCGGACGACACATATGTTCCAAGAAAAAGTTGATGAATACGGCGTGGGACACCACTATTACTCGAGCATTTTCTGGCAATGATTCCAGATGACGGCGTGCCTCTGCCAATCGTCTGGTAAAGTCGGCATAGGTCTCTCCGTCGTGCATCGAGGCAGATTTTACTCCAAAAAACCAACGAAGTAAGTAGGCGATGGTGACCTTCCCCAATATCCGTTCCCCCACCAAAAACTCTGGCCGATGCAGTTCCTCAAAAGCAGGATGAGTTTCTGGTATCAAAGTACATTCCCTACCTATTTCTCGTGCCGTTTCAATAGAACGCCGGTAGGTACTGGTAATTAAATAGGTCGGTTGTCTTTTTTTTAAAAACTTAGCAATGTTGGTGGCCTGAATTTTGCCCAGCTCGTTAAGTGCTGTATGATGATGCTGATGCCTGAAGGCATCATTCCCGTCCGTCCGTCCATGTCGTACAAAATAAACTTCCATACTATTCCGCAAAGTGAGCGTGATCGTTCCAGGTTCGTAGCGACCAGGTGTTGGTTTCGATATCACGTTTTAGTATTGTGATACCAGTATTGTGCATCTGCATGGTTTGAGAGAGATGGTGCCAAATATCGGTCGTCAAATTCTTTTCAGTTAGGACTGTAGCAACAAGGTAGCGTAAGAACAAACCGTGAGAAACTACTAATAAGCTCTTTTCTTGGCGATTTTCTAAATAAGCCAAAGCATCAAGTGCACGTTTGGAAACAGATGCAAATAATTCACCTTCGAAGTAATTCCAATTCGGATCATCCATATGCTTTAGCTCATCCGCTAAGAAAGTTTGGTATTCAATAGAATCACGTGATAAACCCTCAAATTTTGCTGGCCGTGTAATTTCTCTAAATAATGGTTCCAAGATAATTTCATGGTCTGTTTTCTCCGAAATAAAACTCGCCGTCTCTCTTGTTCGCAACATATCTGATGCGATAAGGGTTTCAAATTCTAGATGAGAACAGCGTTCAGCCAGTGCCTCGGCTTGTTTACTCCCTAGCTCCGACAGGGGCTCTTCAAAGCTCTGAACACGATTTTCGATGTTCGCTAGTGTTGCACCGTGTCGAACCAAATATACTAATTGACTAGCCATAGTTATCCAGTTTTCTCACTTAACTCCGTGGCGGCGATTTCGAGCGGCAAATATGGCAATGGTGACTTGGCGGTTTGGTCGGCTACTGCGATTAATCGCAGTAGCAGGTGTGAATTGAGGGGGGTGCTTGGACTATTGGCAAATTCACTGAGTTTATTCTGCATGTCGATACCAAACTGCGCTAGGATAGCGGTATCATTACCGCCGCGGTTGCGCAAGAGCATAACGGCGCGAACGTGGTCGAGCAGGACGCGGATAAATAATTTCATATCTACATGAGTAGCGGCGGCGTCCGCAATGGCAGTAAGTGCCCCAGACGAGTCTTTGGTATGGAAAGCATCAAGTAGAGCGGTGATGATTGCTTGCTTGGGAGCACCGATAATTTCTGCCACTTCGTCCGCACTACCAACCGTATCACCCGAAGCCAAAATAACTTTTTGGGTTACGCCCAAAGCATCACGGAATGAACCGTCAGCTGCTACCGCTATCAAGTCGGCCGCCTCGGGGTTGAGTTTGAAACCCTCTTTTTTAGACACATCCATTACTACTTCGGCTAGTACAGCGCGTGAAGGTGAGCGAAATCTAAATACCTGACAACGCGACAGAATGGTATCCAATAATTTTTCCTCTTCGGTGGTGGCTAAAATAAATATCACGTGCGCCGGTGGTTCTTCCAATGTTTTCAAAAGGGCATTAAAGGCCTCTTTGGTCAACATGTGTACCTCGTCGATGATGTATACCTTGTACTTTGATTCGTATGGGACAGTGTGCACCGCTTCACGCAACTCGCGAATGTCATCAATCCCGCGATTACTGGCAGCATCGATTTCATATAAATCAATTGCTGAGGTGCCAATTGCTTCCGCAAAAATACGCGCCAAGGTAGTTTTGCCGGTGCCTCTGGTGCCCGAGAAAAGTAGAGCGTGTGGAATAGTATCTTTGGCAATAGCACCCTCAAGGACTTTGATAATATGGTCTTGGTCGCGGACTTCGGCAAAGGTAGTTGGTCGATATTTTCGATAGAGAGCAACATGTTCAGTCATAGAATCCTAGTATAACAGATTATTTTTAATGTCACATTTATGTCGACCGCCAGTTCCGCGGTTGAATGGTTGATGAAAAGGTTGAATGGTTTAATGGTTACATGGTTAAAAAAGGAAAGGAAGGCGTTTGTCACCGTGAGCGAAGCTTAGCTGTCCAGGAAGACGTGGATTGCTTCGCCCTGGCTCGCAAAGACGGTGAGAACAGACAACGTGGATTGCCGCGCTGTGGCTCGCCTGCCTGCCCTGCATGCCATGCCTGCGCATGCAGGGCAGGCATGGCATGCAGGCAAAGACGAACATAATAGTGAAACGAGACGTCGGCGTCCTTGCGAGACCCATTAAAAATACATTCTCTTTGGTTATTTATAATCTACGGAATTGGTGATAAAGGACTGAAGCTTGGTAACGTCAGATTGCAGATTATCACTGCCGAGCAATATATAACCGAGCATGCGATTATCCGCTTTAAACGGCTGGTCAATAAGGGCTACCAGAGTGCGATTGGCTGCCAGCGTATAACCGTGTTTACCACCTCGATAGCCAGAGAAAGTATGGACTGGATTATTATTCAACCACCCAGTGTAGGGACCAATATATTGAGGTAGTTGAGTGATATCAAATATATAACGCTCCTGAATATTGATAACACGGACCAAACTCGCTAATTCAGTGGCTGTTGAAACATTTCGTTCATCAAGTCCACTAGCATCAAAAAAAGTAGTTTTATTTGCACCATTATTTTTCACAAATTCATTCATGAGTGACACCAACGAATAATCAGTTGCCCGCACCAGTGCAGAGGAGGCATCATTAGATGATTCAAGAAGAAGTGGAGACAAAAGTTCACGATAGGAATAGGTTTGCCCAAAACGGAGTTTACCGGCCTCACCTTCTGTCGCCAAATCAGACCAAGTAATCGTGGTGGTGGCTTCAAGTAAATAATTCTGTATCAGTGCAACCGCAGTGAAAAGTTTTGTCACTGAAGCGATTGGTAAAACCTGATCAGGGTTGTGTTCGAGCAAAACCTGTGCGGTTTCCAAATCAAAAACTAAGTAAGACGAGGCCGAGATACTGGGACTGGCCAAATCTCCCTCAGCAGACTTGATTTGATAAGTGGCTTGACCAGCTTCGGCCTCATTGGTAGGAAGATACGGCTTGGTTTGTGAATAGAAAAAAGCGGTCAGTATGAACAGTGCGCATACAAACAACAGACTGGGGAAATGCCTCATGTCTCTATCATACAACAGACGAACGGGTCCAAAGAGCCCGTTCGCTGCAACCTCTGTATAACGTCAAACCTATGCTTTCTTGACCACTGCTGGTTTGGTAATCTTTTTAGCTACTTTTTTAGCCACGGCTTTGACCAGGGCTTTTTTAGCCGCCACTTTCTTTTTTGGTTTGGCTGTCCTTTCTATCTTACCCCAATATTCTTTCATTTCTTTTTTGAAACCGGAAATATCTACCTTTGACGCCTCTTTGAGTCCAGCATAAGCACCGCCAACAGTATCGATTAATTGTTCATATTCTGTTTGGGTCATTTGTTGTGCCTTTTCGAGCTTTTCCAACACCTCTGCCTTGGCCTTGAGAGCCCAACTCTTTACCGCCTTGCGGTTCTTGCTAGCCCCCTTACTACCATAAAGGAAGTGAGTACCAGCAGCCGCTACCGCCGCGGCTGTAAGTCCAACACCAATCCCAATCTTTTGTGTATCTGATAAACCATCATTTTTCCTGTTTGTTTTTGCCATATTAAAATAATTATTCTGAATCACTGATAACGATAGATTTTTTTGTGGCCCGTTTGGTACGCGACTTTTTGGGTACACGTATAAACAAACCCATAAGATGTGAAATGAAACCGCCTTTAGTTACAAAATTACGAACGGTGGTGATATCTTCTGCAATCATGTCACTTCCCTCTTCCACTCGGAGCAAAATTACCCTAATTGAAATAAGGATTTTTATAATGTAATACATCGCAATACAAACCATAATAGCAAATGCTACCGTGGCAATACTGGCAATGATAAAAAATATATTAGCGTGAAGTATTTCAGTCATCCCGTTAGAAATTATACTAAATAATTATAAACTTTCAGCAGTCTACCTCAGTAAATAAATCTCATTATTTCTAACGTGATTCATTTCCTTAATTGTACCAACGAATTAGAGAGACGTGGGAGCATTTGCTAAAAAAGCGTGGACAACCGCCTCAACTTCAGCTGGGGTATTCTGTTCCATTAGTTTGGTACGGAGTTCTACTGCTTCAGGAAAGCCATGAACATAGGCCTTGTAATGCTTTTTCATCACGGCAAAATTTTTGTGGGGTAAGAGTTCAGTAAATAGGTATGAGTGCTCCACAAGCACCCGTAAGCGCTCAGGTAATGGCACATATTCAACTTCTGAGTCACTCGTGTCATTCACAATAATAGTGTCCCGGTTCACACCGTGGGTTGGCAGAGCAGTCAGTTTCGTTGGCAGCCGTTTATTCGGATGAAAAAACCACGGATTGCCAAACATTGCTCGACCCACCATCGCACCATCAACACCAGTTTCTCTAATTTTATTTTCTGCGTCTTCCATCGACAGAATGTCACCATTACCAATAATGCGTGTCTGGGGTGAGATTTCATTTCGTAATTCAACTATACGAATGAGTCGTTCCCACCGAGCAGGGACCTTACTCAAATCCTTGCGGATACGCGCGTGCACTGTGAGTGCCGCCGGACGTTCGGCCAATATTGCCGGAATCCATTCCTCGACCTGGTCATGATTGTAGCCGAGCCGTGTTTTGACCGATACGGGAATTCCCCCTTCATCGCTCTTGGCACCTCGTTTGGCAGCTCGGATTACTGCCGCCGCTAATTCTGGAGTTTTAATCATGGCCGAACCACATCCCTGTTTTTCAATAGACTTATCGGGGCAACCCATATTGATATCAACACCGTCAAAGCCAAGTTCTAGACAGAGAGCTGCTGCTTGTTCCATGTATTCTGGGTGACTAGAGAAAAGCTGGGCAATAATTGGACGCTCTTCTTCACTATAAATAAGGTCGGTCATCAGCTTAACCTTACCTTCTGGAGTAGCGCGTATTAGTCCATCAGCCGCCACAAACTCAGTCCACATTACGTCTGGCCCGCCGACAGTACCGTCTGCGCGCTCGTGCGCGCTATATTTAGCAATCATACGCCTGAAAGCCGCGTCCGTGACATCGGCCATCGGCGCCAAGACCATGAATGGTCGCGGTAAATTATTCCAGAAGTTACTCATAGGGAATCAAGCGTATCACATATTCGACGTGAATCCATCCTAACAATTAATGTCGCAAGAACTGCTACCTAAATTCCCGAATTGCTTCGCCTCGACCAACAAAGACCGAGAGGACTCACAACGTGGATTGCTTCATTGCGATTCGCAAAGACGAAAACGAGGCATCATTGCGAGCGAAACATGGCAATCCAAGATTGAGTCAGTGCAAGCACCCCAGACTATTGAATAACCTCGCCTGCGCCACTGTCCGTTTCCGAAGTCGAAGTCGAAGTCGCCGTACTGGTGGACACTACTGGTATGGAGTCATTGACATAAACTTTGTTACCAAATCGCAAATCAATATATTGAAACGCACCGGATTTTAGGTGTGTGAACTCCTTGGCTTCGAGAATTGATTGTAAATTTGCAAAAACTATTTCCGCCGGAATTGATAAATTCGCTTTAATTTCTCCACCATCATTCAAAATATAAAACACGTCCTCCATTGAGTCCACTTCGATTGTGGAGACCTCAAAACCTTGAACGGTTTGAACCAAATTAACAAAACGAACGGTTTCAGTTAATTTAGTCTTATCAAGGAGAGAGGTCCCAACCAGAGGTTTCAGACCTAATGAATGATAACGTAGTAAGGTATCACCAGATAACTTTGGTGCCACACTAAAACCGTAGCCAGTGTCTTCAATAAAAATACATTCGTCGGTTTTAATTTCATCACACCATAAAGCATACGGGAAATATTCCTCAAATTGAATTTTTATTTCCGTACCTGACACTCTCTCTACTACTGGATTTTTTATTCGGGGGATACTCTTAACAGCTTCCAAGATATCTTCATGCGGATACCACCAAACAAACCGCCGAGGTATCAAACCGATATATGAACCTCCGAGCACAGCTTCGGCTTTTCCCTTGACTATTTCATAAGAAATTGTCTGTCCACCAATAACTATGATGTTTTTAATGGTTAGTTGTTCCAACCGGGTACCGTACCAAAGACCAGCAATCAACGAAGCAACGAAAAGTAATACAAGAAAACCAATCAGAAATTGCCTTATCAACATTCTTTTACCAGGATTCATTGTCCGCCGACGAGGTTTGTTTTTTAACCTGACTTTACTTTTCTTGTTAAACATTGCTTTATGTTAACCCTATTACACTCATAGTTATATCATACCTGATATAACGGAAAATCTTAGGGGCGAAACCCCTAAGATTTTGCCATTTTTGTCCTCTACTATTTTTCTTCAACTATTTAATCTCAGTTTTACCTAAATATTTTTGCAACGGCTCAGGAATTTTGATACTACCATCAGCTTGCTGGAAGTTTTCCACCAAAGACACCAAGATACGTGGTGTTGGTATCGCCGTACAGTTGAGTGAGTGAGCATAATGCATTACTCCTTCAGAATTCTTGTAGCGAATATTAAAACGACGGGTTTGAAAATCGTGGAAGTATGAAGCTGAGCTAATCTCGCGATAAGTTTTCTCGCCTGGTACCCACAACTCGATATCATATTTCTTCACCTGCCCCTGTCCGATATCGGCTCCACAATTGAGAACCGTATGGTACGGAATACCAAGCGACTCAATAAATTCCTCAGTGTTACGATTAATTTCTTCATGCAGACGTACACTTTCTTCATGCGATGCTTCGCACAGTACCACCTGCTCTACCTTAAAAAACTCATGTACTCGAATCAAACCCTTGGTATCCTTGCCGTGACTACCGGCTTCACGTCGGTAGCAAGGAGAGAAAGCTAGAAACTTAATGGGAAATTGTGACTGTTCAAGTACCTCATCAGCATAAAAACCCATGGTGGAAACCTCACTAGTTCCAATCAAATAATCATCATCCTGAGTGTTATAGACATCCTCAGCATCATTAGGTAAGTGTCCAGTGCCATAGAGATTACTCTTACGCACAATTGACGGACCGAGTAACGGCTCAAAACCTTTGGCGCCAAAAAAGTCGTTGGCGTAATTCCAAATTGCCCATGACAAGCGTGCCCCATCACCAGTTAGGAAGTAGCCACGAAAACCGTGTACCTTCACTCCCCTTTCAAAATCTACCATTCCGAGAGCTGTCATGAGCTCAACATGGTCCTTCATTGGAAATGGTAATGGTGCTGGTCGTTCGGTCGAACCATCAGGATTCCAAATCTTTACCTCTTGATTGTCGGCATCGCTTTCACCATCAGGAACAGACATGTCTGGCACATTTGGCACTTGGAGCATTAATGCCTTCCACTCTTCCATGAGTGGCTTGAGTTTTTCTTCGTCTGCTTGGATTTCGGTCTTGAGGGCCTGCATCTCGGTTATTAGTTGAGACTTCACCACAGCATCAGCCGCAATAATGTCGGCCGACACGCGATTCTGCTCCGCCTTCTTGGCTTCTAGAGCAGTCATCACTTCTCGCCTCGCATCATCAACCGCCACAAGCCGATCAAGATCAATCTTAATCTTCTTCTTCACTGCCGCCATTTTAACCACCTCCAAATTCTCCCGAATAAATTTAATATCTAACATTAAGTAAAAATAATGAGCGTAGCGATTATATTTTACTTACATCGGAATTTGTTCTGCCCGAGGGCAAATTCTGATGAAGTAATCCCAACCCACTACACAGCTTATAACAAAAAGATTATACAACAGTTTTAAAATATAAAAAACATTGACTTTTATACCTGTGCTACACTTTTAGTATGAATTCGTTTGAAATTCGATTACTTGAGCCAACGGAATTCCCGCCCTTATTGGCGGAAATTCCACAGCCGCCTAAAGAACTTTGGGCAGTTGGTACATTACCGACATCAGACCTCAAGTTACTGGCAGTGGTCGGTTCACGCAAATACACTACTTATGGCAAGCAAGTTATTGAAAAAATAATTGGTGACCTGGCTGGTTATCCAATCGGAATTATTTCCGGCCTCGCTCTCGGGATTGATGGACTAGCACATGAAGCCGCGCTCAGGGCCGGATTATATACACTCGCGGTGCCGGGAAGCGGACTTGATGAGCATGTACTCTATCCGGCTAGCCATCGTCGACTAGGACGGCAGATTGTTGAAAGTGGTGGCGGTCTGCTTTCCGAACTACCACCCACCACCCCGGCTGCTCTCTGGACTTTTCCTCAACGTAATCGCATCATGGCCGGCATGAGTCACGCCACCCTCCTAATTGAGGCGGGTGAAAAATCCGGCACCCTCATCACGGCTCGCATGGCCACCGACTACAACCGTGAATTGCTTGTCGTGCCTGGCAGTATCTTTTCTAAAAATTCTCTCGGTACTCATCAATTCCTTAAGCTCGGTGCGACTCCCGTCACCACCGCGGAGGATATTTTGTACGCGCTGGGAATCGACCCCGAAGCGACACAAAAGACGAAGTCTTTTGTGTCGCCAGCTGACCTTTCTCCCGCCGAAAATCAAATCATTAAACTTCTTTTTGAACCGACCGATAGAGATACCCTTATCCGTTCACTTAACCTACCGTCACACATCGCCAACACCCTCCTGATGCAAATGGAAATCAAAGGTCTCATCGCCTCAGACAGTAATATTTATCACAACATCATTTAAGGTACTGGAACATTAGTGGCATTAAGCTTTCAATTAATTTATTCATATTTATTGATGCAAGCATGGAGTTCTCATTTGACATATATAAGCAACCTGTAGTATGTATTAGCTTACTTATGTCAAAAACCACCCTCGTAATTGTAGAGTCCCCAGCCAAAGCTAAGACTATTGAAAAATATCTTGGCCCAGATTATCGCGTCCTTTCTTCCATTGGTCATGTTCGGGACATTCCTAAAAGCAACAAAGATGCTGTTGATATTGAAGCTGGATTTGTCCCACACTATATTATTTCTCCTGGTAAGGAAAAAGTAATTGAGGGACTGCAAGCCGCTGCCAAAAAAGCTGATGCTGTACTACTGGCATCCGACCCTGACCGTGAAGGAGAAGCAATCGCTTGGCATGTGGCTGAACTAATTAAGGGTTCAAACAAAAATCTCAAACGGGTGGTATTTAATGAAATTACTGAAGGCGCGGTCAAGGAAGCCATTCTCCACCCCCGCGACATTGACCTCAATTTGAAAGAAGCGCAGGAAGCCAGACGTATCCTAGATCGCTTGGTTGGTTACGATCTATCGGGACTAATTTGGAAAAAAGTCCGCTATGGGCTTTCGGCTGGGCGTGTACAGTCCCCCGCCCTGCGTATCGTAATGGAGCGCGAGCGAGAAATTCGAGCTTTTGTTCCAGAAGATTATTTTGTCCTAATCGCACAAACCACTGTAGCTAAACTTAACATTCCATTTCTTTGCACCGAAGAACCAAAAGAAGCCGAAGAAGCCGAACGTATTAAATCGGTTGGTGAAGCAAATTCATGGACAGTCACAGCCATAAAAGAGAGCGAGGCCAAGCGTAGTCCCAAGCCCCCATTCACTACTTCTACTTTACAGCAGGTCGCCTCTACTCGATTGGGATTTTCTCCATCACGCACTATGGGCGCCGCTCAGAAGCTCTATGAAGACGGTCACATCACCTACATGCGTACTGACAGCACCAACATGAGTGAGGTAGCATTAAAACAAATGCATGCTCTTGTCATTAAGGATTATGGTCAGGTATATTTGACACCACGTACCTATAAAACAAAAAGTAAGTCGGCCCAGGAAGCCCACGAAGCTGTCCGACCAACTGACTTTACCAAACATAATGTCGGTGCTACAGCTGACCAAAAAGCTTTGTATGAGCTTATCTGGAGACGCACAGTAAGTTCTCAGATGTCTGACGCCACCATGAAACGAACGAAAGTTGTGGCTAATATCACCAACACCACTGATGCTATTCCTGACTTTACAGTGAATGGTTCGCGAATTATTTTCCCTGGGTGGCTAGCTGTTGATACTCGAGCCAGAGGCGAAGATACCGAAGTACCAAAACTCGCTACCGGCGACTCGCTCAAATTAAAATCCATTGACATCGAAGCCAAACAAACCCAGCCACTTGGTCGCTACAGTGAAGCCAGTCTCATCAAAGAGCTTGAGAAACGCGGCATTGGACGACCATCAACTTATGCCTCAATTATTAAAACCATCACTGACCGCGGCTACGTAATCAAGGAAGGCAGAACACTGATACCAACAGATACCGGCGATGTAGTCTCAACTTTTTTGGAACAAAATTTTGCAAACTATATTTCTGATACCTTTACCAGTGAGATGGAAACAGAGCTTGATGAAATAGCAGAAGGTACCCGTACTTACAAAAAAACCCTAACGGATTTTTATGGACCATTTCTAAAAGAGATAACCGCCAAGGAAGATATCCCAAAACTCACCAACCTCGGCGCTGGACCAGTAGGATTTCCCTGCCCTATCTGTAGTAGCGCCATGGTTATCAAACTGGGGCGAGCTGGGACATTCCTTTCCTGTAATCGTTTTCCTGAGTGTAATGGTGCGCGCATGATTGATGGTTCTGAATTAAAACCGGATGCACCAATCGGCAACCATCCAGACAGTGGCGAGGCCATCTATGTCATGAACGGAAAATTTGGCCCCTATGTCCAGCTCGGTGAAACTCCAGAAAAAATAAAAGGCAAAAAACAACCGTCTCCCAAACGAGCTAGTTTGCCTGCTGGATTAATGCCAGCAGACGTTACACTTGATGATGCTGTTAAATATCTCACACTTCCTCGAGAACTCGGAAACCACCCAAAGACTGACGAGATTATTATCGCCAACACCGGGCAATATGGACCCTACCTAGCACACGCCGGAGATTTCCGTTCCCTCAAAAGTAATGACGACCCATACACTATTACATACAAACGAGCATTGGAAATCTACACTCAACCAAAACAAATGCGTAAAGGAGAAACTCTATTAAAGGAACTGGGTATAAACCCAGTTACTAAAAAAATGGTTAATGTTTTTGAATCAAAGTCTGGTCGCTATCTGCGTAAAGGTTTCAAACGAATCAGCATTCCTGAATCTATCAAGACTGAGGACATAACAATTGAAGTAGCGGTTGAACTTCTAAAACAGGGATAAAGATGGTGACAGAGAGATGTTTTAAGCGTGGCGCGCCCTACGGCGCGCCACGCTTAAAACTTGCCAATTTTCCCCGAACTCTCTACAATTGATTTTATGAAAACAGTAGCCGATATTATTGGACAATTTGAAAATCCCACCGAGGCGGACAAACACTTAATCACTAAGGCATATGATTTTGCAGTGAGGGCACATGAAGGATTTACCCGTTACTCTGGTGAACCATATATGGCCCATGTTGCCTCTGTTGGTTTTATGATTGCTGAAATGGGCTTGGGCCCACGCACCGTGGCAGCTGGTTTACTGCACGACACCATTGAAGACACTCCGGTGAAGGCAAAAGATATTAAGGAAAATTTCGGTGAAGAAATTCTTTTTTTGGTGGAAGGAGTTACAAAACTAAGTTCCGTTCGTTATTATGGTACTGATAGGCACAACGAATCCCTTCGCAAATTATTTGTCGCTACCAGTCAAGACATACGAGTTTTGGTGGTAAAATTAAATGACCGTCTCCACAACATGATGACTTTGAGATTTGTGCCAAAGGAGAAACAATTACGAATTGCCCGCGAAACATTAGAAATTTATGTTCCGGTTGCCCACCGTCTAGGAATGGGTAAAATCCGCAAGGAGTTAGAAGATCTGGCCTTTCCTTATGTTTATCCAGCTGAGTACAAAAGGGTGTGTGGCTTGCTAGAAAAAAGGGCTGGCAAATCTAGTGAAATATTAGAGAAAGAACGTAAAATCCTACAGAAAAAATTAGTTGATTCTAAACTGATCGACTTTAATACTTCTTATAGAGTTAAAGGTCTTTTCAGCTTATATCATAAACTAAAACTAAAAAACTGGGATATTGATGATGTCTACGATCTTTTAGCTATGCGTGTTGTAGTGTCAACGGTAGAAGACTGTTATCGTACACTCGGGATTGTACATGAATTATGGCGTCCACTGCCGGGCAGAATGAAAGATTATATCGCCTTTCCCAAACCAAATGGTTATCAGTCAATTCATACCACCGTCACTACCACCCATGGCATCATTTTGGAAATTCAAATTAGAACTAGAAAAATGCACCACGAATCTGAATTTGGTGTAGCTTCGCATTTAACGTACAAGCAACCATCTACTACTGATAATCCTACTGTTGGCAGTCGTTTTTCTAATCTAATACCCTCTCTTTTCCGACCTTTTACTAAGCAATCTGTCTCAGAGACAAATATATTAATTGCCAAAGGTATACCTGACAAAGAAAAAATTCCCCAGTGGATTAGCCAAATTGGTCTGCTTTCTGCTAAAGGTAAAAGCTCAAATGATGAATTTATCAACGATCTGCGTCAAGATTTTTTCAGTAGTCGCATCTTTGTTTTTACTCCAATTGGAGACGTGGTGGATTTACCGGTTGGGGCAACACCGATTGATTTTGCTTATACTATTCACTCAGAAATAGGAAATCACATTTCAGGTGTAAAAGTTAATAAAAAACAAGTCCAACTTGACACTGAATTACATAATGGCGACCTTGTTGAAGTGGAAACTCGTAAATCAGCCAAGCCAACCAAAAAATGGATTGACATCGCCAAGACCTCTATAGCAAAAAGACATATTCGCGCCGAACTGGGTTTACCGTCGCCGAAATAACGGACAACAAAACTATCAGGTGGAAGAGTTGCAATAATTTAAGCTGTGTGATGAGGTGGACTTTCACTCTCCCATTCACAAAGACGTACGACATGGATCGCCACATTGCCCCCTTAACAGGGACTGTCCACTCATTGGCTACTTTATTTCCTGCCACGCTTCGCTCGCAGCTAAAGGTGGGTAAAACTAGCTCAATGAGTCTTGCGAAATGTCTTCTATACAGAAGCTGTTCAGGTTGTCACTATTTTTGCAAAATAGCAGGCAACCTCTTGCGAAAGTCCACCGGACTTTCTCACCCAGACATTTCTCACTCGCGAAGACGGAACGTGACCAAAACCAACGGTTTTAATCATCAACAACCGCTTCTCTATTGTCTTTGCGAGCGCCTTTATCTGCGAGCGGGGTGCGGCAGGTGGCAATCCACGTACTATTAAAAAATTAGGGATGTTTATATTAATTTACACAAGAGGATGATAGTCGGACTTCATTCACCGAAAATTTCTTAAACTCCAAAATTATTCATTGAATACAGACTACTGTCGTCATCATGCTTAACGGTAACTAATTTTTCAGACTTAGATAACAAAACATTATTAGACGATGGTGTGACTGTCGGCACTGTTGATTTTATTGGTGTGACTAGTGTGATTGGTGTGATTTGTTCAGTTAAGTTGGGTGCAATGGAAGATTTTTGACCCAACAGTACTGCCAGCTTATCACGAAGAGAACTCTCAGTTTTGATTACTGGTGGTGTGACTGGAACTGAATCTGATACATATTCTTTTTTCTCTTCCTCATGAGTTGGAGACGATACTGTCACAGCAGGTCGGATCAAAATATCTTCCACCGCCACTGACACTGTCGGCATTGGTGCCTCTTTCATAATCTTTGGCACGATTGGTACCGCTAGAGTTGGAACCTCAGTCTCACTTTTACTCTGGCTGGCAATATTATTCTTACTATCATCTATGATAGTAAAAGGCAACATTTCTAAGCCAGTGCTAGCAGTTAATTTTTCTAACGCATTTTTTTCATCCTTATCCTCTTCCAGTTTAATCCATTCGCGATTCTCACCTCGAGCCGGTAGTTCCTGTTTGATTTGTTTAGCTTCATCACGCATTCGTAGCAAAATTGCCTCAAGATCTTCCTCAGAAAAATAGTCAATCGTCATCTTGCCACCAAACTCTGTTTTAACAATACTAACTCTAGTGCCTAAAGTTTCAGTGAATTGTCGTTCTAATTCAAGAAGATTAAAATCAACATTATCTTTACGTCTGGTCTTCTCTACTGCAATACCGCGAGCAATTCTCTCCACATCGCGGACGGTAAGTTTTTTAAGAAGAATCTCCCGAAAGACGGTGTCTTGTTCTTCTGGTCTATCATTCAACATTAAAAGCGTACGGGCGTGACCTTCGCTGATGTCGGCACTACGAAGTGAATTGAGCATGTAGTCCGGCAAATGCAAAAGACGAATGGAGTTGGAAATATATTCTCGACTACGGCCAACCTTTTTACCTACCTGTGAATGTGACAAATTAAAAACATCAGCCAGCTGTCTAAAGGCCATGGCCCGATCAACGGCATTTAGGTCTTCACGCTGTAGATTTTCAATAATTGCCAGCTCTAATTTTTCTTGTTCACTTTGTTCACCTTCACGAATAATGACTGGCACTTGCGACAAGCCGGCAATTTTACTAGCACGCAAACGCCGTTCCCCGGCAATCAATTCATATTCACTGCGAAACGAACCATCTTCAGACGGCACCTCCTTTCGCGTCACGGTTAATGGTTGCAAAATCCCATACATACGGACAGACTCAGCCAGCTCCTTGAGCTTTTGCTCATCAAATTCCCGCCGTGGTTGATACGGGTTAGCCACGATTTTCTCCACCTCTACCCAAAAAATTGAATCTCCTTGAAAAGCCATAGTTAAATACCAAATAGACGAAAAATAACCGAGCGTATCACCTCCAAAACTCCCTATGCTCGTAGTTACAGTGTACCATATTTGCCCCAGCACCAGTGTTTATAACTTTGACATTATCTGGTACACTCTTTCTGTTCGCAATCGAATTGCCTCGGTGGCGGAATTGGTATACGCGCACGACTCAAAATCGTGTGTCGCAAGGCGTGAGGGTTCGACTCCCTCCCGAGGCACAATGAAAAGCACCTTTAGGTGTTTTTTGTTGGGCCGAGGAGTAAGTGACTCAATGTTGTGTAAAATAATGAGCGTAGCGATTATATTTTTCATACATAGGATTTTTTATCCCTAATAAAAATCCTTGCACTTACGGGAGGGAGTCGAAGCCCGATTGAGCTGGATTATGAGTGAAGCGAAATAATCCAGCCAATTGGGGTACTGAACATGTAATGTTCGACTCCCTCCCGAGGCACTATATAAAAATTTAACTCAGCTGGCTGAGTTTTTATTTTTAATAGTGCCTCGGAGTAACAGTGCCTGCGCACTGTTACGGGAGGGAGTCGAAAAGCTGAGTGATGTGAGGAGCTTGCGACGAACGAACGAGCTAGGGTCGTGAGCGGTATATTTTTAATGTAGCGAAGCGAAGTATAAAAATAACCGACTCCTGACCGACTCCCTCCCGAGGCACAAACTAGACTTTTGGCTATTTTTCTATATGCTGACATCAGGCCAGCAGATGATTATGGGGTGAAAAAAACTTCCCGCTAGAATAAAACAGTCTCGACTGGAGCTGTGGTGTGGTTTGGAAAAAACTTGACAGTTTTTTCCAAACCACACCCAGCTCTTTTTTCTTTATATTTTCCTACTATCTGCTACACTCCCAATATGCCTAGCAGCAAAAACCCTAAAGTCCTTGCCATTATCGGCCCTACCGCTTCGGGCAAAACTTCTCTTTCGATTGCACTGGCCAAACAATTCAATGGCGAGGTTATTTCGGCTGATTCACGGCAAGTCTATCGTGATATGGACTTGGGTACCGGTAAAGTGACTGCAAGTGAGATGCAAGGTATTCCCCACCATCTAATAGATGTAGCTGACCCTGCAACTATCTACACTGGAGCTGATTTCAAACGAGATGCTGAAGTTGCCCTTGAGGATATAATTGCGCGCAGAAAACTGCCTATTATTGCTGGTGGAACGTTTTTTTATCTGGAGTTACTACGCGGGACAATGTCTACAGCACCAGTCCCTCCCGACCCCGAACTTCGTGCCCTACTCGAAACCAAATCAACCGCCGAACTACAGCGTCAACTTGTCGCTGCGGACATCACCCACTCAGCCAAGATTGATATTAACAACCGCCGAAGATTAATGCGCGCCATAGAAATTATTCATACGTTGGGGATGATACCACCAGTAGAATCAAATACTTCTCCTCATGACTGGCTGACCATTGGAATAGACATTACGACCGATATTTTAGCCACCCGTATCCACAAGCGAATTCTACAACGAATTGATCAAGGGATGATTGAAGAAGTTGAAAAGTTGCACAAAGAGGGAGTGACCTGGGAGCGACTGGATTCATTTGGTCTAGAATATCGTTACATCGCCCGTTATCTGCAAGGAACTATCACAAGGGAAATTATGATCGAAGAACTAAGTGCCAAGACCAGACAATTTGCCAAACGCCAACGCACCTGGCTCAAGCGTGACAAATCCATTCAATGGTTTCCTTTTCCGATTATTGAGGAAGATGTGGAAATAGTTGTCCGAAAATTTTCAGAAAGTTAGTTGACCAACCACTCAATTTCCCCTACTATGTGCGGTACGTAGAGGTGGGGCTTACCCACCAAACGGGGCCTATAGTTCAGTGGTAGAATGCCGGTTTCCAAAACCGTTGACCGAGGTTCAAATCCTCGTGGGCCCGCACAGGTATACAAAAAGACAGTGGTCACTAAGTGACCACTGTCTTTTTGTATAGAAAGCAACCTACGTTGCTTTCGGGCCTGTGCGGGAGACGGAGCGCTGTGAGCTTGCGAACCGCGAGTCGGGGTCGAGAGCACTTAGTAGATTTGGAGCTGAAAGCGAACAAATATACTTAGTGACTCGTGACCGCAAAAATAAGGAGTTAGAACGAAGTGATAATGACAATATTTTACGTGGCTCACGAGGATTTGAAAGGCAGTTTCGGGGACCCTCTGGGCCGAAACTGCCCGGGTCGGACGAATGAAATAGTTTATGAGCCAAAGGCGAAATAAACTATCCATGAGAGTGACCAAATCCTCGTGGGCCCGCAACAGCAAACGTATACACCACCAGCAAATTGCTGGTGGTGTATACGTTTAGCACGAGCCCTGCGGCACGTGCGGGCTGTTGCGGGAGACGGAGACATGTTTTTGCTCTTCCTAGAGCAAAAACAGTCGAGTCAGGGTCGTAAGTACTTAGTAGAATATGCACAAAGTGCATTATTATACTTAGTAACTCATGACCGTAAAAACACGTACGACTCAATCGAGGGGCGGAAGCATGTTTTTATTTCCTTCCTAGAAATAAAAAACCTTTCAATTAACTGAAAGGTTTTTACTGTTTGTCACCCGCCCTACAGCAGGTGTGGTTCGAGTGGTAATTTTACTTAGTAACCCATGACCGCAGAAATGGTAACTGTGTTTATTTTTACGCCTACACAAGTTTTTTTAAACTACCAAGCCAAATGCAAATGTGTTCCACTACCAGCATTGTGGATAAGTGCCTCTATGGCACCATTATTCTGTGCCCAAGATTGAGCCGCCTGCATCTGTGACTGAGTTCCGACAAAATCAGCTGCCCTACCGGTGAGATGATATGAGTTAGGAACACCATCAACATCAAAATTACGTTCTGGCGTTCTATAACCGCCTGAAACCCTCAATCCAAAAGTTTCGGCTACGTATTGAACATTTGCAACAATTCCTGAGTCAAATCTAGCACCGGCATAAGTTACCAAGTCACCTGTCACAATGACTGGTAATGATGAGGTAGAACCAGGGATACCAGTTTCATCAAGAAAACTTCCATTATCATACCTATCAAACTTCAATTCTTTCTCGTTTGGCGTAATCACCCGCTGGCACTCTACATCAGCCCAGAATAACCAGCCAGTGACCGTACCTTCTGCTTTTAGTTTTCCATCATTACCAACCAATCCTCGCATCAGCGTATCCACAATTAACCAAGCCGATAGGATAATGATTAAACCTATGATGGCGTTGGTAAACTTGCTCTTAGCCGATTCTAAGGCAGACTGGTTACCACTGGAAGTTACCAGTCCGACTCCAGCAATAACCATAATAACCGCAAAAACCACAAAGAGAATACCGATCAGCCAAGTGATACCACCATTAACCATATCAACCACGTTACAAGCAGTACAATCAGGACCAGAACAACCAGACAAGCTCACGATACCATCAGCAGGTGTGGCGGCCAAAGCTAAAGATTCAGTAAAGAAAAAAGGAGAAATAAATAAAATGATTGGAATAAAAAGTGTGGCAACAAGGGATTTTTTCATAAGATCATTATAAAGGAACATTATCAGGACAGAAACTAAATCGGTAATCAATACCCGAAGCGGCCTCGTCCACATATCCCGGGACACTCACCGTGTATGACAAACTACACAGACTATTTTCATCAATATTTAGAAAATTTTCTAAATACTTTTCTGCATCAAAGCGTGCCCTAGCAAACGGCTTTACCAAAAGAGCAATATTGAAATAACCATTTTTTTCTTCATAGGTCACCACGTATGTCGGCACAGAATTATCACTGCCCTTTAAAAAGGTATTTCCGACAAAATACAAACCCGGGTTTTGAGCATCAGCAATAACTGCTGGGTCTTTCAGAAAATTTGTTACTTCAACAGGTGACCCAGTCGTACTCGGCAATATCACTGAGGAATCCGTATAGGTCACTTTGTTTTCTATTACCAGTGTCGGCTTATTTTTAATATACAAAGTTACTCCAATCGCTAGAAGTAGACCAAGTATGAGGGTTATTAAAATGTAGGATAATTTAGACATAGGATATTTTATGAGCCACTATATCTAGCGACACAGTTATCGGCTTTATTATTACAATTCGCGCATGTCCAATCACTATACCCGTTACTTTGTACTAATGACGACATCACCTGTGCATTGCATGAAGCATTCTGACAATTTGAAAAATCAGCACACGCACCGGCTGCAGCACCTCTCCAGGTAGTACCAACTATTTGAAAAGTACCGCAAGCTGAAGAATTTGAACCAGGATGGACCGTATTGTATGGTGGTGTACTGGGAATTCCTGAACTTTCGGTCATGGCTATACATGACATAATATTGGCTTGTTCTGAACTAAGGCCGTACCCCATCAATGCACTAACACTACAGGCACCATTGCTGGGATTACACTGCCCCAGACCGCTTGAATCAGTCGTACCACCGTAACTTGATGTACAAGTAACAGTACCTGCGACAGTGTTAATGGTCGCAGTACTGGCCGTACTCTGACATTGAGCCACTTGGGCAGTACAATTATAATTTAGACTACCATCAGAATTGATTCCATCAGCATCACAGGTTGCCACCATAGATCCTGACAAACTACCAGCACCCCATCCACTAACGCCTGATAGAGCTGTACTCGGGTTGGAATATACTAAATGTTTTTTATCCGCCTTTGGTTGTTCCACACACTGAACTACATTCCACATACCATAGTTATCATCATTTACCATCGCCTTCATTATAGTATCAATCAAAAGCCAGCCAGCGAGCACTATCACAAACCCGATAATGACATTGGTCATCATCGAATGCGCAGCGGTCTTCGCACTAACATTTCCCCCCGAAGTCACTAGTTTAATACCGGCATAAACAATTATGATGGCGGCAATAGTACCTAAAATACCGATCAACCAAGTAATCACTCCATTCACTAATCCAACCAAATGACAGGCCTGACAAGCTTCTTCACCTGGTCCTCCACAAGGCACCAAATCAGCCCCAAAAACAAAACTCGGAATAACAAAAAATAAAAGAAAAAGAAGTATTCTAGTCATTAAAGTATTTCAATATCTATAGCGTACCACACCAACGACTTTGAAAAAACCGGAAACTGTGATAATTTGTACCCACTTGCTTCTGACCAAGAAGTAGTGAAAGTAAATATTGCGTCGGTGGCAGAGTGGATGAAACATGAACTGCTTCATGTTTCATCTGGTCTGTCGCTTGCGACAGAATTGCCGATATTTATGAGGCAATAGGAGGACAATGAAATTGACCACGGAATATATCTGTAATCAATTACTTGAACTCTTAATTCAAATAGAAAGTAAATGCGTCGGTGGCAGAGTGGATGTGAAGTGAACAGTTTCACTTCACATCTGGTCTTCGAGCGAATGCGAGAAGATTGGTCGTTATGAACGAAAGTGAATAGACCAAAGGAGGACAATTAAATTGACCACGGATTATTTTATCCAAGTCACTAATTCTCCTAAGGTGTATTTTACAAGAATACATATTATTGCGTCGGTGGCAGAGTGGATGAAACATGAACTGCTTCATGTTTCATCTGGTCTGTCGCTTGCGACAGAATTGCCGATATTTATGAGGCAATAGGAGGACAATGAAATTGACCACGGATTAGAATCTGTAGTCAATCATTTCCATTAGAGTTAAGAACCATAAAGAAAGTAAATGCGTCGGTGGCAGAGTGGTCAATTGCAACAGACTGTAAATCTGTCGGACATCGTCCTACGAAGGTTCAAATCCTTCCCGGCGCACAGTAACAAAAATCAGCTCAACTTTTTAGTTGGGCGATTTTTTGTCTGTGCGCCGGGAGTGAGTGATTTAATATCACTCACGTAAGGATTTGAAGCCCGATTGAGCTGGATTATGAGTGAAGCGAAATAATCCAGCCAATTGGGGTACTGAACATGTAATGTTCAAATCCTTCCCGACGCACCAAATACCAAAACTCAAGCGACAGCTTGAGTTTTGTTGTATTTGGTAGCGCCGGGAAGGATTTGAAAGACGAAGCCGGGGCCCCTCTGGGCCGGCGAGTCGGGGTCGAGCGAATGAGATATTTTGTGAATGAAATGAAACAAAATATCCATGAGAGTGACCAAATCCTTCCCGACGCACGCGTATAAAAATCAGCTCAAGCTTTTGCTTGGGCGATTTTTATTGCGTGAGCCGGGAGCAAGCAAATAGTTTTGCTTGCGTAAGGATTTGAAAGCCACAGCGATGTAGCTTTGCTACGAGCGAGGCGGGTGAGAAGTGATTTGACATCACTTCGCAAGACCTTGCCCGCTATCTTTGAAGCGAAGCGAAAAGTAACGACAAGGTGTACAGAATTCGTAGAATTCGCGAACACTTTGTAGAATTGAACGTAGTGAAAATTATACTTAGTGATTCGTGTTCAAATCCTTCCCGGCGCACTCTTGACATAAGTTTAACTTAAGTTAAACTTATGTCATGAATACAAAAACAGACAAGGATATTGTCGGTCTTAAAGAACTTCGTGAAAACATGGAGACTTATATAGAGCGCGTAAACAAAGGTGAATCAATCACCGTATTTCGTCGTTCTACTCCCCTGTTCCGTATCACTCCGATCGATGCTGAAGAAGGGGGTTGGGAAACTGTCATCGACTTCACCAAAGAATCAGGTCACGGAGTTCCGATAGAACAACTACTCGCCTCAATGAAAAAAATGCATGGACAGAAATCAAAAATTTCTTAAAAGGCTCAGTAATAAAGAATTTGATGCCGTAGAGCATATTCTACGGAAGATTTTAGTCAGAGACACCTCTAGTCTTGATATTAAAAAACTATCTAGTTATAAAGATGTGTACCGAGTTCGAATAGGAAGCATTCGTATTATCTTTCTAGACACGGGAAATCATACTGAGGTTTTAGAAATCAGCAGAAGGAGTGAGAAGACGTATAAAGATTTTTAGTCCTCCCCAAACAAAGTTGTCGAACCAACTCCAACCTCACTCTCACAAGTAAAACGAAAACACTATCATATATGTGTTTTCGTTTTAGAAATTTAACCGCTTCTGGTTTCGTAATTGAGTTTGATGTGGAATCAAATAGCAAAACGTGGATTGCTTCGTTGTGACTCGCAAAGACGGTAAAAAATAACAACAGTAACGCCAATATGAATTCTTTCCACATAACCTCAGATACATATCTGTATTCCTTAATGATAAAAGAAAGTACTAAATGTGTTTAGACATTACAAAAAATATTTTTGGCAAATATTCCCTAAATCAACTGTAACTCAAAAACCTGTAGAATAATGTATAATTAACAATAGATTTGAACCAACGCCAGGGAGGGCGCTATGAGGAAAATGTTTGTTTTTATTGTCCTTGCCTGGTTGCTTATGACAAACGCCACGAGTGCATTGACAATAACAGAAGCGCAGAAATGTGCCGACCGACTGCTCGAAGCATACAACAGTCGTAGTTACCCCGGGAAAATGCTCATGCTCGAAGCCATCACTCAACGCACCTTCGGTATGTTGTACCGTTCGATGACTAATCAAGAAAAAGCAGAGGCCACAAAGGCCACAAAGCGGGTACTGCGTGAATCGTTTGAACAGCCGACTGGACAGTACCAGTACAAAGACCTGGTGGTTGGTCCTGTCGAAACTACCAAACATGGCTTCCGTATTAATGGCACAGTTCATATTACTTCACCGAAATATACTGGAACGGCCTCATTCATGGCACTAGTGTATCCTGGTTGCAAGGTTGAACAGGCCCGCATTGGCAACATTTACGCTCTTGATATCGCTTTGCGGGAAATGCTCAAGAAGGAATCAAAATGGAGAGATATCCTTGGCTAACAAAAGAACAAACCGGCCACGCCCAAAGGGCGCGGCCAATTTATTTATTATGCCAATTAATTCACTATTACTTCTTTGGACTTTTTAATTACTTTCTTAGTTACCCCGTTCCCCGCTCGAGCGCGTTTTTTGACGTCAAAATCAAGCTCGCCTTTTTTCATATCAACCCTAACTGTACCACCACGCAACATCCCTTCGTTAATCATCAATGAAGCGACAGGTGTCAGAATCTTGCTTTGGATCACCCGCTTTAATGGCCTAGCGCCAAATTTTGGATCATAACCTTCCTTGGCTAAATAATCCATCACGGCATCGCTTACTGTCAAAGCAATTTCCTTACGGCGCAGACGTTCCATTACCTCGGTAATTTGTAGACCAACTATACTGCGAATAGTTTCGGGAGAAAGGATGTCAAAGACAACAATCTCATCCAAGCGGTTGAGAAACTCCGGTCGGAAAAAATGTTTCAAACTTTCCAAAACCTTTTCCTTAGCTTGACTATATTGAGCCACTTCCCCATGTTCGACCGAGAAACCAAAATTTGACATCCGGTCAATGTGTTCGGCCCCGATATTTGAAGTCATGATTATGACCGTGTTACGGAAATTAACTTTACGTCCCTTAGCATCAGTCAAATGACCGGAATCAAGCACCTGTAGTAAAATATTGAAGACTTCTGGATCGGCTTTTTCAATTTCATCTAGTAATATGACCGAGTAAGGACGGTGTCGGACACGCTCAGTAATATTGCCACTTTCTTCATGACCAACATACCCAGGTGGAGAACCAATAATTTTCGACACGGAGTGCTTTTCCATAAATTCAGACATATCAATCCGTATCAGTGCATCGGGGTCATTAAACATGAATTCCGCCACCGCCCGTGATAACTCTGTCTTTCCCACTCCGGTTGGTCCAAGGAATAAGAACGAACCAATCGGACGATTAGGGTCTGCAATACCAGCCCGTGACCGCTTGATAGCATTAGCGATTAAATTGATGGCGTTCTCTTGCCCAATCACTCGTTTCTTGAGTTCGTCTTCAATTCGAGAAAGCTTCTGCACCTCGGCTTCAAGCATGCGCGAGACTGGTATGCCCGTCCAACGCGACACCACGGTAGCAATGTCTTCTTCGGTCACCTCCTCTTTTAGTAATCGGCGACTACGCTGTAGCTTCTTCAACCTTTTCAGCTTAGTATCCAAGTCTCGTTCTAGGGAGGGAATGGTATCGTAGCGAATCTCAGCTGCTCGGGTTAAATCAGCTCTCGCTTCGGCACTGTCGGACTCAAGACGCGTTTCCTCGAGCTCTTTCTTCAGCTTTCCAATTTCACCCAAGGCGTCTTTTTCGTTATTCCATTTTGTTTCTAGGGCAGAAGTAGTCTCACGCAACTCACCGATTTCGTGATCAATTTCTTTGAGACGAACTTTAATACGTATTTTTTGTTCAGATATTTCTTTTTCTTTCTTAAGAGCTTCCCGCTCAATTTCCAAACGCCTAACTTGTCTGTCAGCATCAACTAATTCATCTGGTTTATTTTCCAGAGAAATACGTAAAGCGGCCGCCGCCTCGTCTATCAAGTCCACGGCCTTGTCGGGCAAAAATCTGTCGGTAATATAACGAGCCGATAAATTAACTGCCGCAATAATAGCGTCATCAGTTATTCTTACTCCATGGAATAATTCGTATTTTTCCGCAATACCACGCAAGATGGCTACAGTATCATCCTGACTTGGTTCATTAACAAACACCGGTTGAAATCGTCTAGTGAGGGCCGGGTCACGTTCAATATGTTTTTGATACTCTTTTAACGTAGTGGCGCCAATGACTCGCATCTCTCCGCGCGCCAAAGCCGGCTTCAGCATATTAGAGGCGTCCATTGATCCCTCGGCTTGACCAGCACCAACAATAGTGTGAAGCTCATCAATAAAAAGAATTACCTGGCCGTGCGATCCTTCTATTTCTTTCATAACGGCTTTTAGTCGTTCCTCAAATTCACCACGAAACTTTGTTCCAGCTATTAAGAGACCCAAGTCGAGTGATAAAATTTCCTTACCTTTGATTGACTCGGGGACTTGACCCTGGGCAATTTGTTGTGCCAAACCTTCGGCGATTGCTGTTTTACCAACACCCGCTTCCCCTATAAGGACGGGATTGTTTTTTGTACGGCGCGACAGAATTTGAATTACTCTTTGCACTTCCATGTCGCGACCAATGACTGGATCAAGTTTATTATCCTGAGCCAACTTTGTTAAATTTCTAGTGTACTTGGTTAGGGCTCTAAATTTCTTTGGTTGTTCGGCATCAGTGACTCGATGCTCACGAATTTCTTTAATGACCTCCAGCACTCTATTTTTATCAAGACCAATCCGCAAGATCATTTCCGCCGCTGGACCAGGATGCTCAAGCACAGCCACAAATAGATGTTCGACTCCTACATACGAATCACCCAGTTGTTCCGCTAGATGCCCCGAATACTCTAATGATTTTGCCAGCTCTGGAGTTAGATATAGTTGGTATGATTGAGAAACATTAGAAGCAGATTCAGGATCCTCCAGTGCCTCAAGGAGTAAGTCGGTAAAAGCGATGACGTCAATATCAAGTTTATCGAGGACAGAAATTACCATACTCTCATCCTGCATGGAGAGTGAGGTTAGTAAATGAATCGGACTAACATGATTTTGACCACGTTCAATAGCGAGTTCATGGGCTTTCCTAATGGCCTCTTTAGCTTTAGTTGTAAAATTTTGAAAATTTGGCATAGTCGAATTGTCTTATATTATTTTCACCTCTCTTCACTCAGTAATTATATTTCTTTCAGACACCAAGGGTGACGGTCTGTGACCGATTACTCTATAATGCAATATATGGACGTCGCTGTCAAAAAATAGCTGGCCACCGTTGGTAATTAATATTTTATTAACTATAAGGTTCAGATTATTAGTAACTAATAGTGATGTTTAGAAACGACATGGATTGCCACACTGCGGTTCGCAAAGACGGACGGTGACGTTCATCGTCTTTGCGAGGAGGGAGCCCGCAGGCGAGGGACGTGGCAATCCAGGGTGACGGGGCGATGTGGACGGACGATGGCGGGCGTGGATTGCCATGCCTCGCAAAGACGGACGGTGGTGACGGACGTTCTTTGTCTTTGCGAGTGAGAAAAACATACTATGCTTTTCTCACTCGCAAAGACGCATTGGTGTATATACCAAAAATCAATATAGGTCGTCATTGCGAGCAAAGCGCGGCAATCCAGAGTTGGTGTGACGTCACAGATTGCTTCCCTACAGATGAACGAATGAGTGTCGTAAAAATAAGACGTAACGCAGTGTAGTTTTATTTTTATGACCGAGTGAGTGAAATCTGTATGTTAATACAGATGAACGAATGAGTGTCGTAAAAATAAGACGTAACGCAGTGTAGTTTTATTTTTATGACCGAGTGAGTGAAATCTGTATGTTAATACAGGGACTGTTCAGGTTGTAAGCTAAAGTTTCTTTAGCTCCTCAACATGTTTAGCCAAAATTGCCACAGTTTTATCAAGTTCCGCTTTGGTGGTGTCTTCACCTAAAGTAAACCTGAGGGTAGAAGTGGCCCGAATAGAATCTCCTGAAATCGCCTTCACTACCGTACTTTCCCCACCCCCAGCGGCACTACAAGCACTTCTAGTACTAGCCGAAACCCCATGAGTATCAAGCATCACTACCGCAAATTCACTATCAATACCCGGGATAGAAACATTGACATTGTTAGCCACCCTTTTTTCACCAACTGATCCATTTACGATACATCCTGAAATTTCATTTGTTAATTTTGCCATAAAATAATCTCGCAAGTTCCTAACTGATTCACTGCGTGATAAATATGATTGCTGGGCTATCTCTAGCGCTTTAACACCACCAACGATTTGAGCCAATGGCTCGGTTCCGGGGCGAAGACCGTTTTCTTGGCCACCACCAAAAGTGATAGCTTCTAATTTTATCCCTTTTCCGCATGCTAAAATCCCGACACCTTTAGGGCCACCAAATTTTCCAGCATCCAAAGACATTAGATTAATCTTATGACGAGGTAATTCGCACGGTAACCACAATGGTGCCTGGGAAGCATCGATAAATAACAAAACGTGTTGCCCAAGCGCTTGCTCCTGCTCCAACACCCGACTTACTGCCCCGATATCCTCAATTGTGCCAATTTCACTATTCACGTACGATATGCAAACTAGAATAGTTTGTTCATTGATCAAACCCCTAAGTTCCGAAAGGATGACCTGTCCTCCAGCATCGACAGAAACATAATGAATCTTGACTCCTTTCCTCGATAAATATACCAAGGTCTTCTCTGTAGCCGGGTGTTCAATTTTAGTGGTAATAATTTCCATTTGATTCATAGGTGTTCCATCTCTTCTTTTGGTGGACACAACTCCCCTGATGGCTAAATTATTACTTTCCGTTCCTCCACTAGTGAAGGTCACCCCGGCTGGTTGGATTTGCAAAATCTGTGCCACCTTGGAGCGGGCTTCATGAAGGGCATTCTTGGCTTCTTGACCCTCAAGATGAATGGAGCTCGCATTGCCAAAATTATCAACCAGAAAAGGAGTCATGGCTTTAACAGCTTCTTTGTACATCGGCATAGCTGAAGCATAATCCAAATAGATTCTAGTAAGCTTAGATGTGGTTAAACCCTTTTTTATATTTTTCAAAAATGACATGCTGAAATCATGACATGGGGTGTAATATATGTAAATATCTGCTATACTCGCAGGACTAATTTACCAACGTGGGCTGCCGTGGCATTTTTATATCAAATTACTATGACAAAAAATACTAAAACCAACACTCCGAATATGACCAAGCGACCACCAATTGTGGTGGTTATGGGTCATATTGACCATGGCAAATCAACTCTTTTAGACTTTATTCGAAAAAGCCATGTGGTTGATAGTGAGACTGGAGGTATCACTCAACATCTTTCCGCCTATGTGGTACCACACACTACCAAAGATGGCACCAATGAATCAATCACCTTCCTAGACACTCCCGGACACGCCGCTTTCCAAAAAATGCGTCTTCGTGGTGCTGATGTGGCCGATATCGCCGTCTTAGTAGTGTCTGCCGAAGACGGAGTAAAACCCCAAACCCTTGAAGCCCTTGAATCTATTAAGCAGGCAGGCATTCCCTTTATTGTTGCCATTAATAAAATTGACAAACCAGGGGCTGACATTTCCAAAACCCAAGCCAGCCTAATTGAACACGAAATATATATTGAAGGTATGGGGGGAGATATTCCATGGGCCCCCATCTCAGCCAAGGTCGGTACTGGTGTCTCAGAATTGTTGGACTTAATTATTCTAGCCGCCGATATGACCGAACTCAAAGGCGATCAGAATGCACCGGCCGAAGGGATTATCATTGAAGGAAAGCTGGACCAAAAAAGAGGCAGTACCGCCACTCTAATTATCACTAATGGGACCCTCAAGAGTGGTCAGTTCATTGTTTCTGGTACCAGTTTTGCTCCAGTGAGAATTATGGAAGATGCCACTGGCAAAACTATAAAAGAAGCTACTCTTTCAACCCCAGTCGGGATTGTTGGTTGGAGTACTATCCCTAAAGCCGGAAGTCAGTTTTATACCGTAGGCAGTAAGAAAGAAGCCGAGGTGGCCATCTTAGCAACAATCGCTCCGATTGTAACAGACCATAAAAAAAGCGGACTTCCCACTATCCCAGTCCTTATCAAGGCGGACGTCCTCGGTACCCTAGACGCGATTGAGCATGAACTAAACGCCTTTAAGTCTGAGCGTATCAGTGTGCGCATTATTGATACTGGTGTCGGACCAATTTCCGAGAATGACGTTCAGGCCGTCAGTGCCACAAAAGACGCCATCATTGTTGGATTTAATGTAAAAGTGGAAAGAGGAGCAGTTGACATGGCCGAACGTCTTGGGGTTGAAATAAATACTTTTGATATTATTTATGAACTGTCCGAGTGGCTCAATACCGCTCTTAAAAATCGCACCCCAAAAAAAGAAGAAAGTGTTATTACTGGTCATGCTAAAGTATTGAAACATTTTAGCACCCAAAAATACATTCATGTTCTTGGTGGTCGGATTGAAGATGGCGTTCTCAAACTTGGGCAAAGTGTTCGTATTCTACGTCGCGAGATTGAAGTGGCTAAAGGCATGGTTAAGAATCTTCAACAACAAAAGTCTGATGTTAAGCAAGTGAACGATGGTGAATTTGGTATGCAGATTTATTCTAAAAACGAAATCGCTCCCGGAGATATAGTTGAAGGTTTTGAAATTGTGGTTTCATAATATGGAAATAAAACCCATTACTTTTGATAGACATGACCGAGCGGCTTCTTTAATTAAAGAAATAGTAGCCACCTTCATTCAACAAGAGGCAAATCCCAATCCTCTTATTACCGTAACTCACGTTACTGTTTCTCCAGATTATCGAAAAGTGACAGTGTTTTTTACCACCATCCCTGACGGTCGCGAAGAAGATGCTTTAATTTTCCTCAAGCGCAGTGCTAATGAGATGCGCGGATTTGTGAAGAAAAAAAGTAGTTTAAGAATTATTCCCCACTTGGAATTCTCAATAGACTACGGCGAACGACATCGCCAACACATCGATGAGATTGCCCACGAGATTGAGCACAGTGATGCCGACACCCCTACAGAACCAACCACCTAGGACATCCGATGTCCTAGGTGGTTGGTTGTACAGCTTGATATCTTTTGTCTATAGCGACCAAAAATGCTAAAGTAATACGCGACCAGTCCTGGTGGCGAAGTGGTTAACGCTACGGTTTGCAAAACCGTCATTCGTGGGTTCGACTCCCACCCAGGACTCATTTATATAAAAACGTACATTCGTACGTTTTTATATAAATGAGTCCTGGGAGTTGTGTGCCTGCGCACACAACGTTGGGAATCGAACAGCGGAGTTATGTTTTCTCCTCTTCCCTAGAGGAGAAAACAGACGAGCTGCGTCCAGCGTTCTTATGAGCGTCAGCAAATTAGAAAAAGAGGGACGATTTCCACCATAAAACAGAATCAAATTTGAAGTAAATCTAGAAAGGAGTTCCCCTTGCCGGGATGGTGTAATCGGTAGCCACGCAAGACTTAAAATTTTGTGGGCGCAAGCCCGTGCGGGTTCAAGTCCCGCTCCCGGCACAATGTAATAGTACGTCAGATTTTTATCTGGCGTACTATTACATTTGCCCCAGGGACTTGAAGAGGTTGCCTGCTAGATTATGAGCTAGCGAAATAATCTAGCGACAACCTGTACTGAACTCGTAGAGTTCAAGTCCCGCTCCCGGCACAAATTAAAAACTATCATTCTTGAGAGTTTTTAATTTGTGCCGGGAAGAAAGCAAACTGCTTTGCTTTCGGGCGGGACTTGAAAGGCGGAGCGACGTGAGTTTACGAACAAGCGAGCCAGGGTCGTGAGCGATATATTTTTAAGGAGTTCACGACTATAAAAATAATCGACTCCTGACCAAGTCCCGCTCCCGGCACAAAGTATTATTAAGAATATATAGATAGGTTGTCTAATTTAAATTTATCTTGTACACTTTGCTCTACCAAATATATATGCGCCCTTAGCTCAGTTGGTAGAGCAGCTCCCTCTTAAGGAGACGGTCCAAGGTTCGAATCCTTGAGGGCGCACAAAGGTAAAGCAAAAACACTATCATAATATGATAGTGTTTTTGTTTTAAAAACTGAACTGCTTCAGTTTTGTGCCTGTGTGCGAGACGGAGCGATGTTTTTCTGCCCCCTTAGGCAGGAAAATAAGTGAGTCGGGGTAGCGAGTGCTTAGTAAAATAAAGACAAAGTATTTATTTTGGTTAGCAACTCGTGACCACACAGATACATCTATGTGCTATACATGACATGATTTTGTGACTAAATGATAATGTGTTACACTCTGTCCACACGATTTTGTGTATCCGCGCGAGTGGCGTAATTGGTAGCCGCGTTAGTCTTAGGAACTAATGGAGCAATCCGTGGAGGTTCAAGTCCTCTCTCGCGCACAAAAGAAAAACCGTCCCGCAAGGGCGGTTTTTTGACTGCGCGAGAAGTAGTGTGTGGGACACACTACGGGAGGACTTGAAGAGGTTGCCAGCTCTTTTGAAAAAAGAGCGACAACCTGTACTGAACTCGTAGAGTTCAAGTCCTCTCTCCACATTTCCTATATAATAAACAAATGGCTCAACAAAATACCCAATTTGATTTCGGTGATGGAAAGCAACCAACTTCCTCATTCACCCTCTATGAATACATCATTAGTGACCGCGGTAGCCGGTATTCAGCCAGTATTGGTTTTGTCACCGGGCGAGAAGATATAAAAAATTTTCTATCCAAACTAAAGACACTAAAAAAATACGCTAGAGCAGATCATCACAGCTGGGCAGCTCGTCTTTCACATGAGGGTACCATTTACGAAACCAAAAGTGACGATGGTGAGACTGGTGCCGGCATGGTCATACTCCGGATTATGCAAAAAAGGAACGTCACCAACTGCATCATCTCTGTCACTCGCTGGTTCGGTGGCATTAAATTAGAAGGAGACCGTTTCAAGCATATTCAAGACGCCACCATCTACGCCATTGACCACCTTGATCAATAGATTTATATCGCGATTAATCGCGATATAAATCTTGATTCGTTGTTGTCACTTTTTTACAACACCACGTCTTTGCGAGTGAGAAAGTCCAGTGGACTTTCGCAAGACCTTGCCAGCTCTTTTGTAAAAAGAGCGACAAGGTGTACAGTCCCTGTTAAGGGAAAGCGCGGCAATCCACGTCCATCATCGTGTTCGTCTTCGCGAGTCGCAACGTGGCGATCCACTTCTTCACCTAAACCACAGCCGAGCGAAATCATAAATTGCTAAAATACCCTACAAAATAAGCCCAGAATACCGTCCTAAAACTTGACTTCTGTCGTGATTTGTGCTAATATAATAGATGGAATGGGCGGGTTGTACCCCACTTCTCCGTAGTCACACGAAAACGTGATGATTACCAGCAAGTTGGGCATCCCGCTCATAAATGAAACAGTCCGCGGGTGAGAAGCACATGCTTCCCCGCTTTGACATGGAGAGAAAAATGAAACGTGTAATCATTCTGGTGTTGATTCTGGCATCTTTCTATATCATCCCGAAGTTCTATATCATCCCGAAGGCAGTAGGGTTTGTGTTGGCATTCACCTTGGGACTCGCTGCTTCTGCAGCAATTCTTTTGGGTATCGGTGCGTATGCTTCGTTACTATTCAAGAACGTACTCACCCACAACCCAGACAAACCGCACTACTGGCAACTTTTCGTAAAGGTTGACAAAAACCGGGCAGTTGCCATCAGCCGCGGAGATAGAGAGATTAGGGTTTTGTTTGGAAACCAACCACCCCTACCCTCTGACGCCCTCTGGGGTTTTTGGATGAAGTACAAGAAGATGGTCATGGAAAAACTTGGTCTCCATGTGATTTTCCCGTACTTCTGGGAACCAAAAACTATCCCTCTTCCTAGGTACAAGATTGACGAGGTCGACGGAAAGATAAACTACCGAACCATCAAGAATGGGGAGGAGGGATTCTTTACGAATCACGTTCGTGTCGCCGACGAGGGGACTCCCTGGTACTACATTATATCCGGGGCAGACGTCCAGACTATACCAGTGACGACAAAGGAGGTCGTTACCTACCGCATCAAGAAAGACGAACTAAGCGTAATTACTTCGCTCTATGGTGCTGAAACCTGGAATGTCGTATTGAGCAACGCCATCGGGTCGATGACCAGAAAGGTCCTCAGTCGAGATGCCACGATCGACATGATCGTGGGGTCGATTGGAAACGAGGTGTGGCCCGTAACTGTCAAGACTTCTTCTTCACAGGATACTGTCTACAGTGCTTTGGCGCAGCAAATTGAGCTTGAGCTCCAGCGCTATAAGCTCAAGAATGGCAAGAAACTTGCAGACATGGGGATCGAAATCCTCAAAGTGGACATTCTTGACTTCGAGCCCGAACTTACACCAGAAGAAAAACTGAAGCTCCACTCTGCCGTCCTGGCCATCCAAAATGCCAGGAAGACTGTCATCGAAGGCACGGCTACTGCCAACGCCCAAAAGGCACTGAAAGATGTCCACGCCCTCGGTGGCGGCGCTTCACCAGAAATCATCATGGCCGATGTCATGAAGAAATTTGCTGACGGAAAGGGTGGGGTGCTTGATCTCATTCTCACCGGCCTCGCAGCAAACCAACTTAAGGGGAAATAAGATGATGTATCTGTATGCGGTGCTGGCAGGGTTTGCTTCCCTGCTGGTATTGACACCGTCTGTTCTTCTTCTCCTTTGGTTTTCTTACAAGGTAAAGTCCAAAAGAGCACCCACCCCAGTACCTGTTGGTGTGGCCGGGGCAAGTACGACCACAACCACAACAACACCCGTACCGGCCAGAAAGGTGTCGACGTGGGTGAAGGCGCTGCTGGCGACAGTGCTGATGATTATATTGTTCTTTTGGGGCGGAGAAATTCTTTCCGCCCTGAAGGGCTGGGATTGGTCAACCACCAGCACTGGCAAATTCATCGAAGACAACGCCGGCTCCGGCTGGTCAAATCTTCTGTGGCTCTTTCTACTGGTGCCGCTCTACTTTCTTGTCGGACTTCCCAAAGGTCTGGCGAAGAATGCGGGGACGGTACTGAGCTGGGGAGTGGCCATCATTGGGATGATTGGACTGGTATGGTTCTTCACCCAAGACCCGCTACGGTGGTGGCATAACGACAATATTGTCAGGGTTGACCTCAACAGGGTCAATTCAGACACTGTGTCGATAAAACCCGACCAGACACTGATTATTCTGGTTCGGCAAGCCACAGTCTACGGACGTGACTGCACCGGATACTTCATGCCGGCGCCGAAGTGGCGGGAGATGTATGACATGCATCAACCTGAAGATGTTCTTATATCATACACCAACCAGGGCCTGACGACCTATGTGTCCATTAAGGAACCCTACCGCACCATGCTACGCGATAGGGGGATGACTATGGACATCTGGGTCTACAACCAAGGTTGCTAGTCCCTTCGGTGGCCCGACACAGGACCACCAACACCCCCGGCGGCGCGCAAGCGTTCGGCGGGGGTTTATTTTTATAAAATATGATTCAGAATTTAGCCAGGTTTAACCAAATTAAGGAGATTGCCATAAAGTTTATCACGGGATTAATAATCTCTTTCTACTGTGGTCCAGATACAGGTGTGGTATATGTTGGGGCGGTAGCCGGAAGTTCAAAAACTCGGTTATTACAACCAGAAGCTGTTGGGTCTTTAGCACAATCTAGGGTGTCCTTCAAACCAAAGGTGTTAGCGGCCACGGATAAAATGGCAAAAGCAGTTAGCATCACCAGTAAGCCGATAATGCCCCACATAATATGTTTTTGACCATCGGCACGCCCAGTCGGATCATTTGAATTAGCAATGTATTGAAAACTGCCGTACATAAAAACTAGTACCGCTACCGCCGTCAGAAGGATGATTAAGGGATAAAGAATAACTTCATTGAATTTGGCGACAAAGCTGGTAGCTTCGGTAACACCTGGTACTGACTCAACGGCATAAGCAATATTTGAAAACATATGGCTAAATTATAGCATCACAACAATCAAAAAACCGCACTGAAGGTGCGGGTTTTTGTCGGTAAAGTATTACCACTATCATCTAAGCAAATTATGGAGTAGGTAAACCGGGTATAGTTGGTACAGTCGTTTGATCACCACCGATTGAGCCGGTAAGAAAGTTAACGATTCCCCATAAACTAAAAATCAATGCAAAACCGATAATCGAATAGATAATTAAGTTTCTACCTTCTTTTCTTTTCTCAGGGTCGTCACCGCCAACAATAAACATTTTGAAAATACCCCAAACAAACATCAGAAATCCTGCTGCCAGTAGTAGGGGCAATAAATAGTTTTTAATGAAAGTAGTGGTTCCAGAAAATGGAGCACCTAACAAGGTAGGATTATTTTCCAAAAGCCCAGCTGCACTAACGGTGGATGCACCTGCAATCAATAAAAACATGGCTGAAAAAATAAAGAAATAGACGTTTTTCATAAAATTAAATTGTTAATACTATTAATGAGTATTAATGGTAATTATACATGATAATTTGGGGATTGTATGCTTTCTGGGGTGGGGTGTGTATAAAAAAGCTGGTTACAGAAATGAGTCCTGTGAAGACGTGGATTGCTTCGCGCGACTCGCAAAGACGTTTCACTTTGTGTTCGTCTTCGCGAGTGAGAAAGCACGGGATGCTTTCGCAAGACCTTGCCAGCTCTTTTGTAAAAAGAGCGACAAGGTGTACAGTCCCTGTAAGGGAGTGGAGTGGCAACGTGAAAAAGTGATTCAATATTGTGTAAAATAATAAGCGTAGCGACTATATTTTTCATACATAGAATTTTTTATCCTTAATAAAAATTCTTGCACTTTGTAGCCAACTTGAGCAGGTTTGTGAGTGAAACGAAACAAACTGGCCAACTAGTGGACAGTCCCTGTAAGGGAATGACGTGGCGATCCAGGGTGGCATGACGAACGATGTGGATTGCCACGTTGCGACTCGCCTGTCTGCGCAGGCAGACAAAGACGGAGGGGTTGAGACGGTGGGTTAAAAAATTGATGCCTTAAGAAAAGAAAGGATGCCCCAAATGCTGGCCATGATTACCATCACGATGACTGAAGTCAGTGCTATCATCTTACCCTCTTCGCGCTTGGTATCATTATCGGCATGGATAATCCAGGCATCAATAATTTTCCACATCATCACAATGAAGGCCAGGGCAAAGATAACCACTATCAGGGAGTTGATGATGTCAACGAAAAAGACGACAAGCTCGGCGAAGGTGGTGGGCGTGACTGGTGTGGTTGGTGTCATAACTAGAAACTTTCAACAGTTGATTGAATAATGTCACTAATGGCAACGGCGGCCAAAATCAAAACCCCACCAATAATGGCATAAGTGAGGGCACGAGTCGCCTCCCCGACTTTGGTAGAATTACCACGAGCGGTGACGTATTTGAAACCAGCTAAAATAATAAAGAAGACGACGACGGGTATCATCAGAATTTCCACGATATTGAGAATGGTCACCAAAAGACCTTCGATAGAACTGACATTTTTAAGAGGGTTTTCTAGGGTAACGGTGTCAATTTTACTTGTATTCGTCGGAGCAGCTTTGGTAAAAATTGGTAAAAGAAAAAGTAAACCAAGGATTAAATACAAACCGGCATTTTTTCTTATTTTCATTACTTGACAGTATTTTTTCATATAAAGTATTAATACACTTCCCTCAACCTCCCCACCGCATCATTAGCGGCTTCCCCGGGGCGGTGGCGGTTGGCGAGGACGTCCTCGACCATTTGGGTAAAGATGTCATTGGTAATGGTCGGCTTGGGACTGAGCCAACCACGCGCCACCGTGGCCGAACTGTAGATAATTCTACCATATTGGTCGTTACTACCGGTTGAGAGTGAAGAGCGATAAGTTGGTGCCATCTGCAAAGCATTAGCCAATGCCTCCACATTGGCCACACTGCCTAATTCCTGCATGACAATCTGCGCGCCAGCACTATTACGAGATGATCGGAGAAGAGCATAGCCATAAAAGGTGCCGTAGGTTCGTCTGATGGTGGCTATAGCTCCCTGTGGTACCTCGGCCATGGCAAAATTAAGATTGGGATTTTGGGTTGCCAAACTGCTGGCTTCACTTCCTTTGCCAAAATACAGAACCAAGTCCTCACTCAAAAACTGCAGGCGGTCATTCGGCTGGGCTCGATTCCAACTATAAAGAGGGTTGCTCGGACTAGCAAAATTAGTATAGAAGGTCACGGCCGATTCAAAGGGTTGACCTGCCCCACTTCTAGATTGATTGAGATAAAGTTTGTAAGTGTCATTTTCCTCCATCACCAGCTTACTACCGCCTTGTAACAACAACATGGAAATGATCCCAAAACCGTTGGTGACGTTGCGGTATTCACCAAAGGCCAGAGGACTGCGGATAATAGTTTTGTCAAAGTCGCGCTTAACTAAGGTCGGTACCGTTTCGTTTACCACTGTTTCCCAAGTAGCAGGCGGAGTAATAAAATTGTAGGTGCTAAGAATATCACGATTCCAATACATCACCAGCGGATCAACTACGGCTGGAAAAGCATAGACGCCATCATTCATGGCAAAAATCTCTGTCCCATCAATGTAGCGGTTCTGAAAATCCGGTAACGGAAATTGGGTGTAGGAAAACGGCTGTATTTTTGTCCGATACTGAACTAATTGTTCATGTGATAAAAATAAAATGTCTGGACCAATTCCGTCAGCCAAGGCATTGAGTAATTCATCATCGAAGGTGCTGGGATCTTTTTGTTCATAACTAACCACACTATAAGCGGGAGTGGCTTCAACTAATGGGCGCAACATTTGCTGAAAAGCGTTTTTATCAACGGTGCCCCAAATAGTAACTGAACTTCCCAGTGAGACAGCGGTGGTGTCGGGATTTGGTTTGTAGGTTGATAAAAGAGCCAAAGCAATCAAGCCCAAAGCACCAAAAATGGCAATCAAAGCTAATTCAAAAGGACGTAATTTCATAATTTTCTAAAAGCTAAACCATAATGATGGTCTCCAGCTGGGTACTCACGCTCCAACATAAAACCATGTGATTCAAATAAAGCAATAGCGGCGAGTTTGGTAATCACACTGGCCGGAGCGGGGCCAAGACCAGCAAAAGATTCAGTCCAATCAATGACATGTAATACTCCTCCCTGACGCAAAGTGCGACCCATTTCAATCACAGCCGTGTCTTTATCTTCAAGCTGAAATAAGGTGTTAACTAAAATACCAGCATCCAACGAGTCATCGGCGATTTTGATTCCACCGGCCACTTCAAGATCACACCATAAGGGATTAACATTTTGAAAGCCCTTTGAGCGGGCAAAGTTACCAAGTTTTTCTACCAATGGTCGCTGAATTTCACAAGCGAAAACTTTACCGGTCTGACCGACTGCTGAGGATAGGATAGGAATGAAGAAACCGCCACCGGCGCCAAAGTCTGCCACCTTATCACCCTCTTCCAGTAAAAAATGTGTGCCGACCACTTCCGGCATCACAAACCGTCCCAAGGTTGGTAAATTCATTATCAATAGTATACCGCAAGGAAGTTAAAAAAAGTGTCGGTGGGGTGTAGAGAACCTGTTTATCCTTAAGACAAACGGTTACGTAACGGACGCAAACGTGGATTGCTTCGTTGCGACTCGCAAAGACGTTTCACTTTGTGTTCGTCTTCGCGAGGAGCGGAGTGGCAACGGAGTGACGTGGCGATCCAGGGTGGCATGACGAACGATTTGGATTGCCACGTTGCGACTCGCCTGTCTGCGCAGGCAGGCAAAGACGAAACTTTTCCATCTTCAATCTTCTCTATTTTTGTTTTCTCTCTAGACAAACACGATACTGGCAATAGAGTCGCCGGCTCGCATCTTCATTACTCGCACACCCTGTGTCTGACGGCCAAGAGTCGGCACGTCCTTGAGAGGTAATTTAATCACCTGCCCTTTCTTGCTCATAATTACCAATTCTCCTTCTGTTCTATCCTCGCCACCAATCACTACTCCGCCGACAATCAGGCCGGTCTTGTCAGTGACTTTGGCAGTTTTGATACCAGAGCCACCACGTTTTTGCACTTTGTACTCCTTTACTGGAGTGGTCTTACCATAACCATGTTCGGTCACAATCAAGATTTCAAAATCCTTAGAATCTTTTTTAATAACATCAGCCGAGACTATTAAATCTCCCTTACCGAGTTTCATGGCGGCCACACCGGCAGCGGTGCGTCCCATTTCTCGGACATCGCTTTCTTTAAATCGTATCGCTTGACCCTTGTGTGTAACTAAGGAAACCTCATCCCCTTTACCAACAAATTTGGCGGCTATCAAAGCATCGTCTTCGCGCAAGGTAATAGCAATCAGTCCGCTACGACGCACATCTTTGAAGGCAGAAGCATCAGACTTTTTGGCTACCCCATTTTTGGTAACCATCATCAAGCTCCACTGCCCTTCCCAAGCTTCTTTGCGAACCGCCAGGACTGAAGTCACCCGTTCTTCGGCTGACATTGAAAGGAAGTTCATGATCGACTTGCCTTTGGTGGCGCGACGACCCTCTGGTATCTCGTACATCTTGCTCTGATAGACCTTACCATTATCGGTAAAGAATAGAAGGTCACTGTGAGCCGAAGTAGTAAGCAGTGTCGTCACCACGTCTTCTTCCTTGGTATTCAAGTCAATTACGCCCACTCCGCCACGCTTTTGGGTTTTGTATTCTTCGGGGTTAGTACGCTTGACGTAACCGCCAGCAGTGAGCACTAAGACGCTTTCGTCGTCCGGTATCAAGTCTTCTTGACTCATCATTTTGACACCACCCTTGACGATTTTGGTACGACGGTCATCGCCATATTTTTCAGCAATCTCCATCAATTCGCTTTTGACCAAGGCCAGCATCTTTGCCTTACTCTTTAGAATTGCTTCCAGTTCCTTGATAAGTTTTTGAACCTCAGTCAGTTCATCTTCTATTTTCTTACGCTCGAGTCCAGCCAACTTTTGCAGACGCATGTCGAGAATGGCCTGGGCCTGAATACTGGAGAACTTGAATTCTTTCATCAAAGCAGCGTGGGCTGTCGGTACATCTTTGGCAGCTCGAATAAGCTTGATGATTTGGTCGATATGATCAAGGGCTTTTTTCAGGCCAAGTAAAATATGCTCGCGATCCTGGGCTTTGGTGAGGTCGTACTGAGTACGACGACGGACGACGTTGGACCGATGCTTCACATATTCTTCTAAGATAACCTTGAGTGACACTGTCTGCGGTACGCCGTCAACCAAAGCCACCATGTTGTAGTGGAAGGTGTCCTCCAGTTGAGTATGTTTGTATAATTTATTTAAAACGGTTTGTGGTTGGGCACCAGTTTTGAGATCAATCACTACCCGAATGTCATTGGTAGACTCGTCACGCATTTCACGAATACCCTCAATCTTTTTGTCGCGCACCAAATCAGCAATCTTTTCCTGCATGTCGGCCTTGTTCACCCGAAATGGAATCGAAGTAATAATGATAGAGAAAGCCCCTTTTTTGTCCTCAACAATCTCAGCTTCACCACGCACTACCACCCCACCACGACCATAGGTATAGGCATGGGTAATATCTTTTTGATTAAAGGCCACCGCACCAAGTGGAAAGTCTGGACCTTTAACAAATTTCAACAAGTCCTCTGTAGTGGCTCCTGGATTATCAATCAAATATTCAATCGCCACTGATAATTCGCGCAAATTGTGGGGTGGAATATTGGTTGCCATTCCCACTGCAATACCCAATGTACCCATGAGGAGTAAATTTGGTACTGCTGCTGGTAAAACCACTGGCTCTTTTTTGGTACCATCAAAGTTGGGGCGCCAATCAACTGTGTCCTTTTCCAAATCACGGAGCATTTCTTCTGCTAAGCGCGACATCTTGGCCTCAGTGTATCGATAGGCAGCCGCCGAGTCACCGTCAATTGAACCGAAGTTTCCTTGACCAAGAACAAGTGGGTAACGGGTAGCAAATGGCTGAGCCAACTTTACCATTGATTCGTACACTGCCGAGTCACCATGAGGATGAAAGCTACCAAGCACATCTCCCACTACCGTCGCTGATTTTTTGAACTTTGCACTCGCTGTTAAACCATTAAGACGCATCGAGTAGAGGATGCGACGGTGTACTGGCTTCAGCCCATCGCGAATATCCGGCAAGGCACGCGAAGTAATGACCGACATCGCGTAGTCAAGGTAGGAAGTTTCCATTTCACCCGTGATACTTTGGGTGATAATTCCTCGTTGTGGAGCTGGAGTGGTATCATCTGGAATGGTCTTTTTCGGCATAACAGAAAACAAGAAATTTAATAATAATCTTCATATTATAGCATACTTGAGCTATGGTACAGTGGTTTTTAAGAGTCCAACCACCAACCCTCTTACAAATCATAAAGTTTCAAATTTTGAGCGAAAAAGAATTAGATAGTTTGAGGAAGCATATAGATATATATTGATGAAAAATAACTAATTTGTAGCCAAATATTTGGAATCTTTTGGTGGCATACGGGGTTATTGGATGGGTTCTAAATAATACCATCCCCAATTAACGCTTGGACATAAACGCCTTTCAAAATTTTGAGCGAAAAGCAAGCTGGAGTCCGAAGCATATTGGTATATGTTGAGGGCGAAGCGCGGTTTTGTAGCCAAAATTTGGGATTGCGTGTCCAATGGTTAATTGGAGATGGTATAAGGTAATCGCGATTCACTATTCACGGTTTCTCGTGGCTTAGTGGTCGTGCCAATCTGAATGGTTTTAGTGGTGGTAGATTTGGCATTCATATTCGTTGAAGAACTAATCCTAATTTCAATCGGTGATTGATTCTGTTCTTCCCCTGATGATTTGGAGACAGTAGTTGAGGTGGCAACGGAAGCAGAGAGGGTAGTGCTGGCAGATTGCCACACATTGGCCACAGATTTTTTTGCGCCCTCAAATTGGTTTTTTATTTGAGTTAAAAAACCAGAAAATGGAGCCGCCCCGACCGCTTCACTCTCCACCCCGCCAGAGATGTTTGAAAAACTTGCTGGTAAAGATACCAACCAAACCACTACCAAAATAGCGGTAAAAACAAAAGCACTGCCAAAAGCATATCGCTCACGCACATGTTTTGGTTTTGTTCTTATTTTGTCTAGGGTTTCGAAGAACATATTTTAATAAGCAACCCTGCGGGTAGTAGCTAGACGGAGAGGACAACGACATCACCCTCCATAACAACTACATCACGTTTCTTGATTGTCAGTTTATCGACTGGTTTAACGGTCTCTGCCCCCACCTCTTTCAAAAAGGTATTCAATGATGTTTTATCATAGTGCATCGGCAAAATAAGTCTTGCCTCCAACTTGGTTGCCAGCTTGGCAGCGGCTGGTACATCCAAAACATCTCCGCCACCAATCGGTACAAATAATATATCAATATCGCCTAACTCACCAAGAATTTTTGGGTCAATTTCCGCATCGCCAAGAGCCCCTAAAAACACTAAATTCATTTCTTCCAGACGTACCTGATAAATAGTATTGAAGTGCTCCACATTTTCATAAGTGGTTTTTACACCAAAACCACGGACCGTCACTTCACCAATTTCATATTCGCCAGGACCCGACACTACAAATGGTTGCTTGTTGCCAAGGGCTACTTGGCTAGAACCGTTGAAGTTTGGATGGTTAAGTGAAATAAAGGCCACATCTGAACCAAACTTTACTGATGTTAATTTAGATTCCTTCGCAATCGGATCAAAAGCCAGAGTGGTGTTACCAAACGATACCTTAAAACATTGCCCACCGTGATATGTAATAACCATAATGACAGTAGTATACAAGAAGAGAGCGGAAATAGAAAATAGAATATGGAAAATAGTTGAATAGTTTAATAGTTACAGTTGCATGGTTGTATGGTTGCAATTAATGCAACGTTGTCTTCGCGAGGAGCGAGCGCACGAGTGACGTGGCGATCCAGGGTGGCGACGATGACGAACGGTGTGGATTGCCGCGCTGTGGCTCGCCTGTCTGCCATGCCTGCCCTGCATACGCAGGCATGGCATGCAGGGCAGGCAGGCAAAGACGTGACTTTCCCATATTCAATATTCTATTTTCCCTTGCCATTTTTCATTTTCTTTGTTATATTTTTCCCACTTCGTAAGAAGATTATTAGTTTCTAGCGACACACGTTTAACCCCGCACTCACGGACAATGGCCGGTAGAAAAATTCAAAGAATTTTTCTACCTCGCGAAATGGTTGTGCGGACGCGTGTCGTCGGAAGTAAACATATATATATGTCAGATGTAACTACTCCAGTCGCTGATTCGACTGAAGCTAAAGGAGGTGTGATGCAGTTGTTGGCTGCCAACCTGCCGGACGCGCCAAAAGAAGGACAATTAATCGAGGGGACTGTTTCGGCTATTGGCCGAGCCCGACTGTATGTAGACCTACCACCATTTGGTACTGGTTTGATTTTTGGTCGTGAATATATGAACGCGCGCGATATTCTGCGTAAAGTTAGTGTTGGTGATACTATCGCCGCCAAAATTGTCGATACCGCCAACGAAGATGGTTATATTGAATTATCTCTCAAGGAGGCTCGCCAAGCATTGATTTGGGCTGACGCTGACGAAGCGGTCAAACGAGGGACTGTTATGAGTTTGGAAGTTAAAGAGGCCAACAAAGGCGGTTTGATTATTGAGTGGCAGGGTATTCAAGGATTCCTTCCAGCTTCACAACTCGGATCTGACAATTATCCTCGAGTTGATAATGGCGACAAGGACAAAATCCTACACGCTCTTAATTCACTAGTAGGTAAACACCTCAGTGTGGTTATGATTACTGCTGATCAGAAGGAACATAAACTTATCTTCTCAGAAAAAGGACCCCAAGAAAAAGAAGAAAAAGAAGAAAAAGTTGGTAGGTATGAAGTTGGGGAGATTCTAAATGGTGAAGTAACCGGGGCTGTTGATTTCGGTATCTTTGTTAAGATTGAACAAGGACTGGAAGGACTGGTTCACATTTCTGAACTTGATTGGGGACTGGTAGAAGACACTCGCACCCTGTATAAAGTCGGAGATAAGGTTAAGGTTAAAGTCATTGAGGTAAAAGATGATAAGATTTCTCTATCCATCAAACAACTTCGTGATAACCCTTGGACTGAAGCTGCTAAAAAATATGCCAAGGATCAAGTAGTGCCTGGTGTTGTGATTAAATACAACAAGCACGGTGCTTTGGCCTCTATCCAAGAAGGAGTGGCTGGTTTAGTTCATATTTCCGAATTTGAAACCGAACAAAATTTGAAAGCAAAACTTTCACTTGGTAATGTCTACCAATTCAAAATCACTCTTTTTGAACCGACTGAACAACGCATGACATTATCATACAAGGAAGCAAATCAAGAAATAAAATAACAGTAAATAAACAAAAAGACACGGGATCATGCTCGTGTCTTTTTTGTTATCAATCTGCGAGGTCAGACCCCACAGATTGGGTGATGTTGTGGCGAAAGGTAAAAAACTTAAGGGTAGGGCTTTTTTTAATTAAACTTATTCATCGCTACTGTATGGCCTTCTGTTACAATCATAGCGATGGCGGCACAGGCAGACTCTTTTGCTTCCTTAAGGGCATTCTGCTCACGCTTCCCAAAACCACCCAAGACAAACCTCTCTAGTATGCCGCCTCCACCCGGCCTCTTTATAGTTCCTTGTTGCCATGGCCAGAAGCCACTCTTACCAATACCAATTCGTACTCGCACAAAGTCCTTGGTATTGAGCTTATCAATAATCGAGGCAATGCCGTTATGTCCCCCACTTCCTCGGCCGAATGACACCCTTACTTGTCCCAGTGGTAAATCAACATCGTCATGAAGAACGACTAGATGATCTGTTTCGACACTTGGCACCAATTTTTTCACCGCCCTACCAGAATTATTCATGAAAGTATCAGGATATAGCACCATGACGTCTTGTTGCTCCAATTGACCCGCACTCACTTTCCCACTATACTGGGCGGATAAAACCGCTGGAGGCAATCCTGCCCCTGAGACTAAAATATCAAGCACCATCCACCCGATATTATGTCGGGTGTTCTGATATTTTTCTCCCGGGTTTCCTAGACCCACGATGTAATACATCCAAAAATCATACCACAGCGGAAGTCATTTAGACCAATTTATCGGTAATTAAAAATAAATCACAAACAAAAACCATTCAGAGTCACTTAAATTCAGTCATAGTAAATTACTAAAATCGCAAAATTTGCGAAGCTGATTTTTATCGCGTATAATACAATTACTTCACCACTATGAACTTGTTCTCTACTAAAAAATCAACTTCGGAAGATACCACCATCATCACCGATAATGAAAATAATTTTGCTCCGACCCAGGAAAAAAAAGAGCACCCGATTCTTGAAATTATTCGTTTTTCTCTCATTGCCCTTATAATTGTTATCCCAATTCGGATGTTTATTGCCCAGCCATTCATTGTTTCTGGCGCCTCAATGGAAAACACCTTCCACACCGGCGAATATTTAATCGTGGACCAATTGAGTTACCATTTTAATCAGCCCAGTCGGGGTGATGTAATTGTTTTTCGTTACCCTCGTGATCCTTCAAAGTTTTTTATTAAACGCGTTATTGGTTTGCCTGGTGAAACTATTGTAATTGAAGGACCAACTATCCATATCAAAAATAAAAATAATCCAGAGGGTTTTGTTTTGGAAGAGCCATATATCAAAAGTATGAATAATAGCACCAATATGACTGAAGTATTGGGTGATCGTGAATATTTTGTTATGGGTGATAACCGAGATCAAAGTTCCGACTCCAGGGCATGGGGAATCTTACAACAAGATCGGATTATCGGTCATGCTTTTATCCGACTTTTTCCACCACAGAAATTTAAGTACCTTCCCGGCGCCATTACTAACACAACTGTTACCAGTTCATCATAATTAAAATCAGTATGCATACAGAATGTAGTCCAACTGAGTTTTTGAAAATTGCTTCTCATACCGCCGAATATTTTGGGTTTAAAACAATAGAGGTGTTACGTAAAGATCCGATTTGTAAAAGTTGCGAAACTACCCTATCACATACAATTACTAAAGAAGATAGCCGACTCGATAATGCTAGCGGGTTAATTACTCGTGGGTTAGAGGTCTTCTGTAACGAAAATCTACATGCTATTAATGGTCCAGTTTTGCTTTATACGATAGATACTACTGACACTAATGAAACAGCTGTTTCTTTTCATATTTTTAATGTTCAAAAAAGTATTGCCGAGGCCATATTGATTCAGCTTAGTCATGCTCTGACGGGAGAACTTGGCTACACAGACTATGTGGTTAAAATTAACTCCTTAGGTGACAGTGACTCAATGATTCGCTACAGTCGTGAAATAACCAATTTTTTGCGTAAACGTTTGGATTCAATGCCTCAAGAGGCCCGTGAACTAATGAAAGTACACGCTTTTACTGCTCTCCAATATCTAGTAGAACAAGGACATGAACTATCTCTTAAAAGTCCTAGTCCATTGGAATATTTAAGTGACCAGAGCCGTAAACACTTTCGCGACATTATTGAATATTTAGATATGAGTGCCACTCCTTATGAAATCGATCCAAAAATGCTTGCTCATCATGAGTATTATTCTGACACCCTATTTTCTATCGACTTGCCGGCCATGACAGGAATGTCTACACCATCGCTCAGTTTGCGTGGTGGACGTTTTGATGAGTATGTTGAGCGTAAAACTCACCACCACACACCAGCCGTCGGTGCGGTCGCTATCCTACACGAAAAACCATCCCCTGCCCGTAATCCTCGTTTTAAGCTCCAGACACCAATTATTTATATAATTCAGCTTGGTTTTGGTCCCAAAATCAGAAGTTTGATGATAATCGATGAGTTACGTAAAGAAGGTATTTCAGTTTACCAAGACCTTGCCAACGATTCACTGTCAGCCCAACTTCGTAATGCTGAAGCGTGTGGTGTTAAATACGTTATTATTATCGGTCAAAAAGAATTCGTTGATGGTACAGTCATTTTGCGCGACATGGAAGCAAGAAGACAGGAACCAATTCCGTGCGAAGCATTGCTACGAAAATTAAAACGAAATAATACCGTCACTGTCTAGGGCATTCGTGTTTATTAATTGCTCCACATTATTTAAGTAGATGATATCTAGACTTCTGGATTGCCTGCCTGCACATGTATAACACCTAACGAGCCAGCAGGTGGGCTTCATGACGACTTGCAAAAACGGTAGTCTTCGTCATTGCGAGAAGGGTGACCGCAGTCTAATGACGTGGCAAATCCATGACCGTACAGAAACGTGGATTGCTTCGTTGTGACTCGCAAAGACGGGTACGAAGAACGACACCCCACCATCGTCTTTGCGAGGAATGAGCTGGCAAGCAAATGACGTGGCAATCCACACCATCACCGTCTTTGAGGAGGGAGCTGGCAAGCGTGAAAAAGTGACTCAATGTTGTGTAAAATAATAAGCGTAGCGACTATATTTTTCATACATAGAATTTTTTATCCTTAATAAAAATTCTTGCACTTT
>Ga0208375_1000501_pt1 | contig 56506 bp, 63 predicted proteins | sample RifOxyD1_FD_184038 | JGI IMG/M metagenome (GOLD analysis project Ga0208375, IMG submission 184038) | Soil microbial communities from Rifle, Colorado - Rifle Oxygen_injection D1 (SPAdes) | ecosystem: Environmental > Terrestrial > Deep subsurface > Rock core/Sediment | place: Rifle, Colorado... | reverse complement strand
GTCGCCGTGACCCGCCCAAGACTCGATACCCGGACCTAATGGTGTTTCCCGGGACAGGACTTGAGGTTTTGTCTTCCGACACGTCCTCGCACCTGCTGGTGATTACTGATTTATGCTTGGCGCACATAGGCGTTTCATTTAATGTCTTTTTACTGCCCGGTCAATGTCTCTTTGGTCCGCCTTTTTTCTCAGCGCGTCACGTTTGTCATGACGCTTTCTGCCTTTTCCGAGGGATATTTCGACTTTCACCAGACCCTTTTTGAAATACAGTTTTGTAGGTATTGCCGTAAGGCCCTTTTGAATGATCGCACCATGTATTTTGCTTATCTGATGCGCGTGAAGAAGCAGTTTGCGGCGTCTTAACGGCTCGTGGTTCCAGATGTTGCCGTGGGAATACGGAGCGATGTTCATGTTGACAAGCCATGCTTCAAATCCGCCGGATCTTGAAGTGGTTTCGACAAAGGCGTCACGAAGATTGGGGGATTGCATCCGCAAACTTTTGACTTCGGTGCCGGTCAGCACGAGGCCGGCCTCCACGCATTCGTTGATGGTGTAGTTTGACCGCGAAGGATTGGTCGCTATGATTTTTTCAGAATGTCCTTTGGCCGGAGGATTTGTCATTATGGTCTGGACCCCGGATTTGATTGGGCGATACCGAGCGAAAGCAGGGTTTTGAAGGCCTCTTCAACCGTCATATGGCTGTCTTTTACTTCGGATTCGGGGACAATGAGATGAAATCCCGAGGTCGGATTGGGGGTGGTGGGTACATAAATGTTTATATGTCCCGGCGGGACCGCCGCCCCCCTTGCGGGACCCGTTACAAAAGCGATGACCCAGAGCCCTTTTCGCGGATATTCGATATATACCACCCGGCTGAACTGTCCGCTTTCCTTGTCGGTCATGGTTTTAAGAAGCTGGTCAAGCGCGCTGTAAATGCTTCTCAGGACCGGGATGTGCTGAATGAGTTCGCCGAGAAGAATAAGTATTTTTTTTCCGATGATCTGTTTGGAAGCCCAGCCCAGCAGTGAAATGCCGATGGCAAGAACGGTTGTGCAGCCGGCGGCAAACACGAGCCTGGCAGAAAACCGCTGTGGTTGCCAGATGTCCGGAAGCATGTATTGCATGTCCCAGATAATGCCGATCACGATTCCGGCCAGCCAGACGATAACGCCGATGGGAATGATGACAAAAACGCCGGTGAGGAAGTGCTTTTGCATCAGAAGCAGCGGGTTTTTCAGAATTCGTTGTTTGTTGAATTTTTGCATATATTCTCCAGGTGGTGTTTCTAAAAGGCCAGTGTCAGCGATGCGCCGCCGCCGAATTGTTTTCCGCCGGTCTCATAACCGGGAGCGCCTATTTTCAGTTCGCCGGAACCGAGCCCCCGTTCGTCACCGCCTGATTTTGCAATCTTTTGTGAAACCATGTGATGATAGGCGCCATGCAAATCGAGGCTGGCCGGGGTCTGGAAGCCGAGAAAACTCCGGAATCTCAGGCCAACACCGGCGCTCAGCATGTGTTTTGAGGGATCAAGATAGTTTCCGGCATTCGTGGGTACGGATTTGAACACACCCGGCCGGTATGCATATCCTGCCCGCCAGACAATAAAATCATTGATTTCCCACTCGTGCGCAATGCGTGGAATCAGGATGTTGCGCATTTCGAACGGAGGATTTTTCGAGCCGGAGATCCTGATGCCCGTCTGTTCGATCGCCGGTTCCCTGATTTCAAGCGCGGGCGGTTCGAATTTGTTCCAGAACTGGTAATCCGCCTGTATTATCGCGCGCAGGCCCCGCAGATATTCAACGGTGGCGCCGATCTCCACGGTCATCGGATCATAGAAAATCGCGGACATTGCGGTGCAGTTGAAGTCAAGCGTGGTCAGATCACCCAGAACGCGCGCCCCGGATTTCATAGTTAGATTATTGGCGGAGGCGACAGGAAACCGGAACACGGCACCAATGGTAAACGGTTTGGACAGCCCTTCGCCCGGAGCGTAGAGAAGCCCGAACTGGGGAGCGACCTTTGGCTTGAGTGTTGCCGCAAACCGCATCGAAGAGGTTTTGCTCGGGCTGGATTGCAGCATGATGGTTGCGCTTGTCGTAAGCGAATAGGCGATATGGATGCCCGCTCCGGCATAAAGCCCCCGGAAGGGTTCGGCGCCAAGTCCCATTTCAATCTGTGGACGCTGCGTGCGCGAGCGGTAGAAAAGATATTCGGGAATGAAGGGCTCCCCGGTATCCACATAGGCGATGTGATTGACCGGCATGAACCCGACCAGACCGAAAGTTATCCCGAACCAGTCAGGAGCGATTTTATAAACAACGCCGATCGACTGTCCGAACGTGCTCCTATAAGAGGTATCAACATCCCCGCGCCGGTATTGCCCGGAGGTGTAATCATTTTCGATGATTACACCTGAAATGGGTTTCATCCGCGCTTCCATGTCCATGACCGCCCAGCTGAAAAGGAGGCGCTTTTCACCTGTCATCGCAAGTGCGCCCGGGTTTGAATATGCAGAAAAAGCATCAAATCCCCAGGCGGTTGATGCCCCCGCAAACGCGCCGGCGCGAGAACCGAAGCCGAAGGCCTCCCCCACATTTGCCATGGAGCTGCACGGCAGATTACCGAGGCAGGCAGGGATTATGAGCAACAAAAATCTTGTATTCAATCCGTTTCAACGGTGGCGCCATACAGCGCCCGCCATTCCTCCCAGTCAAGTGATTCAGCGCGCTTTGTACCATCTACTCCCGAAGCATCCAAGGCGTTTCGCCACCGGGCCGGAAGGCCTGACCGGAGCATTTTTCGCCTGTGGGCAAAGGCGGATTTCAGGAGATTTTCCCATTTTGCTCCATCAGGATCCGACCCCGGAAGCGGCACCATCGGGGACGGGCGTGGTTTGAAGAGCAGAACTTCAGATGAGACTCTTGGCGGAGGCGAGAATGCGCCGGAAGGTACCGCGGCGAATTTCGAGACTTCCCAGCGGTTTTGCATCCAAACCGAAAGGCTGCCGCGGTCCCGGTTTCCGGCCTCCGCCCTGAGACGCCGGCCCACTTCTGCCTGGAACATGAGAAGCATGAATACAATCCGATCCGGCATGCGCGCGAGCTTTTCAACCATGGCGGTTGCGCACGAATATGGAAGATTTGCCGCTACGGCAAAATTCCCGGCCGGCAGCCAGCCGGAAGGAGTTATTTCAAGGAAATCGCCTTCCACAAGTGTGACCGGACGGTTTTCAATGCTTTCGCGAAGAGAGGCGGCCAGGACGGGGTCGCGCTCGACAAGAACAAGCCGGATGGGGTGAGGGGGGATGGGCTTTTCAATTAATTCAACAAGAGGCCGCGTCAAGGCCCCCTTGCCGGGGCCGATTTCAAGAATATCCCGGCATCCGGCACAGAGCGCGAGCCTGATGGTTTCGGCGGCAATGCGCGCACAAAGCCCCTTGTCCCGCAAAAAATGCTGGCCATAAGCGCGGCGTTTTCCGATGAATGACACTTAAACCTCCGGGTTTGCCATGGCACCCAGTTCAAGCAATGCGCGGCCTGAAAGCCCTTGACCCTGCAAAAATCTGATTCCACCTGCCGCCGCGATCATGGCTGCGTTGTCGGTGCAGTACTCCGGTGCCGGAAAAAGCGGCGGGATCTCGAAACCCTGTCGTGACCATTCGTCCATCAGCCTGTTTCGCATCCTGGAATTTGCCGCGACACCGCCCACAACCGCAAGCGAGCGGCATTTCCTTGTGCGCGCGGCGAGATAAATTTTTGCAAGCAGTGAATCCACAATCGCTTCCTGTATCGAAGCACAGAGGTCCAACATGTGATTTTGAAGAGTGCCGCTTTCGCGCAGCTTTTGCGCCGTGAGGGCAACTGCGGTTTTCAGGCCGCTGAACGAAAAATCAAGCACGTCTTTTTGCGGGAGGGCTCTTGGAAAAGCAAAAGCCCCGGCATTCCCTTCGCGGGCCATGGCGTCAATCAGTCTACCTGCCGGGTATGCCAGACCGAGGGTTTTTCCGGATTTGTCAAAAGCCTCTCCTGCAGCATCGTCCCTGGATCTTCCGACAAGGGATTTTCGCAGGAAATCAAGCGGCCAGAGTTCCGGCGGTCCGTGTGACACATAAGTATTCGTGTGTCCGCCGGAGATGACCGCAATCAGCATGGGATATGGAGCGGCGGCGGCGGTTTTATTTTCGAGAAATACACCTGCGATATGTCCTTCAAGATGATGGACCGGAACCAAGGGCTTGCCCAAGGCATAGGCCATGGCTTTTGCCGCGCTCACCCCCACAAGCAGTGCGCCCACCAGTCCGGGCCGGTTGGTCACCGCGAGCACATCCACTTCTTCCGGTCGCAGGTTTGCCCGTGAAAGGGCGCCCGCGATCATGTGATTAATGGTTTCAAGATGGTTGCGGGATGCGATTTCCGGCACCACCCCGCCATATGGTTCGTGTATCCCGGTCTGTGAATAGGTGCTTTGTCCGAGCACCGCCATGCTGCCTGCGTCATGCAAGACTACGGCGGCGCTGCATTCATCGCAGGATGATTCAATGCCAAGGACTTTAATTGCGCTCACTTCAATCTGGCTCGGATTTTTCTTGCTTCAGTCGATTTAGGGAATTTTTCGGCCAGCTCCTGATAAAAGCCGCGTGCGTCGTCCTTCATGCCAAGCGCATCAAATGACTGTCCGATACGGAGCAGAGCAACCGGCATTTTTTTTGATTTTGAATATTTTTCAGGAAACTTCGAGAAATCCACGATCGCCTTTTTATATTCCTTCTGTTGATAGTGTGCTTCTCCCCTCAAAAAAATTGCATCTTCAGCCAGTTTGCCGGGATTTTTGAGATAAGCGCTGAACAGCTCGATTGCCTCTTCATACTCTTTTTCCTTGAACCGGGCTTTTCCTTTTTCAAAAAGATCGGTTTTGTCCTGCGTCTTGACAGGGCCGCCCTTTTTCATGGTTTCGATGATCTCGGCCTGTGCCTGTTCAAGTTCGACAATACGGGTTTCGATTTTTTTCAATTCATCCTTGAGTGCCTTGTTTCCTTCAGCTTCGGATTGCTGGTTTTTGCGTTCAACATCCTCGATCCGGCCGTTCATGCGGGTGATTTCGCTTTTTATCTCGTCAATCGCATAAGCACTGCCCTGGGGATGGACTTCCTTCACCTGCGCGGGCTGCGGCTTGTCGTCCCGCGTATCTTCTTTTAATTGCGCGCGGGTCTTCAGACATGAAGTGAGTGAGGCGGCCATCGCAATTGTCAGAACAAGTTTAAATATCGGTTTCATGATTCACCTCTCAAAAAATGGTTGTTACGGCACCGACGGGGCTGGTGCGGGGGCTGGTTCCTGTGCCGGCGGTGGCGGCGAATTTTTCTTTTCAGCAGCCTCAAAGGGTGTACCGGTGGGTGCCGGATAATCGTATGGGGTTGGCTGGGGCGGTGGCGGTGGCGGCGTCTCGGAAATATCCGAACGGTTTGCCCCCGCGCGGATTGCGTCGAACTCGGCCTGTTCGGCCGCCTTGCGGGCCTTTTGAGCATAGTCCCTGGCTTCCTTGAAATTCTTGAAGCGGTATTCGTTTTTTGCCTTGAACCAGTATTCATTGGCAAGCCTGTAGTGCTCTGGGGCCAGCGTATCAGCCTGCACCTCTTTTGCGGCCTTGATGGCTGCTCCCGTGTCTGACATTTCCTGTACCGGTCTTGAAGCAAAAATTGAACAAGCCGCAGTACAAAAAAACAAGAGAGCCGCTGCCGTACAGGCGGCTCTCTTGAGTATTTGCATGTGCTTTTTATCAATCACCGCGAGGTGATGACAAAATTTGCCCTGCGGTTTTTCCCGAAGGCTTCTTCCGTCATCCCCGGATCGATCGGCCTTTCCTTGCCATAGCTGATTGTCGTGATGCGGTCAGCGGTGACACCAAGATCCGTCATGTAATTCCTGACGGAATTGGCGCGTTTTTCGCCAAGAGCGATATTATATTGAATGCCGCCGCGTTGGTCGCAGTGACCTTCAATTTGAACCTTGAGCGATGATTTGTCGTTCATGATCTGTGCATTTGCTTTGAGGGCCGCTTTGGCCTGGCCATCAAGCACGAATGAATCATACGGAAAGTTGATTGTTTGAAGTCCAAGCGCCTTGCCGCTGTCGGAATCTCCCAGCACGGTGTCTTCGACGGCGGGTGCCGTCGGGACGGTGGGATCTTCTTCCGCCTGCTGCTTTTTACTGCAACCGGCAAATGGCACCATGGCCACCAAAACAGACAAAACAATAAAACGGGCAAAAATCTCTTTACTAATCGACATGATAATCCTCCTATGTGATTAATTTATAACGTTCAAATACCTTTGCGTAAACCGAAAAGATATCTATTTTTGACGCGGCGTCGGTGATTGGCCATCCAGTTCTTCAAGGCGGGTGTTTATAACCTTGTTCAAGAGTTTTCTGTCGGATGGTGAGAGATCAGGAAACTTTAATTTGATTCTCATTTCGTCAATGGTTTTTCCGCCCTTCTTCATCAACAGTCCTATGGCTTCATCAAAGAATGATACAGATGCGATCTTCCTTCCATGAAGGAACAGCCGGAGTTCCGGTTCCGCCCAGTTTGCCAGCAGTTTTTCGCGAATCAGCTCTCCAGCCTTCCGTGAAATCATGTCAGTTTCACAAACAGAAACAATATCGATGTCCATTAGAAGATCTCCTCGATGTGATCTTCGTAATTTTCGGGGATGTTCCGGGGCGTCAGATTAAAGGCCAGATCTACGCATGTGCCTCCGAAGGGTCTCCGGGCTTTTTTTGATCCGTATTCGCCGCGATCATACTTGTAGGCGGCTTTTGCATCTCCTGAGTAGACGTAAAACCTGCCGTTCGTTCTGCGCATTACTTCCTGGATAAATTTATAGCCATTCCCGCCTTCGCGTCCGACCCGGGTGGTTAATCCCTGCTGGAGGAGCCCCTGTATTGCCGAAGAGTCGTGGTCGAACTTGAACATGCTGCGAATTTTTGCGGGAATGCCGACTCCGAAATCCAGGACGGTGAAGTGGACGAAGTTGGATTTGCCCCATTTTCCGGCGCAAACATAGCATTCTTCTCTACCGCCATGATCTATCGCGTTTGTAAGCAGCTCATTGAGCAGCAGTTGAATGTCTTCTTGAAGGGAAGGGCTTAGCTTCAGATGATGCCCGATCAAGGTAATAATATCTTCAATGGGCTGTGAGTTGTGCGAAGTGATCTTTCGTAATTGGCACATTTTTTCAGCAAGCATAAGAGGTGGACGCCCGACTTGTGGAACGATTTTCTTGATTGCCCGCAGGGTGTCCGCAGTCTTTCTGTGGGCCGGCATCAGAAATTCGATTTTATTGTTGAACTCCCGTGCCAGGTCAACCAGGCCGCAAATGAAGCAGACAAAAATAGAACTAAGTTCTGATGTGTTGCGTAAATCAAAAACCATCTTGGTGTTCGAAATACCTCTGACGTCCCGAACCGCTTTCAGAAAATTGTCGATATAGACAGCGGTTGCCTGTTTGGGAAAATGAACATATAGCTCCGACATATATGCAGGGTAATATATTGATAACTATTTGTAAATACACGATATGTTATTTAAGGATTTGTAAATTTAATCCAATGGATTATATAAAGCTAAATAATTTCAAGTAATTATATTATGTAAAAATTCCCGGCATTCATCTCAACGTCGGACAGCAGTCCGGCTTTTGTTTGAAAGTCCGAATCCCGGTCGCCAGCCCGCATAATTAACCGCGCTTTTCCGGCATGAATCCCGCACTGCCCCGGTCCGGAGGTAATAAATATGGATCTTAACAAGATCATGTTGGCAGGCAGACTGGGAAAAGACCCGGTTCAAAGATCAACAAAAACCGGAAAGCCGGTGGTCAACTTTTCGTTGGCCACATCGCACCGGATAAAAAAAGGCGAGCAGGACGGCGTACCTCAGTATGAGGACGAGACGCTCTGGCACAATGTCGTCGTGTGGGGAAAATTCGGTGATTTTTGCGTGCGGCATCTTTCAAAGGGCGCTCCGGCGTTTATTGTCGGAGAACTCAGGACGCGCAAATACACCTCCAACAAGGGCGAGCCCAGGCTGTCCGTGGAGGTGCACGCCGAAAATGTCGTACCGCTTGGCGCGTTCAGGCGCTCCGGGGACGGGTCACGCAAAGATAAGGAGGTTGCTCCGGAAATCGGTGGCGCAGAGGCATATATCGCAAGTGCCACCGGTGAGCCGATGCACTGAACTGTCTGCGGCATATTCTCCTTTATTGAGGGGGTTGCGACCGAAGAGGTTGCAGCCCCTTTTGACTTCGCTGGATTATCTTGCCCTTACCAGATCGCCCACCATCACCGCTCTCGGGCTTATTACCGGGGTGCTGTCGGCAGGATGCATCTTGTCGAGGCGTGCGATTGCCGCATTGTTTTCGACATGGATCACCTTGAGCTTTGCGATAGGGAATGCAAGATCACGGAACAGCTTCTGGTTGGTCACGTCATATGAAGGGACCTTGCGGATCACCTCGAGCTGCGCCCCGACGCGTACGCCGTTGTCGCTTCCGATGCTGACAAAATAATCTTTCTGCGGCTGCTCGCCCGTAATTCCAAGGTCAACGCCCCTGTAGACGCTGTACACCATGAAATCCGCACCGCGGCTCTCTGCCGAATATACAATCGAACCCAGCGCAAGCGCCAGACTGCTAACCATGATCATCCATAACCAGCGCACAGTAATTCTCCTCGCGTTAGTCGCGCTTCCGTGCCTTACTGCTTTATGGAATCATGACTTCCGTTGTCCTGATCCATTCACAGAACTTTGGGCCGTCCTGTGTCTCATTTTACCTATCGGCAAAATCCCGCCAGGCATTAGCCCCGTGACGCGACGCGATGCGTGCCGCCTGATTTCTTCAATAAATCAAAGATTATTCCGATTCATAATTGAACAAGGAGATGCCGGGTTGTCAGAAAACGGGGAAAACACCAGGAAAGCATCGGAAGGATTCACGGCGGTGGACATCCAGTCATTCCGTACCGCCACGCGCGACATATCGTTTGATGTGTATCTGAAGCTTTCGGACGACAATATTGCACATGTTTTTTCGCGCATGACCGGCCTCGATTACAAGCGGCTTGCCCAGTATGTGTTCAAGGGCGTCCAGGATCTTTATGTCCGCAACGAGGATTTGCCCGCCTACAAGGCTTTTACCGCCAAGACGGCTGAGCAGATTTTCAATGATCCGGATACGCCGCAGGATAAAAAAATCGCCACACTGCTCAACATGACAGAGCAGAACATGTCCGAACTTTTCGTGCAGGCCAATGTGCCTGAAGAGCTTGCGGTAAATACGCAGAAAGTCGTACGCAATTATGTCAATCTCATGATCGAAAAACCCAAAACCCTTGCGATCATCCTGAAACTCGTCTCACACGGGGATTATCTCTACTATCACTCGATCGCGGTTGCCATTTTCAGCATGTTCATCGCAAAGGCCTCGGGACAGTTCAACCAGAGGCTTCTGGAAATTGTCGGGCTTGGCGGGTTTTTGCATGACATCGGGTACACCCAGATTCCAAAGGAGCTATTGAACAGCACAAGCTCCCTGACGCCGCAGCAGTGGAAGATAATCCGCACGCATCCCAAGGTCGGCCTCAGGATGATCGAGGGAACCCCCGCGATACCGGACGAGGTGCGCTATATCGTGTATCAGCACCACGAGGAGCCGAGCGGCAATGGCTATCCGAACGGATTGCACGGTGCGATCATCTATTATCCGGCAAAAATCGCATCACTTGCGGATGCTTTCAGCGCGTTGATAAGCAAGCGCCCGTTCAGGCCGGCTTATTCGGTCGAACAGGCGGTCGGCATTCTGCAGACCGAGGCCGGAAAACACGACAGGGAGCTTGTAAAGCTGCTTGCGGCGATGTTTCTCAGGCAGATTGATACGGGAAGCGGCCGCAAGGCGGCATGAACAGCTGGTGGCATTTCAATCTTCTTCGGATAGTTTCCTGTTTTTCACGTCCGGCATGAGCCGGTAGTATTTGAAGGCGTTTGATATGAACGGAGATGCCCGGTAGTTGGTCACCCACTTGTGGTAGGCGTGATATTCGATGTTCTGGTAAACCGGGATCCAGGGGGCTTCTTCGGCTATCAGTGCCTCAATTTCCGAGATCACCTTCTGGATTCCGGCGGTACCGGCCGGGGATTCAATTTTTGCAAAGAGCGAATCAAAGAAGAAATTTTCAAAGCTCCCGGGATTCAGCCCGTTGATGCGGGCGGGTCCGTACAGGAGCCGCAAAATATTCTCTGCGTCCGGATAGTCCGCCGCCCATCCAAAAAAGGCGAGCTGGAATTTTCCATCCGCGAGTTTACCCGGGAATTCGGGCGGAATGATATAGTTGATCTTGAGCTTCATTCCGGCCGCCTCAAACATGCCGATAAGGAGTGTGCCGGCTTTTTTATTGAGAGTGTCGGTGCCGGGCATTTCAAGTTCAATTGCAGCGGAGGATTTGCTGAAGCCGGATATGGCAAACAGCTGTTTGGCCCGGGCAGGGTTGAATTTCGGCCATTTTATTGCGGCGGGTTCCATTTCCCGGAAACCGGAGGGCAGGGCGGGACCCAAGGGGCGGCTCATGCCTCCGTTCATCACCTCCATCAGTTTTACGGGGTCAATACTGGCGGCAACCGCCTGCCGCAAATTGCGGTCCTTTCCGACAAGTCCGTTCTTCATGTTGAAGATAATGTAAAAACACCGGTTGCCGGTTTCCGTGTTGATGCGTATTGCTTTTGTGGAAAGTGCGGGGTTCAGCAATCCGTTTTGTGAGACGGTTTGGCGGAATGCTGATGCCGGCACCGGTGCGGCATCATATGTACCTTCAAGAAAATCATTCCAGTAGTCCTTGTCACCCGCGATCTTGATTTCGATACCGTCAAGAAGCGGCAGTGATTTTCCGAAGTCACCCAGGTAGCCGGTGGACGAAAATCTTTTTGACGCGGTCATGGGGTAGAAATCCGGATGGTATCCGTGATTGCGCTCAAGCGAAATGCTGTTGAGGCGCTCCCATTTACGCAGCCGGAAAGGGCCGCTTCCGGCATGATGGACAAGAATTGTGTAGGTCTCGTCGGAATGATCCTCGGCGATTTCACGCGGTATTGCCGCCGTATAGGTGGTGGACAGGAAATGAGCCAGTTGTGGCCAGGGCTTTACAAGCTTGAACTGCAGTGTGTAGTCGTCAAGCGCGGAGATTCCGCTGACGGGTTTGTCTAGCACTTCGCCGAGCTTGTCACGCGGGATCTTTGCAAGTGAAGCCCGGAATTCGTCAATGCCGGTGATTTTTCCCTGCAATAGCGGCCAGGCCGGCGACTTGAGCGATGGCACTACAAGGCGCTTGATTGAATATACAAAATCCGACGCACGAACTTCGCGCCCCCTGCCGTTGTTTTTTTTAAAGGAGTTGTCGTCCTGGAAGCGGATACCTTGTTGCAGCCTGATTGTCACCACCAGGCGGTCTTTTGAAACGGAAGGAATGTCGGCAGCCACAAGCGGAATCAGCCTGAAGCCGTCTTCAAGGTAGTGATACTGGTACAGAGGTTCGTAAATTGCGCCCGAAACCCGCTGGCTGAAGGCATCTGCCGCGCGCGCCGGGTCCAGATACCGGGCGTCCTCGATGTTCACCGTATTGAAAATGGCGGTTTTTTCGTTTTTTTTATTGCAGGCCGTAAAGGCCGAAAGCAGGGAGGCCGGAACAAGTAAAAATGTTATCAGCCTGTTCATTTTTGCAGCCCGCCCGCGATTTTAACGGCTTCCTCGATTGCGACCGCGAGCCCCGCCGGATTGGTTCCGCCCCCCTGGGCAAGATCGGTTTTTCCGCCGCCGCGGCCCGAGATATGTGTCGCGATCCTTTTGAGTATCTCGTTTGCATTCGCGCTTTTTGAGGCTTTCGGACCGATTGCGACCAGAAGAGAGGCTTTGTCGCCCGCCGGATCTTTCATGCCAAGCACGATAATGCCGTCAGGCGCGCGCTTTTTGAGGAGGTCTGCAAGGTCCCGCAGGTGTTTGATTCCGTCCGCCGAGGGTTCGCAGATGCCGGCCAATATCCTGCCGGCAGCGCAAGTTGTCGCTTTTGCAAGCATGGCGTCTGCTTCGCCGCTTGCGCTTTGTGACTGGAATCCTGCGATCTGTTTGCGCAGTTCGCGTTCAGTGGCGGCCGTTTTGTCCAGTTTTGCCAGGATGTCCTCGGTGCTGGCGGCATTGATCCGTTCTTTTATCGCCCGCAGGCCGGCATCCCCGGCCCGGAGGTGCTCAAAGGCTCCCCGGGAGGTGCAGGCGATGATCCTGCGGACACCTGCCGCAATTGCGCTTTCGCTTGATATTTTAAACAGGTGTATGTCACCGGATTTGTCAACGTGCGTTCCGCCGCAGAGTTCGGTTGAAATATCCCCCACTTTTACAACTCTGACGCGTTCGCCGTATTTTTCACCGAAAAAAGCCAGGGCTCCGGAGGCAACCGCCTCGTCCTTGGGCATCTCGCGCTTGATCACCTCACGTGAATCCCAGATCATATCATTCACAAGATCTTCAACACGCTTGATCTCTTCCGCGGTCATTGCCTGGAAGTGGGAAAAATCAAATCTGAGCTGCTCGGGGCTGACCATGGAGCCGGATTGCTTGACGTGGGGGCCGAGCGTTTTGCGAAGGGCCCAATGGAGAAGGTGGGTTGCGGTGTGATTCCGTTCGGTCAGGGCACGCAGTGGCTTGTTCACCTCCTGGTGGTAGGATTTTCCGCATTCAAGTACGCCCTTCCTGGGGTGTATATGCGCCACAATGAGATCCGGAACGGGTTTTTGTGTGTCAATCACGTCGCCCTCAAAACCCTGCCCGTATATACGGCCCCGGTCGCCGGTCTGGCCGCCGCTTTCGCCGTAAAACGGGGTGCTGGCAAATACGGCTTGGATGACAGGCGGCTTGCCTGTTTCGTCGCTCTGGAAGAGCGCAAGGCATTCAGAGGTTTCTGAAAGCGACTGGTAGCCGGTGAACAGCTGGGATTTTCCGGCTGCCTTGAGATCGGCCGCGATTTTTAGATATCTCCCGCTTACCGCTTCCTGTCCCGAGCCCTTCCAGTGTTTTCGGGATTCGGCCCTCTGTTGCTGCATGCATTTTTCAAAAACTGTTTCGTCTATTGAAATATTTTTTTCTGCGCAGATGACGCGCGTGAGATCGAGAGGAAATCCATAGGTGTCATAGAGCTTGAACGCGATTTCGCCGGGCAGCGTGCGCGCGGAACCGAGACGGGCGGTTTCTTCATCAAGAAGCGCAAGTCCGCGCTCAAGGGTTTTAAAAAACTGCTCTTCTTCCGCGAGGATCGCGCGTTCGATGAAAGCACGCTTGTCAACAAGATCAGGATAGGCATCCTGCATCTGGTCTATTACAAAACTCGCAGTCTTGTGCAGGAACGGGCCGTCGAAACCGAGTTTTTTGCCGTGGCGGATCGCCCGGCGCATGATCCTTCTGAGTACGTAGCCGCGCCCCTCGTTTGAAGGCATCACACCGTCGCCGACCAGGAACGCGGCGGCGCGGGAGTGGTCGGCGATTACACGGAAGGAAACCCGGGTGTCACCGGCAGAAGAGAGCGGAACAGGTATGAGACTGGAAATTTGAGAAATGATATTCTGGAAGACGTCAGTATCATAATTCGTATTCACGTTCTGCATTACTGATGCGATACGCTCAAGGCCCGCTCCCGTATCGACCGAAGGTTTTGGAAGCGGCGTCAACTGTTCTTTGGTATCGCGGTCGAACTGCATGAACACGAGATTCCAGATTTCCATGAAACGGTCACAGTCGCAGCCGACGGCGCATCCCGGTTTGCCGCAGCCGGTTTTTTCGCCGCGGTCCACGAAGATTTCGCTGCAGGGCCCGCAGGGCCCGGTTTCGCCCATGGACCAGAAGTTGTCTTTTTCTCCGAAACGGAAGATGCGGTCGCGGGGCACGCCTTCCTGTTTGTGCCAGATATCCGCGGCTTCATCATCTTTTTCGAAAACGCTGACGTAAAGCCGGGATGGCGGAATCCCCAGTTCTTTTGTAACGAATTCCCAGCCGAACCGGATCGCATCTTGTTTGAAATAATCCCCGAATGAGAAGTTGCCGAGCATTTCAAAAAAAGTGTGGTGGCGTGCTGTGAACCCCACGTTTTCAAGGTCGTTGTGCTTGCCGCCGGCACGCACGCATTTCTGCGATGTGGTTGCCCGTTTGTACGGCCGGTTGTCCTTGCCGAGAAATACATCCTTGAATTGCACCATTCCGGCATTTGTGAAAAGCAATGTCGGGTCGTTCTGGGGTATCAGCGATGAGCTTTCAATTATCGTATGTCCGTTTCGCTCAAAAAATTTGAGGAAGCGCGCACGTATTTCGGAGGTTTTCATACATTTATATATACACGCTTTCTAGGGATGAAGCCATGGTTCGGGGGGGTGTACCCGGGTGCCGTCATGATCCTTGTCCTTGGGCGGTGCGGTTTGGCGCATGAGTTCCTTGCGGAGGTGCCTGACCAGCAGCGATGCCATTGCTCCGAGACAAAGCACGCCGCCGGCGAATATGGTCGGGCGCGGCCCTGCGAGATCGGAGATGATTCCTCCCAGCAGACTGCCAAGGGGCATTGTGGCCAGAAACATCATTACATAGAGGCTCATGACGCGGCCCCGGATTGAATCATCGACTACATACTGTATCGCGCTGTTCATGCGCGGGTAGACGCTCATATTGAAGAATCCCAGCACGAACATCGAACACAGCGCGACCGTGAAGTTGGAGGTTTTTGAGAGTACAATTAATGAAATCCCGATCAATGCGATGCTGGTCATGATGGAACGCCGAACGAGCGGTTTGTTGCGGCAGTCGCCGATATTCAGCGCTCCGAATACGGCGCCCAGGCCGATTGCAGCTGTCAGCCAGGCAAACATGCGTGCGCCCCCGTGCAGGATTTCTGTTGTATATACCGGCAGCAGCACCATGCACATCGGGGTGACAAAACTTATAAAAGCCATGAGGGCCATGATCCAGATTATGAAGTTGTTCTTCCGTACGTATTTCACTCCGTCAACAATCGGTTTGATCATGCCGGAGGGTCTCGTGTGGCGTTTGGCTTCCTGCAGGTCACAGGCGTTTTTAAGTCTTAGCAGGCTGTAGAGTGCGGCAAAATAAGAAAAACCGTTCAAGGCAAAACACCATTTTTCACCGACAAGCTCGATCATGGCGCCGGCTATCGCAGGACCGATGATGCGGGAGCCGTTCATGATCACGGAGTTGAGTGCGATGGCATGCTGGAGTTCATTTTTTTCAACAAGATTCACCACAAATGCCTGGCGCGTGGTCATGTCAAATGCGTTGATACAGCCGATAAATATGGCCATTGCGGCTACATGCCAGATTTGCACCATGCCGGCGAATACGAGCGCAGCAAGTGCAAATGCCTGCAACATGGACAACCATTGCACGATGACCAGTATCCTGCGGCGGTCGAAGCGGTCCGCCCAGACACCGGCCACCGGACTCAGGACGAATGCGGGCGCCTGGGTGCAGAAAGTTATTATCCCAAGCCATGTGGCTGAGCCGCTTAGACGGTAGACCAGCCAGGATTGCGCCACACCCTGCATGAAGGTGCCGCTCATTGAAAGGAGTTGTCCCGCAAAATACAATCTGTAGTCGCTATTTTTGAGGGCCCTGATTGCCGGGAACATGGTGTGTTCTGACGTCTAGTTCGGATATTTCAGGTAGAAGATGTCTGCAAGGTTGCGACAGCGCTCTTCGAGGTCAAGTCCGTAGCCGACGAGAAACTGGTCGTCTATGTTGCGGCCGATGTATTTTACCGGCACATCCACAACACGTTTTGACGCCTTGTCCAGAAGCGTGGCGATTTCAAGCGATGCGGGGGTTGCGGATTTAAGGCGTTCATAAAGGAATTTCAGGGTGCGTCCGCTGTCTATTATTTCTTCAACAATAATGACGTGCTTGTCGCGGATATCGATCTGTATATCTTTTATAAGAGTTACGGTGCCGCTTGACGTGCGCGCTTTGCCATAGCTTGAGAGACGGACAAAATCCACCTCGGCATCCACCTTGAGATGTCTGATCAGATCGGACACGAAAACAATTGCACCCTTGAGGACGGCAACAAGGATCACCTGTTTGCCCTTGTAGTCGGCATTGATCCTGTTGGCGATCGACTGCACGGCTGCATCAATTTCGTGACGGTTGAGGTACCTGGTAAAATTCTTTTCATCGAGTGCCATAGATAAACATCTTTCCATCTTCAAAGGCAGTTTTGCAAGTGCGTTAAATCGGGTATCTTGTTTATATGTTCAAAATCTTTTGGCTGCTGTTGGTGGTTATGCCGGGTGTTTCTGCGGTTGCTGACGAGTTCCGTCCCAAGGGGGCCAACGCTTACCAGGTGGTCACCGGGGATGACCAGGAGGAGGACCGGGGCCAGTGGGATGCACTTTTCAATACGCAAACCTATGTTTTTGGACGCGATCCGGCCCAATTTTTGAAGGAGGTTGTGGCAAGGCTTCCTCTTGGCAGGGCGCTTGATATTGCCATGAGCGAGGGGCGCAACGCTGTTTATCTTGCTAAAAAGGGGTTCAGGGTCGATGGCGTGGATTATTCGGAGGTGGCGCTCCGCAAGGCAAAGCGCCTTGCGCGTGAAAACCATGTTTCCGTGAACACCATTAATGCGGATTTGAGCACTTACACGATCCGTCCCGACCATTATAAGGTTATAGTGAATATCAATTATCTTCAGAGGTCATTGATGGCGCAGATCAAAAAGGGTTTGAAAAAAGGCGGCATGGTTGTTTTTGAATCCTGGACCGTGGAACAGCTCAAAAACGGGTCGGGGCAGCGGGTTCGCCGGGACTATCTCCTGGAAAAGGGCGAACTCAAGGAGCAGTTCAAGGATTTTGAGGTTCTTGTCTATCGCGAGACAAATGACGGCCGGAATGCCGTTGCCAGTTTGCTGGCAAGAAAAAAATGACCGCCCGGAATAGATCGGGGGCTCCGACGGCCTGAATGGTCGTGAAGCCCCCATGAGGAGGTGGTGGGTACAGCTCTTCAGCCTGAGGGTTTCTCAGGCAGCTTTTTGAACTCCACGCCGGGCCTTGTAGGCGGCGTATTGTTCGAACTTTTTATCATAATCTGGAACCGGTTCACCGGTTTTTTTGATCAATCCGAATTTGAACTGTTCATAATGCTCTGGGCAGAAACCAAACCGCGCTGGTTTTGTCTTGCATCCCTTGTGTGTGCAGCCCTCTGCGACAATATTCCCCGACCCGGGCTCTTTTCCCATACGCCCCCCTTTTACATATTCCGTATCGGATGAAGCGGCTAATACTTTAGCAAAATAATATAGTATTATGGATGTGGTTGATATTTCAACATAATTATTGATTATTAGCCAATTACACGCATGCCGATTTTAAGCGTTGCGTCATCCACATCTGCAGTTTCAATATGAACGCCCTTTGGCTCTGCTGTGATGATAAATGATGTCGCAAGTGTCTCGCTACAAATCATGTCACGGAAGGCCTCGGCAGCCGCACGCAGATCTCCTTCGCAAAAAATCTCAAGTTCGATCCTGTCGTCAAGTTTGAAGTCAGCCGCCTTGCGCGTGGCCTGAACGCGGCGGATGATTTCGCGCGCCAGTCCTTCCTTGATCTGCTCGGGCGTTACGGTTGGATCGATTTCAATAGAAACAAGCTGGTGCGCGGAAAGATTGGGATTGGAGCCTTTTGCCGCCCGGCGGATTTCGACGTCCTCCTGTGTGATGCGTTCGCCATCAACCACGATCTCACCCCTGGATTCAAGTTCGAGTATTGCCGAAAGCGGAAGCTTTTGCATCGCGCCCGCAATGGCTTTCATTTTTGCGCCAAGCCGTTTGCCAAGCACCGGAAAATTGGGCTTCACGCTGATCTGGATGAATTTATCCTCGTCGGCCTCATACTCGATTTTTTGTATATTCAGCTCCCCGGCGAAATACGGTTCGAACTTGCGCAGATTTTCGAGCACCTTTTTGTCGCGGTGGATGATGCGGATAAGCTTGAGCGGTATCTTGGCTTTTACCCCGATTTTTTCGCGCATGTTACGGCCGAGCATCACGAGCGTTTCCATCGACCTGACGGCTTCTTCAAGTTCGGGGTGGCGGAGCGATTCGTCAGCCTCCGGAAATTTTTCGAGATGGACGCTCTCCTGCGGGTTCTTGTTCACTCGCGAAAGATTAAGATATACCGCCTCTGAAAGGAAGGGGGCGAACGGAGCCATGAGGCGGCTAAGCGTGACAAGAGTTTCGTGCAGTGTTTCGTAGGCAAAACGCTTGCTCTCCGGCATTCCTTCCTGCCAGAAATGCGAACGGTTGAAGCGGATGTACGTGTTTGTAAGATTTTCGATGAATTGCAGCAGGCCCGGGACAACATTATAAAGTCTGTAGGCGTTCATCTCTTTCTGGGTGTGGGCAATAAGCGAGTTGAGACGGGAAAGGACCCAGCGGTCCAGGATGTTTGGTGTATTCTTGCAATCGCCACGCGGCTTGAAGCCATCGATTTCGGCATAATTCACAAAGAATGAGTATGCGTTCCACCACCGGAGCAGAATGCGGCGGACAATCTCTGTCACGCCTTTTTCGCTGAAGCGCAGCTCCTGTGCTTTAACGACCGGCGAATCAATCAGATACAGCCTGAGCGCGTCGGCCCCGTGCTTGTCGAGCACCAGTGCCGGGTCGGGATAATTGCGAAGGCTTTTGCTCATTTTCTTGCCGTCTTCGGCAAGCACAAGTCCGTTGACGACCACGTTTTTGAACGGCGCTTTGTCAAAAAGTGCGGCGCCAAGGACCATAAGCGTGTAAAACCACCCGCGTGTCTGGTCGAGGCCCTCGGCAATGAAATCCGCAGGAAAGTTTTTTTCAAACTCCTCTTTGTTCTGATGCGGATAACCCCACTGGGCAAACGGCATCGAGCCGCTTTCAAACCAGCAGTCAAGCACGGCTTCGATACGGCGGAGCGGGGATTTTCCGGTGGGAGAGGGGATGGTGATTTTGTCGATGACATCCATGTGGAGATCGTTGACCTTCGCTCCCGAAAACTTTTCGAGTTCGTCGCGCGAGCCGATACAAATTATCTCGCCCTCCGGATTACGCCATATCGGAATGGGCGTGCCCCAAAAGCGGTTGCGCGAGATGGCCCAGTCCCGGGCGTTTTCGAGCCAGTTGCCGAAGCGGCCGTCCCGGAGGGTTTCCGGAATCCACGCGGTTGTTTTGTTGGCGGCAATAATCCTGTCCTTGATTTTTTCTACCGCGACAAACCAGCTCGATACTGCGCGATAAATGAGCGGCGTGTCCGAACGCCAGCAGTATGGATAACTGTGCACAATGGTCTCATGTTTTATCAGGCGGCCCGATTGTTTGAGGCGCGCTATAATATCCTTGTCCGCGTCCTTGACCATGCGCCCCTGATAATCTGCAACTTCGGCAGTGAATTGTCCGTCGTCATCGACGGGATTGATTACCGGTATGTTGTATTTTGAGCAGGCCAGGTAGTCTTCTTCGCCGTATGCCGGGGCTATGTGCACTATGCCGGTGCCGCTTTCGGTGGTGACGTGATCGGCCGGAATGACCTTGAACAGGTTTTCGTTTTTACGATGTAAAAAATAATCAAAAAGCGGAACATATTCCATGCCAATGAGCTTGTCGCCGCGAATGGTATCAAGTGTCTCGGTCTGCGAAGCCGGGTCCTTGTAATAGGTTCCGACCAGCGCTTTAGCCAGGATGTATTTTTTCCCGTCAGCCTTGTCGCGGATTTTGACATATTCAATATCTTTTCCGATTGCGAGAGCGAGATTGCTCGGGAGCGTCCATGGCGTGGTTGTCCAGGCAATGAAAAAAGTGTTCTGCTCGCCAACCACCGGAAAGGTGATGGTGATGGCCGGATCCTGTACGTCCTTGTAATTGAGGTTGGCTTCAAAATTGGAAAGTGGTGTGGAAATACCGACCGAATACGGCACCACCTTATAGCCTTCGTAGATCAATCCTTTTTTGAAAAGCTCCTGGAATACCCACCAGACGCTCTGCATGAAACTCACGTCCATGGTGTAGTAGGCGTTTTCCATGTCAACCCAGCGGCCGATGCGGCGGACGGTTTTTTTCCATTCCCCCGTGTAGCGTGTGACGATGCTGCGGCAGGCGGCGTTGTATTTGTCGACGCCCATGGCGATGATCTCTTTGCGCGAGTGCAGGTTGTGTTTTTTGTTGATTTCATATTCGACGGGCAATCCGTGGCAGTCCCAGCCAAAGCGGCGGTGAACTACGTGACCCTTCATGGTCCAATAGCGCGGCACTATGTCTTTCAGTACTCCGGCAAGAAGATGGCCATAATGCGGAAGACCCGTTGCAAACGGGGGGCCGTCGTAAAAACTATAGGGTTTGGTGTTGAGATCAAGGGATTTTTCAAAAATCCTGTTTTGATCCCAGTACGAAAGAATGTCTTCTTCAAGTTTTGGAAGGGATACGTCTGGTTTGACTGGCTGATAGATGCTCATATCGAAGCAGTTACCATATTTTATGGCTCCAGAACAATCGGCAGAACTACGGGTTTTTTGGTGGTGTGCGTTTTGAAAAATCTGCGCACTTCGACGCGGATTGATTCTACAAGATCCGCATCTGGTTCTCCTGAGCGCGAGGCGCGCGCACGTTCTCCAACTGTTTTTATGACAAGTTTGCGGGCGGATTCGATCAGCCTTGTCCCAAAATCGCCCTCGGCCAGACCTTTGACAATGATTTCGGGGTTGGACATCATGCGTCCGGTGATCCGGTTGCGCACGAGTATGATGATTACGATACCGGTTTCGGCCAGCTTGCGGCGGTCGCGCAGGATGTCACTCGAAATATTGATGCCGTCACGGCCATCAACGAGCATACGCTCTACTTCGAGCTGATTTATAATGGTAAAAGCCGAAGGCGTGAGTTCAAGAATATCCCCGTTGTTTGCTATCAGCATGCGGTCGGTGGAAATGCCTTCCTGTTCTGCGATACGTGCGTGGTGTATGAGATGCCGGTATTCTCCGTGCACGGGCAGGAAGAAATCCGGCTTGACGGCTTTAATGACAGAAGCAAGTTCTTCACTATAAGCATGACCGGAAACATGAACATCATCGACTGGTTCGTATCTGACATCGGCTCCAAGCCTGAACAGATTGTTGATCATCCGGCCGATGTCTTTTTCGTTGCCCGGAATGAACCGTGAACTCATCACAACAACGTCACCTTTTTGCAGGGCAATATTGGCGTGCTCTCCGACCGCGATCCGGATGAGTGACGACCTGTATTCACCCTGGCTGCCGGTTGAAATCACGATTATGTTGCTGCGGCCTGCAGAATTGATGTCGCCTGCCGGAATAATCATGCCGGCGGTATCGTGCAAAAGCCCGGCCTCTTCGCCAAGCCGGACATTTGTTTCCATGCTCCGCCCGGAAAGTACGATTTTTTTCCCGAGCTTTTTTGCAATCTCAAAAATCTGCCGTATGCGCGCTACATTTGAAGAGAACATTGAGATCACGCAAAGCCCGCGGGCTTCGCTGAAGATGGCCTCAAGTTTTGAGGGGAGTGTGTTTTCACTCAGGCTCATTCCGGGGGCTTCGGCGTTTGTCGAATCAGACATAAGAAGCAGATTCCGTTTTCCGTCCGGAGCCGCAAGCGCAGCGGGGGCCATCGGCCTTCCAAACACGGGATTTGAATCCATCTTGAAATCACCCGTGTGGACTATGCGACCGGCCGGAGTCTCGATTAAATAAGCAAGTGCATCGGCAATGCTGTGGTTGACATGAACGGCGGTGAATGCGAATGCCCCGGCTTCAACACGGTCTCCTGGCTTTATCGTGCGTAAATCGGGCTCGATCCCCGCCTCGGCAAGTTTGTTCCGGATCAGAAGCGAAGCAAATCTTGGTGCATGTACCGGCGCATTTATTCCGTCACGGAAAAGAAACGGAAGACCTCCGATATGGTCTTCGTGTCCGTGCGTGATGAAGATTGCCCGGACATTTGCGGCCCGTTCACGCAAATATGTGAAATCAGGAATTACAAATTCGATGCCGAAGTGCTCAAGATCCGAAAACATGAGACCGCAGTCCAGGATAACAATGTCGTTGCCGCACTCAAAAATGGTGCAGTTCATTCCGATTTCGCCGAGCCCCCCGAGCGGGATGATCCGTATGGAGTTTTTTTTCAAGAGAATGCATCCTCGCTGTCGGCCGGTCTTGTAACAAGACCCAGCACCTGTCTGACCCGGGCGGATATTACGTCGGCGGCGATGTCGGTTTCTTCGCCGATTGCAACGTCGGCATATTGCCGGGTGGGTTCCAGATACTCATGGTGCATGGGCCGGACGGTGTCGTAGTACTGGCGGATGATGCCGTCCAGCGTTCTGCCGCGCTCGCGCACATCGCGATGCAAGCGGCGGATGAAGCGGATATCGGATTCCACATTAAGATAAATCTTTATGTCAAAAAGATCCCGTACCCCGGTATCCCAAAGCGTGTAGATGCCTTCCATTATAATTGCCCTGCTGGGTCCGACCTTAACAGTGTCTGTAAGACGGCGGCTGATCTTGTAGTCATAAACCGGTACGGCAACCTGTTCACCAAGCCGGAGACGCTCAAGATGATCTTTCATAAGGGGCCAGTCAAAAGCCTCGGGATGGTCGAAGTTGGGCTCGCCATGGACACGAAGATGCGGCGGGGGGGACGGAAGATAATAAGAATCCTGATGAAGAAGAACAAGCTCCGGCTCACCCACGCGTTCGAGGATTTTTTTGGCAAAGGTTGTCTTGCCGGAGCCAGAGCCGCCAGCGATTCCGATCAGGAACATGTGTTTTACCTGCGTCTTCCCTTACCATACTTTCCGCCCGAAAACCCTTTTCGCTTGTACATTGCAGGAATTTTTTCATATCCGGCCATGAAAACCTTTGTGGCGCTTTCACGCGTTGTCGTGCCGTCGTGGGGTATCCGGAGTATGTAACCGGCTGGAACCATTTTATTTCCCCGAAAAACCGCTTCGCTCAGCCCCTGGTTTGTCTGGCGGATGCTGTTTTTATCGAGACTTAAAAATTTACATAATTCATTAAGCTGGATGCTGTCGGGGATCTCAACCTCGTAAGCCAGCAGGGGCTCGTCACGTTTGATTTTTCCAAAAAATCCGTCGGCATTGCGTTCCGCTTCGAGGGCCGCGAGGAACTCGGTATAAAAGTTGCTGCTCGCAAATCCGAATTTTCGGTTGCGGTATTCGCCGATGAGCTCTTCCAGATCATCCGAACCGACCTTGCGCACGGCGCGCATCATGCCCTGTCGGCCGTGATTGTAAGCCGTGATGGCCAGCGGCCAGCTTTTGAGGGATTCGTAATTGATTTTGAGAAGTTTCGCGGCGGCTTCGGTGGCGCGGATGGGGTCGTTGCGTTCGTCCACGGAGTCGTTGATGCGCAGGAAAAGCCGGCCGGTCGAACGCATGAACTGCCATATTCCGCTTGCGCCCACCTTTGATCTTGCCCTGACGTTGAAGCTGCTTTCGACAAAAGGCAGTCTGGTGAGTTCGACGGGCAGGCCTTCGCGCCTGAATATCTCTTCCATATGGACAAGGTATTTGCCGGATTGAACCAGCCCCTCCATGAACTTGTCCTTCTGGCCCAGTTGAAAGCGGATGCGTTTTCTCTGGGCGGCACTCAGATACTTGCCGGGTTCACTGATATCCTGATACAGCAGGAAGGCATGTTTTTCCTCTTCACTCATGGATTCCGGTTTTTCGCGCTTCTTGTGTACGGACATGAGCACCTGCTGCCATTTGCGGCGCGCTTCGCGAACCTTGCGGGACGAATAACCGCCCGATGTCTGGAAATCCATTATTTCGAAGATCTTGTCGATGTACCTCGAATCATGGATTACGCCCTGGTTCGTGTCGTAGAGCGTGTAGATTTTGACCCAGAAATCAACATTTTTTCTGAGTGTGCCATCGACCACGAACTGCCTGGATACGCTTACCGTGCGCGTGGGGACATGATCCTCGCGCTTGGGGGATAGAATGTCGGCGTTTTCCTGCGAGATGGCGTATGAGTCTGTTGCCAGTGCAAGGGTCAGAAGGACGGCTGCGTGCATGATCAGTGATGCCATGGTTCCAGTATATGTTAGATGTAATGTCGCTGCCGGTAAAGCGATTGCTGCGCTGGTTTGGGTGTTTGCAGTGGTTTTGATTCCGCATGACGTTTGTGCGACCGGCCCGCGGCAGCCATTCACCATTTTGATGGACCAGGTGCCGGCAACGCTGAATCCGCGTCATGCCATGGATGCGGCCGGTCAGCGCATTGGTGCGCTCCTGTTTGCATCGCTTACCAGGTTTGATGCCGGCCTGAGGCCCGTTGGCGATATTGCAGCATCCTGGAATATCGCGGAAGGCGGCAGACGCTGGCGTTTTGTTCTCCGGCCCGGCTTGAAGGATCACGCCGGAGAAAACATCACGCCGGAGCGCATGGTTGCCTGTCTTGAAGAATACCGGCGCGGCAATCCGCGTTCACCGCTTGCGGCGGCGTTTCCGACCTGGGTGGCCACCAGGGCTTACGGGGATTCGGTTGTATTGGAGCTTTCAAGTCCGGACCCGTATCTTCATCACAATGTTTCGGCATTGAAGTTTTTTACGGCCGGCCCGGGAAGCGTGCCGTGCCGCGAGCCGGTGTCCGGTCAGGCGATTGTCACAAGCGGTTCGTTCAAACTGGAAAAGTGGGAGGCTTCGCCGGGCATTGAAGTGATGCTTCATGGTGCGCGCGCCGGGATTGGGCCGCTCAAGATTGTTTTTGTACGTGAAGAAACCACGCGCGTTCTGAAGTTCGTTCGTGGCGAGGCCGATGCGATGCAAAACGCACTTTCATTTTCGAAGACAAGGTGGATGAAGGAGAAAATGAGTGATCGTTTCAAGGTGATCGAGCGCGATGGCGTTAATGTCACCTATATGTCCTTCAATATGAGGGACCCGGTCATGGCCCGCAAGGAGGTGCGTCTGGCCATTGCAAAGGCGATTGCACGCGAAGACCTTGTCAGGCTTCGCTATCCTGGATTTGTTTCGATTGCAGGCAGCCTGCTGTCGTCCCGGCTCGCGGAAAGCGTGCAGACCGATTTGCAATACAACCCGCGCGAGGCCGAGGAGCTTTTGGAGCGCGCAGGATACAAGCGCGGCCCGAATGGCGTGCGCCTCAGGATCAAGTACAAGACCACGCCCATGCGTGAAGGGATCGAAAACGCGCTCGTGTTCCAGGAAATGCTCCGCAAAGTCGGCATTGAGCTGGTGCTTGATGTGGTTGAACCGGCGGTTTTCCTGACCATGTTCCGCAAGGGGGCATACCAGCTTTGTTCGTCGAGATGGGTGGGCGTCAAGGACGGCTCGATACTTTACCGTTCGCTCAAATCCGGGGAGCCGGGCAACCGCGCCGGGTTCAGCGACCGTCTGACGGATCTCTGGCTTGACGGGGCGATGCGGGAAGCGGACGATACAAGACGCAAAGAGCTTTTGAAAAAAGTGCAACTGAGGATGATGGATGAACTTCCGTATTTTCCGCTCTGGTTCTGGAACAATTCCTTGGTTGTAATAAAAGAACTGGCATCCAGATTTCCGGCCGAAGGCATTTCGCTTTCGGGAAGTCTTGAGCCGCTCGCGGGGGTGGGCAGATGAGGCGTGTGATTGTCAAAAATATTCCGGCCGAGGGTGCGGAGGTGGAACTTGACCGTAGCGAGGCCAGGCATCTTACACGTGTGCTCAGGCTTGGTGATGGCGACAAGATAGAGGCCATTGACGGCACTGGAAGCCGCGCGGTGGCTGTGCTTTGTATTTCGGGGACGGGGGGGCGGCCGGTTTTAAAAATAGAGGAACACTTTGCCGGTGCCGTGCCGGATAATTCTGCCCTGACCGTCGTGCTTGCGGTCCTGAAGGGTGGCGCCATGGAGTGGGCGCTCGAAAAATGCGTTGAACTTGGCGTGGGCACGGTTGTTCCGCTGGTGACTTCGAGATGTGTCGTGAAGCCGTCCGAGAAGCATCTTGAACGCTGGCAGCGCATCGCGGACCAGGCGCTGAAGCAATGCGGGCGCGGCGGGCGGATGGATATTTTACATCCGGTGCAGCTCAAGGATTTCCGGCCAGGCGCCGGCGCTGTTGCTTATTGTGATGAAACGCCCGGGGGCGGTGGGATTCAACTCCTCGGCTGGCTTGATTCGAGCAGGGAAATTGTCCGGTCCGGGCGCGGGATCATGATCGTAATCGGCCCCGAGGGCGGATGGACTGACGGAGAGCGTGAGAAGCTGGCTGGCTGCTGCAAGCGCATTACGCTCGGGCCGCTTGTCCTCCGTGCCGAAACCGCCGCTTTGCATGTGGCCAGCGTTTGCAGGGCGTTTGAGTTAAGTTTGTTATAGTGATAAAGCCTGTTTATTGATGTGCCCGTAGCTCAGTTGGATAGAGCGTCAGCCTCCGGAGCTGAAGGTCGGTGGTTCGAACCCACTCGGGCGCGCCATTTTAAATCCTCGATAATGCAGGGATTAACCCCTGCTTGGGTGGCGATTGGCCCCTGAGCAGGGGTTGTTTTTTTATTCCCGGTAGCATTAGCGTCGCAAAACAAGGGGTTTTTCAGAGAAGTATCCGTATTGTTCGTGATTCTTCGTGATTCTTCCAACTACAAGATGCCTTTTGAAAACACTATACGTGCGCAGGACCCAAGTCCCCCAGTCCTATCCCCACCATGGCAGCCGAGCACTTGACAATGTGATCACATTGTGATTACATATAACTATGAAGTTGAAAATCGTGGCTATAGGCAATTCAAGGGGCGTCCGGATCCCAAAGCCGCTTCTCGAGCAATGTGGCATCGGCCGTGAGGTCGAGATTGAGGCGGAAGGCAATACACTAGTTCTGCGCCCTATTCATAGGAAACCGCGCGTCGGATGGGACAAGGCGTTTCAGAACATGACGGCACAAGGAGGTGATTTACTTCTAGATCAACCAACGACAACAGCGTGGGACGAGGCCGAATGGGAATGGAAATAAAACGTTTTGATGTGTTCTTGATCAGTCTAGATCCAACCCAAGGCAGCGAAATCCAGAAAACCCGCCCTTGCTTAGTTGTTTCCCCAGACGAGATGAATCAGTATTTACATACGATCATAATCGCACCCATGACCTCGCGGTGCCGCGAGTACCCCACCCGCATTCCTTGCCACCAAGGGGGAAAAGAAGGCGAAATTGTCTTAGATCAACTTCGAACTGTGGACAGGGGCCGCCTGATCAAGAAACTTGGAAGCCTGGACGATCGCACTCGCCGGGCCGTCCTCCATGGGCTTGCAGAACTCTTCGCCCCGTAATCAGTTGATTTCGGGGTAGACACGGACAAACCGCGAGCAGCGGCAATAAAAAAGAATTGATTACGTTCGGGTAGGCCTATCTACCCGAACTTTCACTTTTTTGCGTCGTCTTCAAACCACGCCAAGTCCGGCTTTTGTCTGAACACCCGCTGACATTGCCGGTGTTTGGCGGTATTCCCGTCTTCGTATCTCATGGCTTCATATTCCTTTTTGGTAACCAGAATACTAACCTGTTTTGTGGTCCCTACAGGGTTTTCAGAATTCATTCCAAATACACAAAATAATATTATTGGAAACATATGCTCTTTCCTCCGGGCGGGAGAGAGAGCAGGTTTTGTGCCTGTTTTATTTGCTTATATGCTTTTATGTGGGCCGTATTCAGAACAAGTGTTTTAAAGTCGGACCTTCAGAATGTCTTTTCATTTTGGCATATCACCCTTCATCCAAATTTTTTCGAAACGCTTTTTGTACTGCTCCACTATGGCTGGATTCGCCAGATAAACCTGATTTTCATTGTTTTTGAAAGCGGCACCATTTGTATAATTGAAGCTGCCGGTCTGAACAATCCTGCCATCTACTATTGTGAATTTGTTATGCTGTAGCCCCTTTTGATGTCCATATCGTACATTTATGCCTGCTTTTATTAATCGCGGCATCAGCGAGTGTTTCAGTTTTGACTGTCGGCGATCAACCAGTACGCGAACCGGAATTTTTTTTGAAATTGCGATAATGTTCATGAATATTTTTTCGAGATTAAGGTCAAAAATCGCCATATCTACAGACTTGGCGGCACTCTGTATAAACTTACCGAGCTTTACATCACACGAATCCTCAGGGCTGAAACACACTTCTCCGTCAGCTGGAGCCCCCAGCGCAGCTTCGCTGACAATGCCCTTTGCTGCTTTGGTCGGAGCTGGTTCAGCAAAGACCGGAAGGAACATCAAAACTGGAATCAAAATCAAATATCGCACAAAACGAGTATTTGACGACCGGAAAAGAATCATGCGTTCAGATCCTCGATTAAGCCGCTTCTTCTTCAATAGTTACCTTTAGTTTTAGTCCACTCGCCCGAATGTCGTCCTGAATGGCAAGACGAACAAAAAGAGATGGAGGATGCCCAAATGCACGGGCAAAACGTGCGGCCTGTTCGGTGCTAACCATTCGGCGGCCCTTTTCAATGTCGCAAAGATATTGCTTGGAAACTCCAATGCGTCTGGCAAAACCAGACTGTGAAATCCCCTCGCGTTCACGCAAAGATTCGATTGCCATACCAAAGGTCATTGCCACGCCAAGAATTTCCTCTAGAAAACGGGATTCTTTTTGTTCAATCAAATATTCTTTCGATTTTTTTATAGTCATGTTTATTCACCTCTTCGACCATTACAAATTCGATGGTGTTTTGTACCACCCGATAAAATCCCCTATACCCAAGGCTCAATCGAAATGACCTCAGCCCGCGCAATCGCCCAGAAAGACCCTCGTCATGATAGCCTGGAATCTTTTGAATCTGTTCCAGCCTGTGTTCCTTGACTGATTCTCGCCAAAACACAAATGCGACCGCCACTTGGTGCGGCACCTTTCTGAGACTCTTCTTTGCCCGTTTACTGGTAACAACCAGCTGTATCATGCTGTTTTGAGCGTACGTCATAATGACGTACTCGTCAAGCTCTATAATTTTCAATGGACGTCACATCTCCACCGTTCATAAATCCCCTCTTGTTTTAAACATAAACCGCCCTCTATTGGCCTCTTGTATTTCTGGTGTTCACAATACAATTGTTTTATGTACAGATATGTCATATTCTTATTTAAGAACAGCGCAGTGGGATATATTGTGTTTCCCACTTGCGTAATATCCCACCTTATGGCATTATTTAAATAAGAGGTGTTCTATGCAGTCAGCAAAAAAGATTGTCCGTCCGGATTCAAAGGGCCGCATCACACTGGGGCATCTTTCAAGAGAAGTCAGCAGCTTTGAGGTTGAGGAAATGCCGGACGGAACCATCAGGCTTGTTCCAAGAGTTGAAATACCCGCACAAGAGAGATGGCTTTTCGACAATAAAAGAGCAAAAGAAAGCGTCGCACGCGGACTGAAAAATGCAAAGGATGCCGCCACCGTTGATCTCGGTTCTTTTTCCAAACACGCAAACGACGACTTGGATGACGACAAATGAGCTTCAAGCTCCGGTTCACCAAAGAAGCCGAAACCAATCTGTGTGATCTGAAAGACGACAAGGGCTTGGTCAAAAGATTAAAGGCGGTCAATAAAACTCTCGGTTTGCTAGAGACAAATCCAAGACACCCCGGACTTAAAACGCATAAATACAGCTCTCTCTCTGGACCAAACAACGAAGAAATATTTGAAGCCTATGCAGAAAATAAAACCGCAGCTGCATACCGGGTTTTTTGGTTCTATGGCCCCGACAAGAACGTGATTACAATAGTCGCAATCACGCCACATCCGTAAAAGGGAACGCGCGTGATGAAATCAGCCGCAATCTACGCCAGAGTATCAACCAAGGATCAACGCCCTGACATGCAAATCTCAGCTCTTAGAAAATACGCCAAAAAACGCGGATTCCGGGTTTTTGACGAGTATCTGGACACCGAATCCGGCGCGAGCGAGACAAGATCAGGCTTCAATAAAATGATGAATGACGCCCGAAAGCGGCTGGTAGATGTCGTTCTGGTCTGGAAATTTGACCGCTTTGCTCGTTCCACAAGGATGCTTCTCTCTTCTTTGGATGAATTTCATTCTTTAGGCGTGGATTTTATTTCTTATACAGAGAACGTGGACACCACAACCCCAATGGGCCGCGCCATGTTCACCATGATCGGCGCCATGGCGGAATTCGAGCGTGACATAATCAGATCTCGGGTGATTGCCGGTCTTGAACGCGCAAAAGAGCGCGGTGTCCGCCTTGGCCGCCCCGCCCTACCCCAAGATGCTATTTTGGAAATACGAAAATTAAGAAAAAAAGGTCATTCCATCCGAAAAATCGCCGGACAGGTTAAACTATCCATCGGAGTTGTTGCAAAATATTCGTAAAAGATCAAGCAGCCTCGTCTTCCCAGTCTTTATCTTGGCGTTTTGGAGGTATGGTATACTTCATTCCGTTGTTTTTTGGTTCCTATCCTATAGTGAGGAACCAGGGAACAAGAACTCCGTTCGAGTCAAAACACTGTCCGGCGTCCACGGGAACATGAGGAACAAGAAAAAGACCAAGAAAATCAGGCGACGTATTCAAGGCATGCGGCTCCAAACTCCTCAGCCACGGCACGCCATTGAAACAGATCAATGTTGTAAATTTTAAATTATAAAAAAATTTCAGCAATAGCTTGCGCCCATGGCAATATTTCCAAATCATTAAATGGTTTTCTGGGTTGTTTTTCTCTGGATGCAACAATAAATCTTTTAACGCCCAAGTCATTAGCGAGATTTCTTGCGTGTTTGAGCTCTGTTTCATCAACCCTTTCAGAAGATTTGATTTCAACAGCCCATAATTCTCTTTTTGATTTTTCAATGATCAGATCTATTTCAACACCGTCTTTTGTTCTTGAATAAGAAAAACGATATGGTTTTCTGAGATAATCGCGAATTCTGATGCATTCAAGAATAAAAAAATGTTCAAATGCATTTCCAAAACCATATGAGCCCGGCACAAGCGGGTTTTCGAGATCATTTTCAAGTGCGCGCTTTATTCCACAGTCAAAAAAATAAAATTTGGCTTTTTCTGTTTGGATTTTTCTGGCTGAGTGATGAAATGGTTCAAGAAAAAAACCAGCCAGTGTATCAACAAGTATTTCGAAATATCTAATTACCGCATGTGGTTCGGTGAGTGAATCTCTGGCTATTTTAGACGCATTGATTATTTTTCCGTTGTGTTGCGCGGCAGTTTCCAGGAATCTCACAAAAGGATCAAGCTGTCTTACGATCTGTTCTTCTTTAATTTCTTGTCTCAAATAAGTGCCAACGTAACTTTTAAGAAATTCCTGTTTATCAAGAATAGATTCGCTATTTGTAACTTTCGGCAAGGTTCCCCAGGATAAAACATCCTCTAGCCGAAAATCTTCTTTTAACTCGGCATGGGTGAGTGGGTGCAGATTGTTTAGAAAAGCTCTACCCGCAAGGAGATTTGCACCACCTCTTTTTAGTTTTCTGGCACTTGAGCCAGTAAGGGCAAATTTAATTTTTCTGCTTTCAATAAGGCTGTGGACATAATTTAAAAGTCCGGGAATGCGCTGTATCTCATCAAGAACTACCCAGGATTTTGCATTAAAGTTAGAAGGTATTTTTTCTAAAAATCTTTCTGGTTTTGCAACGAGTTCTCTGTAGAGCGAGTCATCAAGCAGGTTTAACCACACATGATTTTTTGAGGATTCAGAAAAAATCGATTTAAGCAGGCTGGTTTTCCCTGTGCCGCGCGCCCCAAACAGGAAAAAACTATTAGACAACAGCGGCTTGCATGTTCTGGTATACATATATTCAGATTTTACGCCGTTTTGAACATAAGTGTCAAGATGATTTTTTTCGTTCGAAGGCACGCCATTTCCTACGGACATAGTCCGATGACGCCGGCGTTGGTTTGATTTGCCGTCACAAAAGTCCCGCCCGAGAAATTTGCATCTTTGACACCGTCAAAAGTCCTGGCCGGGTCCACATGGCAGAACAGATTGCCGTTGGAAGCCGAGTTCAGGGTGCGCACGCCGTTTGCACCGCCCTTGAGCGAATATGTCCCTCCGGGCGGATTGGCTGCCGCCCCGGTTTTGAAGGTGTTGCCGTTGATTTCTGCCGTTGTGGTCTGGGCGGCGCTGTTTGACAAATACAAATGACCGCCTCCTCCTCCATCAACCAGGGTGTTGTTGTTGAGCGTGGCGGTTGTTCCATCCAGGAATTCAACGGTTGTCCTGGTTGTTGTATTGCTTTGGAAGGTGGAGTTGCTGAAGACTTGCGTTCCGCCCCAGGAATAGAATGCCGGTCCTGCGGCGCTTGTAATGGTCGAGCCCGAAATCGTGAAGCTGCCGGTGGAGCCCCGGATGGATTCAAAGCCGGTACCGGTCTGCTGTATCGTAGAATTGACAATCGTGTAGGTTCCGTCGCCGTAGATTGTCTGGCCGCTTCCGCTTGCCGTGAGCGTTGAATGGTAGATTCCCGCAGTTGTCGACAAACTGGTGATTGCATAGCCAGAGCCTGCGGCCGAGATCGTCAAACCGATCAGTTTTATTCCGGTCCTGGTGAACAGCAGGATCGCGGTGTCGTCGGTGGAGGTGCCCGTGTTCCGCGTGGTCTGGATCGAGCCGGTCTGGCCTTCGCGCACGATGACGGTGATGTTGTTTGCGCCGAATGAAATGCGGTCCTGCGCCCCGCTGTTGGATATCGTCACGCCGTTTGAGAGGCAGACGGTGCGGCTGGCGTTGACCCGGGTGGCTTCAAAGGTGTTGAAGTCCTCGTTGGCTGCAACTTCCACGTCACAGGTCAGAAAAGTCAGGCCCGGAAAAAGCGTTGATGGCGTGAAGGTGTAGGTTTCCGTGGCGATGGTCGGCGAAGTGAGGCGGATCACATGTGACTGGTTGTAGTTGGCCGTTGTCCAGACCAGCGTTGTGCCGCTTGTGCAGGAGCTGAATGAACCCCCGCCGTCTGAGGAGCATTCCAGCGTGGCGTCGCCGGGGTCATTGTAATTGAACGTGACGGTGCGTACCGCTGTCTCGTCGCTGACATAGTAAATGCGGCTAGCGATTGGCAGGGTGACAGCAAGGCTGAAGGCGGTAACCCGTGAGGCGGATGTTCCAGTCGAACTCGAAGTTGCCGCCGGGTCGAGCGGTGTTTCTTCGATATAGAGCCGCCCGCAGGACGCGCCCGCAAGCACCGACGCCATGATGGCGGAGACAGACAACAGGCGTATCAAGCGGCAAGATGCTTTTTTCATATATATTGAAAGATGCAATGCTGGGGCCATTGCAAGTGTCTGTATTATTTATGATTTTATGGTGAGGCAAGTCCTGTTTCCAGGAATCCTGGTGTGATTACTGTAGGTCTTATTTTGCTTCAGATGGTTTTTTTTTCTTTTTAGCGGTCATCGGAGCCTGATTTGCTGTTTCGCGCATTTCCTCCTGGAGTTCCTGGTCCAGCCGGTCGTTCTCACGTTCAATAGCGGCTTTTTTGGCGGCGACGTTCTTGATGCGGGATTCAAGCAGTACTTCCTCGATGGCTTTCAGTTCGTCTTCGAATTCCCATTTGCAGAGCAGCATGACCGAAAGCTCTTCGTGGGTTTCGGGGTTTTTCATGCTGTCGTGGACCTTGAGTTTGTGCCTGAGACCCAGCGAGCGCTGGATAAGCTCGGTCTTGCGCTGTTTGTCCATGTATCAAGTGTAAGATGCGGCCATGCAGAGTCAACCAATATATCAGCGCAGGGTTGTTATTCACGGGGGGTTGTGTTTGATTATAAGTGTTTAATCACGGCATTTATAACTATTTTAAGGAGAATCACTTGAAACCAAGATCCACGATAATAATGGTTTTATTGCTGGCGTTTCTGTCAACTTTTGCATCATGTAAAAAGGGTGTGACAATCACGGTGGTTGATGACAAGCGCTGCAAGGATTGTCAGACGCAGGAGATTATTGCCAAGCTGAAGGAAGAGGTGAAGGACGCTGAAATCAAAGTCGTGGATTATTCGGACTCAAAGGGCAAAAAAATGTTCAAGGAGCTGTCTCTCGGCAGGCTTCCTGCGGTATTGTTTTCCGCTTCAATAAAAGATCACGAGGCAAATGGCCGGATCGGCAATTATCTTGAAAAAAAGGGCGACCAGTATCTGCTTCGCATCGGTTCGCAGTTTGATCCCGAGGCCGAGATTTGCGACAACAAACTCGATGACAACGGTAACAGCAGGATCGATTGTGATGATGATTCGTGCAAGGGCTCGTGGCTTTGCATGGAAAAGCGCGAAAAACCTTCTGTTGACATGTTCGTGATGTCACACTGCCCTTACGGTACACAGATCGAAAAAGGCATGATCCCGGTGATGAAGCTTTTGAAGGACAAAGCTGATATCAAGGTGCGTTTTTGCAGCTATGCGATGCATGGCAAGAAGGAGCTTGACGAGCAGCTGGGCCAGTATTGCATTCAGAAAAAATACAGCGCAAAGCTTGTTCCATATCTCGAATGTTTTTTGGAGGCCGACGAGGGCGCGAAGTGTCTCAAAAAAGCGGGTATTCCGGCAGACGGCCTTTTGGCATGCGTGAAAGAAGCCGACAAGCGGTTTGCGGTCACGAAGGGATTCAACGACAGGTCCACCTGGACGGGGAACTTCCCCGGGTTCAACGTGGACAAGGAGTTGACGGATAAATACGGCGTGCAGGGATCGCCCACGCTGGTGGTCAATGGCGTGCAGGCCGAGAGCGGCCGCAGTCCGGCGGATCTTCTGGCGGCAGTGTGCCGGGGGTTCAAGAATCCTCCAAAAGAATGTGAAAAACAGCTGAACAACAAAGCCCCTTCCCCGGGCTTCGGCTGGAAGGGCGAGGGCGGTGGAAGCGGCGGGGGTTGCGGCGCGGGCTGAAAAGCGTGAGGTGCGATGCAGGCCAAGATTTATACCGAGCAGGTTTATAATTATCCAAGGCATGTGGACAAGCCCACGCACAGGCATGTCTATGTGCTTTCGGACGGCACTGCGCGCACCTGCGAGGCGGTGCTGCTTTCGGTGCTTTGCCAGTTCACTGACGTTAGCGTCTCGGTTCACAAGGTGGCCAACATCCGCAACCTCGATCAGCTTCGCGAGGTTGTCGAGGATGCTGCCACCAATCAGGGCATAGTGGTTTTTTCGTTCGTGACCCCCCAGCTCGTTGAGGCGATTTATTCACAAAGCATCTATTACGCCGTTCCGACAATAGATGTGCTCGGGCATGTTTTTACGCGGGTTGAAAACCTTCTCAAGGTATCGCCGATGGGTGTGCCGGGCCTCTTGCGTCCGGTGCATGATGAGTATTTCAGGCGTATCGATTCGATTGATTTTGCGGTCAAGCACGACGACGGGCTCGGCCTGAGTACGATAGGCGAGGCGGATGTGGTGCTGCTTGGCGTGTCGCGTTCCTCAAAAACGCCGCTAAGCATTTATCTTTCATACCGGGGCATTCGCGCCGCCAACGTGCCCATTATCGCCGGACAGCAGCTGCCCAAAGAGGTGATGGATCTTCCGCGCGAAAAAATCGTGGGTCTGGTGATCGACCATGAGAGGCTTGTGGTCGTGAGGCGCAACAGGTTCAAGGGCCAGGCGTTTGTCCCGCCTGATTATGTGGATCAAAAAAACGTGTCCGAAGAGATCACGTACGCCTCCGGGATTTTCAAACGTCTTGGCTGCAACCAGGTGGATGTCACTTCGCGCTCGATCGAAGAAGCCGCCACCGACATCATGAATCTGATGCGGATAAGAGCGCAAGTGTAGTGGGAGTTGCAGGCTAAAATAAAAGATGATAGTTTAAATATAATTGACACATATGTCGTAATATGAGTATAATTACGACATATGCGTCAAAGGCTGTTAAACCCTTCTAAAACAAATAGTTATTTTGTATTCGGACCACGTGGAAGTGGTAAAACGACTTGGATTAAGTCCAATTACACAAAAAATGCGTTATATTTTGACTTGTTGGATTCGAAAACGGATTTTGAACTGAAAAAAGATCCAAGCTTATGGTTGAAGCAATGGTTACTTCTTGAGCCACGCCCGGATACCATCATAATTGATGAGATCCAGAAAAATCCAAATCTGCTTGATGAAGTACACAAAGCGATTGAAGAGCACAAAGTACAGATAATCCTTACCGGCTCAGGTGCGCGAAAACTCAAAAGAGGTGCATCAAATCTTCTTGCTGGAAGAGCGTTTGAAAGCCATTTACATCCTTTCTCTTTTTTTGAAATACAGGATATATTTGATTTGAATTCAGTCTTGCACTTTGGATTATTGCCAAAACTGTTTTCCGGGGAGCTTTTTGATCCAAAAGACAAGGAACGCTATCTTTACAGTTATGTGTCAGTTTACATGAGGGAGGAGATACTCCAGGAGCAGATCATACGGCAGCTTGATCCGTTTCAGAAGTTTCTTGAAGCCGCTGCCCAATCAAACGGCAAGATAGTAAATTGCGCCAAGATCGGTCGTGATGCCGGGATTGACCCGAAACAGGTGGAAAGATACTTTCCAATCCTGTCGGAAACACTAATCGGTTTTTTTCTTGAGCCGTATCATTCGTCCATACGAAAAAGACAAATGAAGAAATCAAAATTTTATTTTTTTGACATGGGTGTTGTTCGAACATTGCAAAACAGGGTTTCTCTTCCTCCGTTGGAGGGCACTTCAGAGTTTGGCGATCTTTTCGAGCATTTCATCATTCTTGAATTTTTCAAACTGAATCACTATCTCGAAAAACACTTCAAAATATCGTATTTTTGCTCAAAGGATTCGGGTGAGATTGATCTCATCATTGAAAAGCCAGGTGGCGATCTCATACTTGTTGAAATCAAGTCAAATGACAGAATAGATATGGATGAGGTTAAAAAACTGCGTCATTTGTCCGAAAGTTTTAAACACTCCAAATTCTTGTCCAAGGAACTTATCTTTTTAAGCCGCGACAAAACAGAGCGTGCTGAAAATGGAGTGAAGTGCCTTTACTGGCAAACAGGATTGAGACAGATTTTTGGAATAGGGCGATAGCAAGACGAGCTTGTTGATCCGGCCGAAGGTGAGCAAAAAAAAACCGCGTTCCACGGAGGAACGCGGTTTTTTCAATCCCGAACGTGGCCTGGTCTCCTACTTAGGACAGGAGAACTTGTTGCCATTGATTTTGTTGCAGCCGACACGTGACTTTGTAACCATGTAACTATGGTTGCCGTGCTTATAGTAGCACTTCATTTCCCCGTTATCGTAAGCGTGCGAACTGACATCGACTTCTATGCTCTGATCGGTCCAGTCATTGCTTTTGGCATGGACTGTCAGAGTGACCTTGCGTGGACAGAAAACGTTTTCCATCTCAGCACTTTGGGTGGGATTGGTGATGGCGCAATTGACGCTTATCTTTGTGAATTCGTGGTCGCCAAGGCTTGTGCCACTGCCCCAAACTCTGGCATAGACTTGGATGTCGATCACCTTGGTCTCCCTGCGAGGGCAGGCTTTGTCAGCGATCTTTTGCAGCACGGACGAAGAAGCCAGCTGCTGGCGGATCCAGTCTTTGGCGGATTCCCGCGAGTCGGTGCAGTGGTCGCCGCCGCCGCTGTCGTGAACGTTGACGATGGAACCTGTGGCGTAGTTTTTTACCCGAACCTCTTTTTTGCCTTTGCAATAGGCAGAGGCGTCTTGGGCAAACCCGACAAGGCTCAAACCAAAAACAACAATAGTAATCAAGCTTTTCATATTTCCCCCTTTTGTAAGATTACTAACGTAATAATATCTAAAATAATGTAATAGTGGAAGTGTGCAATAATTAGTTGAAATTGACTGCTTATGAATATCTAATATCTATACATATCTTTAATTTTTTGATATCTTTAAATAGCAATATAAAAATGTTATGTTAAGATACTATGGGAGAACCAGTGATTGAAATTCGATGTCTAAAGTGTCTTAAAGCCATCAGTGAAGAACCCCTTCACTATGGGATGCATCGGGCTTGTTTTCTTGCCTGGTTCGGTCTCAGCGAGGTGCAGGAGTTCAGAGGGCTGGCGCGCAAAAATCCAAGCAGGGAGCCTGTTGAAAAGGCCCAAGAACAAGACCGGGATAGCTCGAGTTTTTTCCACGGAAAATTCCGCAAATACTCGGCCGAGCTGGGCGGATCTTCCTACATCCTGAAGGTCAAGGAAGCGGTGGCTCCGGAGCTTCCTGATGTAGAATACATATCCAACCGGATGGCCGGGGCACTGGGAATACCGGTGGCGAAATTTTATCTAATCGATTTTCTTGGCGAGCGTGCATTCGTAACAAAAAATTTCGTAGAGAATAAAAAAAATGAAGATCTGAAACACATTTATCATTACCAGCCGGACAAAATTCCGCGCGATTGCGAAACTCTGCTTGATATAATCGCCGATGAAACAAATAGGTTCACTGATGTAGAGACATTCATCAGGGTCTGTCTCTTTGACAGCCTCATCGGCAATCACGATCGCCATGGCCGAAACCTCGGCCTTCTGGTGACGGCTAAGGGATCGGCATTGTCGCCGATTTACGACAATCCTTCTGCTCTTGGCCTGGAAAGCGGGAAATTTTTGATGGCGGACTTTAACCCAACGGGAAGAATTCCGACCAAAGACAGCCAACATCCGACACCACGGGATTACGCTGCGGAGTTTTACCGGCTTGGCTATTGGGACCAAGTCCAGGCCTTTTCAAAAAAGATCAATATGGCAAAGCTGGATGCCATCATTAACGAAGGCTTTTGTTCGGATCAAATGAAAACGGCGTTTCGCAATCTTGTCCATAAAAGGGGGGAGGAATTTCAAGATGCAGTTTCAAAGAGACCCTAACCGTCTTGAGATATACACGGAGATCCGCAAAAGCAAGTTGCTGGTCGGACAGTTGTCCTACGACGAAAAGAACAAACAGTTTGTATTCGTGTATGAACGCAAATACCTGCTCTCAAAAAGCGCAATACCGCTAGGGCCGGAGCTGCCGTTGAAAAAACGCACTCACGCTTCCGGGGTTGCGCAGCTCTTCCCGTCATTAAGTGATCGGATACCTTCCCGTGAAAACCCAGCGTACGATGAATACTGTCAGTCACAAGGTATTTCGCCACAAGAAAAAAATCCGATCATTTTGTTGACGACCATTGGCAGACGAGGTCCATCCACGTTTGTTTTTGAGCCGGTTTACATGGAGCCGGACATCGCAAAAAGTTCTCGCTTGTTTCGCATTGAAGTCGGATTGAGTCTTCGGGAAATGTCAGCAGCCCTGGACATAAATCTGTTGACATTAATCAAGATAGAAACCGGGAAAAGCAGAGACAAGAACACGCTGAGACTGCTTTCTATTTATCTGAACTTCCCTGAGGTCGCCCTATGGGCCGTTCGGAAGAACGAGAGGAAGTTGCATCACAACACCGCAAGAAAGCTGATTACATTGTTTGAAAAGAAGATTGAGGCATCTTCGAAACAGCGCGAGCTATAGCGCCTGGACTATAGATTCAAATGATTTCATGGCACGGGTTTTCTTTTTGCGATAAACCAGCCGCAGTTTTCGAATTCAATCACCCAAGGCCGGGCGACATGTCTGCCTTTCAGTCCGGCCTTCATAAGCCGCTTGTCCACCGTGACAAGCACCTCGCCGCGCGTCTGATCGACATCCATGCTCGGTCTCATGAGGTATTCGCGGTCCGTTATGCGCGCCGCGATCACACTCTCGGCAAGGGCGGGTACCTTTGGCGGTATGCGCTCCAGCAGCGTCTCGTGGCAGCGGGTGTCGCGGTAGCGTTGCAGACCCATCGAAAGTGCGCCCGTCAGATTGAAGGCAAGCTGCGTGAGGCAGATGCCGAGTGAGCAGAAGATTATAGTGTTGCGCCATTCGGACCGCGGATAACGCCCGCTGATCCAGCCGTGAATGCGTGCCCAGCCGTGAAGAGTTGCAAAAAACGCGGGGCCCGCGAATCCTAGCGGATAGTGATTGACCCAGCTCAGCAGTCCTTCGTGGCGGGCAAGCCCGACGATCATGAGCACGGGCAGCATGGGAACGATCGCCCAGCCGGAAAACAAAAAGATACCGCCGCCAAGACCCAAAACCACGCGAGTGAAGAATTCGCGGTTTTCCCACATGACTTCAAAGAATATCCAGGGTTTTTGAGAAATGGTAACCCAAGCCGCACTGAAATCTTTTCCGAGGTACGGATAGAGCTGACCGATGGAGTTGACCTGGTTTATAAACCGGAGATGAATGGGCAGATAGGCAAGACCGGCAATCATGAGAGGCACGGCAATGATCCATTTGCGGGTGCGCACGCCGAGGTAAAAGGCAAGGCCGGCAAACGTCCACCAGCCGTCATCACGCCAGAGCGCCATCAGGAGCATGAACGCCACTGCACGCCAGAGTTTGCGTGTTTCGATGAAATAAAGCGCCCAGAGCGAAAAACCGAGCATGAACGGCTGCTCGTGGATGTCCCAGAGGTTGACACGGTAAATGGGGTCCCAGAAAAAAAACAGTACAAGCGGCGCCCAGCGCGGCACCTCGCGCGGCAGGATCAGATCTGCAAGTTTGTAAAGCGGGATGACGGCCAGAAGCAGCGCCAGACTTTGCAGAAAAAGATAAAACTGCGCATGCGGAATGAGCTTGTAGATCCAGGCAAAGACAAAAAGAAAGTAATTTACCTTTGCATTGGGAAAATAATTGAGCGGCTGGTCGCCATCCGGGGACATGAGCCAGGTGTGGAATGCGCCGGTGGTCGCTTTGTTGTGGATGGAGTTCATAAAAACGCCGAAATCAAAGATCTCGGTGCCAAAGGCGCTGTAATTGAGCAGCGGCAGGAAAAAGAAGAGGCCGAGCGAATACAGGATGGCCGTGATGAAAATCCATGACCACCCGGGCATCTGCTTGAGAGGGGAAAAAGAAAGGCCGCGCGCCGAATCCAGCAGGGCTTCCATTGCGGCAACAAAATGCCGGCCGAACCACGTTTGCCTGAACTTCAGGAGGCCGGCGCCACGGCCGATGGCATACATGAGTCCGCAGGTGATCCACAGGTCATGCAGATAGGTGAGCCTTGTTTTGCCGCCGATTTTGATTCCGCCTATCATGTATACGGCAAAAACCGTCCAGAGCAGGGCTGAAAACAGGAATCCGTATGTTTTTCCGGCTTTGTCTTTGAAGTTCATTGTTCAGGCTGATCGTCTATTCTTTTGGCCCGAGGATGCAAGCAGGAAAATCATTGCGACAATAAAATATCCAAGCGCGATTTCCCAGACAAGCGGGTTTTGGGCGCGCCAGGGAAGATAGATGTCGCCGGCGGGGGATACCGAATGGATTATCCCGAAAAGGGTGAAGGCCGCGCAAACGAGAGCCTGGAGCACGGCGGCGGCGGTTTTTCCATCGATCAGTGAAGCGAGCATGCCGCCCCAGAGCATTGCCGTAAGGATAAAGCCGTGTCCAACCGCTCTCAGCGTGGCGTGGTCCGCCGTGATGGATTCGGGCAGTGCTATTCCGGAGAGGCGCCCCACAACTCCGTCCATGAAGATGAGCACAAGATAACCGATGATCGGAATGGTGGCGAAAGCAACGGCATGTGAATGCCGGCGCGGGCTTTCCATGAAGGCCTGCGAAACAATTTCAAGCCCGACAAAAAGCAGTATGGGGGTGATGACCGCTTCGGGTATTGCCTCGACAATGAAGCCCATGATGCCCATCATGCCCGCAATACCGATGAAAAGACCGGTTGCAAGCGTATAGGCCGCCCGCCCGCCCATGGCCTTGTACGCAGGATGGCCTATGTACGGGGTTGATTGCGCCACTCCGCCGAACAGGGCGGCAACAATGGTGGCGAGAGCCTCGGCAAGAAGGATGTCGCGTGTCTTGTATTCGTCACCCGCAACACGCGCGCTTTCGGTCGTGTTGATGCCGCCGATGATGGTGAGAAGCGCGAACGGAAGGGCAATGGGCAGGAATCCGAGTGCTCTTCCGAATCCGTGGATGAAATCAAGCGTGGGAAGCGGCAAGTGAAAGGCCCAGACAAGCTCCGGAAGATGCGGCTTAGCGGATGTGAGTCCAAGACTGCCGGAAAAATAATAAATCAAACAGCCAACCGCCACGGCGGTAAAAGCGCCGGGCAGACCGAGCGGCAGCCGGCGGCGGGCAATGATGGAATAGAGGATGATGCCAAGCGATGCCATTCCGGCGGCGGGCGCTGAAAAAATCTTCATGAGCGGAAAGAAGGTAAGGAGCGCGATACCGATCCCTGCGAGCGAGCCCAGCAATCCCGCCGAAGGGACATGCGTGCGAACCCAGTCTCCAAAAAACGAAAACACCACCTTTATAAGGCCGATCAGCATCAGGGTACACATGCCGACCTGCCAGGTGAGCATGGCATCTTTTGTTTCGAGATAGACGGGGCCGAGAACGGCAAGCGCGACGCCGATGGTCGATGGAGTGTCGAGCCCGAGCGGCATGGCGGTTACATCGCTGCGCCCGGTTTTGCGGGCAAGGCGGAACGCGAGCCAGGTGTACAGCAGATCGCCGAACAGCACCCCGAGCGCCGTGCCCGGGATCATCAGCGAGTAGATCATGTCAACCGGGTATCCAAAGACTCCGCCCAGCAGTCCGGAAAGAATTACGAGATTTGTCACGTTGTCGAGCATCAGCCCGAAAAACGCATTCAGGTCGCCCCACTGGGCCCAGCGGTATCTAGGTCTTGTCATCTTCATCTCCAAAAAGCCCTTTGTCCACGGTGATCGAGGAGGTGTGCTTTGTGTCGCCATTCATTTCGCGCTTGGTGGTTGTCCTGTCAAGCTTGTGTTTTTTGACGAAGAAGAAAGGCTCTTTTTCGACAATGGCGATTGTTTTGGAGTGTTTTACGAGTTTATCGAGGCATATGACGTAACGGTGGTAGTAGATCCCGTTCAGCGGATTTTCTTTTTTCTCCAGGATCAGGTTGTTGTGTTTCTGTTTTATCTTCTGGCTCATGGCCACGTATTCATTGCGCAGATCGAGGATTTTTGTGGCAAGCTCCGACGGGGAATCGTAAAAAGACGGCTCGAAAGAGATTACCAGCAGTCCGAGGATGCCATCGGCTTTTTTGTACAGCTCGATCAGGTCCAGGACGCTTTCGTCGTCAAACCAGATGTGCCTGCGGATTTTGTCGGAGGTGAGTTCCGCGATGTTTTCGACATGATCGCCGATGCGTTCCAGATCGCTCGTGGCTGACATCAGATATTGCAGGATTATTGACTGCCGACGCGACAAATTGCGTTCGGCAAGGGTTATCAGGAATGAGTTGATCGCCTCCTTCAGGTTGTCGAGGGCTTCTTCGCTTTTGCGGACGTATGGAAAATCCTGCGTGCTGATCTTGAGAAACCCCCGCATCGTAGCCTGGAACATCTCCTGTGCGACATGCGACATCCTTTTGAGTTCCAGAAGCGCCGCGACAATAGCCTTTTCGGGCGTGTTGAGGAGTCTGTCGTCGAGATGGGATTTTTCGGGTTCGCGCTTGTGCGACGGGGTGATCCGGGTGATCAGCCGTGCGTACTGGTTTACAAAAGGAAGAAGCATCAGGCTGTTGACGGCCTGGACCATTGTATGTGTGTTTGCGATCTGTCTCGTTATGTCGTCAGCCGTCAGCGGTATCATCTGTGCATAGAATTTGTACATGAGTGCAGCAAAAATGGAGCCGACAATATTGAAAACAAGATGAGCCAGGGCTGCGCGCTTTGCAACAGCGTGTGTTCCGATCGATCCAAATATGGCGATCGTGCAGGTGCCGATATGGGCCCCCAGTATTGCCGGAAATGCCTGGTCAAGCGATGTGACGATTCCGGTTGATCCGAGCGCAAAGAGGATGCCTATGGTGGCGCCGCTGCTTTGCGTGAGTATCGTAAACACCGAGGAAAGGACAATTCCGGAGATCATCCCCCAGACGGAAAGGGCATTGTTGTACTGGATCAGCGCCGCAATGCGCGGCGAGCTTTTAAAGGGGAGAACTGCATCCTTCATGATATCCATTCCCAGGAAGAGGAGCCCGAAACCGAAAAGGATGAGCGACAGATGCTTGAGCCAGTCGCGCCTGAAAGTCAGATGCCCCATTATGCCGGTGAATATTGCGATATAACTGAACTCGGCGATATTGAATGAAACCAACTGCATCGAAAGAGTCGTGCCCAAATTGGTGCCGAGCATGACGCCGATTGACTGTCCGAGGCCCATGAGGCCGGCATTGATGAAGCTCACCATCATTACTATGGTGGCGCCGCTATGGATGAGAAAGCCGAGGATTGTGCCGACCAGTACGCCCGACAGGCGGTTGCGCGTCAGCTTGTATAGCAGCGCGCGCAGCTTGCTCGCGGCCATTTTTTGCAGTTCCTGGCTCATCAGGCTCATGCCAAAGATGAAGAGCCCGAGTCCGCCCAGAAGTTTGATCAGTGCCAGCGCCAGAAAAATGCCCTCCGCAGGAACCCAAGTTTATCCGCGGAGGGCGTCCGGGTCAATTCATTCCCCGCTGATGAATCATGGCAGCAATGCTATGCTGAGTCCCACAACGGCACCGTATATCGTGCTTGTTGCGGGGTTTGATGTCAGGGGGCAGGCGCCGGAGCTGCAGCCGACGAGTTTGTAGTATAAAAAGCCACCTGCCGCTCCCAGCACCAGCCCGAGGATGATCTTCAGCGCGGTATTCATTTTGCATTCCTCCTTTTTGGAAATTCCCCATTGATTCTGGAATGGCTGCTGCGGAGCTTGTATGCTTCGTAGCCAAGCGCTCTGAGTAATTTCACACCTTCACCGGCCCCGGAACAGTATCTTCCGCGGCAGACCAGATAGTATTTTTTATTTTTTGGAAGAGCGGACGCTCCAGTTTTGAGCTTTTCGATTGGAATATTGATGGCCCCGCTGATCGGGGAATATGCCGATTCTGTTTCAGGGCGCAGATCGATTATTCGCGCCTTGCCCGATCTGACCAGCTCAATTGCATCCTTTATTCCAACCGGGCAGGTGCAGCCCGGTTTGTCGAGCTGCGAGCAGGCTTCCCGGAGTCCGGGAGAGAGTTCTTCGGCGAGGTCAAAAAGGCATTCAATAAATTCGGAAACAGATCCGGAGCCAAGGTTGTAGATTCTTGAGATTTTGTCTTTTCTGACGCTGACAAGGCCTTCGGCAAGAAGGCGTTGAAGATGTTGGGAGGTGTTTGCGATGCTTTCGCCGGTAAGTTTCGCGATTTCTTCGACGGAGCGGGGTGATTGCGAAAGAAGCTGCATTATCTTGAGCCTGGCCTCGGATCCGAAAAGTGCCGCAACTGCGGCTACGGTGCCGAAAATCACATCGCGTACCTCACGTTTTTCCCTGTTATCGCCTGATTTCATACATTCTAATATTCAATAGAATTCTTGAATAGTCAAGGCCGGTAATCATATTTTTTTATAGTGCTGTGATTACAGCCGGTTATTTGAGGGTTAATACCGTCAGAATGGACTGGCCAAAAGGAATATGGAGTTTTTGGTGCAGGAAATCATCAATATGTCTGATGCGCGGACAGGCGTTTTCAAAGGCCAGGACGGAAGCCAGACCGAGGGCCTGCTTGCGCAGTACAAAACTCATGAGCAACCAGCCGGGAAGGCCGAACAAATTGAAATACCTGCCTTCAAAGCTGAAGCCGGGCGCCGAAGCGGCTGCAAGCTTGCGAAAACCACCCAGCGTATACCTTCTTGAGTGTCCGTAGGCGCGATCCATCGAACCGAACGCCCATCCATGCGCGGGCGCGAAAGTTATGATGCGCCTGGGGCCTTGTGCGTGGCTTGATCTGAGCAGCCTGGCAAAATCCGAAAGAGCCCTGGCATCGTCCACGATATGTTCCATGACATTGAAAGAAACTATGGTGTCCGGATTCTCTGACGCGAGAGCCGATGCCCAGTCTGACGCAAGATCAAGCTGTCTGACGCTTACTGCCTTGCTGTTTCCGAATGACTTGCGGATCGTATCTTCAAGAACCGGTACGAGCTGGGTTTCCGTTTCGGTGATTATCAGCCGCTCTCCGGCGGGAAGCCATCTCGACATGTTCCCGATGCCCGCTCCGGCCTCGAGTATTCTTTTTCCTAAAAATGGCTTTACGGAATCAATTACCCATTTCTGGTATTCGTGTCCGCGCTCCAGAATGTCGAGTTCAAATGGGATTACCAACGGCAAGACCTTTCAATGGTTGTCCTGACCCAGATGTTTTTTGCCCTTGATGTCGGTGTCTTCGGTCACTTCGGCATCACCAAAAACCCAGGTGTCGTCACATAACATTGTTGTTCCCTTGACCATGGCGTTTCCGAACGCTCTCGAGTTTCCGCTCATTTTTGCCTGGTCGCGAATACTGGCAGTGCCGAAAACGCGCGCATTTTCGGAAATGACGGTATTGCCGCTGATTTCGGATTCGCCCATGACCTGCGCGTTGCCGGTGATTTCGGCTTTTTCCCGGATATGGGCGTTTTCGTAAACCTGGGCATTGTCGGTGATTTTCACGCCGCCGGAAATCTGTGCGTCACCCGAAACGGTTGCGTTGCCGGAAACCACGGCATTCCCGGCAATGCGGGCATGGCCCCTGATTTTTGAGCGCCCCTTGATTGTCGCTTTTCCGCATATGAGGGCATGTCCGCTGATTTGCGCGTTCTCGACGACCTGTGCGGAGCCGAAAATCCATGCTTCGTGTGAAACGGTGGCTGTTCCGCCTACAACCGCATTTTCGAAGACCTGTGCAATGCCATGGATTTGCGCGCTTTCCTTGACCATGGCGTTGCCAAAGATCCTGGCGTTGTCGTGCACCCAGGCTTCACAATCGTGTGGCAGATTGTTTTCGGCTTCGATATATCCGCCTCTTTTTTTTGTCTGGAGATTTTTGATCCTGTAGAGTTTGACTCCGTTGTCGGATGTTATTGTGTCGGTACGGACAATCTCATATCTGGGTTTGACCTCTTTTTTTGTTCGTTGCCCCATTATTCATGTTTCTCCGTGATGGTGATGATAAATCATTTTTGCGGACACGGGAAATGCTTTTCCATTGTTATGCCGATTGTCAGGACCGCGAGTGATATCGCATTTTCGTGGAATGTCGAAAGCAGTGAATCCTTGAGGGTGGCGGCAAGCCCGTTCCAGTATGCCTGCCCGGTTGCACGCCAGAGCCGCTCTCCCGCCAGCAGGGCGAAAGTGCGTTTTCTCGGATTGACGTAGAGAAGTGCCGAGTTTCCGGAAGAAGCGCCGCCGATGTTGTATTTTTTGAAAATGCGGACCGCGGATTTGAAGGTACAGCGTTCAAAAGGCTTGCGGGTGATGTGGACAATTATCGTTCCGCCGCCCATGCTTTCGGCGCCCGCAATTGCTTCAACTATGCCATTTTTCAACCGAGCCTCCTGCAGGATCTGGATTGTTCCGGTATTTGAAAGAGGGCCACGGCCGGGGTTTGCACGGGCCTGACCGGCAATAGAGCGTTTCGGCGGACATGATGTGAAACACGGCAAATGCGAGAACAGCGATTGCAAAGAGCACTGCGATTGCCAGGACGGCCATGGAACCACCTTGTTCTTGTGCGGGGGGCGTGTCATGGCCCGATGCTGCAAGGGCGTTTTTAAAAATCCGTGCCGCCTCCCCGCTGGCGGCAAGCGGGCTTTCCAGTGCTTCAAGGATTTTTTCCGTTCCATGAACGGCCGCCGGAGAAAACTCGCCGCGCTGGAGGCGGGGCAGGATTTCCTTTTCAAGAATGTCCTTGCGGATGCCGTTACCGACAAGATTGTCGAGGCTGTAGCCGTTTTCGATGAATGCTTTTTTGCTCTCCGGAAACAGCGCGACCAGGATCGAATTGCTGCCGCCTCTGCGGCGGATTTTCCAGGCGTCTGATATTGACCGGACAAGGTCTTCTTCGGTTGCGCCGGAGCCGTCGGCGCTCAAAAAAGCCACGTAGATCTGTTCGCCCGCTAGGCGGTCGTGTTTGATGGAAACATGCTGAAGTGCTTTGACAACTGCGTCCGGAACAGCGAAATTTTTATCGGCGTATATATAATGTGCCGGAGGTGCGGGGACGGCGGCGGCCTGGGCACCGGATATACAGATATTTGCACAAAACAGTATTGAAAATATCATCTCGACAGAAAGTATCATCAATTCTGGCTGGTTGTGTGTAAAGCTAAAAATATGGGCCCCGATTTTCACATTGCTTGAGCACACAAGAACGGTTATGCATTACGTCATAACAAGCACATCCCGCAACTGTGGTGCCGGCTTGAGGGGGACGAAGGGTCTTCCGATGATTTGCCGGTTCGCGGGGTGGATGGGATTCCCAGCGGGTGCCCGGAATGGTTTTGGGTCTTCGACGGGTTTTCAGAACCGCGGTTAGCTTTGATTTCTGCGCTGTCAGGGCGCGATTCTGGTGCTGCCGCACACAAATATCAGGAGTAACCAATGCCAAATATCACCATGCGTGAACTGCTTGAGGCAGGCGTTCATTTCGGCCATCAGACCCGTCGCTGGAACCCCAAGATGAAGCCTTACGTTTTCGGTGCCCGTAACGGGATTTATATCATCGACCTTCAGAAAACAGTCGACCAGACACGGGCTGCCTGTGATTTTGCCCGCAAGACAGTGTCAGAGGGCAAAAAAGTGCTTTTTGTCGGAACAAAAAAACAGGCCAAGGATGTCGTTGAGGAGGAGGCAAAGCGCGCGGGCATGCACTACGTGACGAACCGCTGGCTCGGCGGCATGCTTACAAACTACCAGACGGTGCGGGCATCGATCGACCGTCTCAAGAAGATCGAGGCGCTCAAGGCGTCGCCGGAATGGAATGAAACACCGAAAAAAGAGCAGTCACGTCATGAGCGCGAACTTGCGAAGCTCAAAAAATCACTTGGCGGCATCGAGGATATGAAGAAACTCCCTGGCGCCGTGTTCATTGTTGATACAGAAAAAGAGCATATCGCCGTGAAAGAGGCCAAGAAGCTCGGCATTCCGACAATCGCTGTTGTTGATACCAACTGTGATCCTACAAACATTACTTATGTTATCCCCGGCAATGATGATGCCATCCGCAGCGTGAAGCTCTTTGCGGGGCTTGTTGCCGAGAGCTGCCTTGAAGGGGCGAAGCTGCTCCAGGAAAAATTGCGGTCACAGGAAATACCTGTCGAGGCGGCGGCCAAGGAAGAAGTCGTGGCCGAGAAGAAGGTTTCGCGCTTTGAAGGTGACATTGATTTGCAGGGGGTTGACGAGGCGGACCTTGAGACAACCGAGCAGACCGAGGAAGGCGCGACAGCCGAAGCTGCGGCCGAACCCGCGGCAGCGCCAGCGACTGAAACAGCAAAGGCCTGACAAGGGCCCGGTTTTTGGAGGAACAATGGAAATATCAGCCAGTCAGGTGAAGGAACTCCGCGAACGCACGGGCGCGGGGATGATGGATTGCAAGAAGGCGCTTGCTGAAACGCAGGGCGACTTTGAGAAGGCGATCGAAACTCTTCGGAAGAAGGGGGTCGCGTCGGCGGCGAAAAAAGCCGGAAGGACGACCAAAGAAGGTGTTGTTTCTTCGTACATCCATGGCGAGGGCCGAGTGGGCGTGCTTGTCGAGATCAACTGTGAGACGGATTTTGTCGCGAAGACCGAGCAGTTCAAACAGTTTGTAAAAGACGTTTCGATGCACATCGCCGCTGCCGCCCCGCAATGGCTCCGGCCTGAGGATGTTCCGGCCTTCGTGATCGCGAAAGAAAAGGAAATCGCGATCGCCCAGATGCAGGGACAGAACAAGCCGGCTGCCGTGCTCGAAAAAATCGCGGAAGGCAAGATGAAGAAATTCTATGAAGAGAACTGCCTGCTTCAGCAGAAATTCATCAAGGATACCGAAAAAACCGTAGAGCAGCTCCTCAAGGAAACCATCGGTTCTCTTGGCGAGAACATGGCAATCCGCCGGTTTTCGCGTTTCGTGCTTGGCGAGGGCATCCTGGGCGAGGCTCCGTCGTGTGCGGTTTGAGGTGGATGGTAAAATGATGAACGGATCAAAGGTTGCGGCGAGAAACACACCTTACAAGAGGATAATGCTCAAGCTGTCCGGCGAGGCGCTTGCCGGCAAGGCCGGTTATGGCATCGATACCGATGTAATGAAGATGCTGGCCGGCGAGATCAAGTACATACACGACAAGGGTGTGCAGGTTGGCATTGTCATTGGCGCCGGAAACATTTTCCGCGGCGTTATGGGCGCGACAAAGGGCATGGATCGTGCGTCGTCGGACTACATGGGTATGATCGCGACTGTTCTCAACTGTCTTGCGCTTCAAGAAATGCTGGAGCAAAGCGGTGTTTATACGCGCGTGCAGTCCGCGATCGAGATGCGCGAAGTGGCCGAACCCTACATAAGGCGCAGAGCCATAAGGCATCTTGAGAAGAACAGGATAGTGATCTTTGGCGCCGGCACCGGCAACCCGTATTTTACCACGGATACAACGGCGGCGCTGAGGGCCATGGAGGTCGGGGCGGAGGTGGTGATAAAGGCAACCAATGTTGACGGCGTTTATGATGCCGATCCGCGCGTCGTCAAAGACGCCAAACGTTTTGAAACTCTCGGGTATATAGACGTCCTGCAGAGGGGGCTAAAGGTGATGGATTCCACTGCAATCTCCTTGTGCATGGACAACAAGCTGCCCATAATAGTGTTCAACATCAATAACAAGGGTGACCTCGGCCGCATCGTAAGCGGTGAAGCCGTTGGCACGCTGGTAAAGTAGGAGGAAGGGATATGTCACAAGCAGTGATGGATGCGATGATAAAGAACATGGATAAAGGGGTCCAGTCGCTGAAGGCGGAACTTGCCAAAATGCGCACAGGCAGGGCTTCGACGGCTCTCGTGGATACGGTTCATGTGGATTATTACGGTTCAAGCATGCCTCTGAACCAGGTTGCAAACGTGACCACTCCGGACGCACGGACCATTCAGATAGCCCCGTGGGAAGCCGGCATGACGGGAGCGATTGAGAAGGCGATTCATGCCGCCAATATCGGGCTTACGCCCCAGAACGACGGAAAACTCGTAAGAATCAATGTGCCGGCAATGACCGAGGAGCGGCGCAAGGAACTTGTCAAGCTGGTAAAAAAAATCGGTGAAGAGACGAAGGTCGCCGTACGCAATCACCGCCGCGATGCCAATGAAGAACTGAAAAAACAGGAAAAAGCAAAAGCCCTGAGCGAGGATCAGGCAAAAAAGGCGATGGAACAGGTCCAGAAGAAAACGGATGAAAAGGTTGCCGAGGTGGACAAGATCATCCTGGCCAAGGAAAAAGAGATTCTTACGGTCTGAGCCGGAGCACCCTTGAGGATTCCCCGTCACGTCGCGATCATCATGGATGGCAACGGCCGGTGGGCCCGGCGCCGGCACCGGCCGCGCGTGTTCGGCCACATCCGCGGCAGCTCGCGCGTCAAGCCGGTTGTCCGCGAAGCCGACCGTCTTGGAATCAAGGCGCTTACGCTTTATGCATTTTCGACCGAGAACTGGACGCGTCCCGATACGGAAAAAAGCGTGCTCTGGAAGCTATTGAAAAAATATCTTCAAAGCGAGAAGGAGGAACTGGGGCGCATGAATGTGCGTCTTGGCGTCATTGGCGAGATTGAACGGCTTGGGCCGGATGTCAGAAGCGTGCTGGACCCGGTGGTCGAGGAGCTTTCCGGTAATACGGGGCTCAGGCTCAATTTTGCCATCTCCTACGGATCACGTCGCGAGCTTGCGCGGGCCGCGCGGCTTTTTGCCGAGGATTGCGTGACCGGCAGGCGCAAGCCCGGTGAGATGGATGAAAAAATCCTGTCGAGCTATCTGTGGACCGGCGGGCTCGAAGAGCTTTCGGATGTGGACCTGGTTGTAAGGACCAGCGGGGAGGTGCGGGTCAGCAATTTCCTGCTTTGGCAGTCGGCATATGCGGAGTATGTTTTCCTGGATGAGTGCTGGCCTGATTTTTCGCCCGAGCATTTGCGTGCGGCGGTTGATGAATATTCCAGGCGCGAGAGGCGTTTTGGCGGCATCGGGGGGACCGGATGAAGGAAGGCGATCTCAGTAAAAGGGTTAAGACAGGCGTGATCGGCGGGGCCGCCCTGCTTCTTCTGCTGATATTCGGCGGAAGGATCGGCGGAGCCCTGATCGGAGTGATCATGTCGATCGGCATGCTCAGCGAGTTCATTGACATGACTTTCACGCTTTCAGACAAGCCCGAGAAGAAATTTGTCATGCTTGGAACGGCCTGGCTCGTGGCGTTCATAAATTTCTGGATGCCCCGGGCCGAATTCGAGCTTTTGTTGATAGTCATGATGGGGCTTTTTGCTTATTATCTGTTCACGGTTCCACGGCACAAGGCCCAGTGGGAACTGCAGGCGCATTTCAAGGAACTGATGGCCGCGGTTTTTGGCACATTATATCTGATGTTCTTGCCGCTTTTCTTTCCGCTTATTCACGATTCAGTGCATGGCACGAAATGGGCAGCCGTGTTTTTGCTGGTTGTCTGGATGGGGGATACGGGCGCATATTTTATAGGTCGCAAATACGGCGAAAGAAAACTCTATCCGCTCATCAGCCCGAAGAAAACAGTTGAAGGGGCGCTGGGTGGGCTGGGCGCCGGGCTGGTTGTGACCTTGCTTTCGAAGGCGGTGTTTTTCAGGGCGATGCCCTGGGGCGCGGTTTTTATTATTCCGGTTTTTGTGGGGGCATTCGCGCAGCTCGGGGATTTGTGCGAGAGCTTTCTGAAGCGGGCATATGAAAAAAAGGATTCAGGATCAATTCTGCCGGGGCATGGCGGGTTTCTGGACCGTTTTGACGGAGTGGTGCTCGGTCTGCCGGTCATGTATGCTTGCATGAGACTGTTTGGATAGGGGGTAATTTGCTGGGTGCTGCTGTTTCAGTGTTGGGTTTTCTGGCTGTTCTTGGGCCGCTCGTAATCGTTCACGAGCTGGGGCATTATGTATTTGCCAGGATTTTTGGGGTGAAGGCCGAAGTTTTTTCCGTCGGTTTTGGACCCAAGTTGTGGAGCCGGATGTGGGGCGAGACCGAAGTCAGGGTTTCGGCAATTCCGCTTGGCGGCTATGTCAAACTTCTCGGCGAAGAAGACTCCGAATCCCCGCTCCCGCCCGAACTTCAAAAAAGAACGCTGAACGCGCAGAAACCCTGGAAGAGGTTTTTCGTTTTTTTCGGCGGGCCTTTCTTCAATTTCATTTTTGCAATTGTCGTATTCATGGCAATTCTATTGATTGGCGAACCGCAGATAGCCAGCGTGGTGGGCCGGGTGGTCGGTGGTTCTTCTGCCGAGCGTGCCGGCTTCCAGGGCGGCGACAGGATTGTCCGGATTGATGGCAGGCAGGTAAGTAGGTTCGAAGAGATTTATCAGGCTGTGAACGAAAAACCCGGTCATGAAATGGTTTTTGATGTTCTCAGGAGGACCGGTGCCGGGGACGCGCTCAAGGTCAAGCCGACGGAGAGGGAAGGCTTCAGCATGTACGGTGAAGTCAAGGGCGTCGGCGAGATTGACGGGCTTTTTCCGGCGGGCCGTGACAACCAGGCCGGCGTGTCCGATCCCGCGAGCGCGGCATGGAAGGCTGGTATCAGGACGGGTTCAAGGATCACCAGTATGAACAGTGTTCCGGTTGTTGACTGGGAGAATCTGGAGCGCAGATACTCAGAGCTTGCGCCCGGCGCAGGGGTTGCGTTACAGATCGGGCCGGTTGGCGGAGCCGCCGGACAAAATAAACAGGTATTATTAAAAAAACTGCCGCGTTCCCGCTCGCTGGCGCGCGACCTCGGGCTTCATGCCGCCGAACTTTTCATAAGGGAGATAATCCAGGGCTCTCCGGCGTCGTCAAGCGGCCTCAGGCCGGGGGACCGGGTTGTTTCGGTGGGCGGACGGGCAGTGAACAGTTTTATCGAGCTTCGCACGGCGGTGCAGAAGGCCGGCGAAAAAGAAGGAAGAGTTCTCCTGGCGTGGGAACGGGACGGAAAAATCATGAAATCGCAGATTATTCCGACCGCCACGAACACCCGTGATCCGGCGCTCAAGAAAACCGTTCAATATACCATCGGCATAGTGCCGATGCTGGCTTATGCCGAACCCGAAACCGTTATTGAACGGGTGTGGAATCCGTTCACGCTTGCGGGGCTCGCCACCGAAAGGATGGCCGTGCTTACCTGGCGCAATCTCGTATCGCTTAGAAAGATGCTCACCGGGGATGTTTCGATTTCGACGCTCGGGGGGCCGATTCTCATCGGAAAAATCGCCGGCGAATCGCTTTCGCGCGGGCTGATCGCGTTTCTGACCACGATGGCCATTCTTTCGGTCGGTCTCGGGATTTTGAATCTTCTCCCCGTGCCGGTGTTTGACGGCGGTCATCTCATGCTCCTGGCCATCGAATCGGTGCGCGGACGCAGGCTTACGATGAGGCAGATGGAAATAATCCAGCAGGTGGGACTGTCGATCATATTGCTTCTCATGGTGATTGTGATCCGCAACGACATCATACGGCTGCCGTTTTTTGACTGAGACGTGAGTGCTTTGCCGTGAAGATACTTGCCTGGGATACATCGTCAAAATCAGGAGCGATCGGCGCGATAGAGTGGGAGCATGGCAGGCCCGGAGTGGCTCCGCGCCTTCGGGCCGAGTGGTCGCATGATATCGGCGCGATGCAGTCCGAGCGTTTGCTCTGGGGAATTGACCAGGCATTGAGTGCCGCCAGATGGAATCTTCATGATGTCGATGTGTTTGGCGTCGGGGTGGGGCCCGGCAGCTTTACCGGGCTCAGGATCGGGATCACCACTGCAAGGACTCTTGCACATACAACCGGCAAACCGCTTGTCGGAGTGTCAAGTCTTGCCGCGCTCGCGCGGCCGGTTGCGCTTGCAATGTCCGTGCGCGGCGGAAAATCCATGGTCGTGGCGGCGACTGATGCCTGCAAAGGGGAGCTTTTTGCGCTCTGGGGTAGCGCCTGCTCGGTGGCCGATTGCGCGGCCATGAAGGAGGGCGACCGGCCGGGGCTCTGGAAGAGCGGGGTTGAGGAGCGGGTGACGGGGCCGGACGAGTTGGCGGTGCTGCTCAAAAAAAAGATCGGCACCGGAAAAAACACCATGAAGTGGGTTGTTGTCGGGGAGGGGCGTACGAGATACCCGGATCTCTGGAAACGTCTTCCTGCAAAAGCATTTGTTGATTCTCCGTTTCCGTTCGCCGACCAGGTGCAGGGCCGGTATATCGCACTTCTTGCATGGGAGGCTTTCCAATCGGGGCTTGCCCGCGATGCGCTTGAGGTGCATCCAAGGTATCTCAGACAGTCTGATGCCGAGATCAAACTCAAGGCCGGGCTTCTGCCTGACTGGCGCGCTGGTGGGCGGGCGTGAGTTATTATGGCCCGCTTTTCGCCTTTCTGTCTTCATTTGTGTGGGCTATCGGCAGCTCCAGATATTCGCGGCTGGCTGCTTCATATTCGCCGTTTGCGATAAGCCTGTCGCGCGCGCTGGTGGCGGGCACGCTTTTTTTCCTGATGTGTTTTGTCGAAGGCGGCGGGATCGGCGGCGGTTTTCAAATGCTTGGAGCGCTAACGTCGCGGCAGGTGCTCTGGTTCAGCCTTTCAATGTTTTGCAGTTACGGTTTTGCCGATGCGCTGTTTTTGTGGAGCACGCGCTCGCTCGGCGTGCCGGCGGCGCTTGCGCTTGCTTCTTCCTACCCGCTCTGGACGGCGCTGGGCGGGATGTTCTTTCGCGGTGACGATCTCGCGCTCCGGGCGATTGCCGGTACGCTGCTGGTGGTCATCGGCAATGTGGTGGTTATTCTGAACGCCCCCAGGCTTGAGCCCTCCGGGCGCTTGTTCACCCGCAGGTCCGGGGTGATTCTTGCTCTTTTGACTTCGCTTCTTTGGGCCGCGAACAGCCTGATTGCTTCAACATTCGGTGCCGAAGTGCCGGTGCCCGCCTCGAATACGGTAAGGATGCTGGCCGCGGTGGTGATCTGTTTCGTGCTGGGACGTCTTTTTTCGCCATCGGCCCGGGCGGTGTTTTCCAGGCGCGATTTTGTCCGGTCGCTCTGGCTTTTTGCGTATGAGGCGTTTCTTGGCTCGTATTTTTTCATGTACGGACTCGGGCATTCTTCGCTGGTTGTAGGTGTCACGCTTTCGTGCCTTGCTCCCGTGATTGCCGTGCCGGTTGCGTGGCTGATGGGGACTGAAAAGCCGTCCCTGCACCGCACGATCGGGATCATCACGGTGGTGGCGGGCGTGGTGCTGGTGGTTGGATGAAGATATGGGTTATTTCAGACGGGTTATCTTGAAGTAGCTTCCGGGATTGTTGCTCAGTTTTTTTATCGTGAAGAATCCAGAGGAAGTGTGATGGATCTCGGCAGCGGGAATGATTTCATACTTGATGAATCCGAGATGCTTCAGCTTTTCAAGAAAGTGTACAACCGGGGTGCTGTAC